>Ga0224502_10000391_pt1 | contig 14415 bp, 16 predicted proteins | sample SF_Oct11_sed_USG_5_FD_169104 | JGI IMG/M metagenome (GOLD analysis project Ga0224502, IMG submission 169104) | Sediment microbial communities from San Francisco Bay, California, United States - SF_Oct11_sed_USGS_13 | ecosystem: Environmental > Aquatic > Marine > Sediment | place: USA... | reverse complement strand
GGGGAGACACATGTATAAATCCATTGAGCATAAAGTGGATTGTCGTGTACGGGGTAGATACATAGCGGTCAAGTTTGAAACAGTTGGAGACACTCGGTTTAATTTGTCTGGCTACTCGCTCGAATCAGAAGTTGTGTCTGACCGATGACGGTACAGTTTCCTAGATTCAACCCGTCTACGGTACCTACAGATCCTGCGGCGTTGCCCGGTTACATTCAGGATATGCTTATAGAAATTGCCACTGTTCTTGATGTGGTTCGCGATGGACATTTAGATGTGGTATACTCTGCCCCTGCCAAGCCACAACAAGGGGACATAAGGTATGCAGATGGAACAAGTTGGAACCCAGGAAGCGGCGAAGGAATTTACTTTTATAACTCCGCTGGATCATGGGTACAGTTATAAACTAGCTAACCCGCACCACGCGGGGTTCAAGGACTTAGTGGTAAGTTGTCTAGAGTATTTAGAAAAGTCTATCAAACGGTCAAACAACTCAGACTTTATTGGTCCAGTGGACTTTGCGCTGAACGCATTGGAGAAACGCTCAGACTTCTGGGTCTCCACGGATCAAACCGGAAAAGTCTGCGGAGCCTTTCAGCTTTGCAAAGCGGAATACCCGAGAAGTACCGGGGTGTTCTTCGAAGCATTAGCAGGTAAGTTAGACTATGAGCACGGACTGCCACATATAGAGGACTATTATAGAACACTAGGGTACCAGTTTGTAGAGATCACAGGTAGACAAGGGTGGTCTAAAGTTTTGAAACCGCAAGGTTATTCGTTTAAAAACATAACTATCGTAAAGAGGTTATAATGGGAAGTGTCTTTAAACCAAAAACATCAATAGTCGCTTTGCCTCAACAGAGCACGACAACTGGTAGCTCAGAGATAAAGCCTTACGCTCCGGTAATTCCGTATATCGAAAACTTGCTACCGCAGATACAAAGCTCGTTCAGTCAAGCACCAGCTTTGTACACGGGATCGCTTGTTCCAGAGACATCGGCTGCAACGCAACAGGCATATGACCTATATGGACAAGTTGGTGCACAGTCGGCAGCTTTGTCCCCTATGTTTCAAAACCTGATGCAACAGCAGGCTGCAATAGCTGGAGCTGCTCCTGGGACTTCTGATATTTTCCAAGCTCAGACAGGCGTATTGGCTAATCAAGCCCGTGCTATGACCGAGCGAGACAAGATGCTGGCTCAACAGCAGGCGATGGAAGCTGGGCAATTTGGTCTAGGGTCTACGGCTCTGGGCGAGATGCAGACGCTACAGCAACGTCAGCGCGAGGAGCTTACGCAACAGCAACTTGCTCAAGCACTTGGTCAAGAAGACGTACGTAGGCAACAGGCGTTGGCTGCTGTTCCGGGTCTGGCTCAACAGTATCTTGGCGCTACTTCGACGCAAGCATCGTTGGCAGAGGCATTGGGTAAAACCCAAGAGCAACAGCAGGCTGCTCGACTTGCAGACGCTGCTAGGTTGGCACAACAGGGTCAAGAAGCAGAACGACTTCAGATCACCAACCTTGCTAACTTGCTCGGTGGTCTTGCTGGTCTTGGTAGCCAGACATCTTACCAGCAAGCAATGCAGGGTACAACTAGCCAGATGACTCAAGCACCTTCGTTGTTTCAACAAATTGCTGGACCTGCTGCTACTATTGGCGCTGCGGCTATTTCAGACATTAGGCTCAAGACTGAGATCAAGCGCGTCGGTAAGCTGCCAAACGGTATCCCTGTGTATCGCTGGGAGTGGACAAAAGAGGCCAAGGAGATGGTCAAAGATCAGCCAAGTGTCGGCGTCTTGGCACAAGAGGTTCTGGACTTTATGCCTGATGCAGTTGTCATGGGCACAGACGGTTACTACCGCGTAGATTACGGGAAGGTGCTCAATGGGTGATTTCTTTAGATCTTTAGGATTTGGTTCGTCTCCGTCCAGTTCTTACATGGGCGATCCAAGTAGCTTTTTTGATACGTTTGATTTTTCAAAAGAAGCTGCTCCATCGTCTGGAGATAGTTTTTTAGGCGGTATGGATTTTGCAAACGATTATGCAACAGCAGATTCAGGTCCTGACCTAAGCTACGAGCCAGAAGATCTAGGAGGTATGGAACCAAACTATAGTGAGTCGCCAAGGTTCTCGGACTATTTAAAACAATATGGATCAACAGCTTTAGCAGCACTAGGTTCTTCAGGTAAGATGCCTAAAGATCTAGTTTATGAAGGCGGTAGGCTCATGTCTGGTGGCTACAGTGGGCCAAGTGGTAGAGGCGGAGGGTTCCGTGGTGTAGGTGATACTCTCAAAGCTAAAGAATATTTAACAGCAGATCAATACGAACGTCTTATGGAAGACCGTTTAAAGTTAGCTCTAGCTGATTATATACGTCAGTCTAAAATAAATCCGCTAGTGTAGGAGCGTCAGATGCCTTACTATACAAGATCATATAATCCGTATTCTGGTGTTAGTAATCCTCTGTATACAATACCAAGAGTAGAAGAAGTTAATCAAAGAGACGCTGAGATTTCTTTTAATGAACAAGAAATGGAAACATATGCACGGGCTCTAGACGCTCTTGGTTTATTATCTGATAGAAACAAAGAAGCTCAACAAAGACAAGCTGCAATGGTTGGTCGTAACGTACGGCTTAATCAAGATCCAAATTATCAACCGGGTGTGGGTATAAACCAACCTATAACAAATGTTCAAGAAGTTGGACCAATGGGTTTTCAACCGCCAAAACCTTTACCTCCAGTGTCTACAATGGAAGTAGGTCCCGCAGGGTATCAACCTGGTTATCAAGGTGGTATGGATTTTGCAAGTTTACAAGGTATGGTACCACCTCCTCCAACTAATAAAGCCAGTAGCATTGTTGACGCTTCTCTAGACACTGGACAACAAATAGCCAGAGATCAAAACCGCGCATCAACGCAGGGATTTTTTTCTGACGCTAGAGAAGGAGTGTCTAGTTTACTTGGTGGTTTAGGAGAAGCGTTAAGCAGTCCCTTTGCTCAACGCATCTTAGCAATAATGGCTCGGCCAGAGTTCCAAGATCCTAGAGGTATATCGGCTGGTATAGTTGGTGCTGCGGCTGGTCTTAAAGAAGATGAAAAAGCAGCAGCTAAGGTTAGAAGAGAAGAGCAAAGACTTGCAAACGAAGCAGCTCAGTTACAATTTTTAAACAAACTTAAACTTGCTCAAGCAGCTAGAGAACAAAGAGGATTAGAACTAAAAGAAGAAGCCGCAGGAAAACCTAAAGGTACGGCTTTACCCACAAGTAAAGAATATATAGCAAATGTAGAAAAATTAGTGAAGCGATTAGGTAAAGATTTTATAAGTAAAGAATCAGAATTTTTTGGTCCTTCTAAAAGTGACATAGCAAAAGAAATAACAGTTGAAGCTATGAGCTTAGTTGCTTCGTCTGGTAATACTAAAACTATACGACAAGCTATTGAAGAAGTGTTAGCAATACGACAAGGCAAAGCTCCTAGTAGTACTACCACTGCTCCTCAAAGCGCGAGACCAGGTGTTAAAGAACGAGGCTAACCTATGGCTCAAAACGAAGTTATAACTCAGGACATCTTAAACCAATCTCCTAATCTTGTAGAGATGGGAGCAATGGTTGGTGACGAGATTGATGCTGAAAACTTTTTGGTACGTAAAGTATCTACAAAACCTACACCACAAAACGAGGTTATAACTTTAGAAATTTTAAGAGACTCACCTAATCTTAGGCAGATGGGTGCGTTACCCGGTGACGAGATTGATGCTGAAAACTTTTTGGTACGTAAAGTATCTACAAAACCTACACCACAAAACGAGGTTATAACTTTAGAAATTTTAAGAGACTCACCTAATCTTAGGCAGATGGGTGCGTTACCCGGTGACGAGATTGATGCTGAAAACTTTTTGGTACGTAAGTTTTCTACTAAGGAAGACGCCGGTAAGGAAGACGTGTCGTCAGAAGACCGTAGTTTCTTAGATAATTTCCTGTACGGTATCGATGAGGCTGGTAGATTTCTCGCTAATACTGCAGATATTTTGGAACGTAATTTTCCTCTAGGCAGAATTACAACAGAATTTGAATATCTGTCTCCAGAAGAAGCATATGGTCGTGAGTTTGGTAAGGCTTCTATAGACGAACGTAAGGATCTTATTCTTCGTTCTAAAGAAAGAGCACTTGTCCAAGCGTACGGCGCTCAAGAAGCTACTGGAGTTGCTGCAACATTGGGAGAAGTTGTAGGTACACTCGCTGATCCTACGACTTTGTTTCCTGTAGGTAGAGGAATAAAAGCAGCGGCTGGTATAGGTTTTGGTCTTGGCTCTTCTTATAGTGCTGTAGAAGACTACGCTAAAAAAGGAGAAGTCGATCCCGTTAAAGCTGCGGCTATGGGTGCTTTTGGTGGCGCTACTGGCGGTGCTTTTGCTGGAGCAGGTCAGCTTATAGGTAAAGCAACGCGCGGAGCAGCTAACCGCAGAGTTGCCAAAGTAGAACGTGAAGTCAACGAGCGTATTGTTAATTCAGGTATGTCGCCTAAAGAAGCAATAGATGACGTTGTTAAAGGTACCGTTGAGCGACAGTTCAACAGAGATCTTCAAATCCTTGGTAGACAAGCTGATTTTGCAGTATCAAGAACATCTGCTGAACAGGCTTTACAAAACAGCATTGTCAACGATAGTGCTGTGTCTAGGTTATACAGTAAGACACTTGATAAATATCTTGGTACTTTGTCTACTAGAATTGGTGATATATCTCAACCTGTTCTTCGTAGGTTTAGAAAGTTTGAGCACGACATTCATATAGATACAAAAAAATATATGGATCGAGCAGCACCTTTTATGAGAAATTTACAAAAATTAAAACCAGAAGATAAATCCATAATTGGTCGTCATTTAGCTGCTGGTAAGTTTGAAGACGCTGAAAAACTTATGACATTACCAGGGATGAAAGAAGAATTTCAAAAAGTAAAAGAAATACTAAATGATTTATACGATGAATCTATAGATGCTGGTTTGGGTGTAGAATATAGAACTAATTATTTTCCACGTATGGTTAAAGACTATGATAAAATGGCTGCTGAACTTCGGTTCAAAAACAAACACCAAGTTTTAGATAGGGCTTTAGACGATTGGGCTAAAGCACATAATAAAACCGTATCTGATTTAACACTTGCTGAAAAAGAAAAAATAATAGGTTTAACTCTTCGTGGATACGGAGTTGGAAAAACTAATGCAGGTAAACCTGGGTTTACAAAACAACGAAAAATATCAAATGAAAAATTAGAACAAGATGAAAATCTATACGGAAAATTTTACGCTTCTCCAGAAGAAGCCTTGTCAATGTACATTAGAAATTCTGTACATAATACACATAGAAGAAAATTTTTAGGACAACCTAGTCAAACAGGAGAGTTAAATTTAAGAGACTCTATTGACAAGATTGTTGCAAAAGAACTGGAAGCTGGCCGTCTTAAACCCACTGACCAAGATACTTTAAGAGAACTTATTGAAGCTAGGTTTATAGGCGGAGAGAAAAGTACATCGTCTGGTATAGGTATTCTACGAGATCTTGGTTACATGGGAACCATTGCTAACCCTATATCAGCATTGACACAGCTTGGTGACATCGGTGTGTCTATGGCTAAGTACGGTTTCCGTGACACCATTGCAGCCATGTTTGGTACTAAAAATTTACGCATGGTTGACATGGGTCTTGATCGAGCAGGTCAAGAATTTGCAGACGTACGGAAAAGCGCTCAAATTCTAGACAAATTGTTAGGAGTCTCTGGTTTCAAAACTGTAGACCGGTTGGGTAAAGAAACCATAATGAACGCAGCTTTGCGGAAAAACATTAAGGCTGTTAAAACACCCGCAGGTGAACGCGCCTTTAGACAAAAGTGGGGCAAGTTCTACGGTGATGATATTGACATGCTTGTCTCTCATTTGAAAAGCGGTCAGGTTACTAGCAGAGTTAAAGAACATGCGTTCAACGAGCTGTCAGATGTGCAGCCAATCTCTAGTCTTGAAATGCCACAAGCATACTTAGAAAACCCCAACGGTCGTATCTTGTATTCGTTGAAAACGTTTACGCTTAAACAATTAGACGTAGCCAGACGCGACGTAGTTCAACAGTGGAAACGAGGTAATAAAACACAGGCAATCAAGAACGCTTCGGCCTTGGCTGGTTATATGTCTGCATCTGGTGTCGCTGTTCAGACCGTTAAGGACTTGCTGCTCGGTCGTGAAGTAGAGCCTGACGATTTACCAGAGAACGCATTGTGGGCTTTGACCGGTGTCTACGGTATCAACAGGTACGTTAGTGATAAGTACTTGAGCAAAGGTAACGTAAAAGAAGCTGCTGTTAATATGCTTGCACCAGCTACACCTATTATAGACGCATTGTTCCAAGCTCCGTTTGAACTTACAGAAGAAGATCCTAATGTTGAAAAGTATCTGCGTAACATCCCAGTAGTGGGACCAATGTTGTACAATTGGTTCGGCGGTGGCGCTGAGAAATATAACGAGAGACTGAGGGATAGATAATGTCAACATTAAGTATGATCATGCAAGCCCTTGGTCTCCAAGGTCTGTTAGGCGCTGATGTACCATCAAGTCCTGAAAGTTTGTTGTCTGCTCCATCGTCTGCAATAGAAAGTTTTAAAAACGAAATACGCTCTGCTGAAGGTTTTAAAGATAAAGCGTACATCCCAGTAAAAGGAGATGTACCAACTATTGGTTTTGGTTTTACCAGTGGTGTCAAAATGGGAGACACCATGACAAAAGAGCAAGCAGAAGAAAGATTAGACAGAGAAGTTAATACTAGGTTGTCTGAAGTTAGAAAGGCTTTACCAGATTTTGACAATTACCCAGAGGATGTTCAAACAAATTTGTTATCCTCATGGTACAGGGGGAGTTTAGTGCAAAGTCCTAGGGCTAGAAAACTTATGAACCAAGGTAAGTTTTCAGAAGCTGCTGATGAATTTTTAAATAACGATGAATACAAAAACGCAATTAAACGTGGAAGAAGGGGAATAAGAGGTCGCATGGAACAGACAGCTAACGCAATCAGATCTCTAGCCTCGCCACGTAGTTTACTCTAATGGACGACAAGACCCCCATTGATGTCACGGCTGGAGCCGTAGCGTTCGCCAGTGTAGTCGAGCTGTTACCAGCCGTGGCTAGTGTGTTCACAATCATTTGGCTTGGGATACGCATCTATGAAACAGAAACTGTCCAGAAATGGCTAGGGAAATGCAAATAAACTTGCAGGCTATCTTAACAGCGGCTGCTCCAGTATTGTTTGCTGCGGTAGGCTATCTATTAACAGCGCTTAACGAACAAGAGAACCGCCTGTACCTGATCGAGTCTCGCATGATGCAACTCGTTACACCGGACGGTGCCATTGTGCCCAGCCCGGACAACGCCATAGCAAGACAAGCATTGCGCGAAGCGTTGATGCACACAATACACGATCTACAGGTTCGTGTGTCTTTGCTCGAAGCACAGAAGGCAGCACACTAATGCTTAAAGGTATACCACTAGAACTAATCACAATGCTGGGCTCTGGGCTATTGTCTGGCGTAATGACACTATGGGGCCAAAGTGCAAAGGCCAAGCAAGACGCCTTCCAGCGCGCTATAGATGGTCTAGCAGCGCAGTCAGAGGCGACCGACTTGGCCCGTAGGTACGAGAACAAAGGTTTTCAAATGACCCGGCGCGTCATCGCGCTAGCAGCAGTGTTCGCTGTAATCGTCTGGCCGAAGCTAGTTGCTGTCTTCTGGCCCGAGGTTGCTGTTACCGTTGGGTACACAGAGTGGACACCGGGCTTCCTGTTTCTGACAGAAGGGAAAGAGACAACCACTTGGCAGTCTCTCTCCGGTCTGGTCCTTACTCCTCTGGATACTCATCTGCTAGGAGCGATTGTAGGTCTTTACTTTGGTGCATCGATGGTGAAAAACGCTCGATAGACACGCCGGGTTTAATTACAAAATCTACTTCACTACACCCAGCAGACCAGCCGAGTACCGCAGGGTCTTCCATACGGTACGCGGCTACACGCTGGACTACTTCAACAGGAGGGCATTCGTGCACCTCCTTTATTTTTGCCTCAAGTTGTCCGTTGCTAAGCACAAAGGCATAGTAGAACAACAGTTTAGCTACGACCTCCATGTCAAGCTGCCGTTAGGTCAACTACTTCACAGACACCACCGGTACAGGCCAACGTCTGCATCCCAGTGGTATTGTCGTCTGACTCATAGTCGCCCAGCTTAGACCAATCGATGTTCTTTGGCATCAACTTAGCCAACGCATCGTAGGCTTCCTTGTCACAATCTTGATAAGGTGCTTGCTGGTAGGTGTGGTCTGAGTGCGGTAGAAAGCTAATGCCAGAGCAGATGTCAAAGTTCCTGTAGACCCATGCACCTACGTCTAACCATTCGTTTTCCCGTACGCTTATAGTCACCGATGGTTTATGTTCGCACCAGTGCAGAGCGTACTTCTTCCACACTTCAAGCTGCTCTAGCGCGCTCATGTCGTTCCGGGTCACAGCGTCCTTTGGAGACTTCTGAGGGAACGAGAAGACCACAGTTGACTCAGGATGGAACACCTCTGGTTCCCACGGTACACCTTGATCTTTCATCAAGCTAGTCAGAGGGTCCTTAACATCACCGCGCACAGTACGGATATAATAAGGGCTGTGTCTTGCGTGTATCCCAGAGCCAGCGTTGACCAATTGGGACACGGTGCCACTAGGTTTAACACAGGTGATAGCAGTAGACTGAGGGATACCGAGCTTCGCCGCCCACTCTTTATTGGTCTCCACTGCAACTAACCTGAGCCTGTCTAGCAGATCAGGGTCCGGGTTTGAGGTCAGTGGGTTATCCATGATGCCTGTCAGGGAGACACCGAGCAACCGTTCCTCCTCGGTGTTCTTGGCCCACGAGCGGCGCAGGTACGGGAACTTGGTGAACGTAGCTTGGATCGTGCCAAGTATTGTGGCGACGCGAACCTTCTCGGTCAGTGACGCTTCGCTATCAGTAGCTCTAACCACGGCCTCGGTCAGGTTACAGAACTGGTTAGACCGTAGGATAATCTCAGAGCAAGGATTGGTGCCCCACTCGTGCCCGGACTCTCTACGTCCGTTCCGTTGTACGTGCAGGTCAGCGGCGTACCTGGCGAAGATCCCGCGCTCACCGCTCTTGCTTTCTACCAACGAGGTCCACTCGCGCAGAAACGATTCAACGTCTGGCTTCTCGGTGTAGACAGCGGAGTTGTTGGCCAGTGACCGTTGCGGATCATTGTCCCACCACTGACCGCTCTTGGCGTGTCTCATCCGGTCGTCCGACAAGTTGCTCAGGCTAATCATAGCCGACCTGCGTACACCGCCAACGACAACGATGTCGCCAACTTTGCACATAAGGTCGTGACATTCTATAGAGTTAAGCCGCCGCCCCGCTGCGCGCTTAAAGACATCAACGGTAAACTTAAACAGATCTACCAGTGGCTCTGGTCCTGACGCTCTGCCGCCAAACGTCTTCAACTTTGCTCCAGAGGGTCTCACCTTTGAAACGTCCCATCGAGGTATTTCACCGGCATAAAGCATGGCTATGACCTTGCGGTACGCCTTGGCCCAACCTTCCTTAGAATCGTGAACTACGATCACGTCTTCGCTAGGGAACAATTGGTCTGGCACCTCTGGTAGCTTGGCGATGTGCTGACGTTCTACAGAGAAGCCAACGCCTGTACCGCAAAGCAAGATCATCATGGCTTCGTCAAACGCCTTGGGATCATCCACGGCAATATAGGAACAATTGTAGCCAGCGGTGTTATCTCTGTCTAAGGCAGGGCCAGCGGTCATCATCATACGCATACTAGGCATAACGGCCAGAGCCATAATAAGTTCGCGTATTTTCTCCACGGTCTCGTGATCTTTAGGTATAGCCCTCTTGACCACGTTGTCTATATATCTGGAGACAGTCTCGGCCCAGGTTTCTCTACGTCCCTCGGCTGGTATCCATCGAGCGTACCGGCTGAGTGCTATGAATTGTTGGTATTGGCTAGGTAGGTAGTTTTGCATATTAGAATGTCCCGTAGTCTTCTTCTTCAGTTTCAGGCGCTTCGCCCACAAAAAACACTGGCCTACCAGATCTAAACTTTAGCTCAAGACCCTCGTCTGCCCAGCATGTCTCCTTGTAGGAACAATAGGAACAGTTGATACCTAGCTTTTGTCTTTTATCCTTCCGGTCCAGTACAGTTTCAAATGCACGGTCAGGTGGCTCCGTGCGCGCCATATCCGCAGAGACACTGGCAATGCGCTCTGAGGTATTCTCAAGATCGTTGTGTGTATAGGTAGCCAGCTCACCACTGGACTTGTCGAAGGCAAGGAAGGTACCGCTTGTCTTGCCCAGTGCATTAGCATAACCACTGATCTGGCTAATGTAGCCAAAGGGGTCATCGGTGGGCAGCGTTGCTTCCTTGAACTTACGCATACCGTAGGCAGACGCACTCTTAACATCGACCAGCTCACCGTCGATCACAGCATCTAGGTGTCCCTTGATACCGTCGATCTCAATCTCTTTCTGTTGATCTTCTACAGTGTGACCAGCTTCCTTAGCCAAGTACAAGATCAATGCCTCGGCTATGTCACCGAACATAAACTTGAGGCGTGTCTGTGGACTATAGGTTTCGCCCTCGACCTTAGCCGTAATCTCGTACCATAGCGCGCGACTACATGGCTTACCGATGTTAGACATACGCAACGCTGGACGCTTGTCTTCTTGGCTGCTGAACCACAGTTGCTTACGCACCGAATCCATGATTGCTGCCGCCATGCCAAATAGGAACTCTTGGTTCGGTCGTGATTTACCGTTGTCTAGAAGATCGTAGATGTCATCCACTAAGGTGTCTATTGTCTTCTCGTTCATCGTCATACTCCAGTTTTAAGATTTCTTTATACTCTGAAAGTTTACCGTTACGCAACTCATAGATACGACGATGGTCGAGGCTACGTTCAGCGCACCAATCTTTGATGGTCTGCGCTTCCACGTACTCGGTTGTATTATTTGCATAAGACACAGTGAAGGGTCCACGGTACGCAGGGTTATTTGTACCGCTCATCCGTGCAATCAATGCGTCTGTTAGGTAGCTACGTACTGGTCGGAAGAAACGTACGCCTCCGACGTTAGCGTTGTAGTAGCCGTCGCTTTCCAGAACTCCCATCTCCATCTGCAACTTGGCCTCGTTGTAGTAGAGGTTACGTTTGTTATCGCAGAGCATCAGGATCTGGAATGTAAATGCTTCTTTGCCTAGCTCTTTAATCTCAGGATTTAGATAGTTGCTACTGCTAGTATAGTAGCGCCACTCGCTGGCTTTGATGCGTTTACGCTTCTGATATTTAAATAGGTGTTTACAACCAATATAGGACTTACCGTTGTCCTTGCGTGTGATCTGGTAGACGAACCCGAAGTGCTTATCAGGATCGAACTCGCCTACCAGTGTCACGTCCCAGTGACCGTAGTCAATTTCTTTCATACGGCCCATAGGCTAGATCAGAACGGCACGTCGTCGTCAAGATCGCTCGCGCTAGGTCCACCTGCCTCGAACCCAGAGTCAGCGGAGACATATTCGATTGCCTTCGTGATCTTCACCGCGTCAATATACGTGGTGATACCCTGTCCAAACTTGTTGTTGTAAGGACGTTGGGTGAGACGAACCTTGCCCAGACTACCATTGGCTAGGCTCGTCGGACCAGCGTACTTCTTATCGTCGAGCCCATAGAGCTTGGGAGGATAGTTGCTCTTGAGTTGGACATAGGGAAGTCCGTGGAACTTGTTGTCGTCTTGCTTAACAGTCAAGCCGAGTTTCTTAGCCTGTTTAACCATGTCGCCCTCAAGTGTAAGAGCTACAGAGTAACGGTCAAACATATCTTTCTTGTCTTCAAAGATGAACGCAAAGTTAAGTCCACCTTCGAGGTAGTTCATTGAATCAGCCATTAGTGTATTTCACTCCAGTTGTTTCCAAGGTGTATATCACAGTCAAGTGAGCATCGCATTTTGTACATTTCGTTTACGAGCGATAGAGATATTCTAACACACTCAGACGCAGTGTCAACCTGTTCTGGGTTACATTCGATAACAAGTTCGTCGTGCACCATTGCAACTATTCCGCAACCCGGTGCCCTACGTTTCAGGTTGATACCCGTTTGCATAAACCACTGCTTCATAAGCACGGCAGAACTACCTTGTATCAAGGTGTTAACGCTAGCATGTTCAGTCCGTACATGAAGTATTCTACCGTCAATTGCCTTCAGCTTTTGGGTCTTACCTCCCTTCTCAGTGACCTTATTTCTGAATCGCTCGAAGGCTGGCATATTGGCGAAGAAACGCTCGCGCAATTCTCGACCGTCTTTGGCAGTGCCATTGACAATCGTGCCAATTTTTGCATCGCCTGCACCGTAGAGCAGTGCGTAGATAAACGTCTTGGCTTGGTCTCGTGTCTCTAGACCAGCCATGCGTTGGTTAGCGGTGTGAACATCACCGTTCAGGATCTCGCTGGTAAAGTCTGGGTCGTCTAGGTAATGCGCTAGTACGCGAAGTTCCAGACCAGCGGCATCTGTGTCGAGCAGAACGTTACCCGGTTGCGCTTTCCAGAGCGCCCTGCACTCCTTGCCCAATGGTTTACGAACTGATGGAATTTGTTGGAGATTAGGGCCAGAACAAGACATACGGTTGGTAACTGCGCCAAGCGTTTGGTAGTGGCATCGTACACGGCTGTCCTCCTCAGTTGCTTTGATCCACGACTTGAGTGCAGCGGATCTCTTTTGGAGCGTGAAGTACTTAGCCAACAACTTTGCAGCAGGAATGTCAATAGACTCAAGGACAGTTTCGTTAACCTTGGGTTGCCCTGTGTCGGTGAACTCCTTTGGTTTCCAGCCCTGTGCTACCAGACGTTCTCCTATCTGTTTCCGACTAGCCGGGTTGAACGGGATGATCTTGGTCTTGGTCTTGAGCTGGACCACCGTGGGATCAAATGCTTCTTGCATATGGTCTACGATCTGTGTCTCTTGCAAGGTGATCGTATGGTAAAGATCTTCGGCGGTATCAGAGTCAAAATAGAAACCGTTCTCCTCAACGTGATGCGCTAGCCGTTGCATCATGTGCTCGTCTTGTATGCTCTGTTCGCTGAACTCCTGTAGTTCTTCCTCGACTACATAATATAAGCGTTCGCAGACCAACACGTCGCGCTTGCAGTACTCAAGCATGGTGCTGGTGTATTCGTCCCAACTATCCTGGTACTCGCCCTTCTTGAAGCCCAGGTGTTCGCCCCACGCTCGAAGGCTGTGTCCTCCCTTCCGGTCGGGCTTTGCTAACCGACTGAGGACCAAGGTGTCCACTTGGTTACGCATGGGGACACGGATGTTCCAGAGCTTATCAAGCACGGGGAAGTCGTAGCTTATGCCGTTGTGCGCCACGACCTTGTGACCAGACAAAAAATCGTGCAGGTGCGTAGGCTCGGTAAACACCCGCATACTTTTTTCGTCTGTGTCAAGTGCGACGACGCAGTGGATCTTGGTAGGTTTAAGGCCGTTCGCCTCTAGGTCAAGAACAATCACGGAGCGCTGCCCACGCCGTAGGGAACTTCTCGGAACAGCAGTGGCTTATCTCGCGCACTACTTCCTGTGTCTCGCGCTGTGCATCGGGCTTCAGACGTAGACTAAAGACACGCGCAAAGGCAAACAGTGAGCCACTCCATACCCACTCGGTCATCATGCTCTGTGGTAGTATGGCTCGTGCCTGCTCCTGGCAGCATCCCATGTCGAGCATAGCTAAGTAAGCGTCCATGCAGTGTCGAGCTGCGTCGTAGTACATATGGTGTACGCTCTGTTGGTGCTCGACAAGTTCGGTGGAGCTGCCTTGCTTAACGCTGTCGGGTGCACGTTTGCGCCAGTCCTCTGGTTGGTACACCTCTGGCTCATAGTCTACGTACCTGCGACTAATCTCGTTCCACGTCAGTCCGACTTGGTGTTTGCCTAGTTGCCTAGCTACAAAGATAGGAGCCGCTATGCGAAAACTTAGAAACGCATGGGCAAAGGGGGTCCAGTGTTTGTGCTCGGCTAGGTATTTAATGAGCTTCTTGTCTTTACTGTTTAGCTTGGTGCTCTGTTTACCGAAGCTAACTCTTGCTGCGTTTACTACACTTAGGTCAGATCCCATGTGATCTAGCAGGTGTACCTTTGTGTAACTTACGGTTTTCATCCTTGTCCTCTCTTGCGTTTACGTGAAAATTTATGCGGATTGTGCTTGTTTAAACGTTTGCTGTGCGCCTGTGGATGTAACCGGCTGCGACGGCGTGTAGGTTTCTTAGGCTGGAAGACCTGTATGTGTTTTTTAGCCATTAGAACTCCTCGTACAGAACTTCCATGCGTCCTG
>Ga0224502_10000390_pt1 | contig 14420 bp, 10 predicted proteins | sample SF_Oct11_sed_USG_5_FD_169104 | JGI IMG/M metagenome (GOLD analysis project Ga0224502, IMG submission 169104) | Sediment microbial communities from San Francisco Bay, California, United States - SF_Oct11_sed_USGS_13 | ecosystem: Environmental > Aquatic > Marine > Sediment | place: USA... | reverse complement strand
AGGTCGCACCATGCCGCGGAGGTGACCTGGTCGACGTGAGAGGTCAGGGCCAGGCGAAACGCGCTCTCGAGATTGCCGCGGCAGGCGGGCACAATCTGTTGTTCGTCGGGCCGCCCGGCACGGGTAAGAGCATGCTCGCAAGGCGCCTGCCGGGTGTCCTGCCGCCGATGACCGAGAGAGAAGCGCTGGAGACGGCTGCGATCGACTCGGTGCTTGGACGTTCGCTGGATATTTCGCGATGGCGACAGCGGCCGTTTCGCTCGCCGCATCATACGGCGTCGCCCGCGGCGCTTGTCGGCGGCGGCCCCGGGCCACAGCCCGGGGAAATCTCCAGGGCGCACAACGGCGTACTGTTCCTCGACGAGTTGCCCGAGTTCAACCGCAACGTGCTCGAGGTCCTTCGCGAACCACTCGAAGCGGGAGTGATCACAATCGCACGTGCCGGAGCGCAAGCGGACTTTCCTGCCAACTTTCAATTGGTGGCAGCAATGAACCCTTGTCCGTGCGGCTATCTTGGTGATCTAGCCGGCGATTGCTGCTGCAGCGCCGAGCGCGTCGCGACGTATCGCGGCAAGATCTCAGGACCCTTGCTCGATCGCATCGACCTGCATGTCGAGGTTAGCCGGCCGCCGAAAGAGGCGCTGCGCACTGGCGCGGCGACTGGGGAGTCGAGCCGTCAGGTTGCAAAACGGGTTAGAAAGGCGCGCGCGGTTCAGCTGCTGCGCAACCGCGTGTGTAATGCGCGTCTGCAAGGTGCGGCGCTCAAAGACACGTGCAAACTATCGGGAGATGCGTTGCAATTACTGGAAAACGCAACCGATAAATTCAATCTGTCCGCGCGAGCCTATCAGCGCGTCATGCGCGTCGCGCGAACGGTAGCCGACCTTGCACAGGAAGAAAATATAACGCCTGCGCATATTGCCGAGGCGCTGTCGCTGCGGCAGCTGGATAAACGCAGGCGGCAGATTACTGAGCCTCGCTGACCATGTATTCGACAGCGTCCGCGACTTCCTCATCAGACAAGTCAATGCGCCCGCCTTTGGCAGGCATGTAGCCGACTTGGCCAGTGTAGCCGTTGATCGCGTGGTCTTTGAGAACGTCTGCGCCCTGAGTGATACGCGGTGCCCACGCAGCGGCGTCACCGAGAATCGGCGCACCGCCGATGCCAGCGCCGTGGCATGCGAGACACGCCGAGTTATAAACCTGCGGGCCGGACAGCGCGGTTGCGACGGGTTTTGGTTCAACAGCCGTTTCGATCGTCGGAGCCGATGCTTCGGTTTGCTCGCCGGGCAGGTAGATCTGCCCGAGCGGGCGAATGCGTGCGGTGACTTGGGCCTGGTATTCAGCTGTGTCCCTCGTGTACACCCCCTGCTTCAGATCGGATATCTTCATTGCAAGTACGAGGATCGCGAGCGCGAATGCGGCGAGAATGCCGATCACGAGCGAGTATATATCAAAAAATTTCTGGTCCCGACTCAACTTACTGCTCCGGCGATGGTGTTTCTTGTGTGCCCGGACGCGGGCCCGGGGAAGGCGGGCGATTATATTACAAGGTCAATACCAATGCAGTCACGGTATAGATAAGTATGGAGATTCCGGCGGCGGACATGGCTATCGGCAATTGGGTAACGACGTGATCCATCAGGTCCGACCCACAGGCCAGCGACGACAGGATCGTCGTGTCGGAGATCGGCGAACATTGATCGCCGAACACGGCGCCACCCATAATGGCGCCAAACGCGAGCGTGATGAACAGTGGATCCGGCGAAATCGCGTAGGCCAGCGGTAACGCGATTGGGAATACCACGGCATAAGTACCCCAGGACGAACCGACCGAAAACGACACGATCATACAAATGATCATCAGGATACCCGGCAGCACGAAAGGCGCCGCTGTGAGAACGTCAGCCGTGACGCTGATGACGTAGGAAGAAGCGCCAAGCGTGCCGGATACTTCTGCGAGCGTGACCGCGAGGCCCAAAATGATTGCGCCGATCGTGACGCCCTTGATGCCATCGACGAGTCCGTCGAAAGCGTCGCTCACACTCATGCCACGGATGAGCGACAGGGATATGCTGCTGACGAGCGCGAGCCCGAAAGCCTCAAAAATCATCGGCGAACCGGTAACGAGCCACGGAATGATTGCAAAACTCATGAGCACGCCGATCGGTACGAAGAAGTCCAGCAGCGAAGGTGAGTATCCCTCGGCGACGTTCAGCGTCGCGAGTTCTTTGGAAACGATCGGTTCTGCATGCGGCGAATCGAGTTCGCCGGTTTCCTGAACGCGAATCTGCGCGGCGCGCATGGTCTTGCCAACGACAGGTAGTTTGCCAAGCGCGAAGAGCAGCGTAAAAAGGACGGCGAGCCAACCATAGAAGTTGAACGGAATGGCTCTGAGAAACAAGCTGATCGCTGAGTCTTGATCCGGAATGAATTGGCTCATTGATGGAATTGCAATCAGGCCGGCGACATACACAGGCCAGACATTGAACGGAATGATCGTTGCGACCGGTGACGCGGTCGAGTCGACGACGTACGCAAGTTCCTCATGTGCGACGTTTTCCCGGTCGGCAACCGGTCGGACCGTCGTTCCGGTCAGTATCGTGCTGATTGTGCCGCCCTGATGAAAGATAATGCCCATCAGCCATGCAAAGAACAACGCCGAGCGCCGTGACTTGACGAAGTTTGTAGACACGTATTGGGCGAAATGCCAGGCGCCGCCGTTGCGATTCCACATGCCGAGCAGGCCACCGAGTGCCCAGAGATAAACGAGCAGTATCTGCGCATAGCGTTCCGAGCCGATGCTGGGAATCAGGAATTCCCGAATGATGTTGTACTGCGTCGTGACCAGGCCACCTAGCAAGATGCCCATGAACAACGCAAGAATGACATTACGCGTCGCAAAGCATATGACAAGCGTTGCAAGCGCGGGGACCAGCGACATGAAATTGAAATGCCCCTGGGCCTCGATAACAGCCGGGTCGAGCTGCGCGCCGTACCAGGCAACGAACCCGCAAAGAAGAAGTAACCAGAGCCAGGTGTATTTTTTGATTTGCGCGAGCATTCTTGTCAGCCTGGTTTGCAACGATGCACTCGCAGTATAACGCCCGTCGCGCGGGTAAGAGGCCGAGATTGACGTGTAGAATCGAAACCATGTTCCGGAAACACATTATCCTGGCTGCACTATTGATGGCAGCCGGAGTCAACTCGGCCCTCGCTGCTGGCGACGCAGAATGGCAGTTCGCCGGCTGGGCAGGTCCCGCCATTGCCGTTCGCACGTTCGTTCCTGACGACGCAAGCGATTCAACGCCGATTGTTATCGTTATGCACGGCTGGAGCCGCGAGGCGCAGCGTTACTTCGCCGACTGGCGCGAACTCGGCGCTGCACGCGGATTCATTGTCGTCGTGCCGCACTTCCCGGTTGAAGATTTTCCGTCGTCGACGCACTACAACCTCGGGCACGTATTCGACGAGAAAACCGGCAGGAAGCGACCAGAACCAGAGTGGACGTTTTCGGCAATCGAGCCGCTTTTCGATGAAGTCGTCGCGAGAACCGGAAGCAAACAAACGCAGTACACACTCTTCGGCCACTCGGCTGGGTCGCAGTTCGTGCATCGATTCCTGTATTACATGCCTGAAGCGCGCGTACGGCGTTTCATTGCTGCGAATGCCGGCTGGTACACGATGCCGGATTTCGATACCGAGTATCCCTACGGCCTCGAGGACGCGGCGATCGACAAAGATCAACTAATCGCTGCATTCGGGAAAGACATGGTTCTGTTACTTGGACGGGAAGACGTGGATTACACGGACCCGGATCTTCGCAAGACTCCGGAGGCAAACCGGCAGGGCAAGAACCGCTTTGCCAGAGGCCTTACGATGTTCAACGTGGCGAAAACCAATGCCGAGAAACTTGGTGCCGATCTAAAGTGGCGACTCATGATCGTCGACAATGCTGGCCACGTTAACGCGCAGATGGCGCCAGCGGCCGCACAGCTTGTGGAGTAGCCGCTCCCGCGTGCTTCAATAGTGATACCGGACGCGCACGTACGCATTACTCGAATCGGCAAGCTGACCAAAGAATGTATTGCGGTCACGGCCACCAAACAGGTTACCGCCTGCAATCAGGGACCAGTGATCATCGTGACGATACGTGTAAACCGGGCGTATGTAGAAGTCGTGATCACTCGGTGAGAAGAACGTAAACAAAGACCAGGTGTGTTTGTCTCGGCCGGCCCGGTAAGTCAGGCGATTCGTCAGCAGGTGGCGGTTACGATCCGGCTCGAATCCGGGAAACGGCGAATTCTGAATCAACCCGTTATAGTCAAGCGTCGACTCGACGTAGTACTGCATGCCAACCGTGAAGTTCGGTTTTGCTTCCCACTCAAAGCCAACGAGGAAGCGCAGCTGATCGTTCGGCACCAAGGAGTCGGTTCCCGACCGGTCGTCGCGCGACACGTAATAAGACACTTCGATGTTGAACAGCCCTGGGCCAAGCGGTCGTCGCAAGCTCGCGCCGAGCGACGCCAACGGCGCAAAGATCGGTTCCAGTGACGCCGTGAACGCCGTCGGTTGTTTGAAGAATCCACGATACGCGTACAGCGCGTACTCCCGGCCCGCGACGGTGCGAAAAAGCCGCAGCGCAAACTCGCCGTTCGAAAAGGACTCATTCGGCTCCGCGGCCTCGAAGGGTGGGGTTGGCGCGACATTGCCGCCCGCGAGCGGCGAAAAGAAAGAGAAGCGCTCGCCGGACAAATACACATCAGGCTCGAATAACGGGGTCCAGGCGAAATCGACATTCACAGGATCGGAGTATCGCGTCAAGCGTATCGCGTTGCCCGGCGCTTTGAGATATTCATCATCGCGACCAGCAAAGAAAGACACGAAGTCCTTGGGGAACAGATCGTTCAGAAAAACCAGGTCGCCAGTACCCCATGTCTGCACCTGTCGCCCGGCTCTGACATCGACATTCTTGCCAAGCGAAAACGCCGCGGTCAGGTCTCTGACTTCGGCATTCCAGTCGTCTTCGACAGCATCGTAAATGCCGTCGGCCTTGAGGGTGACCGTGGTATTGCCGGGCCGCCATTCTGCTTCGATGCGAAGCCGGAGTTCTTCGAGTGTTTTGCGATCGTCGAGCAACGGGTCGCTGTCAAGACGCGTTCCGAGTCCGGCCTCAACAAAGCCGCTCCAGACTGTACCGGAATCTTCTTCGCCCCAGTCGTCGTCGTGCCACATGTCTTCCTGCGCGAACACGATCGTGGGTATCACCAAAAGCAGTGGCCAGAGGTTCACGGCGGGTTCTCACTCAACCTTCAGGGCGCTGCAGCCAATCGCTCGGCGGACTGCGCAGCGAGCGTTCTGTAAAGACGGACTCTGGCAGACCGATATCGTACTTGATGAAGCGAAACTGCATATCCGTGGCGCCGCCGGTCGACAAATCCGATACGCGACTAATTGTAACGGTCGGATGACCGTCGATGTTCTCGACTTTCATGACCTCGACGCGCCGATACAGCTTGCCTGCGGGATTGGTGTAATCGATTTTCATCGGCAAAAACGTCTGCCGGTCGATCCACGTGACGTAACTCGAAAACTCGGCACTCTGCGCGTCGTGTGGCACGTGTTTGAGGACGTAGAACTCATCGCTTGTGTCGATCAGCTCGTGTGCATCCTCCGACGGGCGTCTCCCGGAGACATCCTCGTAGTAGTAGTGTGCGCCGACGAAACTGGTGCGCTTGTCACTGGCGGAAATCCGTTTGACCAGATCAAGCCCGGGCAGATAGAGCCAGCGGTCGTCGTCGCGATCGATGTGCTTGTCGACGAGGAATACGGTATTGCGCACATCCGAGGGCTGGCTGAAGACAACGAGAAACTGCTGGTCGCCGCCGTCATCGATGTCGCGGCGAAGGACCGTGAATTGTCGCCGTTGCTGGCGGTCCTGCGCATCACGAATGATCATGCGAATTTCGGAACGCCCGTCCTTTCCCGCGTAGTATGCGGCCAGATTCGCACGCGCGACGATTTCGTCGGCGTCTGTCAACGCCTGGGCATGCACACTAATGCCCATCGTCACGGTGGCCAGTGCCAGAAAAAATCTTATGCTCATCCTTTGCTTCCTCCTTGTGCTGTTGCCGGTTGTGCCGTTGCGACCGCGAACGCGCCCCGTTTGTTCATTTTCGGGAACAACCAGGGGCCTGCCCATGAGATCAGGGCAGGCAGCAAGATCAGTGTCGTGACACCGGACAGTGCCATGATCGCAGCCATGAAGGCGCCAACGGTGATGTAAGGCACGAGCGGCGCGAAGAACAGCGGCGTGAATCCTATAGCGATGATGATCGCATTACGCGCTATCGCTCGCGCCGGCTCTTCGAAAATCTTTTGTATTGCCGCCGTGAACGAGCCTGTGCTTCTTAGCAGTGCCCGCAGTCGTTCAATAAAATGAATAGCGAAGTCCACCGACAAACCGAGAGTCAGTGATGACAGGACCGCGATCGGCATGTCGTAGTCTTTGCCGATCCAGCCGATTATTCCGTAAACACCGAGAATCGTAACGGAAAGCGGCACCATCGCGAGCAAACCGAGGCGCGGGCTGCGGAACAGAAACGTCATCATAAGAAACACAACGACGAACGCACCCATGAGGCTCTTGAGCATCCCGGTGACCATGACGTCCTGCCAGACGACGTTAATGAACGTCTTGCCGGCCCAGCGCATCTCGACGTTGTCAGGCAGCGGGTTTGCTTCAAGGTAGTCGTCGAGGAAGTCGATAACCTGGTTCATGTCCTGGTTATCGCCGCTCTTGAGCTGCAGCCAAATGGCCGTCGAGGTGAAATCAGGTGTGACGTTGTGCCACAAGTCATGTGGTCTGTGTGACGACTGGTACTGCATTAACGTTTGCGCGACCGCGTTTGCTGTCGCCGGGATCCGATAGTCGGCGTCGGCTCCGCCGCGCAATTCCCGATTGACGACTTTGACGACATCCGTCACGGCATTGGATTTGCCGACATAGCCCGAGTCATGCAAAGCGCGCTGCATGTCACTGATCTGCCCTAGCATATCCGGACGCAGGAAGTACCTGGAGTTGGTCTGGGCATGCTCCGCAAGCGCCATCAGCTGTTCGAGATATTCGACCGATGCGGGATCTTGTGCATCAAACAGCGCATCATCAATTGTCGCAATCAGGCCGCCATACCAAGCGCCCGTGTCGTCCGTATCGGCGCCTAGCTGTTCGCGAATTCCGGCTGCGTAGAGGTCATCGACGCCTGCCAATAGATCATTTGCGGCGGTGAGGAATTCAGGTTGCGCGCTGTCGTCGCTGTGTGTCAGCACGATAAATGCGTCGTAAGTGCCAGCGAAGCGCTGATTCAATTCGACGTCCGCAACCCGAATCGAATGGCTGGCCTTGAACCAGCGAACGGGATTATCGTTGATATCGATACGGTAGATTCCGGCGATGCTGATTGCCACCACGAGCACCGCGACAGCGGTAATCCGTTTGCCCCGCCGTACTGCAAACCGGCCGCTGCGACGCAGCGTGCGTGCAAGCATCGTGTCGGTATGCGGAGTTTTGCTGCGTGATGCAAGCTTTTCGAGCGCCGCGGGATTCATGCGCACGACATAGGCAGGAATCAGTACGATTGTCACGGCGAACGCAATCAGTATACCGAAAGCGACGAATGCGCCGAAAATTTGCACGGGCGGAATCGGCGTCAGCATCAACGAGAGAAAGCCCACGGCGGATGTCAGCGAGGTAAACAGCATCGGCGTAAACAGGTGTTCGATTACGCGTGAGATGGTGGCATTTGCATCAACACCGGGCCGATAGGCATCGGCAAACTCCGACATGATGTGCACGGAGTCGACTACGGCGATCGGCATCAGGAAGATCGGAATCATCGAGCTCATGATGTGGACCGTGAAGCCCATGCCGATCAGCAGGCCCATACTGATGATGACGGTTGCCACGGCGACCAGCATGGGTGCGATCACGAGCGGAACGCTGCGGAAGAAATACAGCATCAGCACGAAGATCATCAGGCCGGCAAGCGGCGCCGATATGCCCATTTGTACGAACATGTCGTGACCGAATGTGTCCTCGGCGACGGGTAGGCCGGTGATGTGGTACGCATCGTCCGTGTCGAGGTTGTCTATGAGCGACTGAATTTCGCGTGACAGTGGATAACTCAGGTCCTTGCTCGCGATCGGCACGTAAATCGTAGCGGCTTTGCCGTCGCCGGATACGAGTGTGTCTTTCAATAGTGGCAGGCGATCAACCTTCTCACGAAGTGCGAGCGCCTGTTCCGCGGTAACCGGAGCTTCCCGCATCAACCATTCGAATCGAATCGTGCCGGGACCTTCCTGGTCGATGTTGTCCACGCTGGCAAGTGACGCGAGATCGGGAGTGATGACGCCGTCGAGTTCCAGTATTGATTGGCTGAGTTTGTGCAGCGCCGTTAGCGACGCCACGTTATAGACACCGTTCGGATGCGTTTCGTTAATGATGCCGACGACGATCGTGTCGTGGTAGGAGAATCGTTGCTCGATCGCATTGTGAAATACTCGGTCGCTCTGCATCGTCGGCAACATATTTTCCGGATCGGTGTCGATCTGGATGCGCGTTAGCAATGCTCCAAAAAGCACAACGAGCAGCACAATGACGGCGTAGACCGTCCTGGGTCGTTGTGTCGCGACCTGGATGACAGAGTGTTTCATCGGGCAAGGTCCCTGTGCGGCGCTGAGTTACTTTAGTGATTGCTAATATACAATATTCCAGTAAATTAGCAAATCATAAATTATCGTATTCTAAATTAGTATCGTCTATAATATTGCCAGATCACACTTGCGGCAGCGGATCATGTTATGGGACAGGCGCAGAAAACACATGATAAACAAACAGTTATCGATAAACGTATCGAACTGATGCGCGAGCATGCCCCGCAAGCGGCGGGGCTCATGAAAGCCTTGGGCAATGAGAGCCGGCTGATGATTCTGTGTACGCTGGCCGAGAGCGAATGCTCGGTCGGCGAATTAAATGCAATGATCCCCCTGAGTCAGTCGGCTCTCTCCCAACAGCTCGCCCGGCTGCGGCAGCAAGGCCTCGTTCGAACGCGACGCGAGTCGCAGACGATCTATTACGCACTGGCCAAAGGGCCGGCGGACCGGATCATTCACTTGCTGCACGACATCTACTGTGGAACCGAACTGCCCGCTGCAACGGAGGCACACTAATGGAAACTGGATTTGGTTTTGGCAAGATCGTTGACATGGACTTCGACGCCGCAATCGAAAAAGTAACGGCCGATTTACAGATGGAAGGCTTCGGGGTGCTGTCGGACATCGACGTCGCCGCGAAGATGAAAGAAAAGCTTGGCGAAGACATGCCGCGCTATCGCATTCTCGGCGCGTGCAATCCGGCGCTGGCGCATCGGGCGATTAAAGCCGTGCCCGACATCGGCCTCCTGTTACCGTGCAATGTGCTGGTCCGTGAAGACGAAGCCGGCGCGGTATCGGTCAGTTTCATGGATCCGAAGAGCGTACTGTCGCTGGTCGACAACCCGGATGTCGACCCGCTGGCGGACGAGGTGAAGGCCAAGCTCGAGCGGGTACTCGAGACACTCTAGAATCCGGCGCGATGTCTGACGGCTGTCAGGCGCGTGTATCGATTGCCGCATGATCGCAATTGATCAGGTTGCGGGGGCCCAGCATCGGATACTCCGCGTTGCTACTCTGTCCCGGCCCAGCTCATGTCGGGCGCGCTGCGTGATTTCAATAACTTGTTTGCACGTTTGTTGTTTATGTTAAATCGAAAATAGTTCGCTCTGTAACTTCTGACGCATATCTGTCACAATTTAGCCGCGACATAATAAGAAGCACCGAACAATAACCAGCAAGGCCCTACTCGCTGCGGAATAACAGCATCGGTTCAATTCGATGCCTAGAAAAATCAGGGGAAACTGATCATGCGTAAGCTATTCACGGTAATTAGCACCGTCCTACTTCTTGTCATTTCCACACCGTTACTTGCGCAGCAATTGCAGCTTCAAAAAGCAGATGCGCCGGCTGCACAGTTGGAACTTTTCGACCAATCCGACACAAAGGGCCGAAGCGACCGGAGAATGTACGTCGTGCAAATGGCTGGTGAGCCGGGCATCAGCTACGAAGGTGGTGTCGACGGATTTGCTGCGACGGCGCCGGAAAAGGGGGTGCGATACAACGCCAAAGCCAGCCACGTCCGGCAGTATACGAGCCACTTGATCTCCGGGCATGACGACAAGCTCGCTTCGATCGGCGCTGCAGGCCAGAAGACCTACAGCTACTGTCATACGATGAACGGTTTTGCCGCGATGCTGACACCTGCAGAGGTGGCCAGGCTAAAGGGCGACAAGTCTGTTGTTAATGTCTTCGAGGATTTTTCGATGGACATCGACACGAACAACAGCCCGGACTTTCTCGGACTCAACGATCGGCGCAAAGGCCTGCGTGAAAGGCTGCGTCTGAAAGGCGAGGACGTCATCGTTGGTGTGCTTGATACCGGCATAGTCCAGGAACATCCCAGTTTTGCCGACACGCGGACATTTGACCTGCCGCCATTCTGTGACAATCCGCGCAGCCCCATCCTCGAACGCGTCTGCTCCAGACTGGAAGATTTCAGGAATCAAGTTGTCTACGATGCCCCGCCCGCACACTGGCAGGGCGCATGCGAAGAAGGCGAGGCCTTTTCTGAAGACGACTGCAATAACAAACTGATCGGTGCGCGCTGGTACGTCGACGGTTTCATCGCCGGGCGTGGCAGTGTCGTCGAGGACGAGTTCCTGTCGCCTCGCGACTCGTCAGGTCACGGCAGCCACACTGCCGGCACGGCGGGCGGCAATCACGTCACTGCGTCGCTGAACGGCACGCCGCTGGCGCGCATCAGCGGCATGGCGCCGCGTGCCCGTATTGCAGCGTATAAGGTCTGTTGGCTGTCACCCGGCGCTACAAATTTCAGCTGTTTCTTCTCGGACAGCGCGGCCGCGACCGATCAGGCTATCGAAGACGGTGTTGACGTGCTGAACTTCTCGGTCGGCACGGCGCAGTCGTTTGTTGATACGCAGGATCTGGCGTTTCTCAGGGCCAGCTCTGCAGGTGTGTTTGTGGCCCGCTCCGCTGGTAATGACGGCCCGGGCGCCGGGAGCACGAATGCCGGCGAGCCCTGGGTGACGTCGGTCGCCGCATCAACGCTGTCTGGCACCGCGTTCGCGCTGGCTGCAATTGTGAACTCTCCGGCGTCGGTCGCAGGAAGCTACGCTGCGTTGGAGGGATCTATTACGAAACCACTGACAGAGAGCGGGCCAATCACTGAGGATGTCGTTGCTGCCGAGCCGATCGATGCTTGCGCGCCGCTCAGTAATTCAGACATCACGATGAACTCGATGGCCGGTAAGATCGCGCTTATCGCACGTGGTACATGCGCGTTCACGACAAAGGTCGACAATGCTGTCATCGCGGGCGCTATCGGCGTACTGATGTATACCGACGATCGTCCAAAAACGGTAATGGGCATCACCCCAACGCCTCTTAGCAGCACGATTCCGGGCGTCATGATCGACAACGCGCCGGGTCTTGCTTTGCTCGCGGAGCTGCAGGGCGGAAACACGGTTAACGCCACGCTTGCGGCCAACATCTTCACGACAGAAGAGCTCGAGGGCAATATCATGGCGGACTTTTCGTCGCGCGGTCCCTACGCGACCGAGAGCGACTGGATAAAGCCGGATATCACGGCACCGGGTGTTCGTATTTTGGCCGCATATTCGCCGGATCAGGCAGACGGCTCAGCTGGTGACGTTTTTGCTTATCTCCAGGGCACGTCAATGTCCAGCCCGCACATTGCCGGACTTGGTGCTTTGGTCAAAGAAGCGCACCCGGACTGGAGTCCCGCGCAGATCAAATCGGCGTTAATGACAACCGCCCGACAAGACGTCGTCAAGGAAGACGGGGTGACACCAGCCGATCCATTCGACTTCGGGGCCGGTCATGTGGATCCGAACGGCGCGGTAGATCCGGGCCTGACCTATGACGCGGGACTACTGGACTACCTCGTTGCCAGCTGTGGAACGGTGACGCCCCTGCTCAGTGCCGAAGACTGTGAATTCGTCCAGGATGTTTGGGGTCTTTCCATCGAGCCAGCTGACCTGAACCTACCGTCGATCGGTATTGGTGCATTACCAGGTTCGCAGACCGTGACACGCACCGTAACAGCCGTTCGCGGATTCAAAGGGCCGCATGGTTTCTACGGCTCGAACCGGCCGAACAACTACCACGCCGTTGTCGAAGCACCGGAAGGATTCGATGTCCAAGTTTCGCCGAGCAGCTTGTATCTCAGACCTGGCGATTCAGCCAGCTACGAGCTGACGATCACCAATGAGACGTCACCTCCTGGCGAATGGCGGTTTGGCGCGATTACCTGGGTGGATTCGAGTGGGCATGAAGTCAGAAGCCCGATCGCCGTGAACGGTGTTGCCATTGTTGCTCCCGACGAGGTTTCCGGAATGGGTGCAGATGGATCGACCAGTTTCGACATCACGTTTGGCTACACCGGCGATTACACCGCGGGCGTGCATGGACTGAACGGTCCGGATTACTACGGCGTTATCGGCCTGCCAGATGACCCGAACGACAGCTTCGTGTTTCTTGGTGATGGCGTTGCTATCGCGTTCCTGGAAGAGTTGCCCGAAGGATCGGCCTTCGCGCGCTTCTCGACTTTCGACGAGTACACAGCGGGCAACGACGATATTGACCTGTACCTGTACTACTGCCCGAATTTTCTGTGCACACTCGTAGATTCCAGCGCTAACGCTAGCTCGAACGAGGAAGTCAACGTGCTGTTGCCAGCTAACGATCCGGCGATTACTGATCCGTATCTTGTGCTCGCGCATGCCTTCGAAACAGAAAACCCGACGACCGACATCGTCATGTTCCAGTGGGAATTCGGGTTGGTGGACGATGCCGGCAACCTGACTCTATCAGCGCCTGGCAGTGCAACCGTCGGCGCGACCGAGACCATTACGGTTGAGTGGAACGGGTTGGCAGTTGGTCCGGCGGAAAGGCAGCTCGGTGCAATTTCGCACAGCGATGCGAACGGCATTCAGGGACTGACGTTGATCAGCATCGACAACGATATTGACGGGAGCATTTGTAGCTTCGGCCTCTGCGCTCCTCCGCCTCCATAGTCGCTGCTTATTGTTTGCTGTGACAAAAAGGCCGCCCGGGCAATCCGGGCGGCCTTTTCTGAATTTTGGCCGCCTAAACAGGAAGCTCGGTTCAATCTTGGGAATAAGCAGGGCAGGCAATCACGCGGTCGAGGTCTGTGTGGTAAGTGTAGTCGCGCGAGCCATAACGGAGCGTGATAACGTAGCCAGGCTTGTCTTTCCTATCGTACTGGACACCGGGTTCCGGGCAGCCGAGGCTCGCGTCGGACCAGGTCGTGCCTTCGGCCGAAGTGACCATCACCAGAGGCTCTTCTACGCCGAGACGAGCTGCGAGATCTTTTCGGGCTGACATCGCCATTGCACCCCATTCCAGCTCAAGTTTTTGGGTGACGCCCGCCACGGCTTTCTGTTTTTGCCGCTTGCAGACGAAGGCATGCCCTTTGGACTCGTGCACAAAATAGAATTTGCCGTCAACGCGAAGCGTAATCTTGTGCCCTGGCGTAATGACCTGCCCATACGCCTGATCGGGTTGCGGGCAACCAATGCTGGTGTCACGCCACTCGACGGCGCGCACCGTGTCGACTTCGATCTTGTCGATCGAAATGTTGAGTTCCCCGGCCAGCGTCTCGGCGGCGAGCCTTGCAATGTCCATATCGTCATCCTCGAATTGCTCGACCGTTCCCTGCAGCGAAATCGTCTTTGCCTTCTCGGTGTTCAGAGGATCGGGATTACAGGCGGCGAGGCCGATGCAACAGGCAACGGCGATTCCAGCCTGGATCAATGTCGTCTTCATATTATCCTCTCCCAAAAATGGTCGGGTGATGCTAGCGCATAACAGCGGCGGCGACGTCGGCGGCACAGGCATGTGCCAGCGTCCAGCCGAGCATGCCATGCCCGGTATTCAGGTAAAGCCCGCCGATCGTGCTCGCGCCGACGAACGGTCGTCCGTCCGGTGTCATCGGGCGGTTACCGGCCCACGGCCGATGGTCGGGCACGCTGTAATCGGCCGCCCCGGGCGCAATGTCTCTGGCGAGCCGCAATAGCGACTGGATGCGCTGCTTATCGCCATCGGTTCTGTTGCCAACAAAGTCGGCGAAACCGGCGATTCTGACACTGTCGCCAAGCCGCCCGATCACCATCCTGCGGCGCAGTGCCGTGAAGCTTGCCGACGGCGACGCGTCAGCAACCGGCAGCGTAACGCTGTAACCGCGAACCGGGTAAATCGGCAGGCGA
>Ga0224502_10000389_pt1 | contig 14432 bp, 12 predicted proteins | sample SF_Oct11_sed_USG_5_FD_169104 | JGI IMG/M metagenome (GOLD analysis project Ga0224502, IMG submission 169104) | Sediment microbial communities from San Francisco Bay, California, United States - SF_Oct11_sed_USGS_13 | ecosystem: Environmental > Aquatic > Marine > Sediment | place: USA... | reverse complement strand
AAACGGCCAGGTGCTGCATCTGGTGTGATCGAGTTGATCCATATCGATGATGTCTTGTGTATCTGTCATCTTATTACCTCATTTGTTGTCGTATCAACAACCAGTCCTCTATCCTATTTTCTCTTTCCTGTTTTCTATTTTCTGTACCCTATTGCCGCTATTAATTCTTCTTAAGCCTGCTGGGGCCGAGTTTCATGATGGTTTCTTCAAAGCGATCTGCTATTCGAGCAAATTCCGTTCCCATATTGGACGCAAGGGTTTGTATTAAAAGGCGCTCTTTTTCAAAACCGATCCGTGAAAACATTTCTTGAATTTGTTCTACCGTCTGCCCCGCATAAATGTTCCCGTGCTCTGAATGACAGTTTCCTTTATGGCATGTTAAAATCATCACGCCGTCGGCATTGTTTTCCAACGCTGTGAAAATATGGTCGTAAGATACAGCGCCCGAACACGGCACTTCCACCACTCGCAACCCTTGGGGCAGTCTGTGCCCCATGCATATCGCCAGTTCCCGGGCCTGGGCCGCCGAACGTCCGCAGCAGAAAGCCACAACAAACGGCATGAACGTTTTTTGGGTCTGCATACCGGTGTCGGTTGTTATCAGATCTGACATAGCGCCGGGCTCAAGGTCTGTGATGCGAACAGCACCCCTTGGACAGTGTGTCGCACATATGCCGCAGCGTTCGCAGGCATTCGCCACAACTGTCACCCGGGCATTGAGCGTTATCGCATGATACGGACAAAGACGATAGCAGGTTAGACATCGTATGCACTGTCCCTCATGAACTTCTGCCTTTTCGGCTTTTATCTCCGTTTCTCGTGAAGCAAGACCCGTGATTGCAAGCGCCGCATTTTCAGCATCGATTCTTTGATCGTCATCGGCCAGTATGTCTTTTGAAGGACCTGCAACCATAATTCCTTTTCTGTTGGTCAATACACTATATCTATGGACGTTATCCGCCTGGACAAACCCGTTAACATCCTTTTCGATATGGAATATTTTTGCAAGATCGGTTGCGTATCGAGAAGGAACGATGGTCTCATCAACCACTGTCATGTCCGGCGTCAGTCTGAAATTTTTTGATGTTATTTCATCGAAAAACTCGATTCGGATATCATCTTCTCCTCCCTGATGAATGTCAGGTACAACATCCGTAAATTTAATATAAATTGTTCCGGCTTCTTTAGTTTCTCTGTATAAGGATTCGAGACCGTCTCCGGCCACCTTTAAGTTCTTCGTCAGAATATAGGTTTGCAGGTTATAGTCTTTTTGAAGTAAAAGAGAAGATAACATCACCTCTTTCGCAATGACCGGCGTGCTTTCTTTCACAAGGCCTGTAAGGAAAATCACCTTTTTTATTTCCGAAAGGACGCCTTTTTTACGCGATGAATCGTGAAAAACGTCCTTTATTTGAGACAGCGTTATGATGGTAGAAGAGGCTTTCAATCCGTATAGCGAAAAGTTGGACGTCCTTTGATCTTCCTCGGCAATGATGATACGACCGACATCTAATGTTACGGGTTTATTGTTTTGTCTGGCCTCGATTCTAAATGTCCCCACAGAACCTTTGCATGAAATCAATCGCGTCTCTGTCAGGATTTTTAAAGCCTCGGAGTCGGCGGATTCATCAAGACCGCAGGTGTCATCTTTAGTTGCAATAACGATTTCAATGCCTGTAGTTAGAAGATTTTCAGCAACAGCAACTGCGCAAGGCCCATTTCCTAAAATGAGTGTTTTATTGTCCACACTGGTACCTTTTCAAATCCCGAGATAAACGATTTGTCTATTCTCCAAAATATTTAAGAATTTTCCATACAGCGCTTTGGGCACCGGCAATGGTCTCGGAAATGCTCATGGGCCCCTGGACGGTCCCGGCTGTAAATACACCAGTTTTAGAAACCGATATTTCCTTATCATCGGTTTTTAAAAATCCGAATTCATCAGGCCCTATCTTGAACATCCGCGACAGGGTTCCAATATTCTCGATAGGGGTTATGCCGACAGACAGCACCACCAGATCAAAAATTTCTTCTGTAGTTTCATGCGTAGGATTATCCACGAAATTTACCTTCAAACGCTGATCATCCATTTCATAAAAATCACCGGGAATGGCCCGTATCATTCGGATGTTTTCCTGAACCTCTTTATAGAATTGTTCGAAATCCTTTCCAAAGGTCTGAACATCCATATAGAAAAAAGTGATCTCGGTCTCCGGCTGCCTTTCTTTGATAAGCCTTGCCATGCGCAGCGCCGAACCACAACATACCTTTGAGCACCATAGATGATTCAGCTTGGCATCCCTGGAGCCCACGCACTGGATAAAGGCGATTTTTTGCAAAAGTTTATTACCGCTCGGCTTTTTTACCCGACCGAACTGCTTTAACATTCTTTCCAGCTCGAGACCGGTAACAACATTTTTAAAACGCCCGTATCCGTAAGGTTTGTCTTTGGGGTTGAAGGGTTGAAATCCGGTGGCAATTAATACGGCATCTGCTTCTATGGTGTGTTCCGATGCTTTTTTCTCCAGATCAATGGCTGTTTCTGGGCATTCATCCTTGCATATGGTGCAGGATTGATCTTTGAAATAAAGGCATCTTTCTTTGTTGACCGCATAAAAGGGATGGTTGTTTTTTGAAAAACCCTGAAGAATCGCCCTGTCGATCGGGCATTGATCAAGACACAACCCGCAGTTGGTGCACTTTTCACGATCGATAACCAAAGGTTCTTGTTGGATACTTGCTGTGAATCGATGGTTTTTAGATATGTTTTGTACCTGACTGCCGGTCAATATTTTTATGTTTGAGTGAGAAACCGCGCTTTGCAATTTTTCTTCCACCATGCAGGCGCCGCACTTTACACAGGTATTTTCAATAGCTTTGCAGGCATAACCGATGGCACGTCCGCCCAGAAAATTCGATTTTTCAACCAGTTCAACATGGATACCTAAATTGGCAAGTTCAACCGCCGCAGAAAGGCCGGCCACGCCGCCACCGATAATCAGAACATTTTTATCCGCCATTTAGAAGGACTCCCCTTTAAAAATATAAAAACATCGCCATGTAAAAGCAAAAAAAATGTCACAAATCAAGAACAAAAAACCGATTTGTCCAACACATCATGGGACCCTTTTTATACCCCGATACGAATAGGTCAATATAATCTTTGGAAACAATTAAGTGATGAAGTTCCCGGCCTGCTCCGCTGTATTGGCGTTTCTGAAAATTAAGAATGCGAAACTTGAGTATATATTATTTCAATTTTTGCAATGCTTGCTCTGCTGCAATGGTAATCGGTTCAAGGCTCGGCTCAGAAGAGCAATCAGGATTTCCGGCACACATCAAAGTGGTGAGTTCCGGGATTATTTTTTCGCCCAGAATCAGTGCATTGATGGTATCGATCTCTTTAACCGCTGCATCACTATCGCTGATGATCTGTCCTCCGATGAGCCTTTGAGTCTTTTTGTCAAAGACAAGCTTAAGCGTCCAGGGTTTGACGCCGGGTATCATGCCGTGTTTGCTTCTGGAATTGACTGTCGTACTGATAGTTTCAAATCCTTCCTCTTGTGCCTGCTCATCCGTCAAACCTGTTGCAGCGATGTATTTGTCAAAAATTCTAACCGCAGAGTTGTTTAATATTCCCGGGAATTCAATTTTATACCCAGCCAGATTTTTGGCGGCAAGACGCCCCTGAATAACGGCAGGACCGCGGAGTTGGGAAGGTGAAGGTTTTTTTGTTACAAAATGAATTTTTTCAACACAATCTCCGGCAGCAATGATATCCGGATTTGACGTTTCCAAGTATTTGTTGACTTTGATGCCAAACTTGCCAAGTTCAAGATTCATATCCTTTGCCAGCTCTAAATTCGGCCTTGCCCCCACTGACAGCATGACCATATCTGCATCGATCGTTTCACCGGTTTCAATTTCCACCCCTGTAACCAACCCGTCACTCCCAAGGATCTTTGTTGCCTTGGATGCCATCATCATATTGAAACCCTTTTCAACCAGGTATGTCTCTATTTTAGCAGCCAGCTCCGGATCAAGCATCAGGGGCAAAGGATAGTCTAAGAATTCAATGACGGTCATATTGTAATAATCCGGTTTCATTTCTGACAGGAGAGCACCCAGTTCAAGATTAATAAATCCTGCTCCGATAAAAACAAGATTCTTGGGCTTTTTCTCTTCCATAAACCGTTTGATATTTTCCGCATCCACAGCGGTCCTCAAACTCAGCACCCCCTTGAGGTCAATTCCCTCGATGGGCGGAATTACCGGCACCGATCCGGTGCCTAAAATGACTTTATCGTAATCAATGGTAGTGCCGTTTAACAGCACAACCATCTTTTTCTTTGTATCCACTTGGGTTACTTCTTCAATAATGTTTATAATACCTGCATTTTCAAACATGGCATCCGGATTTGTGATGGAATCAACAGTGGCCAGACCGGCCACGGCATGCGGTAAAGCTCATCGAACGATAAAACGATCTTCTTTGCGAATAATCGTAACATCTATATCCGGCATAAGTTTCTTTGCCATCATTGCAGCAGGCCCACCAACCCCACCGCATCCGATAATAACCAGTTTTTCACCCTTTTCCATGATTCTCCCCCCGTATTTTTAACTCGGCAAATAAAGATGTCATTCCGGTCGGTGCTAATCGAAAAACCGGAATCCATAACCTATCTTGTATTACATCAATTGATCGCAAACAAAATGGATAATCATACTCAAGTTTCGCACCCTTAGTTTTCAGCAACGCTATCCTAAAGTATCAAGTCAGGAAAATTTTTTAAGGTAAAATCATATGAATGCGATGGTTAAACAGACAAAAGCTTCATGAACCTATTCAAGGCGCAGCGAAAATGTAACGCACAGATATTGATTAGATAATGTTAAATAGTAATCACTTTGTATTTTGGCGCCGTACGATAATGCACCAGAGAAATATTTCACCTTTAAAAATTTCTTTCGGCTCGCTACTTCAAAGGCTTTTTAGCAATATTGAGGCACAGAAACTTAAGACATTGCTTCAAATGCATTTTATGACGTCATAAAAGGTATATAAACAATAAACGTACTTCCATGATCGGGTTTGCTTTCAACTTGGATCATTCCATCATGAGCTTCGACGATACTTTTAACAATGGGCAATCCCAAACCAGTGCCGATAATGTATCGTGTTTTGTCATTTTTTACGCGATAGAATCGGTCAAAAATTCGGTCCAAATCCTCCTCAGCGATTCCGAACCCGGTATCGCTGATACTGATGCACAGGTGGTGTTTTCCCGAACGGGCGGATACGGATATCTTCCCTTTTCCAGGTGTATAGTTAATGGCATTGGTAATCAGATTGGAAAACACCTCTTCCATGTTTTGTTTGTTTGCAAGTACCGGCGGTAAATCCGGCAACGGTTCCAGTTTGAGTTGAATCCCTTTTGCCTGGGCTTTTGGTCGATGAAACTCAACCTGGTCTTTTAACACTTCGCCCATATCGCATTCGGTTCTTTCTAAGGCTATCAATCCGGCCTCTCTGGAGGCCATATTCAAAAGCTCCGAAGAAAGGGAAACGAGTCCGTTAATTTTCTCCGAGGCCCTGCCCAGAATTTCACCCTGCTTTTGTGTAATGTCACCGGCCAGTCCATCCTGAACAACTTTCATCTGCGCCATGACAGAATTCAGGGGACTTCGAATCTCGTGTGCCACCATGGAAACAAAATCAGACTGGCGCTGATTGATGTCCTTTAAATAGGTAATATCGCTCAGAACGGTAATGGTTCCCAAATTCCGGCCGATTCGGTCTCTGAAAGGACGACATCGAGCAACGTAGGTGGCTGTTGTATCTTCTCCACTTTTTTCAATCTTCAATTCTTCGGTGATTTCGGTGAGTTCACCTTCAGATATGGAAAAGGCATGTTCAACCATTTGTCGAAGTTGGTCTTGTTGAACAAGCTCTGTAAACGGACGGCCAATGATATCATCTTCTTTAAAGCCCATTATTTTCATAAAAGCCGGATTGGCCAGCACCAGCTTTTTTTCAGCATCCGTAACCATGACACCGTTGGCGATAAGATTAATGAGCACGCGAATTCTGGATTTTTCGTTGGCGATGTCTTTTAGAGCGCCGGTATGTTCGATGGCTTTGGACACCACCACCCTGAGCTGGTCCGGAGAAAAGGGCTTTGGAATAAAATCAAAGGCGCCTTTTCTCATGGCTTCAATAGAATTTTCGATAGTGGCATAACCGGTGATGACAATAATCGAGGTGTCCGGGTGGAGTGTTTTAACATGTGACAAAACCTCAAAACCCGATAAGCCCGGCATCATCAGGTCCAGCAGGATGACATCATAATGCGCTTTCTCAATCATTTTCAACCCCAGCTCCCCGTTCTCAGCCAAGATCGCTTCATAGCCCTCCTGGGTGAGTACTTCACGGCACCCATTTCGAATGACCTTTTCATCATCGACCACCAGGATTTTGGGCTTAAATAAAATGTCAGCGGATTGTTTTTCCGTCATGATTTTGACCGCCTTTCCTTATTTTTTCTATGAAACCGCGGTTATTTCATCAGGTGTATAAAATGGAAGTTCGATCAAAACAGTTGTTCCCCTGGAGCTCGTTTCCTTGATTGAAATACGGCCGCCATTTTCTTTTACAATTCCATAAGAGGTACTCAGGCCAAGACCGGTGCCCTTTTCCGGTCCTTTTGTTGTAAAAAACGGATCAAATACTTTTGATAAATTCTCTTCAGGTATACCGCATCCGGTATCCGATACCTCGATGTATACTTTTCTATGAGGTTTATTCCGGTATGTCCGAAATGTTAAGGTTCCCTTTCTATCCATGGCGTCGATGGCATTCATTGTCAAATTTATGATGACCTGAATGAGTTGATTTTTATCAGCACGAATCAACATCATATCATCAGACATTTTTTTCACGAGGTTAATATTTAAAAACCGTTTTTGATCCCGGAGAAGGGTCAAGCTTTGTTCTATTAGTGAATTGATCTGAAACGTTTCTTTGGCCGGACTCGTTTGCCGGCTATACGCCAGAAGGTCTTTCACAATATCTTTGCATCGCTCGGTACCATCGATGACAGACGTTAAATATTTTCGAAGCGGGTCCGCTTTGTCGAACCGTTCAAGTGCCAGGTTTGCATACAGAAGAATCCCGGTCAGCGGGTTATTGATTTCATGGGCTATCCCTGCCGCCAATTGACCCAGAGATGCCATTTTTTCTGACCGGTTGATTTGGATTAACGCCTCTTTCAGTTTTTTCTCACCAGCAATTTTTTCCCTGAGATCATAAAAAATTCCCGTGGTCGCCACTTCTTCTTCACCTTCATATATAATGGCGCCTGTCATTTCAACGGGAACGGTTTCACCTTGTGCGTTAATGACATCAATTCGAGAGGCGAACAATTTTCCCTTTCCACCAAAATCCTCGCTTTTTAAATGTTTCATGATCTCTTTTGCTTTGCCGGACGGATAAAAGTTCTCTGCGTTTTTTGTTCGAATGGCTTCTTCCATGGAAAAGCCGAATAAATCTTCAGCCGCCTGATTCATTAACAAAATATTTCCGTTCATGTCTGAAGCGACAATGGCATTGTGAGAGCTTTGTATGACCTTATCTAAAAATTGTCTCATGCGGATGGATCTTTTTTCCAAAGTAATCACCCGTGTGACATCGCGGACGCACTCCATTATAAATTTGACCTTTCCGTTTTCATCCAATATCGGGGAAAACATTCGGTCTACCCATACTTCCTCGTTCCCTTCGTATTCCACTCGTCTTATTATGGATTGCCATTTCTTTTCGGCAATCACTTTGGAAAAAGGACAAATCGCCGGGGAACAGGGTTCATCCGTATTATAGAAAACTCGATGACATGTTTTGCCGACAACATTTTCTAACTCAGTTTGCTTTTTCTCTAAAAAGGCTCGATTCGCTGAGACGATGATTTTATCCGGTGTAAGAATAAGTGCAGGATAAGGGATGGTATCAAAAACCTTCATTCTCCAGTCGAATTCGTCATTGACTGTAAAAAATTTCATATTCATGAGTTGATGCCGATATTTGAACGTCTATGAATATTTTAATTCCTTAAAATATTATAATTTTATTGAGGCTTCCTGTCTCTGTCTCACACATGTCGAGATGGCATTGATCAATACCCCACTTTTTCAAAACCAATTACGCCATCGTTCCACTATTCCAATTGGGACGAAGCCCTAACTTTTATTGTTATGGGACCTCAAATGCTTCGGCCAATAAAGGTCTGGCTTCCTGCAGCTTTTTTTCAGGCAACACAATGTAAACGGCGGCTCCGGAGCATGCAGCGACCAGGATCGGAATGCCTTGGTCATCCAAAGCCTTAAAAGCCGTATGGGCGATCCCGTATCTGTCCCCGAAATGAGGACCCTGAAAGCTTATGAGTTCCACCGGAGAAGTTAGATGAAAATCTTTTTCAGATTCCAGATCGATCCGTTTATCGATATGAGATAACACGCTATCGGCCCAAAGCTTCTCAAGTAAAATATACAATCGTAATTCCTGACGATTTGAATACTTGGTTATGGACAGATGAAACCCGATATCATGATTCGCCAGTTCCAGAAACCAAAGACCCCATTGGGCCATTTTTTCAGGTTTAACTTCAATGCTCAACAAAGATAAATCGACAACCTCTCTAAAACCGTATATTTTAGGTTTAGGCTCCCAATAAACGGCAATCGTCTCCACTGTTTTTTCCTTAAATTATTATTTTGGTATCTTAGCGTCTTTGTGACTAAACGGTTACCTTTTCTTTTGTATCACATGAATTTCCGGTCTAAACGGTGCATGGTTCGGTGGCAAGACCATGTATTCCAGCAACGTTGTAACCGCTTCATCCAAGAGTGAATAATCTGTTATAAATGTCAGGGACGATATAGACGATGCCATGCCATATAGCGGGAGATGCGCCTTACTCAAAAGATAAAAAGATACTCCCAGTAGTTTCAGGTTCGAATGATGCGGAAATATAGACAAAGCTCCAACACCTTGAATGAATTCCAATTTTTCTTTCAGTTTAGTTTCCCCTGCAACAACTTTTTTTGTCCGATGGAAATCTTCAGCCGCCACACAGCATGATCCTATATTTTTTTCTCCCATACCGCTGATCAAAATAAAGGGTATATTAATGTGATCTTGAGCCAGAAGTTGGAAAAAAAGAGGCCGGGAATCCTGGGGGAAGGAACCATTCAAAAGATTTATCTGAACCAGCTCCGTGCTGAATTTGATGCCATTGATCCGTATCTTTTTGTCAATGCTTTCCCGAGTATTGTTCATAAGAAATTTACGCAAGAATTATGGATCTCGCTATTTAAATCCTGATGCCAAATCCATACGAAGCAGCTGGTTCTGATTTTGGAGTGTTGGAGCATTGAAATTAATTTACATTAAAACAAGTTTATCGTTTCAACACCCCATCGCTCCACATTCCAATACCGGGATGATTAAAATTGCCCATATTTATTCCATCCCGTATGCCTGGTATCAGGTTTCAGGTGTCAGGTGTCAGGTGTCAGGTGCCAGCGCCTTTGTTCATCATTCCTGACACCTGAAACCTTAAGATATGGAACAAAAATGGGATTAAAATCCATCTGTATACACGGCGATTTTCACCACCCCAGTCCAATACTATGTATTGTCTATTGCTCCAATGAACATTCGTATGCCCTGGAATCTCGATAAGGCATCAGGCGTTCTTCAAGCACCATTGGAATTATTCGAGATTATCTTTTACAATGTCCATCAGTTTATCCAAATCGATGGGTTTTGGAATAAAATCTTCAGCCAATGTTGTTTTGCCGCCAAAATGGGTATATTTGGTTGTTGTTACGGCATCTCCCACCGCGGTAAGAAGAACCACTGTGATATCTTTGTATTGATCGTCCTTTTTGATCTCGTCACATACCACATACCCATCTTTTCTCGGCATCATGACGTCCAGAATAATCAGATCCGGCCGATCTTCTTTAATCCTTTCCCAAGCTTCAACCCCATCATAGGCCTTGGTTACCCGAAAATTATTGCTTTCCAGCTTCATGGTAACCGATTCAACCAGATCAGGATCATCGTCTACCACTAAGATATGTTGATTATTACTCATTGGTTTTCCTCCTTTGACATTTAAATGGGTTGCTCGTTTCTTTCATATAATGAACCATTGAACTAAAGATCCATTTTGGGCCTCGGGAGAAGTCCTGCCTTTTCGGCAATCTCCGGCACTTTCTCTTCCCACTCAATGGCCATAATATGGAATCCTTTTACGCCTTCCACAGCCTTTAAGCGCTCAATGGCTTCCACACTGATTTTGATTCCTTCCTCGGGCTGTTTTTCTTTGGGGACACCGGCCATACGCTTGATGAGTTCATCCGGCACATCCATTCCAGGCACTCTGTTTTTCATGTATTTGGCCATTCCTACGGTTTTCATGGGCGTAATTCCGGCCATAATATTGACCTTTTCATGCAGCCCTCTGTTCCGGACACCCGCCATCCATTTCTCAAATTTGTCCAGGTTGTAGATACACTGGGTTTGAATGAAATTGGTTCCCGCTTTGATCTTTTTAGCCAAGCGAGCCACCCGAAGCTCAAAAGGGTCGGCAAACGGGTTGGCTGCCGCACCGATAAACATTTTGGGTGGATTCAGAATATCGTCTCCGCCCTGGAATTTGCCCTTATCCCGCATATCTCTGATCATCTGAACGAACTGAACGGAATCAATGTCATGCACATTGGCCGCCATGGGGTGATCGCCAAAGTGGGGGTGATCACCGGACAAACAAAGTATGTTATCGATGCCGTGTGAATAGGCACCCAGAATGTCCGCCTGCATGGCCAGCCGGTTACGGTCTCTGGTCACCATCTGAAGAATGGGACTCATTCCCAATTGTCTAATAAACACACAGGCGGCAAAACTGGACATCCGGACCATGGCTGTCTGGTTATCCGTAACATTGACCGCATCCACATATCCTTTAAGCATTTTGGCTTTTTCTATTATCTTTTCCGGCACGGCACCCCGAGGAGGTCCACATTCGGAGGTCACCGCAAACTCACCTGAAGCAAAAACTTTTTCCAGTACACTTTCGGTCTTCATTTTAGCAAATCCTCTCTTATTATTTTACGGGGTCCGCCACCGCGACCTGTTCGCCAGTCTTTTGCCGCTATATTTTCTTCGTATCGATCTTCTATCCCCAAGGCCTTCAGCCGATCCCATATAAGCTGCCAGGCGCAGTCCATATCCGGATCCACCTCACACTTGCCGTTTGTGGATCCGCCGCAAGGGCCATTCAACAAGCGCTTGGAGCATCGTGCAATCGGACAGACCCCCCCGGTCAATCCCAAAACGCACTCTCCGCATCCCTGGCATCTTTCAGCCCAAACACCTTGACGTTCCGAAGCGCCCATGAACGTTGTGTTCACAGCCGGGAAAACCGGCTTGGCTTTAAACCGCCTGGCAATTTCCTGGACGCCGCAGCCGCAAGCCATGGACATGACCGCTTCTGCTTGATCGATGTGGGTGACAAGTTCTTCTACATATTCAGGGTCGCATTGCCTTTCAAGGGTCATTTCTTTGACCTCAAGGGTCTTTCCTTCTGTTTTGAACGCCATCTGAAGGGCGGAAGATAAAATTCCAACCTCCTTCCTTCCTCCCGCCGCACAAACCGTTACACATTCGTTACAACCGACAAGAAGAATGCGATTGTACGGTTTCAGGCACTCAGTGAGTTCTTCCATGGGTTTCCGTTCAGCAGTGATCATTGTTGTTCACTCTCCTTTTATATAAACGTTATAATTATGCTGCGTTCTCTGCTTTGGGGGCGGATTTAACCGGGTTGGGTCCCAGTTTGCGGATTTTTTCCGTCATATCGGCGGCTGTCTGTGCAAAACGTTCCCCCATGCCGGCCGACATTAAAATCATCTCAACCCGTTCACCGCCAATGTTGATTTCATCAAGCAATTTTTTAATATAGGCCACCCGTTTTGCGGCATCGATATTGCCGTTTTTAAAATGGCAGTCTCCCTCCAAACACCCCGCCACATAGACACCGTCAGCCCCCTTTTCAAGGGCTTTCATGATGTGAATGGCATCGACTTTTCCTGAGCAGGGTACCCTTATGATTTTAACATTGGAAGGATAGCAAAGTCGTTTACTTCCTGCCATATCTGCCGCCGTATACGCGCAATAGTGGCAGCAAAAAGCCACAATAGTCGGTTCAAAATTTTCCATTAGTTCACCCTTTCTAAAAGTCCCGTCAATTTAGCCATGATCTGGTCATCTTCATATTGCATGAGTTGAATGGCCTTGGCCGGACATTCAGCGGCACATATGCCGCATCCATGGCATTGGGTTGGATCGATTTCAGAATATCCGTCATCATTAATGAATGGGATACTGAAGGGGCAGGCCCGGACGCAGATCAAACAGGCCGCACACTTCTCTTTCTCCACCCGTGCAATTGCAGCTCCGAGATTTAGCGTATCTCTGGCCAACATGGAATGGGCCCTGCTTGCCGCAGCCTGGGCCTGAGCAATACACTCACGAATGGTCTTGGGCGCATGGGCCGTACCGGCCACAAAAAATCCCGGGACCGGCAGATCTATAGGTCTGAGTTTGATATGATCTTCAAGAAAATAGTTATCAATGGTTTTCGGAATGTGGAATATCCTGCCCAAATCTTCCGTGGATTCCTCGTCGGCAATAAACCCTGTGCTTAGGCAAAGACAGTCCGCATAAACCGATACTTTTCGTTTTAATATCGGATCATTAAATGTGACTCTCACCTGCTCGTCAACGGCTTGAACTTCGGGTGGTTCATTCGCCCCATATTGAACAAAAATAACACCCTTTTCACGGGCTTTTTTATAATAATCTTCATAAAATCCATAGGTTCGCATATCTCGATACAAAACAAAGATTTTAGCCGTTGGATTGATTTCCAACATCCTGAGCGCATTTTTAACCGCAGATTGGCAACAGATACGTGAACAGTTAGGATTTTCCGAACACCGGGACCCGACACACTGAACCATGACAATATTGGTAAAATCCTTGACGTCTTCCGGATGATTTTCAAGCATCGCATCCATATCGAGTTGGGTCATGACCTTTTTATGTTCCCCCAAAAGATATTCTTTGGGTTGGTTTGGTAATGCCCCGGTGGCCAAAATGGTCACACCGTGCTCGATTTGCCTGTAAAACATCTGCGGTGCGATTTGGAACCCGGTTTTGAACAACCCCGGCATTCCTGTATGATCCACAATGAACGCATTGATGATGACTTCAATGCGATCATGTTGTGTGGTTCTGTTATTCAGATCCGTCATATAGGCTTGCACATCATCCCCTTCAATCGTCTTATGAATTTTTTTTGCAACACCTCCCAATTCGCCGGACCGTTCTGCCAGATACACCTTAAACCCCATATCTGCCATGCTTAAAGCAGCATTCATCCCTGTTACACCGCCGCCAACCACTAAAACATCTTTGTTCATTGGGAAAATATTGTCCGTAAGTGGTCGGGACAGCGCCACACTGATCGTCGCCATACGAATCAACTCTTGGGCCTTAATGAATGCATCACCGGGTTGATCAAAGTGAACCCATGTGTCCTGATCCCGTATATTGGCGATTTCAACGAGATATTTATTGAGGCCCGCCCTGCGAAGGGCGTCCTGAAATTTGGTTTCGTGAGTTCTGGGCGAACATCCACCGATGACCACCCTATTCAGATTCTTTTCGATGATAACGTTTTCAACATGTGCCAAGGATTCCCGGCTGCACCCATGGCCGATCATTTCCGATACCTTCACATCTGGAAGTGTTCCAGCATAATCCGCCAGTCCTTTTGCATTAATTACACCGCCGATGTTTAAACCGCAGTCACAAACAAAGACTCCGATTCTAAGAGGTTCCTGGCCAACATCGCGCTCCAATGGAAATTCTTCGACGCTTTCCGGAATTTCAGGGATCACAGGTAAATCTTTTGAAGCACAAAATGCTGCTGCACTGGCTTGGACCATGGTTTCGGGGATATCTTTGGGACTTTCGAACATCCCACAGACATAAATTCCGGGTATGGACGTGGCCACCGGGTTGAAGCTATCTGTTTTTGCAAAATGGTGTTCGTTCAACTCGACCCCCAGTTTCACTGCCAGATCCTGCACGTCCTTAGAAACCTTGAAGCCGGTGGAAAGCACCACCATATCGAAATCTTCGGTGGCATTGGTATTGCTGTCATGGGGCGTATAGATAATGGACAGAGACCCTGTGTCCGGATCATGGAAAACACTATGGGGGCGACTTCTCACCAGACGAATACCGTAATCGTCTTTGGCCCGATTTAAATACAATTCATAGTCTTTACCGAACGTTCTCA
>Ga0224502_10000388_pt1 | contig 14447 bp, 16 predicted proteins | sample SF_Oct11_sed_USG_5_FD_169104 | JGI IMG/M metagenome (GOLD analysis project Ga0224502, IMG submission 169104) | Sediment microbial communities from San Francisco Bay, California, United States - SF_Oct11_sed_USGS_13 | ecosystem: Environmental > Aquatic > Marine > Sediment | place: USA... | reverse complement strand
CCTCTTGTTTAACCGGGACGGATTTAACCAGGGCCCGCCTCTTTTAATCAAAAATCAAGGTTTGACTCCAGGCCTTGCACACGGTGTGAAGACCTGCATGATTTCACGGGCCACCGCATTTTTACATTCAACTGGACATCGGGACAGATCTTCGACCCGGATGCAATGCCCTTCACAGAGTGGACTGTCGAATTTGATCTCCGTAAACATGGTTCCTTTATGCAGGGACAGGAAATCCTCCGCATTCACCATAAGCGTGGTATTACACTGGTCTCCATCCAATATATGATTGAACAGGTAGAAAGCGGATTCGGTTTCATCAAGGGCGCCCTGGAATCCAACCAGACAAATAAAGGGATCTTTCAAAAAATTTTCTCTGCCCTTCCAAGTATATGCACATTTGGAACAGATTTTAAAAGGACTCATCTTCAGATTCTCCTCGACATCCAAAAAGTTGGGTCAGGGGCGAGGGTTGCCCTTTCCTCTTTTAATTGAGTGCCAAGCACGTCCTGCACGAACGTCCCCCATTACTACTTAGTCCAAATCCCTTCTATCAGCCAGCCAATAATATTTGAGCCGCTTCAGCACTAAACTCCATACTTTCCTGGTCCGCTGAAATAATGTCGATTTCAGAAGCGGACGAGACACCTATTCCAAGCGCTGAAGCCCTTGCAATTTGTCTCTGATCGAAAATCTTTGGTTGCATAATCGCCGTATTACTGCCGATAGCCTTGAGTACAGCTACGCCGACCGCATCGATGGCCACACGATCGGTCGATGCCAAAAAAATATTCCCTTTTGCTCGCTTTCCTGTGGCGGGGCCGCCATCCGTAAAGGCATCGATGCCATCCAAGACGATAATGTCGGGTGAAAAGGGTTGATTGATTTCAGCTATCATTTCCTCTTGAAAGGGAGATTGGTGCAGTTCACCCATATATTGATACCCATGCCGAAATGTGGGAACCACGCCCACATGCAGTTTAAGCGATAGGGTAAATACACCGCCAAATTGGTGAGTCTTCAAACAACACGTGGATATAAGGCACTCTGCCTCGATGATGGGCCTTGCGATGCGAAATCCATTTTCCCAATGACTCTGCCTGGGCTTAAATTCAACCCAATCCTTTTGCTCCAAATCATCAAAATCGATAACATGAACATCCTTTTGCTTTAAAAGAGGAACAATCCCCTTTTCATCCATAACTTCCCGGGTCAGCGGATAGCTCCTTTCGCCCAAACAAATAGATTTTGCCCCCATGTCCCAAATCTCATCCACCAGCGCCACCAAAGTGTCATTGTGAGTCGAGCCAGGCGTCGGATCTGCTGTATTGAAGTTTGGTTTTATAAGAACATCTTTATTTTTTACAGGATCGATTCCCAGGGTGGATATAGAAGATTTAACGCCAGTCCTCCTGTCTTCTGTTTTTACAAATGCAACTTTACTCATCTTCATTCCTTTCTTTCAAATGTCAATTTGTCACCACTCACTTTTCAATCACCCTTGGGCTTGTCTTTTTGTTTCTATTCCCTGTATCGATTTCTTTCTCTTTCTTTCTTTTGCTCTTTTTCCTGCTGCTTTTGGACTTTTTCATTCTCCTTCTGAAGGTCTTTCTCACCGTTCAAACCGAAAGGCTTCCAGTCCTCGCCCTTTTTCTCAACACCGGGGGGAACATCCGAATTTTAGCCTTTTCTCTTAAAAGTGTGTTTTTAGCCCCAGAAAGGGCCATTTAAGGCCTTATCTAACGCAAAATATGAACGTTTTATACATTATCTCAATATGTTGCTGTGGTCAGACCCCCATTCCCCCCCGGTCCCCGGCTTGTCGGGTCGAAGCTCGCAGAGCGAAGCCCGAAGCCACAGAGAAGGCTGATAATCACCAATCAAGAAAATAAACTTAACTTGTTAAGTACGTCCACTAATACCAAGATGGGACCCTTCATTCACCAATTCAACATAAAATCGATTCCCTTTTTTACAGATAACGTTGAACGCTGCATTTTCCTGACGCAGTTCTCGAAATCTATGGAGAGGGATTTTTAATATATCACACAATATGGTAAGGTTCACAAAATTATGACTACTCATCAATATTGTGGTATCGGTGGGATAGATTCGTGTAATACGCTCCAGTGTCTCTTTTGCCCGAGCTTGAACTTCCTTGAGACTTTCACCTCCCGGCATTTTGACGGAGGCCGGATTTTCATTCCATAATTTCCGAATATCCGGATATTGTTCAGCCCAATCCTGGACTTTCATTCCATCGAATTCACCCAAGTCCATTTCAATCAAACCCTTTTCTTCAAATATCGGCGTTGAAGGGTGAAAGACTTTTATCAGGCGTGCAGTCTCAAGCGCTCGAAGAAGAGGGCTGGTATATATAGCCATCAAAGGTTTATTTTTTAGGGCCAATGCCAGTGCTCTGACCTGTTTTTTTCCTTCTTGATTCAGCGGCAAATCGCTCCTACCTTGAAATCGCTGAATCCTGTTCCATTCGGTCTCACCATGTCGAACCAGGTAAATACGCATAGTTTTTATTCCATGCTTGTTGATATTATAAAAAAAGCTTGGCCTTTCATCTTAAAAGTGTGTGTTTAGCCCCCAAAAGGGCCTTTTAAGGCCTTATCCGAAGCAAATTTTGAACGTTTTATACATTATCTCAATATGTTGCTGTGGTCAGACCCACCATTGCTCAAAACCCGAAACTCAGCCTGCCTAAAACATCATAAGCGCTTTGTCCCTTGAGTTTAAGAACAACCCCTTCACCGGATGAGACACCCTCTCCGGCGATTTCTAAGATGGTTACAAAATGCGTAACCAAAATAATCAAATCGCCGGTTGCGTCAAGATTTGCGATGAAAGACCGCAACGCTCTGATATTCGGTTCCCGATTTTGCGGGAGTTCATAAAAAGAGTTCAGGGCCGGCAGCTCCGTAACGGATCCAAAGTTCAACAAAGCCGCCGTTTCCAGGCAGCGGCACCACTGGCTGGAATAGACGTTGGCGACCTTGATTCCTTTTGAACGGAGCCAGTCACCAATGGTTCGGGCCTGAGAGCGGCCGCGATCGTCCAGATTGCGTTGGGTTGAACAATCTCCAATTTTAAAGTGGGAAGGGTCGCCGGACCCGGGAGCATAGGCATGGCGGATCATCAGAATGTGCCCGCCGGACTTCATTTGTTCGATCAAATCGCCCGGATCCGCTTGGGTGTTGGTTACGGCAAGCGCCATCAACCCTAAAAAGCTGAATATGCAAACTTTAAGAAAACGCATCATTTTCTCTCATTAATAAGGGTCAAAGGCAGACCTGACCCCATTTCAATACTTATTTATGTACGTGAAGTCTCTCCCAAGATCCCGAAACGCATAAAATCATAGACTTCCCGTTTATTTCCCCAGGTAAAAAAATGTCAATAATTAATATTTAAGATTTATCCCGTTAAACCTGTTTTATTTTGTTTAACCGGGATGCGACCCCCATGTCTCTTTCAAATAAAAACTTATAATTTAAGAGGCGTCCAGCAAATCCCCACTTAGACGATTACAGTCTTTGCAGCCAAATACTAAAAATTGGATCAACCGTCCGGTATCGACTGTCAGTGTCAACTTCGACCAGATCCATTTGTCTCAGTTTTTTAATAGCAGACTGAACGCCGCCGATCGATCCAAGATCATGTTTGCGGATGTAATTGTTCGACAAGATAGTTTTAGACGGTTCAACCGCCAGAGCCCGCAACAGTGCAATTTGTCTCGGTGCAAGCGACTGAAGGGTTGCCTGGTAGAAATATGTTTCGTTGTCGATCATGATTTCCAGTGCTTTGGTAATATTTTTAGCCTGCACGACTTTACCGGACACCGCATAGACGTTAAGGGCTAATTTTTGCGCGTAGTATGGGTACTGTCGTGATATGGACGAGATGTTTTGGGCATTTTTTTCTGAGCAGGGCTTACCGCCTTTTTTAAATTGGGCGACCAGATATTCGACCAGATCATCATGGGGCAGTCTCTTAAGTTCATACAATTGAGCGCTTTGGAACAAGGGCCGGTTTTTTTCGTTGAACATTTCCAGTAATATACGGCGGCGGCTGCCGACAAAAAAATAGGATGATTGCTGGAACTGAATATGCGACCTGAGCGTACTTTCTATACGCTTTTCTTTTAGTTCCGTAATTTCTTGAAACTCATCAAAGACAATATGGATTTTTCCAGGGCCGGCCTGTTCCATGAACACGCCCAGATCCTCAAGGGTTTTATCCAGCAGATCGATGCCATGAAGGTTGGGTCTCGCCAGCTCGATGCTGATACTGAAACTACCGTCTTCAGCAGGTTTAAATACCGGCCTGAAAGTTGTCAGTATCCGAAGGGCTTTTTTCATTAAAGATTCATTGCGTTGAATAAAAGTATAAACGCTCCTGGCGATTTTGCCGGCTACATCGTCGACAGATGTAACACCGAAAAAGTCAGCATAAAGGACAAGCATTCCTTGCTTGGCGAGATTTGCCTGAACCCTTTTTACCAGCGAAGTTTTGCCAAATCGACGAGGAGAAAAAAGTACAACGTTGGTACCGTCTATAGCATACGAGGTCAGTTGCTCCAGTTCCTCGACTCTATTGCAAAACGGGGCGTCCGGAGGAATCACGGAGAGGACAAACGGATTTTTTGACATTGTTATTGCACCTCAATTATTGTTTAACCATTATTGTAATACAATAACATCGAAAGTCAACCTTTTTTTCTTCTTGATGTTAGCTTTTACCCCACGGGAAAGCCGATGCAGGTAAAAAAATATCAATAATTAATATTTAAGATTTATCCTGTTAAACCTGTTTTATTTTGTTTAACCGGGATGCGACCCCCATGTCTTTTCAGTCCAATCTGCCCATTCAAACTTCCTCATGGCTTAAAAGAGCTTGCTTGCTTTCTTTGTCATTTCTTTGCTTTAGCTCGGCTCTGACCATCAACGCCAATAAGACCGAGATCGAAATTATCGCTCTAAAGGAATAAATGGTGGCCAAGACGCCTTTGCTCGAAACCAGTGAAATGCACGGAGCTAAAAACAGGCCGATCCAAACAACAAATGATTCCGTATTCTTGTTGGACTTCCATATCCTGCTTATCACCGGAAAATAGGCGATGACGAGAATCACCTGAATCGAAACATTGGACACAACGTGATTCTGAAAGATAAGCCAGAGCACCACGATAACTAAAACTGCGATTAGGCAGCCGACATCGAATGTGTTGAATCGAGTGCTTCGATCACCGAATATGAATACGAACACGGTAACGGTTAAAACAAAGACAAGATCTGTGGTGTTCTGGATATTGTCGAGAAAACTGTAGTCTCCTGAAGACAAATAGGTGACTAAACTGCCACCCACTGCAATAGAGAAGAAAACCCACATGGCCATAGCAGGTTTGATCCTATCTTTCCAAATCAGCCAACAATATCTTACCAAAATAAAGAAGTTAATCGCCACAACCGCAATAATAGAAGTTTCTCTCACCTGAATCCTTTTTGCATGATATGCATTCAGAAAACTTTAACTTCAATCAATTTTTATAAAGTTAAACAAAATCCTAGTTAATTTTCCTTAATCTAAAAATAACCGTTCCACCTTCAGTATAAGGTGGTCCGGGATCAATGCATTGAATATAGGCATTATCTTGGTCATCCGCTTTTGTTAAACCAAGTTGAAATGGGTTCCAGTTTTTCTCCAATATCAAAGCATAATGCAATATTGATGGAAGCGCATGTGTGCATAGAGCATCCGTCATTTCCAAATTTATTTGTGGGTTTTGAATGATTACTCTATCCCCCACCTTATATACTGGGCAATGTCCTCTTATATCATGAACTGTAATTTCCAGCATGACTCTCTCCCCTTGTATTCCATCTGCACTTGTTTCAGTTTTGCAAAATACTCACCCTTTGTAACAAAATTTTTATCAATCATCAACATAATCAATGCGTCAACCTGTATGGAGTTTGCCACAAAAACCTCTCTAAAACCAACCGGTTCATCTTGATCAATTTTTTGTGCCAAGGGACATAACACTGTTTCAATAAGTATTGAATGTATCTAAAAGTTCAAAAAAAGGTCTATGAAATTTATGTTAATTGAGCCTTGAGCAATTAGATCCATAATGGACAATAGCAGAAACGGCTTGTGAGGTGTCTGATGAGTGGTGAGTGCAGACCAGCGTTTCGTGAGGTAACTTTATTGACAATTACATTGATATTGTCTATAATCATTTAAAACAAATAGATCGAAAGGGCAAATCCGTTGAAAGGCGGGGACGCAAAGCCACGGGTCTAAAGCTGAAAAGCTATGACAGCCGGGTTGCCGAAGGTACTTTTTCCAGCCTTTGGGAATGCTTGCCCAAAGGTTTTTTTATTTTTAGGATCTTTCTGTATATGTGTTGAAGAAGCAAATATTTGAAGAAAGAAAGCAAGATAAACTTTTAACATTAGGGAGAGAAGCATAGCTATGTACCCATTAATAAAAAAAAGAAAAGCCATCGCGATATTGATTTTTGTAACCTTTAGTACTTTCAGTATTATTTCAACGCCAGCCCGTGCAGCAATGGTAGATACAGGTGACATTTTCAAACAAAACCAACACGATCTTTCCCGAAAACATATAAATATATTTCTCGATCGTTCTGAAGTCCATAAATATCTGGTGGACTGGGGAATTAACCCTGATGAAGCAAAGGCACGCGTAGACAGTCTTACCGACGAAGAAATTGAAAATATTGCATCCAGAATGGATCAACTGCCGGCAGGGGGTGATGCATTTGGCGTAATCGTTGGCGCAGCACTGATAGTATTTATTGTATTGCTGATAACAGATATTCTTGGCCTCACGGACGTCTTTACTTTCGTTAAAAAGTAATAAATTAAATCCGCCTCTGCCTTTTCCATTTTGGTTTTATATCTTCATTTTTTCATAAATTGATGATTTATGAATGCAATAAAGAAAGAGAGGAATTACCATGAAAGAAAAACATTACGAACTTTCGATATTTGTGTTCACAGTCACAACTGTTCTTCTGTTCGGGTTTTTCATGCTTACAAGCTCCCAGGTATTGGCTGATAATGCACATAAGGGAATATACAATAAGAAAGAATGGCAAAAACAGAAAGAACAGGACAAGGAATATAGAAAACACCGAGAGAAAATGGAAAGAAAAGATCACAGAGATTACGAGGTACAAGGCCGTCATAACTACGAAAAACGTCCGGATTACCACAAGCATCCTGGATACAGGGAACGTCCTTATGATCAACATCGTCTTTACGTTAACTACGACCATAAAGGACATCAGTATGACTATCACGGCCATTGGAGGTCTTGGGATCAATGGGATAGATACGCAAGGAAACACCCACAGATATACGAACATGGAGGATATTACCGCCAAAATACACATTTAATGTTCAAATTTTGCGAACCTGGTACCGGAAACTGTTTCTTTTTTTCAATCGGAAGGTAATCAAACGGACTGAGATATGGGTCTATACGGGGCAAGGATCAGGATTGTTTTTTAAATTTAACACTTCGAAAATGCCTGCATGATTTCTCGGGCGACCGCATTTTTACATTCAACCGGACATCGAGCCAGATCTTCGACACGGGTACAATGACCTTCACACTCCGGACTCTTGAATTTGAGATCCTTAAACATGGTTCCTTTATACAGCGAAAAGAACGTCTCCACATCCACTGAAAGCGTCGTGTCACACAGGTCTTCCTCTAAAATATGATTGAACAAGTATAAACCGGGTTTATTTTCAGTGAGGTTGGCCTGGAATCCAACCAGACAAATAAAGGGGTCTTGCAAAAAGTCGTCTATATCTCTCCATGTATATGCACATTTGGTGCAGATTTTAAAAGGATTCATTGTCAAGTTCTCTTCAACATCTCAAAAGTTGAGATTTTCAGAAATTCTTCTTTATTACAGGATCAAGGTTTACCCCGTTAAATTTTTATCCAGTTAAACCTATCTGTTGCTTTTGTTTAACCGGGGTTTCGAAGAAAAGGAGCAGAGTTTATCCTGTGAAACCTGTCCATTTTTTGTTTAACTGGGACGTATTTAACTGGGGTTTGCCCCAAGACCTTCTTTTCTTCAATAACTAATAATTAAGAAGCGACCCCCATGTCTTTTCAGGAGCGTCGATACCGGCTTTGAGTGACATGTCAGGGATATATCACATATCAGCTAATATAGAAACTCAGAATTTAAGGGGCGTCTCTCAAGTTCCTTTACTCCAGCCATCAGCGAGAATTCAAATTCAAACTTGATTGAAAAGAACTGTCAAATAGGATATAGAATTTATTGGAGATGGCTTGTAGGAAAGGTACAATGATTATCGAGGTAAAAAGAGACCTGTTGCAAGATATTTATATGGCATTCATAAAAAAAACACGGCATCGTTATTAATAGAAAGGCGTGCAATCATGGTATACACCCATGAAGAGCTTCTCGGCCACACCAGGCTTCCTATCTCCATAACTGAAATCATACTTTTTATTATCATTATCTATCTTCTTGTAGCTGACGGTGGGAAGTGGCGGTTGTGTCTGGGATCTTTGTTGCTGGTCTTCTGGCTTGTCCTCGTGAGCGGCAAGTTTTGGCCGGCGCCTAAATTTGAAATTCCCAAATCTCCGCTGTCAGTCAAAACCATGGTCCGGGAAGATCCAACCCATGCCAATTTTGTCTGGAACCCTGAATACCGCGTGGGTTTCTGGTGGCACTTGTTCCCGGTTAAAAAATATCTTTTGATTTATAACCGGATTCTTGAAGAAAAGGTTTTAACACCAGCCGATTTCATACAATCCAGCCCCCTTTGTGACCGGGATTTGACATTGGTTCATAGCCGCGGCTATATGGTGCGTCTTTATCTTTTGGCACTAACCCCGATGGGTTTAATCAATGGTGAAAATCCCATCAGCTGGAATATTTTTAAAAAATTAAAGGTGGCCTGCGGAGGTACGTATCTGGCATGTAAAATCGCACTTGAGAAAGGGATGGGGATGAATTTGGGTGGAGGTTTTCATCACGCCTTTGCCAGCCACGAGGAAGGTTTTTGCCATTTGAACGATATGGCCATGGCGATTCGGAAACTTCAGGTGGAACATTACATCGACCGGGCAATGGTTATTGATTGTGACGTGCACCAGGGTAACGGCACCGCTTCCATATTTCAAGGGGACGATACGGTCTTCACTTTCAGTATCCACCAGGATGACATCTATCCCTATGAAAAAGCATATAGCAACTATGATATCAGTCTTCACGGGAGTTTGGGGGTAGACGATGAGAAGTATTTAGAACAGCTCAAGGTGCTGCCGGACCTGATAAAAAAGCATCGCCCAGACCTCGTGATTTACCTGGCCGGAGCTGATCCGTTTAAGAAGGACCGTCTGGGCGGTTTTTTGCTTACCAAACAAGGTCTGATGGATCGTGATGTCTACGTGCTGAGGCTGTGTGCCAAGTTGTCAATCCCGGTAGCGATTGTTCTGGGAGGTGGCTACGCTCCCAATATCGACGATACGGTGGAGATTCATTTGAACACCGTTCGAGTAGTAAATCGCTTGCTTAAAGAGATGCATACTCCTAATAAATAGAGCTGGATGTCGACCGGATTGAATCATCAAGATATCAATGGATTTTTCACTATAACCTTGGATCAATATGTCCGGGGCCTCCGCATTCAGGGGTATAGCAAGTAACGTTAAGAAAATCGCACTTCTCATTGCATTGTGAGCATGTGTCCGGCGGCATTGAAGCGGTGATGAGGAATCCACATTTAGAACATTTCCAGTAAGTTTGGTTGCATTTGGGACAGATATCTCCTTGGAATTTTCCATCAGCGGTATAGCCGCAGTGCGCACACGCATATTCTTCTTGTTTACTTCCCATTTTCTTAACCTCCTTTTACAATTCGCTTTCAAAAAATATAAAACTTACAATATGACCGTAATTTCTTATGCTCAAACTTGTAATGCAGCTTGCCATAAACTCAGTTTTTAAACTGGCTTAAAATGTTAAGTGCGTCCCCTAATTCCCCGTCCCCAAGATCCCGAAACGCATGAAATCATAGACGTCCCGTTTATTTCCCCAGGTAAAAAAATGTCAATAATTAATAATTAAGATTTATCCCGTTAAACGTTGTTGCTTGTATTTAACTGGGATGCGACCCCCATGTCTTTCGTGTTACCGTGCCGGAACTCCCAAGGCGGTATAGGGGATTGGGTTCATTCCATAGGCAGGTTTACACCGACCTACCTCTCTTTATTTAGGTCGAAGATAATCATTTTCGCGCTCTTATCGAACTCGGGTGCAAAATTTCTGGTTTCATAATATTTTATATCAAAGTGATTGAGAAATGCCTCCGCCTTCATGGCACAAGACCCATCCTTCTTTTTAATAATTTTAACGGCTCCGGAATCGAGTTCGTCATACGTAAGCTCAATTCCCACCTTTTCCTCATCTGGATCAAAATGAAATATGACATGCTTAAATTTAAATACATTATACATCTTAGAAGCAGCGCGGTTGATCTTGATTTCCCCATTTTCACAGATGCTGATTTCAGTACCTTCTTTTTTTGGGGGTCTTTCAAACTTTACAAATGCCATCGGTTGTCTCCCTTTGTATAAATTTTAATACTTTCACATTATATGTAGCATGCCAAGAAAAGAGCAACCCAATAAAATCATATTTAAAAATTCTGTTTAAAGCGTATAAAAATCGAGTTTGTTGACGGTAAAATAAGTTACTGCAAATTGTGCCATTTTAACGAGATTCAACGACAAAATGCTGACAGAGGTTAAAAGGGGATTCAGGTTTAACTTTATGAAATTATAGAAAATGAGGTGATGGGCCGTGAAGGAATCGAACCTTCAACCTACTGATTAAGAGTCAGATGCTCTGCCTTTTGTTATTCAAATATACCAGCCACATCACTCAACAATCTCAAGTACGTATCTTTTCTCAGTCTTTCCAGAAGCTGCATTTAATAAAGTCCTGATGGCATGGGCTGTTTTGCCTTGCTTGCCAATGACCATACCCATATCACTCTTGGCAACTTTGACTTCAAGTACAACAGTTTGGCTACCTTCAATTTCATTAATCTGAACCTGTTCCGGGTTGTCGACCAGTGCTTGTACAATTTTAATAAGAAGATCTTTCATGAGTTTGGCTTCCTATTTGTCCGTTGTCAAGTCAAACAAACCTTGACTTTTAGTATCGTCAAATTATCTTCGTTCATCTGAAACTAATATTTAATTCTAAGGTCACATTTATTTAAAAAATCTTCTGATCAAGAAAATAAACTTAAAATGTTAAGTACGTCCCCAAGATTTTTTCAGGTTATAAGATAACGGTCTCGCGACCTCGTACATTCACAATTCAAGACACGACACCTTTACTTTATGTCAATAGATTTTAAAAATTTATAGCTATATCTATCCTGGATGGTTGTTCATACTTTTTCGACAGTCTCTGAGATTATCAAAGCCCACAAGAAACCTGTGATATCATACAATCCAGCATCAAAATTGGTGCTTTTCCAAACTTGTGCTTTCTTGCCATATCTCGATATCAATTTAATTACAGTTATCATCAAAAGCAGGCTGGACATATCTCTTTTTTTAATCCAAGCAAATGCTACTTTACCCTAACCTCTGCCTGTCGAAGCGAAGCGTAGATCCCGATTTATCGGGGATCCCTAACCCCTGGTCCGATCCCTGCCCTTTACCCTTTCCCCTTTCCTCTTTTCTTTTTCCTTCGGTTTCTGACCCCTGCTTGTTGGAGCGTAGCGGAAATCCCGTTATCGGGGCCCCGTTAAATTCTTCGAAGAAGACGAGCCTGCCAAGTTAAATTCATGATAATGACAGCAAGGCGTATTTAACAGAGGCGGAGCGGATTTAACCAGGGCCCTCCTCTTTTAATCATTGAACAAAAAAATAAACTTTAAATGTTAAGCACGTCCCTGAAGTCCTGAAAAGAGTCAAGAGCAGACTTGACCCCAAGATAGGGAGTGTCTTGGTCCCTTGGCACTCTTGCCAACAAGCCCCCCGATCCCCTTTATCTACATTTTATTGTATCAGAAGTGCCGAAGACATGCCTCAATATGGCAATTTATTAGACAATATTTGTCATCTCCTTTCACAAACAGGTAATCTGAAAAATCGACCATACTGACTAAACCCTTATAATCTATATGTTTTTTCTTTTCTCGAATTGGCACTTTAGATCCTGCATGATTTTTGCATATATTTCTGTTGGTTAAGTAGTATGATAAATTTAAGTGTTAATTGGAGGTAAGTTATGAAATTTCATAGGCTGCTGATCTTTCTTACAATTGCCTCTTCGTTCCTGATGATTACAGCCTGTGGAGGAGGAGGCTCTATTGAATCTGGTGAAGTATCAATGTCTATCACTGATTCTAAACCATTACTACCAGAGGGAGCAGGGAGTGTCACAAATTTATGGATAACCTTTACAGGTATTTCAGTCCATAAATCGGGAGGTGGTTGGATATCATTGCCACTGGCAGGAGACTCTCCTTATATTATTGATTTGCTACAATTCAATGATGGTAAAACAACTGAAATAGTTCGACCTGTTTTACTTGAATATGGAAAGTACACTCAGGTCCGACTTACTATAGAAAGTGCAACAATTACATTTGATTATGACCCGGGAACCGACACTCCAGTTATTATTTCTCCAGAGCATTTAAAGACAGATAAGAATTTCATCTTTGATGTGGACAAACCAGCAGCAGTAGATATCACGATAGATTTAGATTTAAGTCAGTCTCTTGTTGTAACTGACCCTTTTGGAACACCTTCATACATTCTCAATCCGGTGTTACACATTGTTAGGGCTTCTGAGGCTACAACTATCAATGGAGAGATTGATAAAGGATCTTTTATTGCTGGCCAGAATGCAAAAGTGACGGTATTTAGTCCTAACTCTGATAGTTCAGGAGGGTTCAAGGAGTACACCAAGATAGAGGTTGCTTCTGAATCTGACACAGATCCAACAGAATTTAATATACACTGGCTTATCCCCGATAATGATTATAGAATTGAGATTGAATTTGACCCAGATTTTGCCAACGGGATAGATTTTTCAGAGGATGTTAATCGTGATGATCTAAAATCGGGAAAAGTCTGGAATTTGAATGATGGTAGTCCGATTTAAAATCGGTGGTTAGTTTGATTCTCTTCTTTATTTTAGACTATTTTAGGGTCGGACCAGGATAAACAACTATAATGACGGCAAAAGAAGCTTGAAAGAGGCCCTAATATCGTTTTAAACGACTCTTTTTGACCCTCAAAAGAGCCTAATAGTATTTCAAAAAATTTTAGCCTTTTCTCTTAAAAGTGTGTTTTTAGACCCAGAAAGGGCCATTTAAGGCCTTATCTAACGCAAAATATGAACGTTTTATACATTATCTCAATATGTTGCTGTGGTCCGACCCCCATTCCTATCCTACAGGTCACCGATTATCTTCTCTCAGCGCCTTCCTTGCAGCTCTATCCACAAGTGTAAAAAGCTTACTAATATCATCTTTTTGATTCGATACCTGATGTCCACGGACTTTAACCAATTCACAATCCAAATGATCGATCACTCTATAAAACTCCTGATACAGCTCATAATTGCTGAGGCGTTTATTTTTCTTTGAACGATAATCATTTTGCTCAAACCGTTCACGTCTTCCCTGTAACCCCAAAATGTTTTGAGAATCTGTATACAAAATCACTTTACGCCCCAATGCTTGAATATCGTTTAGCGCCCATAATAATGTCTGCAATTCCAGTTTCGTTGAAGACGTATGTTCAAATCGCCTCACTTTCACGCTCGTCCTCACCGAATTCAGGGAAAGACCACGTTCAGATACAGCAAGGTAGGCCCCATATCCAATATTTGACTGAGTATTCACACTTCCATCCGTAAATAGCATCAGTTCATCCATAAAAATATCACTTTATCTCATAACATATTTATTGGATAGTTTTCTCGATAAGTCATGAAAATCGAACTTATCGAGAAATTGCAATATCCGTGCACATTAAAAAGTTAAATTTCATCTTTAGCTATTTCGTTCCTATCATATATCTAAAATTTATCAACAATATTATTGTGTTCTACATTTTGGCGAAATATTACAAAAAATAGCCAGGCGGCTTTTGACGCCCATATGGCATGTTATACCGCTGCGGCATAACAACCCCATTTGAGGGGAGGAAATGTCATAAATGATTCTGGAAAGAAGATGATGATGTATACTCTTAGCTGAAGAGAGGTCTCAAGCCCTGTAGTTTAATCCCTGATCCCTGCTTTTTGGAGCGTAGCGGAAATCCCGATATTTTTTCGGGGATCCCTGCTTGCCCAGTTAAATTTTTCGAAGAAAAGGAGCGGAGCG
>Ga0224502_10000387_pt1 | contig 14470 bp, 13 predicted proteins | sample SF_Oct11_sed_USG_5_FD_169104 | JGI IMG/M metagenome (GOLD analysis project Ga0224502, IMG submission 169104) | Sediment microbial communities from San Francisco Bay, California, United States - SF_Oct11_sed_USGS_13 | ecosystem: Environmental > Aquatic > Marine > Sediment | place: USA... | reverse complement strand
TATATTCAGTCAGATTTTGTAAGACAAAACTGTAGATGTTGGCAAGACATCTATAGTCTGACATACAAAACTAATCATACCTAATTCCTGCCCACCAAAAGTTCATTCCCCTCGCCACTTTCAAAATTTGTACTTTTTGTATAATTTTTTTAGAAAAATCCTGTCTTTTTGTACTCAAAGAAATACATTAAAAATTATTATTGACATTCACATCCCTTTACTATAAAAAAAATATATACAATTCCACAGGGCTTGTGTGATATTTTGGTATCATAAATTCTTCAGAGGAGGGAACTCCAATGGGTGAATTTTTTCTGGCTTTTAGAGTTTTAATCCTTCATTGAGGTTTTCGTATCTCTCTGGAGGATTTTGTGTTTTTTGGGGTAACCAAAAATTTTAACTGCTAGGAGGGTGATTATGAAAAAACTAATGAATGAGGTTTCCCCGTCAGACATATTAAAGCCTACACTGGTGTTATTCACCAAGTGTTGCTCTTTTTGTTTCTTTATTTTATCAATTTTCATTTTCTCCTCTGTTGTTTTTGCGGCCACAATTTTTGTTCCTGGTGATTATGATACAATCCAGGATGCAATTAATGCCTCATCTACTGGAGATACAGTATCTGTTGCCGAAGGCACCTATTATGAAAATATCCTGTTTCCCGGTAATACGACGAACATTACTCTTGTTTCGGAAAACGGGCCAGAGTCAACCGTTATTGATGGTGGCAATAACGGCAGTGTAGTAACCTTTGCCGCAGGCATTAACGCCACTTTGGATGGGTTCACGATTACCAACGGTTCAACATCAGAAAACGGCGGCGGCATTCGTATTGGCAGTTCCTCCTCACCGACCATTGCCAATTGCATCATCACCGATAATGAGGCTTTCGCCGGGGGTGGCATTTCTTGTGGGGATTCTTCAGAGCCGTTCATCACAAACTCCATCATCCAAAACAATTCGGTAACAGGTGATAATGATCAGAGTAACGGTGGCGGGATTCATGCCTCACCAGCCGCCTCACCGACCATTACCAACTGCATCATTAAAGACAACACATCCGATTGGAACGGCGGCGGGCTGGCATTTAATACCGCGGATGAACCGTTGATTGTTAATTGCATTTTCAGCAACAACACAGCGGCTGTTAACGGGGGGGCAATCACATTTAAAAACTCTGCACCGATAATTACCAATTGTACGTTCAGCAATAACATTGCTTCGAGTCCCGGCGGTGCGATTGCTTGTTCAAACCCCTTACCAGGAACAGCAGTGTCCAACAGCATTTTGTGGGGAGATAGCCCTGCGGAGATTACTTGCGATGCAAATACAATCTCGGTCACTTACTCTGACATCCAAGGGGGGGGCATGGGGCCCGGAAACCCTGGCATCCCGGGGGAGACCACTTGGCCTGGAACCGGGAATATCAATGCAGACCCGAAGTTTGTGGATGAAGAGAACGGAGACTTTCATCTCCTGAATGACTCACCATGCATTGATGCAGGGGACAACTCAGCTCTTGCCCTGCCGTCAACCGACATTGATGGAGATGACCGAAAAATTGATGATCCGGGGGTTGCCGACACGGGCAATGGCACTCCGCCAATAGTTGACATGGGAGCTTTTGAATATAATGGTAATAGTGAACATCCACTAGAGTGGGTGACTAAGGTAAAATTCTCAGGTAGTGGCGGTGGCTGTTTTATCGCCACCGCGGCATATGGCTCATATTGGGAACCGCATGTAATGACATTGCGTCAATTCAGGGATGAATATCTTCTGACAAACAAGTTAGGAACTAATTTTGTTGAGGCATATTATAAGTATTCACCACCGTTGGCTGATTATATAGCAGAGTATGATGGCCTGCGGACTGCGGTTAGAATAGGATTAGCTCCGTTGGTTGGATTTAGTTGGTTGGCTATCAAATTTGGAATATTTACTGCGATGGTTATTTTATTAAGCATTCTAACTCTAACGATAAGTGGAACCTGTTTGATGTCGAAATCAAAAGAAATTAATTAGAAGATTGCAGAAGAAAGTTTGGAGTTAATTGGTGAGGATAATTTTATTAATGAAGCATATTCAAATAAAACAATCAGTCTTGAAGAATTTAATAAATTGAAAAAACAAGGAAGAGCTGTCACTCAAAAAACTGTGAAGGATTGAGTGCCAGCATACTTTCCAATGCAAGGGCTAGTTCTAACTAGTGTATTATTTAAAAACTAATTTTAAAATGCGTTATTTAGGCGGCAACATGAATAGAGTTCTATCTATTATTGTTTTCATTCTGTGCCTGGTTTGGAATACTCATGTTTTTAGCGAAAATCTCCAGAAAACTGATAAAAATTTGGAGAATATTGCGAGGCAATATGTAGAATGTGCAGCTTATTATGAATTAGTTTCTGAATCTTTTAAGGTGTCAGGCAATGGAGAAGCAGTAAATGATTATTTGGAATTAAGGGATACAGCTAAGTTTTACTCGCTATTGTTGGCAAGTGAAGGCATGAGTCAAGATATAGCTGTTCAACTAACTAATTCTCGTCTTAAAATGCGTAAGACGAAGTTGAGCGGAGAAATTAATTATCAATATGAAAACATAGCTATTATAATAGATAAGTATCATTTTGGTTGCCAAAAAATTGTCCAAAATCCCCCAGCAGAATTAAAGGCAATGTTGGCTAAATAAATGAGTGAGGAGGAAAACCAAAATGAAAGCACTTACAATAGTGAAAAAACAATAATCCATTGATGGTCAGCTTAATTGCTGGCCCTTTTTTTCCTGTAGGGATAGTTGTGATTGCTGCTGATATGCCTGACAGTGTCAAGCAGAAAAGACCTATCCATTGCCCCCTGTTTTATCGGGGGGCACTTCAAATGAAGGACATTAGCGACTTTCAATTTCTGCTCTATCAATATAAACTCGTGAATCATTCCTGAAGTGTGAAGATGTTAAGTGGACATATTGACTCACATCAAAGAAAAAAAAGGGGGGGCAACCAACCATGGCTGATCCCCATTTTTTAATTTCAATACCGACATTTAATAAGGTGGGTAATATCAGCTACTTTTGTAGTGCATTTTCTAGCTCATTGTATAGCATTTTTCTCCCCTACAGGATCACCTCCTTAACTGCCTTAAGCAAGCTTTCTGGCTTTATTTTTTGGCCGTTGTACAACAGTGCTTTAACCACCATTGTTTCGGATATTTTTTTGTAAGGGGATAATTCATTAACAGCAGCAGTTATGCTCTTAAGGCGGTCCGAATCTTCCGGGGTCAGGCGGAAGCTTGTTGGCATGAACTGAGTTTTGCGCTTAACCAATTTCAGCTTTTCAGTGGAATCTTCAGGTGAGCTGGTATTGACGAGCTTGCTTTTCCCGGTGATCTTTTTCCTAGCCATGGCCGACAATCTCCTCTGTTAAAGAATAAAAGTCCTTTGTCCCATTCGATCTCGGATCAAAGGTAAACACCGGTTCATTGTTCATTTGTGCCTGATTTATTGCCTCATTCTTACGGATAATGGTATTCAGGAGACTGGATTTCAGAGGGGCGATCTGCTCATCAATAAAATTATTTGATACCCTGTTGCGTGAATCAAAATTGTTCCTCACAATCCGATAATTATAGGCATCCGATTCTTTTACTTCGCTGATAGTGGAAAACAGGTCGGCAATACCGTCCAGTGAGTATCGTCCGTAAATGGTAGGGATTAGTATAAGGTCGGAGGTGTATATCGCGTTTACCGACATAACTCCAAGTGTAGGTGGACAGTCAATCAGAATGTAGTCGAAATTGTTTTCGATTTTCCGCAAATGGTTATGCAGAAGTTTTTCTCGATGTGTCCTAGAATTGATTTGGTCTGAAGCAGTGGCCAGGTGGATATCTGACGGCAGGACCATAAGATTACCCAGCGTTCCGCCGTTGATCCGTGCCGGGTAAAGAAATTTCCTGATATCAATGGACCTGTCCAGAAACAGTGATCTGACCGTTTTCTCTCTCTGAATTTCCGGACAGAAAATGACAGTACTATGTGCCTGCGGGTCAATGTCAACCAGCAGCGTTTTTTTGCCATTAATTGCCAGGCCGTAGGCAAGGTTGACTGCAATCGTACTCTTCCCGACACCGCCTTTCTGATTCAATATGCCGATTTTCATAATTTCACCTCACTGAATTTTTTTAGGTAACTATCATATTATGTGTAGCATTGCAAGAAATATTGTAGTGCATAAATACACTAAAAAGTAATATAAATATTTAACTATAATATGAGCTAAATAAACAGTCCACGAGATCGAGGGCTATATTAGCTCCGATACGTGTGTGCTTGAATATCCGGATACTTTTCAGTTGTAAATTAACTTTTTCAGCTTGTTAATTTAAAGGTATGAAAATTTACAAGTTCCAAGTTCATTAAATTGTTCCCTTCTTGTTATTACTACTCGATTGAGACTATCTGCCTATCCAATTACAATCATGAATGGTTCTTAAAATACCAAGATGTACAGTGGATATATTGAGTCAGATTTTGTAAGACAAAAGTTGATATTATGGCAAGATAGATTGACTTTTGATTCAAGATAATATATGAAATTGTTCAACTTTTTGGGGTTTCACTAAATCATCAATCAATTCAGTTATACTAACAAAATAGAAAGGAGTTCATTATGAAGAAGAGAGTTGTCTTATTAGCGGTTGTGGCCATGTTTTTCGTATCTGTTTCATCAGCCCGGTCAGCAGACAATGTAATAGATACTGTGGCCAAGGGGTGTGAAAAAGAGCTTACAACTTATTGTAAAGATGTAACACCGGGAGAAGGCCGTGTCTTGGCCTGCTTGTATGCCTTTTCCGACAAGTTGACCGGTCAGTGCGAGTATGCCCTCTATGATGCGGCTGTACAGCTTGAGAGGTTTGTTGCCGCACTCACTTATTTAGCTAATGAATGCGATGCGGACCTGGAGAAATTCTGTGCTGAAATTGAAGTTGGTGAAGGCCGTGTCCTCAAATGCCTGGATGATAATGGAGACAAGATTAGTGCACGATGTACCCAAGCACTCAAAGATGTTAGTGCTAAGTAATATTTTTTAAGAAATGATTTTGAAGGCAGGGCCAGAAATGGCTCTGCCTTATTTATTTCAATACTTTCAATGTCTGCTATGAATCTAAAGTCGTGAATAATTCCTAAAGTATCAAGATGTACAGAGGATATATTGAATCAGATTTTGTCTGACGAAAGTTAAGATTATGGCAAGCAATATGTAGTCAGTAATAATCATTTCTAACAATATATTTGTGTTGTGGAATTATCTGCTCCGATGTAAAATTATTTTTATATTTATAGCTCTTTCCATTATAGCTTTTTACAATTTTACAGGAGGAGATTCCTGTGAAAGAAGCCTTCCAAGCCAGAAGTGTTGCTTTAAAGACTTCACTATTCCATAAGGAAACAAAGGAAGGTGAAATCAATGTTCTACAATTGTTAACCGGCTTATCTGTTCTTATCCTCGGAGTCTTGTTCTACTATCTTTTCCGTTCTGCTGACCAAACCTATTTTCTCAAATTCTTCAGTGATAATCCAAACTTTAAAGACTCTCTATCTCCCGGGTATATCCTGATTGGGAACAGTCTGCCGACATTCATGCATGTAGTTGCTTTTACTGTAATGACAGCAGGCATCATTGCCAGGCATAAAAGAGGATATGTGAGTGTTTGTCTTTTCTGGTTTGCGGTTGATTGCCTTTTCGAGGTTGGCCAAGGGCTCGATACAAAAATAGTTGAAATTATTCCCTACTGGTTTTCAAACTTTGTGTTTCTTGAGAACTCGAGAAGTTATTTTCTGCAAGGACGATTTGACTATCTTGACTTGTTGTCGATAGCACTTGGTTCTTTAGTGGCATATGTCATTTTAATAAAAACAGGTACATTTAAGGGGGGGAATTATGAAAAGAGAGCTATCGGTAATAATTAAATTTATATTTTTGACAGCTATCTTGGCATTAGGAGTCGTTTCGATCATCGGTTCGGGTGGCGGTGGTGGTGGAGGCACTACGCTTATTGACAACGACAATGACGGATTCAATTCAAGCGTTGATTGTGATGACAATAATCCTGCGATTAATCCGGGAGTTAATGAGATTTGTGGAAATGGGATTGATGAGGATTGTTCTGGAGCTGATTTAATTTGTCCTGGTGGCATTGGGACCGTTAATCAAGATAATATTAAAGAAATTACTGAGCGGATTCTTGCTTTCGCTTTTCTTGGGGAGGGTTTTCTAGGTAATTTGGAAGACCTACAAATCACTGACCATGCTTGCCTGGATGGTGGGAATGTAGCAACAACAGGAAGCATCAACGATCCTCCAACGCTCAATGATACTATAACCGTGACCTACAATAATTGTCAGGAGTTCGGTGTCATCACGGATGGTACAATGACTATGACTATCACACAGGTTTCAGCCAACTTTGATGGAACACCACCTTACAACTTGACTATTGATATAGAATACAACGACCTGTCATCTGAAGATGTCAACTTAGGTCTGGTTTCTATAACCAGTGGTGATATGGCCATCTCTGTCAGTGAGGACATTGCAGGTAAAATGAGTGTAATGATACAAGGAAATTCTCTAACTCAACAGTCGGAAGATGAGGTCGAGACATTGTCGGATTACCTGATTGAACTTACTTATAACTGGATCACTGGTGACCAAAGCCTAGATCTGAATGGCACTTTAGACAGCACACTAATTGGTGATCCTGTATCCTATAATACAACAACACTCTTTACTGGCAACGACAGCATGGAAAATCCAACAGCTGGTGTTTTGCATGTTACTAGTAATATTGATAATTCACAGGCACTTCTAACCGCTCTAGCTGATGGAGTCAGTCTCCAGGTCGAGGTTGATGCTGATGGTGATGGAGAATATGAATATGTAGATTTGATTCCTTGGTTAGATCTACCCTAAGAGATTTTTTTGATAAATCTCAAACGCAAAATTAATTGATATTCTATTTACTGTTTTGTGTAATTATTAATTTGTTTAAATTTAGAAAAATTTTGTGAGACGGGGTCAGAAATGGCCCCGTTTTTTTATGTCAATACTTTTAATAACTGCTGATATGTCTGACAGTGTCAAGCAGAAAAGACCTATCCATTGCCCCCTGTTTTATAGGGGTTTTTATTTCATATACAGGGCATCTGTTACTTTCAATGTCTGCTATCAATATAAACTCGGGAATGATTCCTAAAGTGTGAAGGTATCCAGTGGATATATTCAGTCAGATTTGTATGACAGAACTGAAGATTGTGGCAAGCAATCTGCAGTTTTAACCCACCTTTCCCAACCACCACATTGTGGTACTTTTTATATTGACTTATTATTAAATTCCTCTAACATAAAGTATAAGCCATAAACATTGCCACAAACCTCAATAATGGAGGCATCTTCAATGACAGAGGCATTCATCAAAACACCATGCTAAAGCCTCTATTGGGTTTCCATCACTGATGGAGGTTTATGTTTTGTTGCGACTGTTTTAACCCAATAATAATAAAACAGGAGGTGTGTTTATGAATAGTTGGATATTTAACGAATTAAACCGTCGGGAGTTCTTGAAAAAAACGGCACTGACCGGGGCTGCTGCTTATCTAGGAATTGGCAGTGATTACTCTATGGCAGCAGTTGAGCCGCCACCTGAGACCATGACCGTGCGGTTTCAGGAGTTGAAATCTCCCTGCTGGGTGCCGCAGCTGGTGGCCGAACCCCTGCTCCGTGAAGAGGGCTTCACGGATATTCAGTACATCAAGTCTGAAATATCTCGGGGCGAAGAGGATATCCTTGCCGGAAAGGTGGACTTCGCGGCGGATTTCACCGCTAATTCTCTCATGAAGTTTGATCCCGGCAGTCCGATTGACTTCATTTCAGGGTTGCACATAGGCTGCTATTCCCTGATCGGCAGCGACCGGATCAAGTCCATTCTCGATCTCAAGGGAAAGAAGGTGTGGGCCCGGACAATCATGACCCTCCCCCATGTCTTCTTCAGGGCCCTTATCGCATACGTCGGCCTTGATCCTGACAACGACGTTCAATACGTTGAGGTCCCAAAGGACGAGGCCATCGAGATGTTCAAGCGGGGCGAAATAGACGCCTTCATGTCCTTTCCTCCCGGCCCCCAGCGATTACGGGCGGCGGGCGTTGGTCATGCCCTTGTCGATACAAATGTCGATCGCCCCTGGTCGCAGTACTACTGCTGTATGATTACCGGGAGAAGGGATTTCATCAGGAACAACCCGATCGCGACCAGAAAGGTGATTCGCTCCATCCTCAGGGCCAATGACCTGGTGTCACAAGATCCAGAAATGGCGGCCCAGTTGCTGGTGGACAGGAAAGTAAGAAAGGCCGACGACCAGGAATTTTTGGCGCAGGCTTTTCGCGAGATCCCTTACGACAAATGGAGACACTACAGTCCGGAAGATACTATCCGTTTCTGGGCCCTTCGATTAAAGGGGCTTGGGCTCAGCAAACACAGCCCCCAGGAGTTCATAAGCAAAAACACTGATTGGAGCCATATTACTTCCTTGAAAAGGGAAATGGGGATGACGTGGTAGCTGTCAACTGTTGAACACCAGCCCCTTTTAGATGCTAACACCTGTATGTACGGTGAGGATTATGAACACTATTGTCCCAAAACCCTAAAGTGAACAATTACGGGTCTACAACCCGGAGGAGACTATCAGGTTTTATGCGCTGCGGATGAGAGAACTCGGCATTATCGAGGCAACCCCGCAGGATATCATAAGCCGGAATACAGATTGGAGTTTTTTGAAATCGCTTCGCAAAGAGCTCAACATTAAATACATATAAGGGGAACAGGGTGTGAAGAATTTACGTACGGTAAAGCATGAGGGTGCGATACCATGATGGCATGGTTGCCTCGTCTCATTGCCATGGCCCCTGCCACGGTCTATGCCAAGTTGATCTGGGCTTTCCTGGCAATTGTCGCGTTACTTATTGCCTTCGGCGGGTTAGGCCTGACCGTACTGAATGAGTCTAATCAACGAACCGAGGATTTTGTAAAATTGCAGCGCAAAATTGCCGCATACCGGCAACTGCAGCATGACACTACCACCCAACTCTACAGCATCACTGCCGCCCTTTTGAATCCGAACGAACAGATGCTTGAAAGTGCACTCAGGCAGCTCAATCAGTACAGATATGACCTGGACCGCGTGCAATTTGTCTCACGGGACGAGGTTGAACTATTCGACAAAATCCAACAGAGTCACGAGCAGTTGACCCTGGTTGTCACACAGGTCGCCGAACTTACCCGTGCCGGGCGGGGTTATGAGGCAATGGAACTCAGGCGTTCGCAGGCAAATCCCGTATCTGATCAACTTGAACGTCTCACCAACGAGATGGTCAACAGGGCAGAAGCAGAAATAGTGACAAGTACCGATGAGAGCCATCTTTCCTATGTGGTCTCGCAATGGATGGTCATCAGTTTCGGCCTGGCAAGTGTAGGGCTGGCCCTGTTTCTCGGCTATGCAATTTCCAGATCATTAATGGAGCCGCTCATGAAGATGCGTGATTTGCTGTCGAGTATTTCTTCGGGAGACTTCTCGCATCGTATCAAGGTGCCAAACCGAGATGAACTGGGGGATCTTGCTGAACATCTCAACCACATGAGTGAGAAATTGAGAGATCTCTATCACCAGATTGAAATGGCCAGTCACTATAAGTCCGAATTCCTTGCCAACGTCAGCCACGAACTGCGTACGCCTTTGAATGCCATCATCGGTTACAGTGAATTACTGATGGAGGAGGCCGATGAAAAGGGGCATCAAGACTTCACGCCTGATCTGGGAAAAATCCATAGCTCCGGTAAACACCTGCTTAATCTCATAAATGATATTCTTGACCTGTCAAAGATTGAAGCAGGGAAACTTGAGCTTGCTCCGGAAACATTTAATATTGAAAGCATGGTCCGCGAGGTGGTGAGCACAGTTGAACCGTTGGCCAGGAAGTATGGAAACGCTCTTGAAATCAGTTGCGATGAGAACCTGGGTCAGATGTATGCTGACCTAACCAGAGTAAGACAGATGCTCTTTAATCTTCTCAGTAATGCCTGCAAGTTTACTGAACAGGGGCGCGTCGTTTTAAATGCGGCCCGAGAGCCGGGACCACAGTGCGATTGGCTCAACATCAATGTCAAAGACTCCGGTATCGGCATGACGGAGGAGCAAATAGCAAAACTGTTCCAGCCCTTTTCCCAGATACAATCCCAATTAGCAAAAAAATCTGAGGGCACCGGTTTGGGACTGGTCATTACCAAACAGTTTTGCAACATGATGGGAGGGGAAATCGTTGTAGACAGTGTGTATGGATCGGGATCAACATTCACTTTACTCCTGCCGTTTGATGGCCATCTTGCAGGGGCTGTGGATGTGCCGACTATTCACAGCTAATATTATTTCCATCCGGAAATAAAGGTTCGCGGTTTTCGGTCCAGGGTTTAAAGTTAAAAAACAGCAAACAGGAACAGCCTTTCAAATAAGAACTAATTTAACTACATGAAACATTATGAAAAAAATACTTCTGGTGGAAGATGATGAAATGAGCCGTGACATGTTGGCAAGGAGGCTCCAGCGAAAAGGATTTAACGTGGTTCTGGGTGTGGATGGTGAACAGGGTGTAACTATGGCCCAATCTGAACTCCCTGACATTATTCTCATGGACATGAGTCTGCCGCTGCTGGACGGCTGGGAGGCTACCCGGAGGATCAAGGCGATGGAGGAATCGAAAGCAATCCCGGTCATCGCCTTAACTTCCCATGCCATGGGCGGGGATCGTAAAAGAGCTCTTGCAGCCGGTTGTGATGAATATTCGACCAAGCCCGTCGATTTTCAAAAGCTGCTTGGCATAATCGAGCAATTTATTTAGATGAAGGTAATACCATGACCCGCGCTATAAACAAATCGTCAAAAGATTTTTCCCGGAACTTGTCACAAAAGCAGACACTGCAGCAGCAGCTGGCTGGCGTTCTCAAATACAGTAAGAGGTTGATGCAGGATAATGACCTCCTGAGCCGTGAAGAGAGTGCAGCAGATATTGCCAAGATTTATGCTTTGGGCGAGAAACTGTCAAAGATCGTTGATGATTTCAGTGAGATGAGCGGTGATATGGTTCATGATTTGCGCACACCTTTAAACGGTATCATCGGCTATGGTGAAATGCTGCTGGAGGATTTTGATGTTGAGGTTCCCGATCTGCAAAAGGTACTGTCTGCTGCAAGAGGGTTTCAGAAAGCTCTTGAAACCATGGTTTCGTGCGGCGCAACTGAAACAATCAATGTGGAATGCGAAGCAGATGCTACCGACCGGGAAACAATGATTCAAGGCACCATGGATAGCTTAAGTTCTATGGAGGGGCACCAGATTCTGTCTGAAACAATAATTCGTGCCTCAATACTGGTTGTCGATGATAATGAAATTAACCGCGACCTGTTTTCCTCTCATCTGGGCCGCCAGGGGCATAAAGTTATTCTGGCAAAAAACGGTCGGGAGGCGCTTGAAATTAGTGCAAATGAGCCTGTTGACCTGATTCTGCTTGATATCATGATGCCGGAGATGAATGGCTTCGAAGTGCTTGAACATCTTAAAAGTAATCCAAATATGGAAAACATACCGGTTATCGTTATTTCAGCCCTGGACACCATAGCAAGTGCTGTGCGATGCATCCAGATGGGTGCTGAAGACTACCTGCTCAAACCGTTTAACCCCGTATTGTTGAAAGTCAGGCTCAACTCCTGCCTCGAAAAGAAAAGGCTGAAAGAATTCAGTGAAGCTCTTGAACTGCACAATTTGCAGGAGGAGGTGCAGTTCATTGCTGAAAGTAAGGTGATGCAGAACATCCTAAATACTGTGTTTACCGTGAGCCGTAACCCGATAAATATTCTCCTGCACGGCAATAGCGGCACCGGCAAGGAAGTGATCGCACGTGTGATCCATAACAGGAGTGACAGAAAAAAAAGGCCCTTTGTCGCTGTCAATTGTGCCTCCATCCCTGAAAATCTCATGGAGAGTGAGTTTTTCGGCTATGAGAAGGGTGCGTTTACAGGTGCAGATTCTGGCAGGGGCGGGTACTTCGAGGAAGCCGACGGAGGAACCTTGTTTCTGGATGAAATCGGTGATATGCCGATGTTTATCCAGCCCAAATTTATGCGGGTGCTCCAGGAAGGGGAGGGCCGCCGGCTCGGTAGCAGCAAATCATTCACTTATGATTTGAGGATAATCAGCGCCACCAATAAGGATCTCCGCCAGGAAGTTGATGTCGGGCGTTTCAGAAAAGATCTTTTTTACCGGATATTCTCGGTTGAGATAAATATCCCTCCGCTCAAGGATAGGCGTGAAGACATAGTGCCTCTTGCGCTTTTTTTCCTCAACAAAGTGAGCAAGCGCTTTGATAAACAGGTTGCCGGATTTGCGCCGGATATCCTTAGTTTTTTTGAACAGTATTCCTGGCCTGGAAATGTTCGGCAGTTGCAGCACGAGGTTGAACGGCTGGTAGCTTTTACCCCTGAGGGTAAGGAGATATTATTGAAGTATTGCTCTCAGGAATTGCTGGGAATGAAGAATCCTCCTGCGATCACCAGCCTTGATGACGCAACGCTCTCCCTGCCTGATAAAATCAAAGAGCTCGAAATCAACTGCATCAATGAAGCCCTGAGTAAGACCGGCGGCAAAAAAATGCCGGCCGCTAAACTTTTAGGAATTACCCGTGTGGGGCTTGATAACAAAATAAAGCGATACGGCATTGATCCGTCCCATCTTCCAGCCACACCCTAAAGTAATAGCATTCCTGCCCCCTTTTCCTTCCCTTCCATCTCTTCCCGTCTCCAAATAACCGGCATAATCATACTGCTATCCCTCTCCCTCTGCGCACATAGTGCAAACTATCTATGCACTGCGCATACCTGATATACAAAATTCGCAACTCCCCTCTGCTCTAACTCCTTCCCTCAAAGCAAGCCTCAAAGTGCATACGAACTTTACAGTTCAGCCTCCGCAACAATCTCCTCAATATTTAAAAAAACAACAATTATTTCGACATCTTAAATTGACAGCGAGACTGTGGCACAGCCTTTGCTAAACCTCTAATAAAAAGCAATATGGTTTCCCCACTTTACCTGAAAATGGGTTGAAAATGGGTATTAAATTGGTTGCCAGCATCCTCTCCCGTTCGCGCCCGGCAGAAGCGGCTTTGTGTCACCCCTGATCATCCGGTAGCCGCTCGTAAGAGGGAGGTGGACCAGGATAATCCCGGTAAGGCCTGTATCAAGCAGATGATCGGCAACTCAATTCAAGGTAAACCCAACTCCCCAAAAGGAGGTGATGAGAAGCTGTTTGGGCAGCAAAGCAGAAGCGAAATAGATCTTTCAATGGTGCGGGCGAAAAAGCGATTTTTTATCACCCACAACTAATTACACAAGGAGAATGACGATGAAGAAATTATTGATGGTTACAATTGCGGTGTTGCTCCTGTCGGTCTGTCAGACCATTGCCGGTCCGCCACCGGTGGATGTGATGTTCTATACCTCTCACTCGGGGCACGAACATTTCGGGAAGATCGATCTGGTCTCGGGGGTAGGTACTGACGTGGGACCCTATCAGAATCCTGAAGTCAACGTTCTACGCACGGAATGGGCCGCGCTCAGCGGGGCGTTGCACGAAGATGCCTTCTACAATATCTTGAACCTGCGTCTGCCTTCGGGTGCAACACCGGATGAAGCCAAATCACGACTGGTCAAAGTGAATATGGACACGGGTGATGTGGAACTTCTGGGCGAGGTGATTCCGCTCAACCTTGTGGCGTTAGAAATAAACCACTGTGGTGAAGTGTTTGCCACTGGTTTCACCCTATCCAATAAGCTGGGTGAATGGTTTGGCGACACCAATCTCTACCGGGTCGACCGTGAGAGTGGTTCCCTCTCCCTGATCGGGGATACGGGTCTTGTGAAGATAATGGATTTAGCCTTTGACCCGGATGGAACCCTGTGGGCGACGGTCGGCAACGTTCTCTACACCCTCGATATGGAAACGGGCGCCCCCACCAAAGTGGCCACCATCACGGGCGTCGAGAAAAACAATGAGATCATGGGCATTGGCTTCACCAGCGACGGTATCCTGTATGGCACGACGCCCTACTCTGACGGGTTTTACCGAATCGACCCGGCGAGCGGGGTCGTCACCGAAATCGGTCGTACCGGGTTCAAGGTGCCCCACGGGGGCGATATCCCCATGGTACCTCGGAATTCAGGCTGTTGAGTTCGGGTGAATCTCGCGCTTGGGCAGTAAACCAACGTCTAACATACAACCCAAGCAGAGGGGGCCCATAAGGCTCCTTCTGCTCTTGCTCATAAAGCTGGACTGCACGTAATAAAAATAAGAATTCTTCTATCGTCTTTTTAG
>Ga0224502_10000386_pt1 | contig 14473 bp, 13 predicted proteins | sample SF_Oct11_sed_USG_5_FD_169104 | JGI IMG/M metagenome (GOLD analysis project Ga0224502, IMG submission 169104) | Sediment microbial communities from San Francisco Bay, California, United States - SF_Oct11_sed_USGS_13 | ecosystem: Environmental > Aquatic > Marine > Sediment | place: USA... | reverse complement strand
GTGCGTCCGGAGCATGCAATGGCCGCACTCGACCGGGCCGCGCCCGGGCCGGTTGCGGAAGGTAGCGTCGGCGGCGGAACGGGCATGGTCTGCTACCAGTTCAAATGCGGCATCGGCACGTCGTCGCGAGTGACCGACGTTAACGGCGATTCGTACACGGTCGGCGTGCTGGTGCAGGCGAATTTCGGCCATTGGCAGTTGCTGCGCGTCGCCGGCGTGCCGGTCGGGCATTACCTGAAGCCCGACGACGAGTCGTCGCCCGTGTTTGATGCGAGCCTCAGTTCGATCATCATCGTCGTGGCCACCGATGCGCCACTCCTGCCGCACCAGCTCGATCGTCTTGCCAAGCGCGCAGCACTGGGCCTTGCGCGCAACGGCAGTATCGCGACCAACGGTTCGGGCGATATTTTCATCGCCTTTTCGACGGCGAACGCGGAAGCAGGGCGCGGTGCCGCGGACGCGAATATCTCGATGTTGCCGAACGACAGCATCAACCCGCTGTTTCAGGCAACCGTGGAGGCGACCGAAGAGGCGATCATTAATGCGCTGGTCGCCGGGCGAGACATGCAGGGTGACAACGGCAGCCTGGTGCGTGGCATCGATCTCGAGCGCCTCGCTGATGTCCTGAGGCGACATAATCGGCTTGTGGAGCCGTCCGACACCCCGTAATAACGGGCCTCGGTTCCGCCGGCATTTCCTGATCGCTGCTTTCATGTATACTATTTGTCTTTAAATATAAACAAATCGTTATATTTTTATATGAAACGATCGACGGACAAATTACTGGGTCAGTTCAAGGCGTTGGCCGATCCCGTGCGCCTGCGTCTCGTGGCACTCTGCGGTGTCGCCGAATGCAGTGTGTCGGAGCTGACCTATGTGACCGGGCTCAGCCAGCCGCGTGTGTCGCAACACCTCAAACAGCTGTGCGCCGAGGGCCTGCTCGAACGCTTTCGCGACGGGCATTTCGTTTTTTACCGGGTTCCGTCCAACGGTCCGAGCTCGCTCGTGCGCCGTCGCCTGCTCGGGCTGATCCCTGACGATGAACCGGAGTTCGCCCGCGATGTGGACAGGCTGCGCCTGTTGCGAGCCGAGGCAGGACCCGGCCCGTTTGTCGAGACGGGAGACGACCGTTTCCTGCATAAAGCGCTGGTCCAACTGACGGTAGCCGCGCCGTTGGGCGACCTGCTCGATGTAGGCTGCGGGCAGGGACGCATACTCAAATTGCTTGCCTCGCGTGCCAAGCGCGTTGTCGGTGTGGACGTTGATTCGGATGCGCGCCGCCTGGCGCGAGCCGAGCTGCTTGTTGCCGGGTCACAGAATTGTTCGCTGCGGCAGGGTGACATGTACTCCTTGCCGTTCGACGACGACGAATTCGACACGATCATTCTTGATGATGTTTTGGGCAGCGCAGATCGTCCCACGCAAGCCATCGAAGAATCCTTGCGTCTGCTGAAGCCGGGCGGACGCGTCATTTTCCTGTCCTCAGTCGAAGCCAGCGATGCCGCGAGCATGCGCAAAAACTTCGCCGACTGGGCAGCCAGGACCGGCCTGCGTCTCGCGCCACCGCGCGCAATACCCGACAAAAATCCGGCCTGGTTGCTGGGAGTTGCTACCACATGAACATCGATATCGATCACAAACCGTCCGTATCTTTCGAATTCTTTCCGCCCCACTCGGAAGAAATGGAGGCTACGATGTGGCGGTCTATCGAACGGCTTGCCGCGCTCGAACCGAGTTTCATTTCGGTGACGTACGGGGCCGACGGCTCGACACGCGAGCGCACGCATGATGCGGTCGAGCGGATCACCCGCGAAACTGACATGACGGCTGCACCGCACCTGACCTGTATCGGCGCGAGCCGCGGCGAAATAGACGATATCGCGCGCGGCTACTGGGATATGGGTATCCGGCACCTGGTTGCGCTGCGGGGCGATGCGCCCCACGGTGTCGAGAAATACGAGCCGCATCCCGACGGTTATGCCTACGCGTCCGACCTGGTCGAGGGCCTGAAAAAAGTTGCCGACTTTGAAATCTCCGTCGCGGCCTATCCGGAGGTACACCCTGAGGCGCCGAGTGCGGCCTTTGATCTCGACAATCTGAAACGCAAGCTCGATGCTGGTGCAACGCGCGCCATCACGCAGTTCTTCTTCGAAACAGACGTGTTCCTGGACTTCCGCGATCGCTGTGCCGCCGCAGGCATCGAATCGCCGATTGTGCCTGGAATATTGCCCATTACGCGTTTCCCGCAACTCGAAAAATTCGCCGCTGCCTGTGGTGCCTCGGTGCCCGACTGGCTGCGCGAGTGGTTCGTGGGACTCGAAGACGACACACAGACACGCCAGATGATTGCTGCCAGCGTCGCCATCAGCCAGGTGCGCCGACTGCAGGCCGAGGGCATAGACGAATTTCATTTTTATACGCTGAACCGCTCGGAACTCACGTTCGCCATCTGCCATGCGCTTGGTGTTCGTCCGGGCCACGTTACTGCGTGAGTTGAAACCATGAACAGACAAGAAAGAATTGACACGCTACTGAAGTCACTTGACGAGCGTATCCTGCTGCTGGACGGCGCGATGGGTACGATGATCCAGGGCTTCGGGCTGAGTGAAGACGAATATCGCGGCGAGCGCTTCGCGAACTGGGAGCGTGACGTCAAGGGCAACAATGATCTCCTGTCCATCACGCGCCCCGAAGTGATCCGCGATATCCACAATGCGTTTCTTGGTGCCGGTGCCGATATCATCGAGACGAATACGTTCAACTCGAACGCGCCGTCGATGGCGGACTACGGCATGGAGTCGCTGGTCCCCGAACTGAACGCCGCGTCCGCGCGCCTCGCGCGTGAGTGCGCCGACGCCGTTGCTGCCAAAACCGGTCAGCCGCGCTATGTGGCCGGCGCCCTCGGCCCGACCAATCGCACGGCATCGATTTCTCCGGACGTCAATGATCCGGGTTTTCGCAACATCACGTTCGATCAGCTCGCAGATACCTACGAAGTATGTGCCGGCGCGCTGATCGATGGCGGCGTCGACTTTCTACTGGTCGAGACAATATTCGACACGCTCAACGCAAAGGCGGCAATCGTCGGCATCAAGCGCGCGTTCCGCAGCGGCGGCATCGAGGTTCCTGTCATGATCTCGGGCACCATCACCGATGCCTCCGGACGTACGCTGTCTGGCCAGACGACAGAAGCGTTCTGGAATTCAGTGCGCCACATCAAGCCTTTCATGATTGGCCTCAATTGTGCGCTGGGCGCCGGAGAGTTGCGGCCTTACATTGCCGAACTCGCCCGCATTGCCGATACACGTGTCAGCGCATATCCAAATGCCGGCCTGCCGAATGAATTTGGCGAGTATGACGAGACGGCCGAAGAGATGGCCGAAGTGGTTGGCGAATTCGCGCGCAGCGGCCTGGTCAACATGGTCGGTGGTTGTTGCGGTACACGTCCGGATCACATTCGCGCACTGGGCGATGCCGTTAAAGGAGTGGCGCCGCGAGCCATACCCGATTTACCGGTTCGTTGCAGATTGTCGGGACTCGAGCCGTTCAATATCGGGCCCGACGACCTGTTCGCGAACGTGGGTGAACGCTGCAACGTGACAGGCTCTGCAATATTCCGTCGCCTGATCGAGGCGGATGACTATGCGGCCGCTGTCGCCGTCGCCCGCCAACAGGTCGACAACGGCGCACAGATCATCGACGTGAACATGGACGAGGGCATGCTCGATTCGGAGAAAGCGATGGTGACGCTCCTCAACCTCATCGCTGCCGAACCGGATGTTGCGCGCCTGCCAATCATGATTGACTCATCCAAGTGGACCGTCATTGAGGCGGGCCTCAAGTGCGTGCAGGGAAAGTCCGTCGTCAATTCGATCAGCCTGAAGGAAGGTGAGGAAGCATTCATCCAGCAGGCCGAGCTGTGCCGCGACTACGGCGCCGCCGTCATCATCATGGCTTTCGACGAAGATGGTCAGGCCGATACGATCGAGCGCAAGGTAGGAATCTGTGGTCGATCGTATGAAGTGCTTACAAAGAAGGTCGGATTCGATCCCGCGGACATTATTTTTGACCCGAATATTTTTGCCGTGGCGACGGGCATTGAGGAGCATGCGAGCTACGGACTCGATTTCATCGAGGCAACGCGCCAGATCAAGAAGACCCTTCCGCATGCGCTCGTGAGCGGCGGTGTCAGCAACGTGTCGTTCTCATTCCGCGGCAATAATGTCGTGCGCGAGGCGATTCACTCGGTGTTCCTGTATCACGCCATTCGTGCGGGCATGGATATGGGTATCGTCAACGCCGGTCAGCTTGCGATCTACGAGGATCTGCCCAAAGACCTCCGGGCCGCCGTCGAAGATGTGGTGCTCAATCGCACCCCGGATGGGACGGAGAGGCTGCTCGAAGTTGCCGAGCTGTATAAAGACCAGAAGAGCGGTGCCGCCGTAAAAAGCGCGGACCTGTCATGGCGCGAACTCGCCGTGGACAAGCGTCTCGAATATGCACTCGTCAACGGCGTCGACGAATTTGTCATCGACGATACCGAAGAGGCGCGACAGGCAACGACTCGGCCGCTTGATGTGATCGAGGGGCCTCTGATGGCAGGTATGAACGTCGTTGGCGATCTGTTTGGCGAGGGAAAAATGTTCCTGCCGCAGGTCGTCAAGTCCGCTCGTGTCATGAAAAAGGCGGTCGGTCATCTCATTCCCTTTATCGAAAAAGAGAAAGACGGCGAGATGAGTTCCAACGGCAAGATCGTGCTCGCTACCGTGAAAGGTGACGTGCACGACATCGGCAAGAATATCGTCGGCGTCGTGCTGCAATGCAACAACTTCGAGGTTGTCGATTTGGGCGTCATGGTTTCCTGCGAAAAGATCCTCGATGCCGCAAGGCGAGAGAATGCCAATATCATCGGCTTGTCCGGCCTGATCACGCCGTCGCTGGATGAAATGGTGCACGTTGCCGGCGAAATGCAGCGACTGGGTATGGAGTTGCCGCTCCTTATCGGTGGCGCGACAACATCGCCGGCACATACCGCCGTGAAGATCGAACCGCGGTACGAGGGTCCGGTCATCTACGTCAAGGATGCATCGCGTTCCGTCGGTGTTGCCCAGGCCCTTGTTGAACCTGGCACACGTGAAGAAATCATCAAGAAGACGCGTCGCGATAATGCGCGGCGCCGCGAACAGCACGCGAACAAGAAGCGGCTCGCACCACAGCTGTCGCTGGACCAGGCGCGTTCACGTAAACATGCCATCAACTGGGACGGGTATGTGCCGCCGACGCCGACGTTTATCGGCAATCGCGTCTTCGATTCGATCGATCTTGCGGTGCTGCGTGACTACATTGACTGGATGCCGTTCTTCAATGCCTGGGAGTTTCACGGCAAGTTTCCGCAGATCCTCAACGACGCAACGGTTGGTGAAGCCGCGTCATCGTTGTTCAGCGATGCGACGGCCATGCTCGACAGGATCATAGATGAGAAGTGGCTGAAGGCACGCGCCGTTGTTGGATTTCATCCAGCGAATTCGATCGATCATGACGACGTACTGGTTTACGCCGACGAGGAGCGCGAGACTATTGCGCATCATCTTGTTCATCTGCGCCAGCAACGTGCCAAGGCGGCAGGGCAGGCACAATGGTGCCTGGCGGACTACATTGCCCCTGCCGGTCACGGCCATGCGGACTACATCGGTGCGTTTGCGGTCACGGCGGGTATCGGCATCGACGAGCACGTCGAGCGTTTCGAGAAAGACCATGATGATTACAGTGCTATTGTGCTCAAGGCCCTCGCGGACAGGCTCGCCGAGGCGCTCGCTGAGTACATGCATCACCGCACACGGCGGGAATTCTGGGGGTATGCGGCCGACGAGCAACTGAGCAATGCCGAACTCATCTCGGAGCAATACCGGGGTATTCGCCCGGCGCCCGGTTATCCCGCGTGCCCGGATCACACCGAAAAGGGCACGCTGTGGAAACTGCTGGACGTTGAGGCGAGCATAGGTCTGCAGCTCACCGATTCCTACGCGATGTTCCCGACAGCCGCTGTCAGCGGATTCTACTTTTCACATCCCGAGGCAAGATACTTTGCCGTTGGCAAGGTGGCCCACGACCAGGTTGCATCCTATGCCAGGCGCAAGGGATTCAGCCTCGAAGAAGCGGAAAGGTGGCTGGCACCCAACCTTGGCTACGAGCCGCGGGCAGCCGAGGTTACCGGATAAACGTGGCCTACCCGGGATGATGCTCCTTGTGGCGCCGCATCTCTTTGGCTTCTTCCTTGATGTGCTGCAGGTCGCGCACCATCTCGCTCCAGCCATACCAGAGTGCGTAGTCAGGGTTGGCGTGGAAAGCGCCCTGGAATGTCCGCATGCGGTGCTTGAGGTGCATTTCGAACAGGCGCTGTTCGATTGACGTTGGCGCATCGTGGAATGTCAGGAGGTCCGGGAAAGGATGAGCGTAGCTCTCCGGTTTCTCGAGCAGGCCTTCTTCGTAGAGCGATGCAATTTCACGAATGGCCTGGGCCAACAGGTGGTCGGCCTCACGGATCAGGTCGTCAGCTTTCGCGAGTTCGCCCAGCGCAAAATTCCTCGAGTGGCAGTCCTCACAGACGGCGATCATCTTGTTACGCTCGCGGTCGAAATCCTCCTGTGTCAGCCTGGCGACATCGGCAGCCTTGACGACATCGAGCCGGGCCGTCGGGTTGCCTTCGGGGTCGAGTACGCCAAGCGCCTGTAAGATCGTTGCCTGGTCGGCAGCCCACTGCTCGTCTTCCGGGAGAGGCAGGCGAACGGCCAGGAAGCCCCACGCCGTGCGTACTTCGTGATCGCCGTCAACCATGTGGCAGTCCTGGCAGGTCGGGGCCGGCGTTCCTTCCGGCAACGTACCGTTCTGCGTCAGCAGGTAGCGAACGCCATGTTTCGATGCGGACCACATTTCCCACTGCGGATGGTCGAATCCCATGTGGCAGGTCTGGCAGGCCTGTGGCTGCTGGGCCTCAACGACCGAAAAAGTGTGTCGCGTATGGCAGGCGTCGCAAGACGCATGGCCGAACATGCTGCCTTCATCCTTGAGTTGCGCAACGGTTTCTTCATCCTTCAGGCCAAGCTTGTGGCAGCCGCCGCAGCCCTTCATGCCATGGGATAGTGCCATGGGTAATGCGTGCGTCGTTGGCATGGCCTCGACGGCGGCCCAGGCGAGAGCGTGCTTTCCTTTGGAGAACTGCTCCAGCCGCTCTTCATGGCAGCGTCCGCATGTTTCTGCTGTCACGGTCCGCAACTTGTCGACATCGTCCGCCGATTTGTGGCGGCCTTTGTGGCAGTCGTTGCAACCTACATTCTCAGTGTGGTGACGGCTTATCTGCCAGTCGACCACGATATTACGTGTTTCCTTTATGTGGCAGTCGACGCAATCGTCGGCAATGACCAACGGACTGATGAGTGCTAAGAAGACTGCGCAAAAAATGGCTCTCAACGTGGTTGGCATTGCTCTACTCCTTGGGGAGTTGACGGTCGGGGATGCTGCGATGGATTCTATGCCCGCAACGGATGGTCGGCAACGCATTGCGGCGAGTACTTAGCCCCATCCTGTATGATCGTCAGATTCACCAGGCCAACGCTCAGACGAATGATGTGCTTCAAAGTGATGAAACGTCTTATCAGATGTTCTAATACGTTGGTGCTACTGCTCGCGGCGTGCCACTGCGTTGCCGCCGATGGCTACGCCGATGTTCGTGCGGAGCTTGTTGCGGCGTACCAGGCACAGGATTATGACGCGATGATTTTGGCGGCCGAGAAGTCGTTGCTGGCACGGCCCGAATATCCGAGTGCGCTTTTTAACCTGGCGCTGGCATTCACGCTGAACGGCGATAACGAATCATCCCTGCGCACCCTCAACAGGCTGTTGGCCAAGGGCGTCGACTATGGCGCCGACGAGATGGACGAGTTCGCCGCTCTGCGCGAGTTGACCGGGTGGGAGGACTATCTGCGCGGTGTCGAGGCTCTTTACCGGCCCTACGGTGAAGTCGAGCTCGCGCTGCAATCCGATCGCGATCGATTCGTTCCTGAAGGTATTGCCATAAGCGCGGACGGGTCGTTCTACCTCGGCAGCATTCGCCGCGGATTGCTGCTGCGCGACGATGAGGTGATAAGCGACCGGCAGGGGCACTGGAGTGTATTCGGCATGCGCTTTCACGACGATGGCAGCCTGTGGTTTGCCAGCGCGGCCGTGCCCCAACTCGAAGGCGTTGCAGAAGATAATGGCAAGACCGGCCTGTTTCGCCTGGATGTCGGCAGCGGCGCAGTCACGAGAGCGGCGATCCTGCCGCAGTTTGAATTTGAGCAGGTGCTCGGCGATCTCGTCATAGCGGGTGAGAAAATCTACACGACCGACAGCCTGACTGGCGCCGTGTACCGCTACGATATCGGCGAAGACGCGTACACGGCCATTGTCGAGCGCGGCGAACTCGGCTCACCGCAGGGCCTTGTGCTCGATGCGACCGGAGACCACCTCTACGTCGCCGATTATATTGGCGGCCTTTACCGTATTTCGCTGTCCGATGGGGCAACGCAAAAGCTGCGGGTGCCGAGCGGGACGACGGACTATGGGATCGACGGTTTGTACCGGCATGGCAACAAGCTGGTCGCCATACAAAACGGTATCCGCCCTCACCGGGTTACCGCGTTCGAACTCGATGACGACGGCCTGTCGATCCGTCGTGGCTGGACGTTGGTGGCCAATCTGCCGGAATTCGACGAGCCCACCCTCGGGGTCGTTCGCGGGGACGATTTGTACTTCGTCGCCAACAGCCACTGGAACCGGTTCGACCGCGACAATCGGCTGCCGGAGGGACTTACCGGACCGATCATTCTGAAATTGTCACTATTGGCTGAATAAGGGTTGACATCTCAAAACAGAATGACTATTCTGTTTCACCATGAACAGAGCACGCACATTTGATCCATCGACGGCATTGGGCCAGGTTGTGGAGCTGTTTTCCTCGAAGGGGTACTCCGAAACCTCGATGGAGGATATTGTGCAGACGACTGGCGTCAGTCGTTATGGGCTCTACGGTACGTTTGGCAACAAGCGCGAACTGTTCGAACAGGCGCTTGAGCAGTACGCCGAGGGCATGGGCAAACGATCGTTTCTGAGATTGCTGGAGCCGGGCGCTTCGCTCGACCATATCCGCACTATTTTCACTGAACGCGTCGCCGACATGTGTGGCGACGGTGAGCGCAAGGGTTGCCTCTTTATCCACACCGCGATGGAACTGGCGCCGCAGGATGAAGAGCTGCGCGGCGTATTGCAGCGATTCATGAAGCGCATGATCAAGGCCTTCGCGATTGGCCTCGATTCGGCAAAGGGCAGGGGCGAGATTTCTGAAGATGTCGATGTCGATTCCGCGGGCGAGCTTTTGACGAGCACGATGTTCGGCCTTGTTGTACTCGGGCGCACGGGTTTCCCCAAGGAGACGCTCGATGGAATCGTTGAGAGCACCTTGGGTTCGCTGCAGCGAGAGGGCAAGTAACGAACGTTTTTTTTAGTTTAAACAGAATGATTATTCTGTTTTAGAGGGCATCTGAGAACGATATTTTTTTGCATAAAACAGAACAAGTGTTCTGATAATTGATACCACAGGAGAAAACCATGAAAATCCACAAGACCGCAATTTCACTGACCCTGATCGGCCTGTTCGCAGCCAATGTTGCGTCCGCGTTGCCGGAATTCACCAAAGAAGCACCGCAAAGCAGCATCGATACCTGCGTTGCCGAGGTGGATAGCTTCGCCTATCTCGAAGACGCAAAGTCTGTTATCCACAATGTGGAGACGAAAGAGCGCCGGGTATCGGGGCACAAGATGCACATCCAGACGCTGGTCTACGGCGAGGGCGATGCACTTATTCGCGAGTACGCAGCAAACTGCTCGATCAATGGTCAGGACGAAATTCTTCGTTTCAGAATTCACCAGAAAGGCGAATGAATGAGGGCCGTACTCCCGTTGGTTGTTACAACACGAGCGTGACGACCAGCGGGAGATGATCCGACCCGATGCGCCGGCCGGTGTGCACACTTTTCACGCCGATCTCTTGCGAGACGAGCACGTGATCAATCGGGATCATCGCAAACGGCATAAACGTGGGCCAGGTTGGCAAAATGCCGAATCCCCGGCGCGAGTTTCTCAGGCCGGTGGCTTCTTCAAGCGCACGATAGTTGGGTTCCCACATCCCCGTATTCAGATCCGCGATCAAAATCGTCGCCCCGACAGATTTTTGCAGCAGACCGGGTAAGGACTCCAGTTGCTCATTGCGAGCCTCAAAAAACGTTCTGCTGACCGGTATCATCGGGTGCGTGGCGACAAGGTGAAGTAATTCTTCACCGACCGTCAGTGACGCAAAGATCGTCGGGTAGCCGAAAGGCGGACTGTCGACGTGTTCTACAGACGTTATCGGTAGACGGGAAAACAAGGCGATGCCAAAGTTACCGTCACGTGCCTCGGCGTAGGAGTAGGGATAGTCCGAGCGCAATGCGTCCAGTTCGACCAGCCAATTCGGTGACACTTCCAGTAGCGCGATCACGTCCGGGTCCTCCTCATCCAATAGATCAAACAGCCGTTCGAACTCGGTGTTGGAAGACAGGACGTTGGCAAGGAGCAACGTCAGGTCGATGCCCGCCTCATGCTCTTGCGCGTCGAAATACCAGGGAAGTATGAAGCTCGCATTGAGCAAGCAGACCAACAATAATGCGCCGGCGTAAACGCGCCTGCGAAGCGCCACGAATACCAGTAGCAGTAGCGACGCAGCAACCAGGTATTGCAGGCGGAAATGGCTGAAGAGCTGCAGAGCGAAATGATCGGCGGGCAACAAGGTAATAATGGAGAAAGCGATCGTGAGAACCGCCGCAGCCTGTGACAGGCCAACAAGAGTAACTAGACGCCCTCGCATACCGGGCAATCGGGTCGTTTGCTGATGCCGAGGCGTCGGAGTTCGCTGGCGGTCGCATCAAATAGTCGCAGCAGTGGTGCGGGTGACCCGATGCCGGCGAGGTATTTGAGCGCCTCCGCCGCCATCATTGTGCCGATGACGCCGGGCACAGGGGCGAGCACACCGTTGCCTGCACAGCTATCCAGGGATTCATCTGCGGCGACATAAAGACATTCGAAGCACGGTGATTCCGAAAAGTCCGGACCAAACACGGCCAGCTGACCCTCGAATCGAATGGCAGAACCCGATACGAGCCGGCGCGACATCGTGACGCAAGCTTCGTTGACCTGGAATCGTGTTGGAAAATTGTCGCTGCCGTCGAGTACGACGTCCGCAGCAGAGACGGCCTCGGCCAGTGCTGTGCCGGTAAGGCGTTCGCTGATCGCTGTAACCTCTATGCTCGGGTTGATTTTGCGCAAGCGCGTGGCAGCGACTTCTGCCTTGAGTTCACCAATATGGCCTTGCGCGTAAAGCACCTGGCGGCCGAGGTTGGTCTCATCAACCGTGTCGAAATCGCAAACAGTGAGCTCGCCAACGCCGCTCGACGCGAGGTAGGCAGCAGCGGCACAGCCGATGCCGCCAACACCGATCAGGAGAACCTTGCCTTCAGAAATCCGCTGCTGCCCGTCCGCACCAACCTGCGGCAGTGCCAGGTGACGTGCGTCGCGGCTCAGGGTCATTCGTCGATCGTGACTTCGATGATCTCGACATTCTCGACGGGAACATCCTGGTGACCGCCACGATTGCCCGTTGGCACGCCAGCGATGGCATCAACGACGTCCATACCGGTGCTGACCTTGCCAAACACGGCGTAACCGAAATCACGACCTCTGTGGTTCAGAAAATCGTTGTCGCGAAGGTTGATGAAGAACTGCGAGGTTGCGCTATCCACGACGTTCGTGCGCGCCATAGCAAGCGTGCCGCGCACGTTTGTTTCGCCGTTGTCAGCTTCGTTCTTGATCGGTTCTCTCGTCGCCTTGGACGACATGTTTTCGTCCATGCCACCGCCCTGAATCATGAAATTCGGAATGACGCGGTGGAAGATCGTGCCCGCGTAGTGGCCATCTGTAATGTACTGGCGGAAGTTCTCGCAGGAGATCGGGGCTTTTTCGTCGAACAGTTCGACGCCAATGTTGCCGTGATTGGTTTTGATCGTGATCATGGTGTCTCGCAAATTGAAATGAGGTCCGCTATTTACCACCCTGACGCGCGACTGTCACGCGTGGGCGTCCAGCAAGATCATTATGGCAGCAAATATCGGTCCAGCCATGTTTCTCAAGTAGCGCAGCAACGTCGTCCTTTTGCTCCGCGCCGTGTTCGACGAGAAGTACGCCGTCATCAGCCAGCAATTCCCCGCAGTCGGCGGCGAGAACACGGATTGCGTCGAGTCCGTCGATGCCGGCGGCCAGCGCTGACTGCGGTTCGTGTTGGAGTTTCAACAGGGCCGTGTCGTTGCTGCGAACATAGGGGGGGTTCGAGACGATGACATTGAATGTCTGCCCCCGGACGGGCGCAGTCCAGTTGCCATGCGCGAGGTCGACGTTGCCCAGGGAAAGTTTTCGCACATTCTCCCGGGCGACGTTGAGCGCTGCGGCGCTGACGTCGACCGCGGTGATTCGGCACATCGGCCGCTCACTGGCAATGGCGACCGCAATGGCGCCGCTTCCCGTGCCGAGGTCGAGCACGTCCCATTCTGCTTTTCGTGGAATTTCTCGCAGGGCGAGATCCACGAGGAGCTCCGTTTCCGGCCGCGGTACGAGCGTCGCCGGGCTGACAGCCAGTTCGTGCGACCAGAACTCCTTCACGCCCATGATATAAGCCATGGGCTCGCCCTCGACGCGCCGGGCAATAACATGTTCGAAGCGCTCCAGCGTCAGTTCGTCGAGCACATCCTCGGGATGGGCGAACAGGTAGCTGCGCGGCATATCGATGGTCCGACAAAGCAGGATCTCGGCATCCAGCCGCGGGGAATCACTGCTACGCGATAAACGGGCTGTTGCGTCCGCTATTGCGGCATCCAGTCGCATCTTCAAGTACACTCGCCGGAAAATTTCTAATGTAACTGATACGCCTATGAACGTGTATTCCAATGTCCTCGACATGGTTGGTCAGACGCCGATGCTCGAGGTTAAACACATCGACACGGGGCCCTGCCGCCTTTTCCTCAAGCTCGAACTCATGAACCCGGGTGGCTCGATAAAGGATCGCATCGGTATCTCGATGATCGAGGAAGCCGAGAAACGCGGCGACATCAGTCCCGGCGACACGATTGTCGAGGCGACCGCCGGCAACACGGGACTTGCGCTCGCACTCGTCGCGGCGCAGAAAGGCTACGGGCTCGTGATCGTGCTGCCCGATAAAATGAGCCAGGAGAAAATATTCAACCTGCGCGCCATGGGTGCCGAAGTGATTCTGACGCGCTCCGATGTCGGCCGCGGCCACCCGGAGTACTACCAGGATCTCGGCAAGCGAGTCGCGGACGAGCGCGGCGCATACTTTATCAATCAGTTCGGCAACCCCGACAATCCGCTGGCCCACGAGACGGGTACGGCGCCCGAGATTCTCGAACAGATGGGCGGGGAACTGGATGTGATCGTGCTTGGGGTGGGATCCAGCGGAACCGTTGCGGGCATCGGCAACTACCTCAAAAAACACGCGCCCGGCGTCGATATGGTTTTGGCGGACCCGGTCGGTTCGATCCTGACGGACTACATTAATAAGGGTGAGATCGGCGAGAGTGGCAGCTGGCTCGTAGAGGGCATAGGTGAAGACTTCATTCCGGACATCGCCGATTTTGAAAAAGTCGTGAAAGCCTATGCCATATCGGATGCGGAGTCGTTTGCGACGGCCAGGGAGCTGTTGCGCAAGGAAGGCATTCTCGCCGGATCGTCATCCGGCACATTGCTGGCTGCGGCCCTCAAATACTGTCGTGAGCAGACGCAAGCAAAGCGGGTGGTTACCTTTGCCTGTGACACCGGAAACAAGTACCTGTCGAAGCTCTACAACGACTTCTGGCTCGAAGACCAGGGCTTTATCAGTCGTGAGGAGTGCGGTGACCTGCGTGACCTGATCGGTCGCCCGCACGGCGAGCGCGCGACGATTACGATCGGGCCAACCGATATTCTGACGACGGCGCACAATCGCCTGCGTAACGCCGGATTCTCGCAGCTGCCGGTCATGGAGGAGGGCAGGCTGGTTGGCGTGGTGACAGAAGACACGATCATTCAGTTTGTATACGGGCACCCCGATCTGATGACGGCACCTGTCAAAGACGCAATGGAATCGGCGTTCATCAAGCTCGACAAGTCGGAGAGCCTGAACAACCTCGTGGCAATGCTTCGAGTGCAGCCGTACGCCGCCATCATGGACGGCGACGAATTCCTGGGCTTGATTACACGATCGGACGTGCTCAATTATCTGCGCCGGCAGATGTAGAGGAACGCATGGCACATAAAACGAAATTCGCGACGCGAGCGATCCACGCCGGGCAAGAGCCGG
>Ga0224502_10000385_pt1 | contig 14491 bp, 13 predicted proteins | sample SF_Oct11_sed_USG_5_FD_169104 | JGI IMG/M metagenome (GOLD analysis project Ga0224502, IMG submission 169104) | Sediment microbial communities from San Francisco Bay, California, United States - SF_Oct11_sed_USGS_13 | ecosystem: Environmental > Aquatic > Marine > Sediment | place: USA... | reverse complement strand
CCGCAACTCTTGGCTCGGCCGGTCTTTTAATGTTAATTATCTGCAGCCCACCGCTGCCGTCCGCCACATAGGCATGGTCGCCGGCAACATAGACACCATGCGCTTCACCCGGTGTGTCGATTGTGGCCACGATCCGCGGACCCTTGGCGTCACGGATTTTGATGATCTGGAGGCCGGCTTGAGCGTCTGCCACGCAGGCATAGTCGCCAAAGACATAAACATGGCGCGCATCTCCGGGGGTCTCGACCGAGCCGAGGATCCTGGGGCTGGCCGGGTTGCGAATATCAACGATCTGAAGACCGGCGGAGCCGTCCGCCACATAAGCAAAGCTGCCGATCGCATAAACACCCTTTGCCTCGCCGGGCGTACCCAGCGATGCGACCCGCTTAAGGTTCGCCGGCCTGCTGATATCAACCACATAAAGCCCGCTGGCCCCCCCCGCAACATAGGCATGCTGCCCAATAACATATACATCTAATCCCGGCAGTTCTTCTCCCTCGGCGCCGGCAGTCACCAGCATCAGACTCATGAAGATTGCCGTGCACACCAAAAGTAAAGATATATTTCGTGTCATAATTCCCCTATATCCTTTGATTTTACAATTCTTGATTTTATATATCATTGCGTGATGAGGGGTCAATCAATAATTCTTCGGATTTAATATAAAGAAGACCGATTACTTATATGATATTCCGGCCATAGTCGGTTGAGTTGAATGCTTTACGATGAAGACCAATCTTATCGCCCTGTGGAAAGGCGCTGATATTGCCAAAACTTTGCGGTCATGTTACAAACGGCGCATATAAAATGTCGCCCAGTTTAAAATTGTGATTGCGGTGTTACTGTTCTCAGGTTTGAGGTTCAGAAGTTCAGGGTTCAAGGTTACGATACTCCTGAACGGTGAGCGTTGAATTTTTGAACGCTTATGACAGCGACTGATGCGAATGATTTTGATAGCCGATTTATGGAGATTACTATGAAAAAGTGGCTGATTCCTCTGCTGGGTATCCTTTTTATCTTGCCGGTGCAAATCTCTTTTGCTCAGGGCGTTCGGGTGGGCCCGGATGGTGAATTTTCACAGCAAACCCTCAAGCTGCCCTACGCCTTTTACAATGAGAATTTCGGATTCGCCGGGGGTTTCGTTTACGGTAAAGTTGGCAGTCCTCAGAAGCAGGCCACCATACTGACCACTGTCATGGTTGGCACCAAAGGCGGTATGGGTTTTCTGGTGGGCAAAGATATCCAGATGCCACGCATCGAGCGCCTGTTTTTTGATCCCATCGTTTCTGTGGGCTATTTCAGTGATAGTGCGTCCTATGTCGACGGCAATCCTGATTTTACGGATGAACGTGCCGGCAGCAATGACTCCGACGAGGACAACTATGTCGAGGGCGACGGCTGGGACAATTTTTTCCGGCTCAAGTTCAAATATTTGCTTCCGATCGGCAACGGCCGGGACGATATCATCACCACTTATAAAATCAAGGACGGACTCCTGATGTCCGATCCAGTGGGCGGTACTTCCTTGAATCCGTTCAAAAGCGGCCGCAGCTACCTGGAGATGCGGCCTTTTTACCGTTCCCAGCAGATCGACGGCGACGATGTCGATGAAACGGTAAAAACCAACGGCCTTGATTTATCACTGTTCTGGGACAATCGTGACTTTGACGCCAATCCCTCGAAGGGATTCGGTTTACGGGGCAAAGTGTCGCGGGATTTTGGCTGGTTTGACAGCTCGGATTCATGGACCAACCTGGAGGGTGAGCTGGATGTCTACTTGCCGTTCAAAATGGGAAGTTGGTTGCGCCAGGGCGTTCTGGCTCTAAATCACTGGACGTCTTATTCGGCAAGCTGGGATAAGCAATCAAGCGGGGAGGTTACCAACCGGCCGCCGGCCTACACCGGCTCGACCCTGGGCGGCCTCTGGCGCATGCGCGGCTTCCCCTCGCAGCGCTTCAACGACCGGGCCGCCATTTATTACGCGGCGGAGCTTCGCTTAATTCCCGAGTGGAATCCCTTTAATAACTGGCCGCGGGTTCAGAAATATGTGGGCATCAAATGGCTGCAGTTTGTCCCCTTTGTGGAAGTCGGGCGGGTGGCCCCTGAATGGCGTTTTTCGGATCTGCACTCGGACATGAAATGGGATGCCGGTCTGGGAATCCGGGCCTGGGCCCAAGGCATCGTAATCCGCATCGACACGGCCTATTCCGATGAAGGCGCTAGTGTCCAGATGATGATCGCCCAGCCGTTTCAATTCTAGAAGCTATCTCAAAAATGTGGATTAGGGTTCAGGGCCCCGCTGAAGCGGGATTACACATCTAATCTTCATAAATTAATGTATGCATCAAGGCGCGGAGCGGCATAGAAGCGGAGCATACACGGTAGTATGTGAGCATTTTGAGCCGATTCGCAACACCGCCATGGGCCCTTAGACGCATTTTTGAGATAGCTTATAATTCCGTTCAGCACAAATGCCGGTTAATAAATTGGCTCCTTGCTGTGCCTGGTTGGCAGCACTGAGGCGGCATGCCGATGAAAATCCTTGTAAATATCGGGCAGGGGAGGTAGTTTCATCGTATCTCCGATCGATCGGGGCATTCATTTAAATTTCCAGACATTTATTCAGCGGAGACACCATGGCTTACAACTCATTCAAATCGATTATTCTTTTTTCTTTGATCGTATTAACTGTTCTGCTCAGCGGACAAACGCTTCAAGCTGCAAATGCCGGTGTCCCGGGTCTGGCAAAGAGCGGGAACAAAGCCCCTGAGGAAACCGTTCAAGTCCCGGAGAATCTGGGCGGCGATCAGGTCGATTCATTTATGGCCACCCTGAGCGATGCGCAAGTCAGACGTCTGTTGATTCAGGAATTGAAAGAAGAAGCCGCGCGTGAGCTTACCACAGGCCAAGCGGAGGCCGGTGGCCTGACTGGTTTGGTAAAAAAAATCCATGCGATTTCCGATATCATCCACTGGCGTATTTACGAACTTAAATCCGGTGCTGGAACAGATCCGGAAGATCTGCCCCGGATATACAAACTGCTGCGCAAAGGTGAGCGTCAGGAGAAACCCGACGCATTTAAAACCATTTTAAGTGTTATCGGGGTGTTCCTGGCCAGCTTTGTTATCGTCTGGTTTTCCCGCCGGTTCACGGCAGCCACATACCGCCGGATTGAAAACGCCACATCCGTCAACATGAAAGCCAGAGTAGGGGGGCTGGCGCTGCGAGCCCTGCTGGATATTTTATTCCTGTTCATCTTCGCGATCGTCACCCTGGCACTGTTTTTTATTTTTTTAGATCGCAGCGGCCCTCAGCGTGTGCTGGTCGCAACCTATTTGGCCGCTTTTTTAATTGTAATGGCGGTCCAACTGATTTCGCGATTTTTCCTGACCCCTAAGGTTCCGGCCCTGCGGTTTCTGCCGATGGATGATGGGACGGCCGTCTATCTTTACCGCTGGTTGATTGCCATTGCGGCGGTTATCACCTTCGGGTGGTTTACCTGCGGAATCTTCCGGGTGGCCGGCGGCAGTGAGGCCAACCATCTCATTATGATATCAACGGTTGCTTTGATGGCTATTTTGATGATCATCATCATGATTCTGCAAAAGCGCGAGCAGGTTCGGCAATCACTGGCAGAAGGTCTTCCGGAAACCGGATTTCGAGCTTATCTGGCAAGAATCTGGTATATCCCGGCAATCATCGCAGCACTGTTTTTATGGCTTTTCACGGCATTCAACCAGTTTCTGGGGGGAATCCGTCCCGGCGCTCCCGGAATAAAAACCCTGCTGCTGATTCCGCTTTATATCCTGCTCGACTGGGCCCTGCGGGAGATATTGAGGGTCGCATTTGGAATGGCGGCAAAACCCGGCGAGGTCAGGCAGACCCTGACATCTGGCGATTCGGAGATTTCGGATTCCGCCGCCGAAGGGAAAGCTGAGGACCGGACAGAAGCTGAAACCGTTGAAGAAACTGGAGAACAAGATAAAGAAGCTGTATCAGCGAGCACCGCAGCAAAGGAATTGCCGATTGGCAAACATCTGGATATACGTCGTTTAAACCGCATTATCGGCGGCGGCCTGCGCATTGCACTGGCGGCCTTCGTTTTCTTCTACCTTCTGGAGATATGGGGCGTCGATATTCAGTTTGGCATCGCGGTAACCAAGGCCGCATCTAAAATCCTGATCGTGGTACTAATCTGCTATGTGTTTTGGGAAGTCATCAGCGCGATGATTCAACGCAGACTGGCCGCAGAAATGCCGGAAACCGATGAGGACATGGAAGAAGGCGGTGCCGGCGGTTCGCGCATCGGAACGCTCTTGTTGTTGCTGCGAAAATTCATGTTTGCGGTCATCGTCGTTATGGCAACCTTGATCATGCTCTCTGCGATCGGCGTTAACATCGGCCCCTTGATTGCCGGCGCCGGCGTCATCGGCCTGGCCATCGGTTTCGGGGCCCAGACCCTTGTGAAAGACATTATCGCCGGCGTGTTTTTTCTGATGGACGATGCCTTCCGTGTTGGTGATTACATCGAAACCGCCGGGACAAAAGGCATGGTGGAACATATCTCGCTGCGCTCGTTGAGACTGCGCCATCCGCGGGGGATGGTGAACACGATTCCATTTGGTGACATGGGCATCGTTACCAATATGAGCCGGGACTACATTATCACGAAACTCGACTTTCGGGTTCGCTATGACACCGATGTAGATAAGATCAGAAAAATCATTAAAAATAAAGTATATGAACCGATTATGCAGAACGAAGAACTGGGTCCCAAGCTGCTCGATAAAATAAAATCCCAGGGCGTCAGATCAATGGATGACTCGGCCATGATCATGCGGATCAAATATAAAACCGCACCCGGCCAACAGTTCATTATCCGCAAAGAAGTTTATCGCTTAATGCAGGAAGCCTTCCAAAAAGCAGGCATCGAGTTTGCCCATCGCAATGTTACGGTTTACATGCCGCCGGAAACCACTGAAACAGAGCCCGGCGGGCAACCGGACCCAGAATCGGCGACCGGCGGCACATCTGATCAAAAATTGACTGATAAAGCCGCTGCCGCTGCGGCCATTGCAGTGGCGCAGGCTGAAGCTGACGAACAGAAGCCGAAATAAGACGTTTAGGTTGACCGGTCTAGCCCGTTGCGCAGGTTGTTCTGTTGAAATCGGAAAAACATCTGATTTTATTTTTTTCGGGCAAACAGGACAAGGCGTTAATGGGCGACAGGACAAGGCGCTCAACCTGTATAATGCGAGCATTATCGGTTATAGATTCCACATGACCGGATCCTCATCCAGGTAGTCCGTAACGCTGCGGCCGATCTGGTCTATCTGGGACAACTCTTCGTCGGATAGCGCTATTGAACCTGCCTTGGCGTTTTCACTTGCCTGCTTGGCGTTGCGAGCGCCGGCAATTGCACATGCGCCGGGCTGTGAGGTGACCCAGCTCAAAGCCAGTTGTCCCAGCGTAACACCCTTTCGGTCCGCAATCGGGCGCAGTTTTGTGAGCGCTGCCTGTACGCGTGCATATGAATCCGCCTGAAAGAGTTTGTTCTTTGCCCGGTTGTCACCTTTCGCAAAAGTGTGATCCGGCCCGAATTTTCCAGTCAAAAGCCCCTGGGCCATGGGCGAGTATGCCAGAATTGTAATCTTATTTTCGACACAAAACGACAGGGTATCTTTTTCCACATGGCGCCAGAATAGAGAATACGGGGGTTGCAGACTGTCAATCTGACCGTATTGGGCCGCCGCCTGTAACTGGGGACGTGAAAAATTGGATACGCCGATTGCCCGGATTTTTCCCTGCTCCTTGAGCTCAGTGAGAGCCCCTATCGTTTCACCGATCGGTACTTCATCAAAACCGAATGAACCTGAAGGCCAGTGTATTTGATAGAGATCGATGTAATCCGTTTGCAGATTTTTAAGCGAACGATGGCAGGCTTCTAAAACCTGATCGAATTTTAAATGGTTGGAAAAAACCTTGGTTGCATAAATTACCTTATCGCGTACTTCGGATATTGCGGACGCGAGTATTTGTTCCGAATGCCCTTTGCCATAGGCTTCGGCCGTATCGAAAGTGGTGATGCCCGCCTCGAACGCGGCCCGAATCGCCTTGGTCGTTTCCCGGTCATCGATTCCCACCCACATCTCTTTGCCTGCCTGCCATAAGCCCATGATAATGGGTGATATGCGTATATCTGATTGTCCCAATTTGCGCAGCTGCATGGCTTCCTCCTATTATTTGACAGGATCTACAGGATTTACATGATTTTTTTATTAAGTTCTTTTCAATACCCCATCCGCATGCGGTGGGGTTTCCGCTAGTTCCCTCTCCCTGAGGGAGAGGGCTAGGCTGAGGGGGAATATAATAGGATAATTCCTTTTACATACCCCGGCCGCTTGCGGCGGGGTGGTTAATTTATACAAGTGAACGTAACCACTTAAACTCAAAAAAACAAGAACCGCCAAAGTTCATTTTTTACAATGGTTGCTCTTTATCTTCCAGATACTTATGATAAAATAATCGCTCGTTGGCTTCTATAAAAAAACAGGAGAAAATTCATGGCTGCAGATGATGGGGTTGATTTCTACCAGTTAGATGATCTGCTCGAGGGTGAAGAGAAAAAGATCAGAGACCGTGTAAGCGCATTTGTGGATCAAGAATGTATGCCTGTCATTGCCGAGCATTTTGACAAAGGCACCTTTCCCATGAAGTTGATCCCACGGCTTGCCGAGCTGGGACTTTTCGGGGTGCATGTGGAGGGTTACGGTTGCCGCGAAAAAAGCCACACCGTTTACGGCCTTATCTGTCAGGAGTTAAGCCGCTGTGACAGCGGTTTAAGAGCGATGTTTTCAGTTCAGAATTCTTTGGTGATGTTTCCCATTTACAAATTCGGATCTAAGGAACAGGCTAAAAAATGGCTGCCGCAGATGGCAAGCGGAAACGTTATTGGCTGTTTTGGTTTGTCAGAGCCCGGTTTTGGCTCGAATCCCGGAGTCATGCAGACACGGGCAGAACTGAAAAAGGGGTGTTTTGTTCTGAATGGCAAAAAAATGTGGATTACCAACGGCCCGATCGCAAAGCTGGCTATAATTTGGGCGAAATTGGATGATGAAATCAGAGGTTTTCTGGTGGAAACCGATACCCCGGGATTCCGTGCGACGCCGATTCAGCGTAAATTTTCATACCGAACATCGCCCACCGCGCTGATCGATCTCAAGGATTGCACGATCGATGCGAGCAACGTTTTACCCAATACCAGGGGCCTCAAGTCTATCTTTAATGCCTCAATTTTGCCAGATACGGTGTGGCCTGCGGAGCGGCCGGCTCTGCTATTTCGTGCTATCAGGCCGCCAAAGCATTTTCCCTCGACCGGGAAGTATTCGACCGACCGATTGCCGGCTATCAGCTTGTTCAAGATCGCCTGGTCCGTATAATGATTGAAATCACCAAAGCGCAATTGATCAATTATCATCTTGGACGGCTGTTGGACGAAAATAAGGCCCGACCGGCTCAAATATCGCTTGCCAAGATGAATAATGTGCACGAAGCAATTAAAATCGCCCGCATTGCGCGTGATATTCTCGGAGCGCGCGGTATCCTGGCCGATCACCAGGTCATTCGTCATTTATGTGATCTGGAAGCCATAAGCGCGCTGGAGGGAACGCACAGTATGCACACGCTGCTTATCGGGCAGGAGATCACAGGTATCTCGGCGTTCACCTAAACCAGGTGTCAGGGGTATTATTAGACCACACCCGAGGACGAGTACGAGGACGAGTAAAAGGAGGAGAATAAAATATCGTCCTCGTCCTCGTCCTCGAAAACCGACTGACACGCGACACCTTGAAACTTTGAAAAATGAAAAAAGGAGATTACGATGAAAAAAGCCATTGGTCCCCAGACGCTGCTCTATCCCATGCCGGCCGTTTTGGTCGGTACGCAGGTGCAAGGAAAACCGAACTTTATGACCGCCGCCTGGTGCGGGATTGCCGCCTCAACACCGCCGGCGATTTCGGTCGCAATACGGCCGGCCCGATTCACGTTTGAAGGCATTTCAGAGAACAACACATTTTCCATAAATATACCCTCAGCAGACATGGCCGAAAAAGTGGATTACTGCGGTATCTATTCTGGTCATAAAGTCGATAAATCTCAAATTTTTGAGGTCGCGTACGGTAAACTGAATACGGCCCCGTTGATTCAAGAGTGCCCCGTTAACCTGGAATGCAAGGTTATCCATTCACTGGATCTTGGCAGTCATGTCCTGTTCATTGGAGAGATCATGGAAACCTATGTTGATGCGGGTTGCATGACCGCTGAAAAGGCGGACCCGGCTAAAATTGATGCATTGATATACATAACCGGTGCCAAGCAATACCGGAGAATTGGAGATGTTGTTGGGAAGGCATGGGATATTGGGAAGAAAAAATAAGATAGATTAGCTCATAGCTGATAGTTCAGGTCATAGGCTTTGAAGCTGGGATGCCAGGAGGCTTGGAAGCAATCAAGAGCTCGTAGCTCATATCTCTTTGCTGATATTCCTTACTATGAGCCATGAGCTATCAGCAATGAGCTATTTGCCTGAAAACTGAAAGAAATGTGACATCCAAAAAATCGAATCAAAAACAAGATAAAAGGAATTTGCATTTTTGAGCGGAGGCAAAAACCCGTGTATTTAGCCCAGGAGAAAATAAAGAGCGCAACGCATTATTATATTCGGGAATCTTATCAGGACGGCGATACTTTTCTGAGTCGCGATTTGTTTGATCTGGGGACAGATCCGGCCGAGTATATCATTTATGCGGGCGGAAATGCATTTTATATCGATGCTGCGGTTGAGGCGCATTTAGATAATTTAGGCGTCACACCACAGGGGACTGACCTTGAAGATATCTTCTGGCGTTTTTTAGATCCCGATATCCAACATGCGCTTGAGTATTTTCGGCACAGAGAAAAACGTTCGCAAAAAGAAAAAAAATCCAAAGAGAGGCTGGAAAATGTTGAACTTTCCGTGCATATTTTCGACAGGCGCCGGCTGCATTATTTAAAATTTGGCCGCATGGAGCAGGGCTATCTGTGGCTTATACCGCAGAAACTTTTTGATGTTTTGCGCAACAAATCCAGAGATGAGATTGAGCAGCAATTTTTGGATATGGAACTACAGTTGAATCCCAGAGAATACAAAGCCTATGCGTATGTAATTTTTAATATCAATCAATTCTTTACAGAATCCTTTGCCAAAAAAAGGCCTCAGGATTTAAAGCAGGCTGATGTCGATGAATATTTCATTGCTGAAATATGCAAATTGAACCAGGACCACACGTTCTGGGCCGGCATGCAGACCACAACCAGCCTGCATGACTATTTGATCAGATATCTTCTGATGTATATTGATTATGATTTTGCCCCCAGATCCTGGGTAGAAGATTACATGCGCAATTTCATCAATAGTCGGCGCGATTATCAGTCACCCTTTAAAGCGGGTTCGGTTACCTTAAAGGAAGCCGGCTCTATTTTCGGTGAATCCGCAAAGGTCCTTAAAAAGATGAGCCGGCAGGAGCTGGTGAGAATATTTCGGCGCAAAGCCCAGGAGCTGCATCCGGATAAGGGCGGCAATCACGAAAAGTTCGTCGCTTTAACCCATGCCTACCACGCGTTGTTAAAAACGAAAGAATAGGATAATGGCCAACAACAGTTGCTTCGATTTTGATAGATCGGTGGAGCGGCGGGATACCGCCAGTCTGAAGTGGGACAAATATAAGGGTAAAGATATTATTCCGATGTGGGTTGCCGACATGGATTTTTGCTCGCCGCCGGCTGTTATCGATGCGCTGCAGAAACGAATCGCCCATGGCGTGTTTGGTTATACGGATCCACCGCCGGATCTAAATAAAATTGTGGTTGCGATGCTGGAAACCGAATATGGTTGGTCAGTGAAACCGCAATGGTTGGTGTGGCTGCCGGGTTTGGTAACCGGATTCAATGTCGCCTGCCGGGCAGTCGGTCAAGAAAATGATGCCGTGATGACGGCCACGCCGGCATATCCACACTTTCTCTCCGCGCCCGGGAACTTCCGCCGCAAGCTGGTTAAAGTACCCCTTCGGGAAGAACAAAATCGATGGGGGTTTGACTTTGACCGCCTTGAAAGCACAGTTACGCCGGAAACGCGTCTGTTTTTGCTTTGCAATCCGCATAATCCTGTCGGACGGGTGTATACCCATGACGAATTAAAGGCCCTGGCCGGCATTTGTGAAAAGCACGATATCGTGATTTGCTCGGATGAAATCCATTGCGGGCTGTTGCTGGACAACGAAAAAACCCATATTCCAACGGCAACACTTGCTCCGGAAGTGGCCCAACGAACCATTACGCTGATGTCGCCCAGCAAAACATTTAATTTGCCGGGATTGGGATGTGCATTTGCGGTTATATCCGAGGAAAAGCTTCGTCGTCGGTTTATTGCCGCCATGGCGGGGATCGTACCAAGGGTAAACGCTCTAGGTTTTACAGCCGCAGAGGCTGCCTATCGTGATTGTTCAGATTGGCATGCCGGCCTTCTGGATTATCTGCGTGGCAATCGCGACTGCATCGCGCGTGCTATCATTGCAATGCCACCGCTCTCCCTGGCTCCAATTGAGGCAACTTACCTGGCCTGGATCGACGTGCGCTCCAGCAATCTGGAAAACCCCATCAAATTTTTTGAAGATGCCGGTGTCGGGCTTCAGGACGGGATCGAGTTTGACGGTCGCGGATTTGTACGTTTAAATTTCGGATGCGTGCGGGCCTTGTTAGAAAAAGCACTAGAGCGGATAGCAGCGGCCATGGCGCGATACGTAAGTTAAAAATAAAACACCCGCATTGCTGCGAAGTGATTGATTTAAACATTAGAAGGAGAAGACAGATGGCACAGGAGATATTTCAAGTTGATGCGTTTACCGACAAACCATTTGCCGGGAATCCGGCGGGGGTTTGCGTGTTGGCCGAAGTCGCCGATGAAGCCTGGATGCAAGACGTGGCCAATGAAATGAATCTTTCAGAAACCGCATTTTTGGTTGAACAGGAAGACGGATACAACCTCAGGTGGTTTACGCCCGCGGTTGAGGTGGACTTATGCGGGCATGCGACCCTCGCCAGCGCTCATATTCTGTGGGAGCAAGGCCTGTTGCCGCCTGACGCGCAGGCGCGGTTTTTTACCAGAAGCGGCCTTCTAAGTGCGGTACGCAAGGCGTCATGGATTGAACTTGACTTCCCCGCAGAGCCTGAAGAACAGACCACTATTCCGGAAACGCTGTTCAAGGCAATCGGAATCGAGGCCCAATATGTCGGTAAAAATCGATTTGATTTTCTGCTTGAATTTGAGTCAGCCGAAACCATTCGCAAAATGAGCCCGGATTTTACCTTACTGAGCGCTATTTCGGCACGTGGCTTTATTGTTACCAGTAGATCGGATTCAAGCGAATATGATTTTATTTCAAGGTTTTTCGCGCCGGCATTTGGCGTTAATGAAGACCCGGTTACGGGGTCGGCCCACTGCTGTCTGGGGCCATATTGGGCCAAGAAGCTCGGTAAAGAAACACTCACCGCTTTTCAGGCATCTGCCAGGGGCGGAGTGGTAAAAGTGCGCGTTGGAGATGATCGCGTCTACCTTGGGGGACAGGCTGTTACGGTGATGCGGTGTCAGATGTCGGAGGTCGGATGACAGAAGACAGAGAACAGAGGTCAGAAGACAGAGGACAGATGAAAACCGGAGGGAAAGGCAGCCCTCTGCGGCTGCCAGTGACCAGAAGCGAGGAGCAAGCAGCCAGTGACTATTTGGATATGAAAAGACTGACACAAGAGGGGTAAAGTCGGGATTAAAACCCAACCGGATAATGGTATTTGACACCGACTCCAAATGTATATTTGGAGTCCTGCCCGGACAGTTCCTTGCGCCATCGGACTTTCGCCCGATACAGATCCGGCCCTAAATCATAAGGTGATATTTCAATACCGATATAAATTTCAGTGCCCGGCAAGGGTGCATAATCGGACTCAAAATACAGGCCGCCGCGGCTGTAATTGTACATTTGAGCTTGGTAATGGGCACCGGAAGGAAAATTTTCGAGCAGGATGCTGGCCTTATGTTTTACGCGGGTCGTGTCGCGCTGTTCCGCAGTTGCGCTCATTGCTCCCCCTTTATTAGGTTTAGACGATCATTATAAAATGACGATAAACCAGAACAATGGTGAATGTCCGAACAGATCAGCTATGCGCCTAAATAAAACAATCCGAGCCCGATGTCAAAGAAAAATTGAAAAACTTTTAAATTTTTTATTCTGAATTAATTTCAATAGATTATAATTCAATTCGACGGACTTTTCAATTCAATTCGGGTTATATCTGTAACCGCCAGGCCGATTTCGGATTGGGAAAAACTTACTGCTTGTAACCGATTTTTCTAAGAAAATCTTTGCGAATCCGAACCTCCTCTTCGTTTTCAATCCCTTTGGATTTAAATCCGTCGATAACACCAAGGATTCCGCGTCCCAGGTCCGTTTCGGCGACAATGACTTCCACCGGGTTGGCGGTGGCGCAAAAAATCCGACACACCTCAGGCACACTTTTTATGGCATTTAAGACATTGATGGGGAACATGTCTTTCATAAATATGATAAAGCTGTGTCCGGCAGACAGGTTAAAAGCGTTCTTTTTCGCCAATTCCAGCAGTTGGTCATCCGTGCCGGCGTGTCGCACCAGGCACTTATCGGAGGCTTCACAGAAGGCCAGCGCAAATTTTGCCATGGGGACCGTCGTCACCATAATCTCGTAGACGTCTTCTACGGTTTTAATAAAATGAGATTGACCCAGGATCAGGTTTAACCCTTCCGGATTTTCGATTGCAACGGTTTTGATTTCCATCGAGCCCTCCATATCAGAAAAATGGTTAAAACGCTAGCGGAACAGTGCCGGTCGCTTCAGATGATTTAAGCGCTATTCAGAAAAAAAACGTTTTTTTTAAAAAAAAGCCTTGACCTGTTTGAGCGGGTTTGTTATTTGCCTGCGTTCATAAGCCTGATACCTTGTGGTGTCTTAATTTGTCCGCAATCAATGCAGGCTTTTCCTACTTCAGCCCGAACCGCATCCTGTAAATGTGCGCGAGTAAATGTAGCCTCCCACTACTGCGGTTCGGGCTTTTTTTATCACCCGCCGATGGCGCGCATCTGACTGCAGATCCGTTGGAACGGCATTTCCGTAACTGCCGGTAATTGTTTAAGTTATTGATTTATTTTTAATTATGGCTGTATAAACTATAGAAAGGATAGGCAGAAAACAAGCTATTTTTTTCGTGATTGTCATTTTTATGTCATTTTTTTAGCCCCGATTTCGGTCGGGGTTTTTATTTTTTTGTAGGAATGGTTTTAGCTGCATCGTCGATTTTTTCATTAATAAATTGAAACCCATCTGGAATTTCAAAGTTAGTGTAAGGATTTCGAAATATTACTCCCGGGCTGGATGTTTCAATTCCAAAATTAGTTGGGATTGACTGAATATCCGAGCTAAAGGAAATTGCGATTATATGATTTCGTTTATCTTTTTTAAATAAGCTACCTGTCATTTCTAATAAACCACTATTTTGTTCCAATCCCTTAAAATCATCTATTTCGGGAATAAAACAGGCTATAAATCCAGGCCGATCTGGACTTAGCTGTCTTTCAGCGCCATCAACCAATTTTCGGCGAATACCGCTGAGGATACTATCTGGGTTATTACATTGACAAAGAAATTTAATGGGGTCTATCGGGCCTTTATTGCTCGATCCGGCGAATATAACACCGTGCGCTTGAGGTGGCTTTAATTGCCATAGATCGGTGTATTCTTTTTGTAGATCTACTACGTGTTGTTCAGTCGGTTTCAAATCGGTTTTTATGGAACCAAAAGATGTTTTTTGTCCACCTTTGATTGCTTTCGATTTCACAATTCTAAGGATTTCGTCAGCTATGGACTTCAGCTGCTCTATATTGGCAGGTAAACGTTCATCTAAATAAATTTCAATTAAACCTGATAGTCCAAGGTCACTTATGGGCTTAATGCAAATTTCGACCAAATAATAAAAATCCTTGCGCCCAATTTTTCTAAATGAATCAACTCCAATGCTTTTACATTCAATATCGAACTCTAAATCATTTGCTGTTACTTTAAATTCTGGACAATTTGGCTCTTCATACCAGGATATACCGAATCCTCTCAAGAAATAATGCCAGGCGATCTTAATTTCGAACATAAAATTACGAGCATTCTCATCATCTAACAAATCGCTTTTGTATTTTTCTCTCACACACTCAGGCATGTGTTTTTGCAGGGTTGAAATTATACTTGCATCCTCTGCTAATCTCATAAGCCCCGCACTAAGATTTTTATGTATTGATTTACCTTGGCGGCTTAATTCCTTATTTAAAACTATTGTATCCCACCACGGGTGCCTGTTTTTTATATAACATTCAGCAAC
>Ga0224502_10000382_pt1 | contig 14535 bp, 9 predicted proteins | sample SF_Oct11_sed_USG_5_FD_169104 | JGI IMG/M metagenome (GOLD analysis project Ga0224502, IMG submission 169104) | Sediment microbial communities from San Francisco Bay, California, United States - SF_Oct11_sed_USGS_13 | ecosystem: Environmental > Aquatic > Marine > Sediment | place: USA: California... | reverse complement strand
CCCGATGAAGCCCAAGGAAGAGATCAAGCAGGAGCCCTGGATCAACGCCTACGAGGACTGGAACGTCGATATCGGCATCCGCTGCGGCTTGCCCGGCCGGGCGCAGATCGGCAAGGGCATGTGGCCGAAGCCGGACGAAATGAAGCAGATGATGGACACCAAGCAGGCACACCCGGAAGCGGGTGCAAATTGCGCCTGGGTACCATCGCCGACGGCGGCGACGCTGCACGTCATGCATTATCACTTCGTCGACGTGGCGGCGCGCCAGCGCGAACTGGCATCGCGGCCGCTGGCGAGCCTCGACGACATACTTACGCCGCCGCTCTGCGATCCGGCAACGCTGGATGCGCAGACTGTTCAGAACGAACTGGACAACAATGCGCAGGGGATCCTCGGTTATGTCGTACGCTGGATCGACCAGGGTGTCGGATGTTCCAAGGTGCCCGATATCAATGATGTCGGACTCATGGAGGATCGTGCGACGCTGCGTATCTCGAGCCAGCACATGGCCAACTGGCTGCTGCACGGCGTAACCACTGAAAAGCAGGTGCGCGAGACATTCGAGCGCATGGCGGCCGTCGTCGACGATCAGAATGCAGCGGATCCCGTCTACGTCCGGATGAGCGACGACTACGAGGGCAGCATCGCGTTCCGCGCCGCCTGCGACCTGGTGTTCAAGGGTTGCGAACAGCCGAACGGTTATACTGAACCATTGCTTCACGATTACCGTCGTAAGCTGAAGGCCAGCCGTTCGGGGTAGCACCATCGCAAGACAGATTCTCCTCCTCGCGTTGATACTGCTGCCGGTCGCCGCGTCCGGGGAGGATTACGTCACCGTTGCCGTGGCGAGCAACTTTGCTTCCACCGCGCGCGACATCTCGGAACAGTTCTCGCGCGAATCGGGAACCCGGGTCCGGATTACCACCGCATCGACCGGCAAGCTCTATGCCCAGATCGTCAACGGTGCACCGTTCGACATACTGCTCGCCGCGGATACCGAGCGGCCGCTGCGCCTCGAAACCAGCGGGGTGGGCGTCCGCGGGACGCGCTTTACCTACGCGCTCGGCGCGCTCGTCTTGTGGTCGCGGCAGGTCGACGACTGCCGCGAAGAACTGCAGCGCGCCGATGGCGGGCGCATCGCGATCGCCAACCCCGAGACCGCCCCGTACGGGGCCGCCGCCAGGTCGTTCCTGAGGCAATCCGGGCTCTGGGATTCACTTGGCGACCGCCTGGTCGTCGGCGAGAACATCTCGCAGACCCTGCAGTTTGCTGCGTCGGGTAACGCGGCGCTCGGATTCATCGCTCGCGCGCAGCTGCAAACACCGTCGCTGCCGCTGGCGTCCTGCAGCTGGCCGGTACCGGAAACCTTGCACGCCACGATAGAGCAGCAAGCGATACTCCTGCAGCGGGGAGCGGACGGAATTGGTGCGAAGTCGTTCCTCCGGTTCCTGCGCGGCGAAGCCGGACGTGCCATCATCCGGCGCCATGGCTACGGGCTACCCGAGGTAAAGGACTAATGGCGCCGACACTGGGGCCGCTGCTGTTGTCACTGCAGCTGGCTGCACTGACCACGCTGATCCTGGTCCTGCTGGGAACGCCGCTCGCGTGGTGGTTGTCTCGCACGCGTTCGCGCCTCAAGCCCGCGATCCAGGCTGTCGTGGCTTTGCCGATCGTCCTGCCGCCCACGGTAATGGGGTTTTACCTGCTGATCGTGCTCGGGCCCTATGGCGCCATCGGCCGCTGGTGGGTCGAGGTGACCGGTGAAGCACTGACTTTCTCCTTCAGCGGGCTGGTAATAGCCTCCTGCTTCTACAGCCTGCCGTTCGCGGTGCAGCCGCTGCAGAGCGCTTTCGATGCGCTGGGCACCCAGGAGGTCGAGGCTGCAAGGACCCTCGGCGCCTCGGAACTCGATGCATTCTTCACGATCGCCGTACCGCTGTCGGTGCCGGGGTTCCTGACTGCAACGGTGCTCAGCTTCGCGCACACGCTGGGTGAATTCGGCGTCGTTCTGATGGTCGGCGGCAATATCCCCGGAGAGACTCGCGTCGTATCGATCGCGATCTACGATCATGTCGAGTCGCTGGACTACGCCAGTGCTCACCAGATGTCCATCATCCTCGTGGCGTTCGCGTTCCTTGTGCTCCTGTCGATGTTCCTCGCCAACCGCCGGCTCGAGAGACGGGCACAGTGAGCGCGAGCATTTCGGTACGCTACGAGCTGCAGCGCAGCGACTTCTCGCTGGATGTCGACGTCGACATACCCATGCGCGGCATCACCGGGGTGTTCGGCGAATCCGGCTCCGGCAAGACGGCTCTTCTGCGATGTATAGCCGGGCTGGAGCGAGGCGCGTCCGGGCGACTCGTCATTGCGAACGAGGTCTGGCAGGACGAGACGATTTCGCGCCCGGTGCATGACCGGGAGATCGGCTACGTGTTCCAGGAGCCGCGCCTGTTTGCACACCTGAACGTGCGGCAGAACATCGAGTATGGCCGGCGCCGCGGCCGCCGCGAAGACGTCGGATTCGACGAAGCCGTTGAGCTGCTCGGGTTGCGCTACCTGCTGGAGCGCAGCGTCGATACGCTGTCCGGCGGGGAAGCGCAGCGTGTCGCGATCGCCAGGGCGCTGTTACGATCCCCGCGCGTCGTGCTCATGGACGAACCGATCGCGTCGCTCGACCGGGCGCGCCGGGATGAAATCCTGCCGTTTCTCGACGGGCTGCATGCCGCACTGTCCGTTCCGGTCATCTACGTCAGCCACAGCATCGACGAGGTCATCCGCCTTTGCGATTATCTGCTGGTCATGGAGCGTGGCCGCATCGTTGCTGCCGGAGAAATCCAGGAGGTCCTGTTGCGCGCCGACCTGCCGCTGCTCGGCGGGGAGGAGGCCGGCGCGATTATTCACGCCAGCGTGCTCGAGCACGATCCGCAGGACGGCCTGACGAAAATCGCGTTCGACGGCGTCGAGATGTGGGTGCCCGGCGCCTATGAAACCGGTGTCCCGCTGCGGCTGCGCATCCGTGCCAACGACGTCAGCATTTGCCGCGAGGACCCGGGGATTTCGACGATTCTCAACGTGCTTCCGGCCGTGATCGACAGTATTCACGCTGACGGCAGTTCATCGGAACTCGTGCAGCTTGCTGTCGGCGCCGAGCGCATTCTCGCACGCATCACGCGCCGCTCGCGGGCGCAGCTTGATCTGAGGCCGGGTGATAAGGTGCTGGCACAGATCAAATCCGTTGCCGTCAAGAACGCGCCGGCCGCGGGGCGTTGACCAGGGAAGGGGGACGCTGGCCGTGCCGCTGGATCCCTGCAGGAGGAAGTGCGCGCGGGGCTGAAGATATCTTTTTTTAATTCAAAGATTTACCATAATTACTAAAAGCGTCGTGTCTTTTACCTCTAACCGTGTTTAGCTACAATCCATGACTAGCATTCCAACAAACAAGCAAAGAGCGAGCGATCGATTTGTGGAAGCAGTACGAGCACATTTGAAGATTACGCCAGCCATTGCCGGGCTCGCCTTGCTGGTCGTGTTGCTCCTTGCTTCGACGATCGCCCGCGCGAGCGGCTGGCCCCCTTTCGCGGTCAATGATTCAGCGACGGTCACCCGCGGCGGAACGGTCGAGGAGCTCACGACAGGCGCCAGGAGCGTGCTCGATAACGATTTCGATTTCGACAACGATCCCCTGACCGCACAGCTGACGAAAGACGTCAAGCACGGCACCCTCGTGCTGCGCAGCGACGGCACCTTCCGTTACACGCATGACGGCGGCAGGGACGACGACGACGAGTTCAAGTACCGGGTTTTCGACGGGACCGGGTACTCGCGGGATGCGACGGTCAAGATCGAGATCGAGGAGGTGCAGAACTCGCCGCCGTTTGTCGTCAGCGATGTTCCCGACCAGGTAGCGACGGAGGGTGTTGATTTCCGCTTGAACCTCGCCCCGAATTTCTCCGACCCCGACGATGGCGATGTATTGCGTTTCAGCATAAAGGGCCTCCCGGGCAGTGGGTCGCTGCAGCTTGGCGAGCAGTCCGGAGTGCTCGCAGGCAAACCGGTTGCCGCAGACGTGCGGGACAGGCCGTACGGCATCGAGGTAACGGCAACGGACCGGTTTGGTGCAAAAGCCAGCCTGAAGTTCGAGCTGCTCATATTGCGGAAAAACGAGCCACCAGTCGTGGTGAAGCAAGTGCCGGACCAGGAGGCGATCGAGGGTATCGAATTCAGGCTGAATCTTGCAGGCAATTTCGACGATCCCGATGACGGCGACATACTGCGCTTCAGCGCCCGCGGTTTGCCGGCAAGTGGAACATTGCAGATCAACCCGGGTACGGCGTTGATATCGGGAACGCCGGTAGCCGCGGATGCTCGCGACGAACCGTACACGGTCAGCGTGACGGCGACGGATCGTGCCGGGGCTGCCGCTACCGTGAGTTTCCAGCTGCGGGTATTTCGCGACAACCGCAGCGATGTCGTTCTCGATATCGGGGCTGCATCGAATCCGGTCTCGGTCGGCGAGGATATGCAATGGAATATCGCGATCCGGAACAAGGGCCCGGCCGATCTGCAGGATGGTCAGCTTTTTGCCGTCTGGGTTACCAGCGGTCCGCCGCTGACGGTCGCGGCCCCGGACGGGTGCCAGGTTGCGGACAATGGAACCAGCGCACCCACCATGGATTGTTCGCTGGTTGTCGCGGCCGGTACGTCGGTCGAAATTAGTGTGCAAAGCGTTCAGGACGGCGATGGCGACAATTCGCTTATCGGTGTCGTGACAGCCGACGATCCGAATCCCGGTGACAACCAGGACCTGGCGAGTACTGCCGTCGTTGCTGAATTCAGCGAGGGGCCCTCACAGATCGTCGACGTCGCCGGTGCCGCGGTGCGAGCCGGAGATCTCGACGGGGACGGCGCGGTGGATATTGTCGCTACAGGTGCCGAGACCATCGTGTTCTTCAACAACGGCAATCGCGCACTTACGACGCCGGGCGTCAGCCTCGGGCCCGATAGCGGTGGATCTGCGCTTGCAATACTCGACTGGAATGGCGACGGGTCACAGGATATTGCCGTCGGAGGCCTGGGCGGGCGGTCTGTTGAAGTCTTCGTCAACGACGGCAGTGGCGCCTTTGCCAGTGGTGCGAGTCTCCAGGGCGGTGGTGTGCCCAATGTCAACGACATGCTGGAAACGGATTTCGACAATGACGGCGATTCGGACCTGTTGACCACCGGCTCCGGAGGTACCGCACTGCTGAGCCGCGCCGCGGAGGGCGGCATCGATGTCACGCCCCTCGCATCGGGCGCCGGGCGCGACCTCGCCATCGGGGACCTCGACCAGGACGGCGACCAGGACTTTGTCGTAGTGCTCGCCGCCGACCGCATGGTCGAGATTCACTACAACGGCGGTGACGGCTCCGTTGCAGGCGTCGATTCGCTCGACCTCGGCAGCGTGGCCAACGTCAGCGTGCGTGATCTCAACGGCGACGGTGCCGCCGACCTGTTGGTGGCGGTCGACGGCAGCGACATGAATGCGCCGCAGAACAGGGTCCTGTACCAACAGGGCAGCGGCGAGTTTTCGCCGGGACCGTCTTTCGGCGCATCGCCGGTGACGGCGCTGGTGTCGGGCGACATCGATGCCAATGGCTGGCCGGATATCGTTGCGATCAACGAGGCGGGCGTACACCAGCTGTACCTCGGGTCGCAGGGCAACGGCTTCTCACTTGCTCCGGAGCAGATCGTCAGTACCGGAATGCGGCGCGCGGTTCTCACGGATTTCAATAACGACGGGTCGCTCGACCTGGTTCTCGCCGGACTTGATGCCGGCGTACTCGAGATCCATGCTAATAACGGCATCGGCCGGCTGGGCCTCGGTGATCGCGTTGGACCGGAAATCGAGTTGCTTGGCGAAGCGAGCGTGAGTATTCCGGCGGGTCAGCCATATACCGACCCCGGCGCAACAGCGGTCGACGATATCGATGGGGACGTTAGCGACAAGATCGAAGTATCGGGCACGATCGATTCGAGCGTCGTCGGAACGCAGATGATTAGGTACAGCGTCGCGGATCGTGCCGGCAATCGTTCCAGCGCCACTCGCACCGTCACGGTCGGTGTCAACGAAGGAACCGGCGGCGGGGGCGGCGGGTTGCTGACGCCATTTTTCGTCTTTACGCTGTTGATTTTCTTGGCCGCGCAACGCGCGAGGCGAGCCGACTGATCCTTCCGCTGCGGGTCTGACCCGTTGACAATTGTACGCGCGTAGGCAAATGTCTTTGCCGACGCTCGCGCGTCCCCGTGATTATCACGAACAAGGGAAAGACCATTGCAAGACACTGATCTTAGAGTGCCGCGCCTTGTTTTGTGCCTGTTGCCGGTGGTCCTTTGCTCGATTCCGCATGAGGCCGGCGCGGAGGCATCCGATGAGGCCGAGGCGCGCATCGAGGAGATTATCGTTACGTCGCGCTACCGCGCCGAGAAGCTCTCTGCGATACCTGACTCCATTACCGCGTTCACCCGGGCAGACATAGAGCGCCACCGCATCGAGCGGATCAACGGTGTCGCCGAACTCACTCCCAACCTGCGATTCTCGGACGACCAGGAAGTAGGCATCAGCACGCTGGTCATTCGCGGCGTGCGGCAGAACCGCGGCACGGGCCAGCCCCCGGTATCCTTCCGTATCGACGGCGTCAGCGCCACGAACAACCTGCTCACGACGCAGGAGTTATTCGACATCGAGAGCGTCGACGTGTTGCGCGGACCGCAGGGTGCGCTGTACGGCCGCAACGCGATCGGCGGTGCGGTACTCATCTCGACACGACAGCCCACGAGCGAGCCCGAGTATGGATTGCGCGTATCGGCCGCCGAGGGCAACGACTACATACTCGCGGCCAATGCCTCCGGCCCGCTGGGGAACGACAAGCTGCTGTACCGGGCCGCCGTGCGCCTGCAGGATCGCGACGGCCAACTGGAGAACGCCTACCTCGACAACCAGAAAGTGGACTTCAAGGATTCGCAGTCGTTCCGCGGCCGCCTGCTTTATCGCCCGACGGATGCGCTCTCGATCGACCTGCGCGGACAGTACTCCGACCAGGAGGGCGGCTCCGGCTACTTCATGCCGGGCAGCGAAGGCGTGCTGCCGCTGCCGCCGCCGGCGGAGCCCATCTTTTTCGGTAATCCCACGTACGAGATACAGTCGAACCGGATCGGCGTGTCCTTCGTCGAGTTCGGAGAGTTCTCGGCCAAGATAGACTACGAGTTCCCCTGGGGCAGGTTCACGTCGATCACGTCTTACACCGACGTCGAGTCCGGAAACGACCAGGATCTGGACCAGACGCTCGTCGACGCTATCAACATCGTCGTAATCGACAATTCGGAAACGCTCGCGCAGGAGTTTCGCCTCACGTCCGGCGCCGACCAGTCATTGCGTTGGGTGGCGGGCGCGTACTTCTTCGACCAGGACCGCTTTCGCTCACTCGCCACGACGTTCCTCGGCTTCCCGGTGCCCCCGGCCGCACAGGACCTGAAGCTCAGGAATTACGCGGTATTCGGCAATATCAGCTACGACCTGACCGGCGACCTGGAACTGACGCTGGCTTTTCGCTACGACGAGGAGACCCCGGAGGACCTGACGCAGGGACGCAGCGAGACGTTTTCCGAGTTTCAGCCGAAGGCAAGCCTTGCGTACAGTTTCCTTGAGGGCCTCCTGGGCTACGTAACGGTGGGCAAGGGATTCCGCGCCGGCGGATTCAACAATCTCTCTGAAGGCAGCAATTTTGCGCCGGGGTTCGACCAGGAGTCACTGGTCAGCTACGAAACAGGCGTCAAGTGGTCGGCATACGACGGCAGGCTGCGCAGCAGCGTGGCCTTGTTTTTCACGAATTACACGGACCAGCAGTTCTTCCTGTTCGACCAGACCGGTACACAGGCCAACATCAATATTCCGAAGAGCGAACTCTGGGGCGGTGAGCTGGAGCTAACGGCTTTTCCGACGGATTCGCTGCAGCTCGATTTCGCGTTCGGCTACACGGACAGCGAGATCAGGGAATACGAGGACATCCAGGGCGTGCTGGTGCCCGCGGAGGCGATACTCGGCAGCAAAGTGCCGGGCGCGCCGGTGTGGACGCTGAATCTCGGCCTGCAGCACACCGCGGCATTGACCGGTTCGCTCGACCTGGTCAGCCGGCTCGATTACGAGCATCGCGACAAGACCTACTGGACACTCGACAACCTGGATACCCAGGAACCCTATGATCTCGTCAACCTGAGCATCGGGCTGGAAAAGGAGCGGTGGGCAGCCCGTATGTTCGTGAACAACCTGCTGGACGAACAGTACATCGAGTGGTTCTTCGCCTCGCGCTTCATCGGCCTGCCGGCCGATATCGCGTGGCCGAGCAAACCGCGCCAGGTCGGGCTGGAGTTTACGTATCGCTACTGACGGCCCGGCGACGAGGGGAAAAATCCAACTGTGGCAATTACCTACGACATCGCCGTCGCGCATGCTTGAGTGCGCCCGGCGTTCCGCCTAGTATGGAGAAGGAGCTGATAGGAGAGGGTCATGCGACGACAACTAATAGAAGCGCTTACGTATCCGGGCATTCTGGTCAGGCAACTCATCGAAGGTGGAAACTACCCGCACAAGAGTTTCTACGCGGCCACCGGTGAGCGCTGCCATACCTGCGACGGTTCCGGCGACTGCAGCTGGGACAAGTGCCTGGAAGACTTCGTCCATCGCGGCGACAAGACGAACGAAGAACTGGCCGACTCATTACGCGAAGGCATCAAGCTCGTCGAAGCACTGCACAGCGAACTGCGGCATGACGAGACGACATGCACCTGCGAGACCTGCAGCTGGATTCGCAACGCGGAACACCTGTCCGAAGAATTCGAACACCACCTGCCGCACGTGGAACCGGACCTGCACCACTTCGAACACGGAGAGACGCCTGCCGAATGAGGCAGCGCCGAAATGGATTAACGGCGCAGGGTGTCGCGTCCGCGAATCAGAGCTGGCTGCCGTGCGTGTAGGGGAGCGGCGCCTGCCCTGAACGAAGCCCGAGCAGGAACAGCCACTGGTCGTCGACGCCGGATTCGATCCGTACGCCGAGGTCGTCCGTGAGGTAGTGCTTGCGCGCAAACTCGTACCCGCCGGATACATCCAGCGTTATCTCTTTCCACAATCTGATGCTCCAGCCCAGCTGCGCGCGAATGCCCTCGACGCGGTAGTCGAATTCGGCGTCGAAGTCATCCGTCATGACGTGCCACTGGTGCCCGGCCGGAAACAGCCTGCCCGACAACGATTGCCCGTCCGACCAACGGTAACGGAACCCGGGGTCGGGGAACGCGAGCCGTACGTCGAGCCTGTCGCTCGGTGACATCTCGAGTCCCGCGATCGGGTAGACGAGCGGTCTACCGAAAGTGCGATCGTAGGCCAGGCCGATCACCCAATCGTGCCAAGCAGCTTCGCGCCGGCCTTCCAGGCGTACGGTGGTAAACAGGTCGTCGCTGCTGATCCTGTCGAAAAATTCCTTGAGGACATTGGACGACGCCGAAATGCCGGGCGCAACGCTGCTGTCGATCTTCCACCCGTTGAGCGTACCCCGGTAGCCGAACGGGAACTGGAAGCGGTGCAGGTCCCGATTGCGGCCGTCTATGCCGTCATAGACGTAACGCGTGTATTGATAGTCGAATCCGAGGTCGAGCGTGCCTCCGGCGGCTTCGAAACGGCGCAAACCGGCGTAGACCTGGTTTTCCTTGGTCCTCACGGTAGCGGCGGACGGCGAATCGGAAAAGTCCGCCGCGGACTGCCGCGTAGCGCTCAGGGCCAGGAACGGCGGGCGGCCTTCTTCGGACGCCGTGCCGTCGGCCCCGCCGCTGCCGGCACAGCCGCCCTGTGCGATGGCCAGGGCCGCCAGGGTGAGCGCGGGGAGCGATTTTGGATGCCTATGCACGAGCAGGCCCCTTGCTGACTGGTCCCCGGATGAGAGGATATTGTAGCTCGAGGACCGTTTCCAACCCGCAGCGGCGTCGTGCTACAGGAACAGGCTCTGCAGCAGGTGTTCCTGAACCGGCTTGCCCTTGTCCAGGTCCTTCAGGTAATAGCGGGGGATGCCGAAGCCTTTTTTCCGGCGGTGCAGGATGCCTGTCGGAAGTATGTCCTTGTAGGCGTACTTCAGGATGCCCTTGAGTTCGCCGTCGTGATAGCGAATCTTCTCCGGTAACGCGAACGAGAACTCGATTATTTTTCGCGCGAGGAAAGGGACCCGTGCTTCAAGCGACACGGCCATGCTCGTGCGGTCGACCTTTGTCAGCACCATTCCGGGCATGAAGGTGTGAAAGTCCAGGAACTGCAGGCGCGTCCTGACGGGCAGCTCGTCGCGCCAGTGCTCGCGATAGTGCCACCAGTCGTCGTAGTCTTGCGGGATCCCGAAACGATCCCGGTAACCAGATTTCGCAGCCTCGGGCATGCCGTGCATGATTCTCGCCCATAAAGCGGGGCCTTCGCCGAACGCGAATTCGAGCACCCGCGTTACGCGCGCGACCGCACTCCGGCGACCGAACGGCTTGCGGAGCCGAAAAGCGAGGCGGTCCATCACGGCGGGCCACGACGGCAGGCGGCTGTAACGCTCGAAACGCGGGTAGGTGCGATAGCCGCCAAAGACCTCGTCGCCCCCGTCGCCGGTCAGGACGACCGTGACGTTTTCCCGCGCAACCCTGGATACGAGGTAGGTCGGCATTGCCGATTCATCGGCAAATGGCTCGTCGAACCATTGCTTGAGGCTGGGCAACAGGTCCCCTGCAGCGGACTGCGACAGCATGCGTTCGTGATGCCGGGTGCCGAACAGGCTGGCCACTTCGCGCGCGTACGGTGTCTCCGACTTTTCATCGGCATCGAATCCGATCGAGAATGTCGATACGTCGGCGCCGAGTCCGGATGCCGCTGCGACGATTGTGCTGGAATCGACCCCGCCCGACAGGAAGAATCCCAGCGGCACGTCGGAAACCATCTGGTCCCTGACTGACTCATTGACGAGTTGTCGCAGTTCTTCAGCGGCATCGTCGACGGATACCGTCCGAGCTTGTTCCGGGACCGGCAACGACCAGAACGGTGCCGGGGCCGATAGCCTTCCGCTTTCCGGATCGAAAACGACCTGGTGCGCCGGCGGCAGTTTGTAGCAATTGCGATACAGCGTCTTGGGTGACGGTACGTAGCGGTAGCCGAGGAAATCGTATAGCGCCGTTTCGTCGACCTGCAGATCGCCTGCGTCGAGCGCGGCTTCGATCGCCTTCAGTTCGGATGCAAACGCGAATCGCCGGCCGTCGTAGAAGTAATAGAGCGGCTTGATGCCGGGGCGGTCACGGTACAACCGCAGTTTACAGTCCCGGGCATCCCACAGCGCGACCGCGAACATACCGTCCACGTGGTCGATAAAGCCGTCGCCCCACTCCAGGTAGGCGCGCAGCAGCACCTCGGTGTCCGAATGCGTACGGAAGACATGGCCGCGCTTTTCGAGGTCGTCCCTCAGCGCGAGGAAGCCGTAAATCTCGCCGTTGAAGACGATCCACGTCTGACCGTCGTCGGCGAACATCGGCTGCATGGCCGCGGCATCCAGGTCGATGATCGACAGCCGCCGAAATCCGACGTGCACGGGACCTTCGAGATTCAAGCGGCCGTCATCCGGGCCGCGGTGTTCGATGGATGCGAGCGCGGCGGTGTAGTCCCAGGAAGGATCTGTCCCGCCGACGAAGCCACACATGATGAATTCCTGTTTCCCGGCGGAGCCGACAGTCGAATACTGTATTCGCTTGCCTGGCGGCTCGCAATCAGCGATGCGGGCGCCGATTGCGGGCATGATACGCTAGCGGCCATTCCCGACCCTCGGCCACCACGAACATGCGAATCGCCCACATCAACATGGCGCGCGGCTACCGCGGCGGCGAGCGCCAGGCCGAACTGCTGATCCGGGCTCTCGATGACTTCGACGTGGAGCAGGTGTTGGTCGCCCGGGCGAATTGTCCTCTCGCGGAGCGGTTCGCGGGTGCCGGTATCGAGATTCGCAGCTGCTCAGGGCTTTTGTCCGCATTCCGGGCGACCCGCGGAGTCGACGTCGTTCATTCGCACGAGGGCCGCGGTGTCTATGCCGCGTGGCTGCGCAACGAAGTATCCGCGACACCCTATATCATCACCCGCCGCGTCAACAATCCACTCGGCGACAGCTGGTTGACGCGCAGGGCCTACACGAGAGCGTCGTTCGTCGCGTCGGTAGCCGCCGACGTCGCGCGCATCGTGCAGGCTTTCGACGCGCGCATACGGAGCTGCGTGATCCATAGCAGCAGCAGCGGCCTGCCGGTGGACCCGGCAACGGTCAAGTCCATCCGCGAGCGTTTCACCGGCAAGTGGATCATCGGCAACGTCGGCGCCCTGGACAACGCGCAGAAGGGCCAGGAGTACATCATCGAGGTCGCGCGCCGGACCGCTGAGTCCCACCCGGAGTTCCAGTTCGTGCTGGTCGGCGGCGGGGAGGACGAAGCAATGCTGCGCGAGCTGGCTACGGACTTGCCCAACGTGGAATTCACTGGTTGGGTCGATAACGTGGGAGATTATCTGGCAGCGTTCGACCTGTTCATCTTGCCGTCCAACAAGGAAGGCATCGGCGGCATCCTGCTGGACGCGATGGATCGTTCGCTGCCGATAATTGCCAGCCGAGTCGGCGGCCTGCCGGAGATCGTCAGGGACGGCGTGAACGGCTTTTTGATTGACCCCCGCAGCCCGGACCAGCTGGAACAGGCCATACTGCGACTTTACGACGATCCGGATCTGCGACAGGCCTTGGGTGTACGGGGACAGGAGTTCTCCCGCGACTTCACGGCCGACGCGATGGCGGCCAGGTACGTGGAGCTTTACAAGCAGGCGGCAGGTGGCGGCGCCTAAGCCAGCAATCTGCAATTAGGGGACAGTGACCCTAATTCGAAATGCGCAAGCATGAAATGAATTAGGGGACAGTGACCCTAATTCGAAATGCGCAAGCATGTTTCTTAGTTACAGGTCGCGAATCGAATTAGGGTCACTGTCCCCTAATTGTGCTGTCCCCTAATTGTGCTCCTAATTGTCTACGCGTCGTCGCGCGAATTAGGGTCACTGTCCCCGGATTGCTTCAATGCCGGGATATCTTTGTCCACCGACCGCAGGTGCAGGTCGCGTTGCGGGAACGGGATCTCGATGCCGCTCTTGCGCAGGGCGCCGAGTATTTCCTGGTGGACGGCGTGCGTCAGCGGCAGGCGGTCAGCCAGTTCTCGCGAATAGACGTAGAGCTTGAAGTCCAGCGAGCTCTCGCCGAAGCCGACGAAATAGACCTTCGGCGGTGGCTCGTCGAGCACCAGCGGCATCGCGTGCAGAGTCTCCTCCATCACTCGATGGGCAAGCTGCGCGTCGGATCCGTAGGAGATTCCGACCGGGATCACGATTCGGGTGATGGGGTCCGACAGCGTCCAGTTGATGACCTGTTCGGTAATAAACGACTTGTTCGGGACGATGATTTCCTTTCGGTCCCAGTCGGTAATCGTCGTTGCGCGAATCCGGACGCGGGAGACGGTACCGGTGAGCTGTCCGACCGTCACAGTGTCGCCGACGCGCACCGGCCTCTCGAACAGGATGACGAGACCGGAAACGAAGTTCGCGACGATTTCCTGCAGACCGAAACCGAGGCCAACGCTGAGTGCCGCGACGAGCCACTGGATCTGCGACCACTGCCAGCCGATGACATTCAGGACTACGATCACACCAACGGTGACGACGACGTAACGCAGCAGCGTATTTATCGCGTAGCGGCTGCCGGGCTGCAGGGCCATCCTCTGCAACACGGCGATTTCCATCAGGCCGGGCAGGTTCTTTGATGCAACCGCGGTGACGCCGGCGATGACCAGGGCCAGGAGCAGGTCCGCGAGCGTCACCGGAACGATGGTTTCTTCACCGTCGATCATCGTTGTCTGGGACCACAGGGATACTTCGTTGAGTACGCCGAGCGCCGGCACGACTTCGGACCAAATGCCCCACGCAGCAAGCGCCCCGACAAAGAACAGGCCGGCATTGAGCAGGCGGGTCGATTGCTGATCTACTGCATCGAGGTCCAGCGGCTTCCGTTCGACAACGGGCGTTTCGGGTTCCGCTTGCTCTTCTCCGGACGCCTTACGCGCCTCCCGCTCCTTGAGTGCCATCTGCCAGGCGATCTTGCGCTTCGTAAGCGCAAGCCAGCGAGTTATCACGAGATTGACGACGATGATGGCGAGAACGAGCCAGAACGTATCAATGAGATGCCCGGTCAGAGCGGCAGCGGTATAGAGGTAGCCAATCAAAGCTGCCAACGCCAGCAGCAAGGGGCTGCCTGCCCCAAGGACATACCAGAGCCAGCGGAGGCGGCTGGTCCAATGAGAAGGTCGCGACGCATAGTGAGAAGCTGCGACACCGCGCGTCGGATGGAGAAGGGCATGAAGCGTGCCGCTGATAATTACCATGACGATCACGAACGCAACGCGGCCGAGGCTCTCGGTATT
>Ga0224502_10000381_pt1 | contig 14547 bp, 11 predicted proteins | sample SF_Oct11_sed_USG_5_FD_169104 | JGI IMG/M metagenome (GOLD analysis project Ga0224502, IMG submission 169104) | Sediment microbial communities from San Francisco Bay, California, United States - SF_Oct11_sed_USGS_13 | ecosystem: Environmental > Aquatic > Marine > Sediment | place: USA... | reverse complement strand
TTTCCGGTGCCGCCAACGGTAATGTTACCGATAGAAATTATGGGACAAGAGAGTCTTTTCGATATTAAAATACCATTTTTATAAAAAATACGTCTTAGCTTTACGGCACCGCCATAAACTTTTGAAGCCATGGACAACAAAAGAACAAACCCATCGTATCCATTTCTACTGTCACCCGTTATAACTCTTTCGATCTTTTTTTTAATATAAATCACGGTGCTTTTCGGCTTTTAGTTATCTGTTATTCGTTTTCCGTTAAAGATAATTGTAATAGTTGAGTCTTTCGAAATAAATCGCTTTCAAGAGCTTCAGGTATGATTAAATTTTTTGCTGGAAGCTGTCTGAGTGGATTAGGGATCATTTTGAAAGAACCATACGATATTTAACTTTATGGATGAAACTCCCTGTTAAAACAAATGACCTTCATGAATAGCCCGGGCAGGTTCTTTCATTAGGAGCCCTTATTCCACGAGTTCTTTCAGAAAAAATTTAATCATACCTGAAGCGGCAATGATTTTAAAAGGTTAAAAAATTACAGGTGATCTTTGATCACCTGTATCGTCTTTTCAACAGCCCCCTTATTGGCGGTTAAAACCCCTAAGGCGTTCCTACCCATCTCTGAGGCGCTTTTGTCATTTTCCAAAAGTAAAACCAAGGCATTATATAGATCTTTTGCATCTTTGACACGAACGGCACCTCCAGCATCCAGAAGCATCCTTGATATGTCAGCAAAATCGCTCATATCATGTCCAAATATAATCGGTTTTGAAAATTCTGCGGGTTCAAGAGGATTGTGTCCACCGCAATTCACCAGACTCCCACCAACAAATGCGATATCGGCGATAGCATAAAGTCTTTTTAGAAGGCCTATGGTATCAATGATAATAACATCCAATCTTTTGTCGGATGATATCTTATTAAGTTCTTTCATGAGGCCAACTGAATATCCGGCAGAATCAAAAATACGAAATACTGAACCAGCACGTTCCGGGTTACGGGGTGCCACAATAAGTAATAAATCGCCCTCGTGATGTTTTATTCTTGTAAACGCATCCAACAGCATCGACTCTTCACCTTGATGCGTGCTCCCTGCCAAAAATACCTTCCGGGCATTCTGTATGTGCATGGATTGTTTTAAGCTATCTGTTTCTTGTGAACCCTGGATTTGATGTGTACCATCAAATTTAACGTTCCCGGTTATCGTTATCCGATCAAACGGAACACCAAGTTCTTGAAAACGCCCCGCGTCCTCTAAGGATTGGGCACAGATATGAAAAAAATTCAAAAATACCTGCTTTGCAAATAACCCAAGACGTTTGTATCCGAAAAAAGATTTTTTAGACAGCCTGGCATTAACTAGAATGACAGGCACCTGACGTTTTTTCATCTCAAAAAGAAAATTGGGCCATATATCTGTCTCAACGATGACAACAACTGCAGGATCTATTCTTTGAACAATATATTTTACTGAAAAGGTCAGATCATAAGGAAAATAAAAAATAGAATGAACCGTGTCTGTTAAATACTGATTGGCGATATCAAAGCCTGTTTTGGTAGAAGCGGAAAATACGATCTCTCTGGTATTTGAATATTCCTTCAACCCTTTAACGAGTGGAATTGCGGAAATCACCTCTCCCACCGAAAGCGCATGTATCCATACGCGCTTTTTTTCAGACGTATCGGGTCTTTTGCGTGTTAATTCTCCTGGTAACCGGGCTATCCCCAATCGCTGAAGAACTGTTTTCCGTCGCTTGTCAGAGATTAAGACCATGGGAATTATCAGGGGAAATCCCAAGGTCATCACTATAAAAAACAGTATATTATATAGAAATATCAACTACGTGTCCTTTTTCATTTTTCATTGGTCACGCGTGACTCATTACCTGAATTTTACACGAAAAGATTCCCATAATTTTCATGCAAGATTCAGGTATTATTCGGCGTTTAACAATGTCAGTGCTCCAAAACTGAAAAAAGCCAGGTTTGCAGTCCACGCCGCAATAGCGGGCGGCAGCATCTCACCATAACCAAGCGACAAGCAAAAACTGTAAAAAATCCAGTAAATAAATGCCGTACCGATACCGTATGCAATGACAACAGGCATACCTTCCTTCACGGTTCCTCCGGCCGCAAGACCTGTCCCTACCATACACATAATGACACAAATAAAAGGAAAGGCTATCTTGGCATAAAGATCCACCTTATATATTGTGGCATCATATCCTTCTGCCTCAATCTTTTTTATATACGCAAAAAGTTCTCCAAACGTCATCTCTTCCGATTTTTTCGCAACCGTGTCTAAATTTTCAGGTAATAAATCTAGCCTTTCAGTCTTATTCTTATGAAACGTTATATTGTATTTTTCTTTTTTTGTATCAAGAATCTGTTCCATTAATTCAGATAACAGCCATTCCCCTTTATTGAAGACACCGCTCCTGGCATCGATTCTCCGAATCAGTCTGAAATTTTCATCAAACTTATAAAATGTAATTCCATTGATGGTTTTGTTTTTTGGATTAAAGTATTTTACGTGTGTTATACTTCGATTACCTTTAATCCAAATATTTTTTTCCTTCGTAATAATCGTTGACTCTCTGCGAACTTCTTTAAGCCAAATCCGGTTCGACTTTGCCATTGTGATGGGAACGACGACATCAGATAAGATAAAAAGCAAAACGCCCAAAAGACATCCCATGATTAAAACCGGCTTTAAAAGATAATAGATTCGTATACCACTACTTTTCAAAGCCACGATCTCATTGCCTCTGGCCATGAGACTAAAGACGATGAGAACAGACATCAGAATACAAATGGGAATTATTTGGGCAACGATAAACGGTATTCTAAGCACGAAATAAAATATCATCTTTGAAAACGGTATGCCGGCTTCAATAAAATCATCTACCCTTTCAAAAAAATCCACAGCGAGATATATACCGACGACAAATGTCAGAACAATGCCAAAATATTTTGAAATCTGAATCGTTATATATTTGTATATAATAGACATATTATTATGATGTTTTGATAAAATCGAAAAACGTCTTTTGTAAACGCTAATTCGGATTATTCATTGTTTTGTAATAGTGTGGTCCTTTGAAACAAATCCATTTCAAAAGGCTAAAGTTGTTACATTGTTTTTATGTTTTTTTAGATGACGGTTTAAATTTCTTTTTGAAAAAGTTGATAAACGACATGACTTTTACAGAACGGTCATTTGCGCTCCTGATAAGAAGAAACAGACCCAGGCCACCCAGGGCAATATTTGGAACCCACATTCCCACCACTGGTGGATAAACACCGGCTTCTCCAAAAACAGACCCAGCCGACAACATGATGTAATAGATTAAAAAGAATACCATTCCCAACCCCAAACCTGTGGACCGTTTTGCAGATTCCGACTGAATCCCTAGCGGAACAGCCAAAATTCCAAGGGCAAAGCATGCAAAAGGAATCGAAAATTTTTTATGTAATTCAATTAATGCCGTATAATATTGCTCGTTTTTTTGGGGGAAAGTCTTCAAATACTGCCTCAAATCCCCAAAGCTCATCTCATCTTCGTCCTCGGGGCCACCCTTTGAAGCCGTAAAAGATTTTTTGAAATCAAGATTGACATCATAGCTGTCAAAGTTGATTGAGTGGGCGGATCTGTTTTCAAGATTGACCTGATTGATGGTACCTTGATAGAGTTTTAAGTGAAATAATAGCTTATCAGGTTCGGCAAACATTCTCCCTTTTGGCGCCATTACAGTGCTTACAATATTTTGTGATCGTTTATCCTCAATAAAAACATCCATGAGAATTTTTTTCTTTAAATCTATTTTGTTGATATAAAGCATGACATCCTTGAAGCTGTCATTGAAAGTCCTTTCTTTGAGTCCGGCATCGACATGAGATGCAGCGACTTGAAATGTCAGCTCCTTCATGGAAACCGTCCCCCACGGCATTCCATAAACAGTTATAAGACAGGATAAGACTGCCCCCATTACACAAAAAACAAGAACGGGGGGCATTAGACCATAGATGCTTACCCCCCCCGCTTTAAGGGCAACAAGTTCTTTATCGTTAGACAATCTAATAAACGTCAGTAAAACAGCCATCATCACTGACATGGGTATCACAAAAGAAAGAAAACGGGGAACGGAGAAGAGAAGGATTAAAAAAACGGAAATCATACTGATTTTGTAATTCACAATCAGATTTGTGATATCGAGTATCTTTGTCATCAGAAATACAAAGGTAAAGAACACTATGTTGATGATAAAAGGCAACATCATCTCTTTGAACAGATATCTATTTATAATGGAATTAATTTTCATCTTAGGCGGGATGTCTGTAACCCACTGAAAATTGTTGATTGAAGATTTATATAATAGTTTAGTCCTTTGAAACAAATCGATTTAAAAGGAGCTTCATGTATGATTAAATTTTTGGCTGGAACCTGTCTGACCCGCCTGCCACGTAAGGCACGAGCGGGCAGGGTGGATTAGGGATCGTTTTGAAAGAACCATAGGCGAGTTACTTTATGGATGAAAGCCTATATTAAAACAGAGACCTTTATGAATAGCCCGGGCAGGTTCTTTCATTACGAGCCCTTATTCACGAGTTCTTTCAGCAAAAATTTAATTATACATGAAGCGGTAATGTTTTCAAAGGGCTAAAATGTTACGTTTTTTTATTGCTTTTTGTGTCCTAAGATCCACGCAAGTGCGAGCTTCCCATAGATTACTGATTCTGTTTGAACACATCGGCTTGAAATTCTCAGCCTTTGTCATTACTGTATTGCATCTGATAAAGTTTGAAAAATTCTCCTTGCATAGAAATCAGTTCCTCTTGTTTCCCCTCTTCTTCGACCCGACCATTAACAATGACAACGATCCTGTCGGCATAATCAATAGTTGAGAGCCTGTGCGCAATGACAAAGGTTGTTCGCCCTTTCATCAAATTCTCTAAAGCCTTTTGAACAAGCATCTCCGCCTCTGCATCCAGAGAAGATGTTGCTTCGTCAAGAATCAATATTGGTGCATCTTTAAGCAGGGCACGCGCAATACATATCCTCTGTTTTTCTCCACCGGAAAGACGTCCTCCAAGTTCTCCGATATTAGTGTCAAACTTGTTCGGAAAATTTTGTATAAAATCATAAGCATAAGCTGCTTCTGCCGCCTTGAATATTTCTTTGTCCGTTGCATTCCGCTTACCATAGGTGATATTGTTCTTTATACTGTCGTTAAAAAGGATGGGTTCTTGAGTAACAATACCCATCTGATCACGAAGTGAAGATATCGAAACATCGCGAATATCCATTCCATCGATCCTGATAGCCCCCTGGGTAACATCATAGAATCTTGGTATCAGATTAACCAGTGATGTTTTCCCGCCGCCACTCATTCCCACCAGTGCCAGAACCTGACCAGCCTTGACATCCAGATTGATATCTTTAAGAACCATAACATCATCATATTTAAAATAAACGTTTGCAAATGTTACACGATGTGGCCCTCGTTTAATCGTTATAGGATCCTTTCTCTCTTTTATGTCTGATTCCATCTCCATGATGTCGAAAACTCTATCGGCAGCGGCAAGTCCTTGCTGGACAGCGTTATTGAGCCCGCTCAGTTTCTTTACAGGGTCATACAACATCAGTACTGCAGCCATAAATGAAAAAAACGTTCCGGCTGTGGAACTGCCCGTAATTACCTTGTAGCCTCCGTACCATATAATAAAAGCGATTCCCAATCCGCCGATAAACTCCATAATTGGAGAAGATAGAGACCTTGCAATCACGGCTTTCATCTCAAGTTTGAACAGGTCGAGGGTTTTATTAAAAAAACGCTTTTTTTCATATGATTCCATACCGAAGGCCTTAACAATTTTGTTGCCGGCAAATGTTTCATGCAAAAAAGAACTCAGATCTGCCATGGCCTCCTGGCATCCGGTACTTATCCGGCGCACTCTCCTGCCAAATTCAACAACGGGAAAAAAGGCAATCGGCAAAACAACAAATGCAAACAGGGCCATTTTCCAGTCACGGTAAAAAATAACAAATGTCAACCCCATTATGGTAAAGCTGTCTTTTAATGATCCTGTGACCGCTGTTGAAACCATGGCTTTGATGATATTGACGTCGTTTGTAATTCGCGACATTAGAACACCGGTCTGTTCTTTATGGAAAAAAGCGATGGGAAGGTCTTGTATGCGGTTATAAAGATCGTTTCTTAAGTCCTTGATGACATTCTCGCCCACATAATTCATTAAATAGTCCTGACCATACATTCCCAAACCACGAAGCAAGTAAATTAAAACAACGACCACGGGAATGATTTTGAGCATTGTGGTGTCTTTATTAAAAAATATGTCGTCCAGCACAGGTTTTACTAAAAAGGCTGTAGCAGAGCTTGCCACAGCAATAACCAACATACACACCATAGCCAGAAAAAGTCTGAATTTGTTTTCCTTGATAAGCGCCAGTAAATGTTTGTGCCTGTTTTTTAATTTTAGTTTAAGCATATTTGTAAAAATTTTGGTCCAGAGGACCAGGCTTTGATTATGCCAGAGGGAATTTGCCTTCTTGAAAGTTTATTTTAGAAAATAGATAACCGCAAATGGACCTGCCCGCCATCGCTCTCGCTCAGGCGAGGCGGGCGGGGTGGTTTCCCTTATCCTCTTTCCTATATCCTATATCCTATTTCCTGTACTGTTCATCTTTCGAGCATACGAAAGGCGATATCCGCCACGCGATCGGATGCGCCCGGACCACCCAATTTATCCCTAATGGTCAGCAGTTCAAGACTTAATTGTTTGAGACCTAAAGGATCGCTCAGCATCTTATATACCGTATCCGCAATCCTGGTGGAAGACGCGTCTTCCTGGATCAACTCCGGAACAATCTCTTTGCCTGCGATGAGGTTAACCAGGCCAATATTTTTTACTCGTATCATTGCCTTTCCCAACCAGAAACTCACCGGAGATACTTTATAAATGATAACCATCGGCGTACCTGAAATTGCCGACTCCAAAGTCACGGTGCCCGATGCAGCCATGACCATTTTGCTTTGCTCAAAGACGTTTCTCACATTACCGGCAACAATCTCAAAATCAGCCTCTCCTTTATGTTTTTTAACAATTTCTTTTACGTGCTTTTCTCCCACATCGGGTGAAAGTGAAATAATGAACTTTATGGTTTCGATCTTTTTTAACAGAATTCGGGCGGCATCAATCATCACCGGGAGGTGTCTTTCAATCTCTCCGTGGCGGGATCCAGGAAGTAAACCGATAGCAGGAATATCATCCATCCACTTATCCTCGATCCTTTCTTTTGTCGGAAGACTGTTTTCCAGCAATGGATGTCCCACAAAGGTTACCGGGATTTTTTGTTTCCTGTAGAAATCCTCTTCAAAGGGTAAAATAACGGCCATGTGGTCCACCAGTTTATCAATTTTTTTTACACGGCCAGGTCTCCACGCCCAAATCTGTGGACTGATATAATATAAAACAGGTATTCCCATTTTTTTGGCCGTTGCTGCCACATGAAGATTAAAATCAGGAAAATCAATCAGTATCAGAAGATCCGGACGCAAGGTCTTAAAGGTCTTTTTAACCGTTCGAAGACTTCTTAGAATGTTTGGGATCTTTGAAAATACTTCAGTTATCCCCACAACGGATATTTCACGGGCATCAATCAAGATGTCAACCCCGGTTTCTTTAAGCGCCTGTCCACCGATACCACAGAAAAAAAGCCCTTTGCTTTTTTTTTGCATGGCCTGAACAAGTTTTGCACCGTGCAGATCACCGGAAGTTTCACCGGCAATAATCATGACGCGCTTCTTGTTTGAAAAACAATCCATGGAGTATCTTCCACCTATATTGAGCGATTGTCGAGTTTGCCGGTCGTAAGATCCCGCCTTTCGAGGAGATGCAAGGCTTGAGGCATGCAGCCCCGCTATATTAAGCGGGATAAACCTCCGTCTGCTACTGCAACTGTCTCATAACGCAACAGATTCGGCAAACTCGGCAATCCCGAAGGGTTTCAAATGGTGACCATTTTTTGCTTAAATAAATCCACTCTTTAGATGAGGCCCATTAGCAACTTTAGTAATGTATATTTAATTATAATTATTATTTTTTCATGACCCTGTTACTATTTGAAACGCTCAATTTAGGTATCACAAAAATTTGCGTACACCCTCTTTAATTTGCCCCATAATATTCAACGCAATTTCCAGGGCATCACGTCCCATTTGAGCCGTAACTACCGGAGCTTCACGATGGATGACCGCATTTACAAATGATTTCAACTCATTTTCAAGAGCATCTCCCGTTTCAAAGCTAACCTGTTTAACATCCATGCCGGGAATCAAACCACAATCGACATTGCTGTCTTGCTGAATAGCGGTAATTTCTTTTTTTGAAAAATCAACGGAGACATAAGCATCTCTTTGAAACAGTCTTATTTTCCTTTCGTTTTTGGTCGATATTCGGCTGGCTGTCACATTGGCAACACATCCACTTTCAAATTCAAGGCGCGCATTTGCAATATCAACATGTTCAGAGACCACAGGTACTCCTGACGCATAAACAGCACTTATTTCCGACCTGACAAAGTTCAAAATAAGATCAATATCATGGATCATCAAATCCAGAACAACACTGACATCGGTACAGCGCCCTTGAAAAATACTCAATCGATGAGACTCAATAAACATCGGCTTCTTAACAATATCTTTCAGCGCCACAATTGCCGGATTAAACCGCTCAAGATGTCCCACCTGGATAACAAGATCCCTTGATTCTGCCAAATGAATCAGTTCATCCGCCTCTTTGGTGGTTTCTGTAATCGGCTTTTCAATCATGATGTCGATATTGTTCAGCAAAAAATCCTTGGCAATGACAAAATGAACCGGTGTGGGAACAGCGATACTGACGGCATCGACGTTTCCAAATAGCGCTTTATGGTCCATATATGCTTTTGTATTTACCTTTTCAGCAACAACTTCAGCACGTTTTTTATCAATATCTACAACGCCCACCAGATCAACGTCATTCATCCGGAAATATTTTTCAGCATGAAATTGCCCGAGATATCCGACACCAATCACACCAACCCGCAGTTTTTTCATATCTTCACTTTTCCCTAAATTGAGCGATTTTCAAGTTTGCCGCAGATACAAGGAAGATGTTGTTTCGCTATAGTCGCCTATGCGGAACATCATCTGACGCAGTAGGTGCGGTGAAATTGGAAATCCTGTAGGGTTTCAAATTCTTGAAATTCAGAATGGCAGAATACCTTAAAAATATTATTAAATTAACCATTTCAAAAATTTGAAACGCTCAGTTTAGGTTTTCCAAAGCAACAATGGTGATACCAACTTGGTTCGCCAAGTCGATCATCTCCTTCTTGTCAAAAACAACCGCCTTGCCGGCTTCAATGCCCAAAACCTTCGCCCCTGCCTCAACCATCGTCCTTATTGTCTGAGCACCCACAGCAGGAATATCGAACCGTGTGTCCTGGTGAGGTTTGCATACTTTTACGACGACTGCAGCGCCTTTGCCGAGTCGCCCTCCCCGTTTTATGGTCGCGTCTGTTCCATCTATGGCTTCAACCGCCAGCACCGATCCCCCTCCGATCACAACGCACTGTCCAATATCGAGACGCCCAATCTCCTTTGCCAATTTCCAGCCGAGTTCGACATCATTTTTATCCGACCGGGACAGTTTCCGTTTTGTCCAACACCCTGGTTGCGCCAGAAGGTCCGGCATTAAAAATGTTGAGGGTTTTATTTGAATACCCTCTTTTTCAAGAACCCTTACAAATCCCCTCAATATCCCATCGTCATGGGTATGTCTCATGCCTGCAATAAGCGAAATGGCTTTTGTGTCAGGTCTTACATCAGAAAACATCTTTGTCTTTGTAATGCCGCCCACCAGAACGGCCTGGTTGATATCATTTTTTTTAAAAAATTTAATAATACGCTTGATCTGTCCAATATGAATCCATTCAACCGTGTCAACATGATCGTTCAAACCTGAATCCGTCTCATTTTTGTGAGCAACGGCAAAAACACGATACCCTTTAGCTTTTGCAGCTTTTGAAAAAAGGATGGGGAACTGGCCGTTCCCTGCTATAAGTCCTATTCGCATGGCGACAAGTTAGTTCACTTCGCTCACAATTGGAATGTTGGAATAATGGAATAATGGAGTAATGGGTTTTGAGGAAATGGAAAATTGGGTTATTGTATAAATCCTCTTGGCAGGAATTAAAGAGATGAATAACATCCTTTTAAGACCAACATTCCAATATTCCATCATTCCATGACCGAGTTAAAAATCTATGCCTAACTTTTATCTTTATTTTCAATAAATTATAGAAATTCCGAGACGCAAACATACCTGTTAATGAAACGTTAATGGAGTGCCAGCATAATGGGACAGGGTGTATTGGATAAGTAAATGAACTGATTACCTGGTAATTCCCCTCTTTGAAGATTTAATAAAACGGATCAAGTCGTTGACTTCGGGAACCTGTTCCACTTCTGCCTTGACTCTTTCTATGGCCTCATTCAGTGTCAGCCCGATCCTGAAGATAATCCTGTATGCCTTTTTCAATGAAGACATTGTCTCTTGTGAAAACCCATGTCGTTTTAGCCCCACACTGTTTAACCCGTGCAATTTTGCCCTGTCCCCGGCCGCGATAACATAAGGGGGGATGTCTTTCACCACTGCCGATTTTCCACCAATATACGCATAGTTTCCAATCCTAACAAATTGATGGATCGCCACCAGCCCCCCTACAGTCACAAAATCTTCGATGACGATATGACCCGCCAATGTTGCGTTGTTTGCGAAAATAACGTTTCGCCCGGTTTTGCAGTCATGGGCGATATGAACATAAGCCATTAGAAAGTTCTCTTCACCAACCTCCGTAATTTCGCCGCCAAATCCTGTTCCTCTATTTACGGTAACAAACTCGCGGATAACCGTACCCCGCCCAATCTTAACATAGGTTTCCTCGCCCTGAAATTTTAATGCCTGAGGAACTGCACCGATGGAAGCATATTGAAATATATGGCAGTCCGGACCGATTTCAACATGCGGTTGAATGACGACATGAGGACCGATGACCGTTCCAGATCCGATCTGAACATTCGCCCCGATAATCGAATGCGGACCAACGTCGACATTAGAATCTACATCTGCTTTAGAATCTATAATTGCTGTTGGATGTATCATTTTCCCTCTCCAAAGGTGGCCATCAGTTCGGCTTGAGCCACAACGTTTTCATCAACATAGGCGGTTCCGGACATCTTGAACACCTTGCGTCGTTGTTTAAGAAATTTCATCTCAAATATCAACTGATCACCCGGTGTAACAGGCTTACGAAATTTAACCTTGTCCATACCCATAAAATAAATCAACGAGTCATGGGGCTCCAGGTCCAGAGATTTAGCGGCCAGGACAGCTCCGGCCTGACCCATGGCCTCAATAATCAGAACACCGGGCATTATCGGATTGTCCGGAAAATGACCCTGAAAAAAAGGTTCGTTGATGGTCACATTTTTAAGAGCGACAATTTTCTCCCCAAGCGTCAGTTCCAGAATACGGTCAATCATAATAAATGGGTAGCGATGAGGCAACAATTTCATAATTTCCTGAATATCAAAAGCATTATCCATTTTCTCCTCCGTTGCTTTTATTCTGTTGTTCCTCAAACTTCTTTAATCTCCGGTCAACCTCTGAAAGTTTCTTTCCAAGCTCTGGAAGCTTGGGAAGAATTCTTTGCACTCTTAGCCATAGTCGATGAGGCATTGCAGAAGATCCTGACACCGTTTCTCCGTCAGGTACTGATTTGGCCACTCCGGCCTGTGGTCCGACAATGGCATTATTCCCGATGCTGAGATGGCCGGCAATGCCTGCCTGTCCGGCCAGAATAGCATTTTTCCCGATCTTGACACTCCCTGAAATTCCAACCTGTCCAACGAGCAAACTGTTTTCACCCACAGTCACATTATGCCCAATCTGCACCAGGTTATCGGTCTTGACACCACTTTGAATCCAGGTTTTCCCAAAAGTAGCTCTGTCGATAGTATTGCCTGCACCAATTTCAACATCGTTGTCGATCTGAACAATACCGGTATGAGGAATTTTGATATACTTCTCGCCCTCAGGAGCAAAACCAAAACCATCACTGCCTATAACCGATCCGGCATGAATTGTAACCCGGTTTCCGATGATACAACGCTCAAGAATCGTCACATTCGGAAAGACCTTGACATCGTTCCCAATGATAACGTTGTCTCCGATAACGACATTTGGGCAAAGCACGACACGATGGCCAAGGGTAACATTGTCTCCAATTGCACAGAAAGGTGCTATGGATACATCTTGTCCGCATAAAAAGGCTTTGCCGATGTATGCATTTTGACTTATCCCGTAATCTGGTTTTAAAGCAGGGTGAAAAAGGTTCAAAACCTTTATAAAAGCGATCTGGGGGTTGTCTACCTGCACAATGTTCTTCATAGGAGCTTGAAAATTCTGAGGAACAATAACCGCACCGGCATCTGTCTCGTCAATTTTTTTTAAGAATTTTGATTGACTTGCAAATGTAATTTCATCGCTTTTTGCATCCTCAAAAGATGCGGCCCCACGAATTTTTTGATTCCCATCCCCACTGATTTCACCTTTAACGATATCGGCTATACTGGCAAGTGTGATTTCCATTTTAATTTTATTTAGCGTCTTTAACAACTTTTTCTTGGTTTTATTTTTTCTTCGAAGCTTTTTTGGAAAAAATGGTGTTGTAGCGCTGGATCAACCGGTCGGTGATATCGATGGTATCCGGAGAATACAGCACGCCTGCCTCCCGTTTTTCGAAAATAACGAGAAACCCTTCTTTTTTACCCATCTCCGTTACAATCTCTATCACCTCTTTCTGGATGCCCCTAACGAGCCTCGCTTCATGTTGCTTAAAATCGGCCATGTATTTGTTTTTCAGTGTTTTAAAGTCATTGATGCTAATTCTTATTTCACGTTCTTTTTGTTCCCGCATCTCTTTGCTCATCACCAGAGCTTCACGTTCCAGTTTCTTCTTTGTCGCATCGATCTCTTCCCCTTTTTTCTTGAGGCTGGCCTCCATCTCTTTTCCGCGCTTATTAATTTCAGCCGTTGCCATTTTCCCGGCATCTGATTTTTCAAGAATATCTTGAAAATTGATAACACCAATTTTGGCGACATCCGCCCCGTAGGAAGAAACACAAAAAAAGCAAACAGAAAAAACCATTGTCACAAAAGCTATTTTAGAAATACGCATTTTCCCCCCTTTAAGAGATCGTTTATTCATTCTTTTATGTGAAAGGAATAGACGGTGTAAACATTGCTTAGAATACTGAACCCATTGAAAATTCCCAGCGTCCACCACGCTCTTCGCCTTCCTTAACGTCAAGTTTGTATCCATATTCCAACCGGATAGGGCCCATGGGAGAATACCATCTGAATCCGAATCCGGTGCTACTTCTCAAGGTGCTCAAATCTACACTCTCATCGTTATTAAAGACATTTCCGGCGTCATAGAAGATAACACCGACGAGTCCCTGTTTTTTTAACAGAGGGATGATGCATTCAGCATTAAATTGAACGAATTTGTCTCCCCCGATGATGTTTCCATCTTCGTCTAAAACGTATATTTCTCGCCAATCATATCCACGCACTGAATTTATACCACCCAAATAAAACCGTTCGTAATCCGGCAAGATGCCTCCTGAATTCTCTGTGACGTATCCTGCTTTACCATGTAAAAAACCAACCGTATCCAAAACCAGCGGCATATACCACCCGGTTTCGGCCAGGGCCTTTGTAAAAGCGACATTCCCGCCAAGGCCTGCGTATTTCAATGTAGCAATGTGCTTCGATCCTTCAGATGGATTAAACGCTCTATTTCTTGAATCGTAGATGATGCTGGTGGTTATGCTGCTCGTAATATTGGTGCCTTCCAAATCCTTGATCGACGTTGCAGCATTTTCAGATATGTTTGTTATGTCGGCATCGTCATAATTGTATTTAATGCTTGCCCTTACAAAATCATAAACAGGATAGCTGAATCCCACGCCTCCCCCGAAGCTTTTCCGGTCATACGTATCATAATCGGTTTCCCAGTTATACAAATCAACTCCCATTGACAAAGGAATGTCAAATAGCCAGGGTTCCGTAAAGCTTAGTTTATAAAGGGAGGTCCGCCCGCCGATCTGGCCTTCCGCGTTGAGTATCTGCCCGCGCCCAAACAGATTCCTCTGTGAAACGGAGACCGAGCCAAAAACACTTTCCTGACTGCTGTATCCAGCACCAAATGACATGGTACCCGTAGGTTTTTCGGTGATATCGATCTTCAAAACCATCTTGTCATCTGCACTTCCCTTGACAGTATTGACCTTTATGTCCTCAAAAAAATCGAGTCGGTAAAGATTGCGTACACTCCGTTTTAATTTCCGACCACTATAAAGTTCATGTTCATAGACGCCAAGCTCCCGCCGGATCACTTTATCTCTTGTTTTAGTGTTT
>Ga0224502_10000379_pt1 | contig 14559 bp, 13 predicted proteins | sample SF_Oct11_sed_USG_5_FD_169104 | JGI IMG/M metagenome (GOLD analysis project Ga0224502, IMG submission 169104) | Sediment microbial communities from San Francisco Bay, California, United States - SF_Oct11_sed_USGS_13 | ecosystem: Environmental > Aquatic > Marine > Sediment | place: USA... | reverse complement strand
GGCCTCTGCGGCAGCGTGGACGAGTGCCTCGGCCCGACCATAATCCTGGCTGTGGTTTGCCGACAACTCAGCGACGACGTAGACCGGATGATCGGGGCCGATGCGGCGGTCGGCAATGGTCATTCCGACGGTACTCATTCCAGTTTCCAAATCTGTTGAAAAGCCTCGGCGGCTTCGAAACCGACGGTACTGCCCCACTTTCGGGCGATTGCTGCCAGGGTTTCCGGCGATCTCGGGTGAGGGAAGACCCGGCTTTCAGTCGCGTACATTTCCATGGCCTGAACTTTTCGATCGAGGGTCGAGGTGATATCGACGAAGTAATTGGGTTCGAACCGAGGTTCGAACTTCGCGAACGCCCACTCTGATGAGGACGGGACCTCATAGGCGAATAAAGCGTTCACGGGAGAGCCGGCAACGGGCCGAGTTGCAGTCATTGTGGCCCTGAAGGTGACTACATGGTCGATGTTGAGGTCGCCGCCGTGCTGGGTAAACACCTCCGACGGGCGTATTTCGGCGATGAGCGCTTCGATGGTCTTGACCACATCGAGGAGCGGAACCTCGTCGAATCGGTTATCCGGGTAGCGGAACTGGTGGACCGCGGCGGCACCGAGAAAGGCGCCGACATCGGCCGCGGTTTGAACCAGGGCGTCGACTCCTTGCGGGTCTGCATCTTCTCGGTTCAGCTGTCGGGAGGTGAACCCTTCGCCGAGAATCGCGATGTGGATCGGGCGACCTTCGAGGGTCGAACGCACGATCGTCCCGCCGCAACCAAGGACCTCGTCGTCGGGATGTGCTGCAATCACCAATATCGGCTGTTTCATCGCTCCTCCGTGGTGTCCCGGCGAATCTCCACCTCGGCCTGGATTCGTCCCTCGCTTAGCTCCGATTTCCTAAACGAGAGTGTGAACGGACCGAGCCGGACGAAGGCCGGAGGGTAACCCTCGGCGTCGAGCATCCGGATGTGGTCGTGGAGCCGTTCCAAGTCTTGGATATAAGCCGTGATTTCACTGTCGGCCGGAGTTCGCCGGGAGAAGGAGGTCGCCTCTCCAATCTGCGGCACCGGCTCGGGCTCTTCAGCAACGATCCGGGCGATCATATCGGCTGCAACCTCTGAGGCCCGAAGGTAAATCTCCTGGGCGCTGCCGTCCAAGCCGAGGGGGTGCTTGAGGTAAATCGGCCCGGCGTCCAGCTCGTCGGTCATCTTGAACGCGGTCAACATGGTTTCACGGTAGCCGCGGACTATCAGGTTCTGGAGCGGAGTGCCGCCCCGGCCGAAAGGAAGATCTGTCATGTGAAAACAGACGCACTCGAACTCGTCGACAATTGGCGAAGGGACCATCCATGACCAGTGGAGGAAGAACACGTACCGGGGGGCCAGCTCGGCGAATCGCTCTGCGGTGATCTGCTCCCGGTTTTCGAGGAAAAACCAACGGCCCGGGATCCGGCTAATGGAATTTTCAACGACCCGGCGGTTCCAGGATTTCGAGCTGGCGACGACATATGTGGTCATTCGCCGTCAGTCCCCTTGGAATGCCAGAGACTCGGTTCCCGGTTTTCGGCCCTGGTGTTCACGGAATGCCTGTCACCAACGAAGTTTTCCCCCAAACAGACTGCCATCACTTTCCCGAATCCTTTTGAAAGACCATATCGCACGATTTGTGGCCGGCAATCACAAGGTCACGCGAATGCTGATAGCCAGCCTTAGAAAATGCGGCGATTGACACCTGATTAGTCTTCTTGATGAAGGCATGGACGACATTCACGGCCGGGATCTCCTCAAGGTACCGTAGCGTCCCAGCGCGAATCAAGGTTACCCCAAACCCACGGCCTCGGCTGGACGGGACGATTTGAATTGTCACGACTGCATCCCCCCTGTCGAGATCGAATCGAACCTGGCCGACGAAATTGCCCTCGGCATCCTCGGCTACGAAGACTTGCGAATCCTGCTTCTCGATAACCCGAGCGAACCACTTCACATGGGTTTCCCACTCAATCTGTTCTTGAGAAAAGGAGAAAGATCGAACAACAGGATCGTTGGCAAGGACCCACAATCTGTGGCGGTCGCCGGGCCCGGCTTCACGAAGGCGGAATCTCGAATTGTCTGACGGCATCTGATTTCCTTTGCACATATTCCGATCTGTGCAGCTTGAATGTTCATAACCAACACTTCAAACCAAGTTTCCTATCACCGTGCTGACCACACGAGCTGCGCCCATACCGTCAATCATTCCTTGCGATGCTTTAATCATCGCGGACCGCCGTGGCTGATCGCCGCACACGAGGCGTATAACCTGCCGAAGCTCCTCGGCCGCAGACGTGGTCATGCCGTCGAAGGCCACGGCCGCTCCGGACCTTTCCAACGCGGCTGCACCCAGTCGCTGATTCTCGGCGACAACCCCGATAACGGCCGGCACTCCAAGGTACGCGAGTTCCCAGACGGTGCTCCCCGCCGTACTGACGGCGAGGTCGGCCTCGGCCATGAGCTGGGCCATGTTGGCGGCGTTCTCTATCGACCGGACCCTGTGGTGCGAGTTCCTGGCCCTAACTTCGATCGGTCCTGTGCCGGAGCTGGCCCCACCAACCACAACCGTGATGTTGAGGGGTTCAGGGATTTCCTCGAGGACATCAAGGATCCTGATCGCGAAACCGCCGACATCGGCGCCACCGGTGGTCACAAGAACGTTGCAAACCGCTGGGCTGACCTCGCTTCGATTCTGAGCTGTATCGAGGAATTCGCGGCGAAGCATCACGTACTCAGGACCCAGCAAGAGCATGCAGTTTGGCGGCCGATCCACGTAGATGTCCTCAGACGTCCCCAGGTTCTGGTCGAGGATCAGGTCCGCCTGGTACGCACCGATCTGACCGAAGTCGTCGAAAACCAGGAGGGCCCTGGCTTTTCCATACACAGCCCGCTGGTAGTCCACGGAAAAGCGGTAGCCGTCAGCGACCACCACTGCATCAAGATCATGGGCCAGTTTGAGTGTCGTAGCCGCATCGTCCGGCGATCCGGCCTCGGCGTCGAAGATCACCACTTTGCACCCTTCGGACCGCAACCGGTCGACGAAAACCGCCGGAAGCTCCGAACAGGCGAACGTCACTCGACGCCCCTCGATTCGCCACTGCTGGGCGAGGGCGAGGCACCGCATGACGTGACCGGCGCCGATCGTTGGGCTGGCGTCTGTTCGTATGAGGAGTCTTTCGGCGGTGGGCATCAACCTTCCTCGAGGGCCTTCTGGCGCACCGACCGGTTGATTTCCGCGAGGTGCGGATTTCGTCGGACGATTTCCAAGGCGTCCTGCCACCCGAAATCGTCGCGCCCGCCGAACGCCTCAGCGATGGCGCGTACCACCTGGAGGTCTGCGGTGGTGTCGACTGTCCAGCGAAGATCACTGTGGTCCTCTTCGAACGGGACGGAGTGGAGCTTGAACCGACCAGGGTTCCCATAAATATACGGTGTCACGTGGACCCGTTCATGTGGCTGATCGGCTCGGTGCCACGCTTCCTCGAGGGCCAATCGAGAGAAGACCTCCACGTCCAGACCTCGTGGGTAGCCTCTTACCAGTGTGTTGCAGGCGTAATCCACCACGTTGCCGGTGAACTCGCCCACCACCCCATCGATGACCACGGGGTCGATCAGCGGGCAGTCGGAAGTGATTCTCACGATGGTATCCGCCAGAAATTCGTCAGCCGCTCTGTAATAACGGTCGAGCACGTCATTCTCGGATCCGCGAAAAATCGACACCCCGAAAGTGTTACATTCGGCGGCGATGACATCGTCGCGAAGCGACACCGACGTCGCCACCACGACATCGTCAATTGTGCGGGCGCGGCGTGTGCGGGTGACGACCCACGCGAGCATGCTCCGGCCGGAAATTTCCATCAGTACTTTCCCCGGAAGCCGCATGCTGCCCATGCGCGCCTGGATGATGGCCACGGTCTTCATCGCCTGCCGAGCGCCGACGCCACTTTCCTGACGGCGGCCAGTACGTCATCGACGTCATCGTCGGTCATCGAGGCGAAAATGGGGAGTGAGAGGATCCGACTATACTCCGATTCTGCGACTGGGCAAAGACCCGGGCTCGTTTCAAAGCGTTCCCTGTAAAAGGGGTGGAGATGGACCGGGATATAGTGGACGTTCACTCCGATTCCCTCGGCTCGCAGCGCGGCAAAGAACTCCTCGCGCCTTTCCGCGAACTGTTGGCCGGAGAGCCGGACCACGAAAAGATGATAGGCGTGTTCGACATCGGTGGCAGTCGTCAGTGGCTCGACACCGTCCACCTGCACCAGTTCATTGCGGTAACGCGATGCGATCTCGAGTCTTCGATCGAGCCACGCTCCCGCCTTTTCGAGCTGTTTCATTCCGAGGGCGCACTGCATGTCCGTCAATCTGTAGTTGAATCCGAGGTCCACCATCTCGTAGTGCCAAGAGCCTTTCACAGCACGTTCGTGGAGGTCCGATGTGATGCCGTGATTGCGGAAGATCTTGGCTCGTCGCGCGAGGTCACTATCGTCGGTGGTGAGCATCCCTCCCTCTCCTGTTGCGATATGTTTGGCAGGGTGGAAGCTGAAGGTGCTCGCGTCCGCTAGCGAACCCACTGGCCGCCCCCGGTACCGAGCGCCGAGGGCGTGGCAGGCGTCGGCGAAGAGTGATATCCCGTGGGCGTCGGTAACTTCCCTCAGCCTGTCGTAATCGCTGGGCTGGCCCGCGAAATCGACAGCGATCACTGCACGAGTGCGCGGTGTCAGCAGAGCTTTGACCTGATCGGGATCGATGAGGAGTGATCTTTGATTGACGTCAGCAAACACCGGGGTTCCACCTTGGAAGACGACACAATTTGCGGTCGCTACGAAGGTCATGGCGGGTACGATGACCTCATCTCCGGCGCCGATTCCGAGAGCCGCGACGGCGGCGTGAAGGGCGGCGGTGCCACTGCTCACCGCAACTGCGTGCGCTGCGCCGACCTTGCGCGCAAACGCCTCTTCGAACTCTTCGACCAATGGCCCCGTTGTAAGCCAGTTCGATCGCAGCGTCACGGCAACCGCAGCGACGTCGTCATCGTCAATTGTCTGACGCGCATAGGGGAGCATGTCCGTCCGTATCGGATCACCGCCATCGATGGCCAGTGGGCCGAAATCAGGCATCAGCTCTCGTCTCCGGCGAGAGCGCGGAGTTGCGGTGCGTCGAGCCATTCGCGGTTGTTGTCGCTCGTGTAGGAGAATCCGTCCGGCAGGCTCTTTCCGTCGGTCCAGTTCCCCAGCTCCCACCAGGGGTGGGCCGGCTGGATGATGAACGAGTCGTCAAGCTCAACAGCCTGCCGGGCTTCATCTTCCGATATCAAAACCTCGTGCAGCTTCTCGCCGGGCCGGATTCCGATCTCTTCGATCTCACACTGCGGAGCTATGGCGGTGGCCAGGTCCATGATGTTCATGCTCGGGATCTTGGGGACGAAGACCTCACCGCCATGCATGCGTTCGATACAGTCGATAACGAAACGAACACCCTGGTCGAGTGTGATCCAGAATCGGGTCATTCGCGGATCAGTCAGTGTCAGCTTTCCGCTCTCACGCTGACTCAGGAAGAGAGGGATGACGCTGCCGCGGCTGCCAACTACATTGCCGTACCGAACACAGCTAAACCGCGCTGGTCCCTCGCCCCTGTACGCGTTCGCCTGCACGAAGAGCTTTTCGGAAACGAGTTTGGTGGCGCCATAGAGGTTCACCGGGTTGACCGCCTTGTCAGTGCTCAACGCGATCACTCGCTTCACACCGGTGTCAAGCGCTGCTTCAATGACGTTACGCCCACCTTCGATGTTTGTGACCACCGCTTCAATCGGGTTGTATTCACACGCCGGAACCTGCTTGAGCGCCGCAGTGTGGACGACCACCTCCACTCCCTGCATCGCGCGGCGCAGCCGCTCCCGGTCTCGGACGTCTCCTATGAAGTACCGGAGCCTTGGGTCGTCGTAGCCTGAAACTCTCATTTCATGCTGTTTGAGTTCGTCTCGGCTGAAAACGATGAGTTTGAGAGGGCTGTAATGCCGCAACATTGTGGCCACAAATCTGCGTCCGAACGAGCCGGTTCCGCCAGTGACGAGCACAATCTTCGTGGACCAATCCACCGTGGGTTCCTCCATTTCAGTCAAGGCGACAGCACGCCACTCAATCGTACTGTAGTTGTTGTCGCCGTGGCCAGATGGAGGCCCTCTTCCGGAGTTATTGACAAAAATTGAGGTGCGGACAGGAGTTGGAATCTGCGTTCAGTCGTCGGATAGCCCAATTTTGCGCTGGGCGTAGCGCGCTATCCGACGATGAATAGACTTCAGCTGCCGAAATGGGGTCCATCCGAGTTCGGTCCTCAACTGGTCAGGTGGCAGTCGAAATGAAGCGCCGATTTCGTCCGCGCCGATGTCTTGAAATGAAGTATCGTTGAAGCGATCCCAATCGAGCTGCGGATAACGACGTCTCATTTCGTCGAATTGCGTAAGGCTTTCGATGCTTTCGGATTTTAGCCGGTTGACGAAGGTCTCTCCATGAACGAAGGCTCTTCGTCCTAAGTAAAGGGAATAAAACAGTGCGGTAGAGTAGCTGTTCGAGCAGACATATTTGTATCGAAGAACAAGGTCTCGGAAACGCGCAACAAAATCAGGATTCTGATCCCGATGTCCGAGTGTTGTGATCGCAAGGCCTCGATCCTCGACTAGCCTACGGATCCTGGCATCTTCGAATTCTCTCCAATAGAGGCACATTGTGGTCGATTGAAAGCTTCTGATGATCGGGTCAAGTTCCTTCAGATACCTGGAGAACAGTGTGGCGCCGTCTTCAGCAAAAGGCTCGTTTTCGTTGGTGTGTGCGGGGAAGAGGAGGAGACTGTCTGGCGCCCCAGTCCATGTTCCCGAGGGTGGTTGAAGGTAAACGAGGGGGGCACCGATCACCTTCATATTTTGGAGACCAAGATTATGACAAATCTTTTCGTTCCGTGAATTCCAGAGGAAAAAGTGACTGTCCCTGGGTAGCTCGCCGGACTCTATATCGCCTAATGGCATGCCCGGTCCATAACTCCATCCGTGCTGAAGGTAACCTTGTATCGGTAGAGGAATCTTGAGTCCACAGTACGATCTCAGTAACCCTGCGTGACCGTACATTTCGTTGTTCAACATCTCGCGCCCGATTACGCGCATAATAAAACGGTTGGATAAACTCGTCATTCTAGGGGTGCATTTTACCAAGGTACGAAAGTCAATAGTAGACGGGAATTACGATCGCTGTCACCTTTGCGCCTCCGTTCCTCTGTAGGCGGCAGACTGTGGTTCGAATTGCGGAGATATTGTTAGCCGGCCTTGGGATTACGATTCGCGCCGCAAAGATCTCGAAACGGCTGTAAGCTTCTTGAAGGGTGCGGGTTCACTCCTCAAGAACCCCCGCTCCGGGTCCACGATTCGAGCCGATTTGAAGATTGGTTCGTCCGCGTCGTGATTTTGGAAAAGGAATACGGGCACTTCGCCGATCTTCTATCAGTTGTAGACGAGACCTTTCGTTTGACGGCACCTGGGGAAACGGCCAAAATTGTATTCCCGGTTCAAAAGAATCGTCCGGGAACATCTTTTGATGGTTTTCGTCGCCTGTCTGCCCAAGAATCCGCTCCGCAAGGCGTGGATAGCGACCTACCTCAAGGCCGGTCGCGGCCCGAGGCAACGGTGGCGTCAAACAGATGAGAAGAAACTTTGGGCAGAAAGTCGATGTCTATTATAAATATTTACATGGCAGCACATTCTGTCGAGATGTCCAAGACGTTCGTCGTGGGTTTGTTTCTGTCGGACACCGAGCCCGTTGTGAGGTGCCTGGGATGGAGTCTAGGCGGAAGTGGGGGCTCCCACGCTATTTGTGATGGAACGGCTTGCCAGAGGTTTCGGCTGCGGTTCTTTGGAGAAACCTGCAATGTTGGATTGAGACGTGTCGAAGTCCGTTCGGGCGTTACAGCCATTCGCAAAGGTTAGAGGTGTGGTGTTGGGAGACAAAATTTTCCACAAACTAAGGAACCGAGACTCAGCAGGTCTCCATATGCAGGAGAAGGTCCTCTATAAGTCGAATGTCTTTATTCGGCGGCTCATTCGACTTTCGCCGAGATGCGTGGTCGTCTGCGATGCCCTTCCGGAGGAAGGGGTCGAGGTCCAGTTCGTCCGCTGGACAGTGAGATCCGCGAGCGACCCGGCTTCGTTCACATTTTCTGGCGAGGCTACCGGTCTCCAGAGTGACGCCCGAATGGGGACGATCCTAACGAGAGGCGCAGACGGCACGCGACCGGCCCTCTGGCACCCCCGTGGTTTTCTGGTCAGCCGGGCGCGCACGAGGGGGCGTTTTTCGGTTGTCGAAGGGACCAACGTCGAGAGCTGGTGGGAGCTGGGCGGATCGCCGACACTGCATCTCGAGTTGCCGGCCGCGGCCGACGCGGCAGTTTCCTGGCCGATGGTCGTATTCAACGGTGAAAGTCCCACGACGGTGTCCGACATCGTCGACCTGACCGAAATCGAGTCCCAGCGTTTCGTGAAGTCTGACTGGTTCGACGCCGCCTCGGTCGCGGACCTGTGGAAGAACCTCGCCGACGGTGCCGTGTACGACCCGAGAGACGCCGGGCAGGGACGATTTCGGTGTCAGCAATGTGCCCTGGCGTGGTGGAGCTACCTGATGGCACTCAACCGTGAGACGTCCAAGGCCCATTATCGAGCCCTCGCCCGCTGGGTCGCGTGGTCGGTATGTTTCGATCTCGGCGATGCCGGCGCGTGGCGGCATGGGTTCTGGGATGAGGAACCCGAGATCCACTCACGGATGCTTTGGGACGGGGTGCGCCTCCTTCTGTCCGAACACGAGATGGCTCCCCACCCCGACCTTCTCGCGGGGGCTGAGGAGGTTACGGAGTTCGCGATCCAGAATCTCACTGAGGAGCTCGACGGCGGGTGGTTATGGTTCCTCCACGATTCGGACGAGGGATCCGTACCGCTGGGCGTTTCTGAACCGGTGCTCGGTCGCTCGGAACACAACTCGCTATGCCTGAATACCCATGTCCAGGCGCTCTGCGCGCTCGCACGGTTGGACCGCGTCGCGGACGACGGCGGCCACATTCGCGAGGTCTACCGAAAGGGGCTGGGTGGGCTCGAGGCTGTGCTCGGGCTTGACTGCGACTCGCGGACGCTGCGTCTCGTTGATCGCATGTTGCCTTCCTTGCTGTCCTGGAAGGTCCCACATGGGTTTGGCGAACGCATGCTGCGTTTCATCGCGTACCGGGTTCTATTGGGTGGGTACTGGTGGGTCCGGAAGCGTGGACCGTGCCTCGTGCTTCCGAGTGGCTATATTGACCGAGATCTCGGTCGCTCGATACTGGCCGACGAATACCACGTGGTGAACCTCAAGGATCTGTGCGAACTCCAGCGTCTCGATCCGCAACCCTGGATGGCAGAGGTCATTTCAGCCGCGATCCGATTCGCCGCTTCCCTCGATTTTGAACGAGCGCTGGAGCGGAGCCCCATCTGGGCGGAGTGGGCCGACGTTCTCGAACTGACCGACGTGGACAATGACGTCGATTCCAAGCAGGTGGAGGCGATGGTCGCCGATGTCCTGGATGGAAAACCGCTCGATGCGTTCTGCGCGGCGTGTGGTGTGTGGCGTTTCGAGGCCGCGGACTGATGGACATCGATCATCCGCGCCTGGCTGTCGTCACTCCTGATCGGGACGCGATTTCGGAGTCCTTCATCAATGCTCATATCGAAGGGCTCCTCGAGAACCCTGTGGTCATTTGGGGCTCGCCGCGACCCCTCTTTGTTGTTGGTCGCGACAGCGTTCTGTCGGGAGTTCCGAGGGCTCTCGCGAGAACACTCAGCCTCGGATGGCGGATGGACACCCTGCGCGCCCACGGGGCGGTTGGGCGACGTCTCCCGATGCCCCTCTATTCGCGAGAGATGGCTCGATTTCTGAGGCACGCTCAGATCGACATTGTTCTCGCCGAGTACGGGACGACAGCGGTCGAAATCGTGGAGGCGTGCTCGATATCTGAAACGCCGCTGGTCGTTCATTTCCACGGTTTCGATGCCTATCAAGAAGAAACCGTGAACCGTTTGAGCCAGTCCTACGATCGGCTCTTCCAAACTGCCGCCCGGATCATCGTGGTTTCGGAAGACATGCGTGAGCGCCTTCTGGGGCTTGGGGGGTCTCCGGAACGGGTCATCTGTAACCCCTGCGGCGTCAACGTAGATATTTTTCGTGGCTCGGACCCTCTGACCGCACCGCCGCTCTTGTTGGCGCTCGGGCGGTTCGTCGAGAAAAAAGGACCGTTGCTGACTCTCCAGGCCTTTTCTCTGGTACTCGCCGAGGAGCCGGATGCCCGCCTCGTCATGCTGGGAGACGGAGTGCTGCGCAGTGAGTGCGTCAATACCGCGCGACAGCTCGGAATTCAACGGAAGGTCGAGTTCCCTGGACCCGTCAATCACAACGAGGTTGTGGCGTGGATGTGTCGGGCGCGTTGTTTCGTTCAGCACTCTCAGCGAGCTCGCGATGGAGACTCCGAGGGAACTCCCGTTGCAGTACTCGAGGCCTCGTCATGCGGTTTGCCGGTGGTATCGACGAAACATGGCGGTATCGTCGACGCGGTTGTTGAAGGACAGGGTGGATTCCTGGTCGATGAGGGCGACGTCGAGGCAATGGCCCAACACATTCTCGAGTTCATCCGTGACCCGGCTCTCGCGGCGACCATGGGCGAGGCCGGCCGCCGTCACATCGTCAGCAACTACTCGGCTGAAACGAGCCTTTCGCGACTTCGTGCGGTGCTACTCGCGGCGGCTCGGGAATGCCCCTGAGAGGTCTGTGAGGATACGCCACCATTCTGGTCCGCTTGTATCACGGCCAGACCGGTCATAACATCCGGATTTCAACACTCCGAAGTCGTGGTGGCCCACCACAAGCTGAGCGAGAGAACGTTCCAGAGGTAGTTTGGGTCGACCTGACGGAGCCGTTCATAGTTGTCACGGAGACTTTCGAAGTCCACGAACGGACAATCGAGATCGGCGAGGGCTGACATGAGATGAGATCTCGACTGGCCAAGCCAATCTGAAAGTGGGAAAGGGAATCCCATCTTTTCGCGCCGCCATGCAACGCTTTCGGGAAGGTCGTCGTTCAGTGCGACCCGAAGAATCCACTTCGTCCACCCGTCTTGGATGAAGTATTCAACAGGAAGGCGAAAACCGAGTTCTACAACCCGGTGATCTAGGAACGGACACCTCAGTTCGACGGGTACGCCCATGCTGTTCTGGTTGTCAATCCGAGTCCAGTACGGAATGAGCCAGGTATCCATGTTGGCCCGTTGCCGAGCCTCGAGTTCGGATGGGGGCCGACTCATCGGCACGCGCTCGCGAAAGCTGTAGCAGGGATCGATCTGAGGCGGCAAGGAGCGGCGTTGAATCCACCCCTCGGTTGGTGGGTATGCGGTGAGCAGTCCGCGAACAACCCAGTCCTTGAGCGTGCTCTTCGAATAGCGGGTGGGAAACCTCCTGAACTCGCGCAAAGCCGAAAGCAGCCGTCCCCTGCGGATCAACCATCGAATATTGGGATGAGCGTATTGGCCGGGGTATCCGAGGAAGACCTCATCGCCACCCGCGCCGTAGAGGACTCCGCGTAGGCCGTGGCTGCGGATGGCCTCCCAGATTGCATGGTTGGTGAGCTGGTTGGGCGAGTGGAACGGCTCGCCCATGAGACCGACGAAATCGCCGAGCCGTTCGAGAGGATCGGTCAGCGGTGGTGACAGGACGTGATAGTCAACCGTCGATCCGTACATTTCGGCAACCGCGCGTGCGTACGGCTCCTCGTTGGCCTCCGGGTTGGGGAACGAAACGGTGTAGGCGTCCACCCGATCGGTCAGTCCGGCTGTCAGGGCGAGGATCGACGACGAGTCGAGACCGCCGCTCACTTGCACGCCGACCGGCACATCGGCCCGAAGTCGGATGCGAACGGCGTCCATGAGGGTTGTCCGAACAACCTCGGCCGCCTCGTCGGGAGAAATGTCGTTGAGGCCGAGACGCTCGTCGGCAAGCCTCCAAAAACTTACCGGTTCCATCGCCGCCTCACGAACCCAGACGTACGACGCCGACGGAAAGGTGTGCACCTCATTGAAGAACGTGCTCCCGGCGATGTCACGGATTCCCCAGCGCAGGAAATCCGCGGCCGACTGTTCGCGAACTGTCCAGTCCGGCGACGGGACGATACTTCTCAAGGCCCGGATTTCCGATGCCCAGTACATCCCTGAGGAGGTACTGTAGATGTAGAGTGGCGCCTTCCCGATGCGGTCCCGAGCCAGCAAAACGGACCTTTTCTCGGCGTCAAATAACGCAAGTGCCCAGAAACCGATGAACTGCTCGAAACAACCAGTCCCCCATTCCTGGTAAGCGGCGAGAAGTACTTCCGTGTCGGAACGGGTAAAAAACCGCCGACCGAGGCCTTCGAGCTTCTCGCGGAGTTCGACATAGTTGTAGATCTCGCCATTCCAGGTGACGCAACAGGTCCCATCTTTGGACCAGAATGGTTGATGGCTTTGGGGGCCGGGGTCGACGAGCGCGAAACGTCGATGCCCGAGAGCGATGGTGTGCGGCGATGGGTCCGCATCGCTATCGGGGTGTCGCAGCACGACGTCGGCCATAGTGTCCTTGGTGGCGAGGTCTATGCGGAAACCGGAATCTGGTTTGATCAGCGTGATGCCCTCGTCATCAGGCCCGCGGTGGCGCATCTCGTAGAGGGCCGCCCTGAGAGCATTGCTGTCTGGCCTAGTTTCTCGCCATATCATGGAGCCGACGATGCCGCACATGGATCAGGCGCCCCCTCTTGGAGTCCGAAATCGGGGTGCCGATAATCGACCGGTATCACAATGCATCGAGTGCCTCCGCCCTGGAGCGGCTTCGAATTCGATATTCGCGCTCGAGCTGGCCCTCGCGGTCGAGCCGGTATTCCGTCTGCTCGTGAAAGTTATAGTGGCAGGTGATGCGCCACAGGTGTCGCGCATGGTCTCCGGCGAGCTCGAGCATCCAGAGGTAGAGGGCGACGTCGTCGGCTGACGCCCAGTACTCTCCGGTGTCGGGGTCAATCATGACCTCTTCGGACACGTGGTCGAAAAGCGCCCTCCGAAAAGTGTGGAGGTGGCTGGTGGCCCACGGATAGTCCCGGTAGGAGCGGTTTCCGCGGACCTCGCGTGGTGGCGGCAGCTGGAATGGGATCACTCCGGTCGACTCGCGTTGGGTGTTGTAAGTCATCCAGACCTCCGGATCCCGGTAGACCTTGTTGAGGAACGACAGGACCCCCGGGTCCGGTAACCAGTCGTCGCCGTTGAGTTCAATGACGATCGACTCGCCATCGACCTGGCGGATGCCGTCGAGGGTGTTCCAGGTACCACCGCGGCGCTGTGATCGTTTCACGAGATCGACGTTGTGGCATGGATGGTGCTGACACCAGGCTTCGATGATGTTCAGAGTGTCGTCGGAGGAAGAGTCGTCAATGAGCAGGTGACGATAGCTGTCTTTCGGGTAATGTTGGCGCTCGACCGAATTGAGGCAGCGCACGGCATCGTGCCCCGCGTTGCGCTGAGTTGACACAATGTGGAAGTGGTTTCTGAGCCGCGGCCGCACCAATGCGTAACGGGCCGCCTCCCGGGTCCGCCCGGCGGCCCGTAGGAGGAGGCGGACCCGGTAGCGGCCAATTAACCACGTTAGAGGATTGCTCATGAATCGCATACTGCGCACTTCAATAATACAAATCAACCGGGCCGAAGCACACCGTGACCTATAATTTGGCTGTGGTACACACGACCACCGAAAGCGCGAATGATTGCCGAGCCTCTCGTCACCTGGTCATACCGGAGTGTGGAAGCGTGCCCGGAAGCAGGGTGTTTCGATGACGGTACGACGCGAGGTCCTGGTGCTGACCCTTTTCTCGGGCGAGGCGGAATTCGATCGTTGCCGGTCGTCCCTCGAACTCCAGGAATACCCTTCTTGGGAACAGCGAGTCTTCGAAAACCTCCCGAACACAGAGGCCCACTCCCGGTTGTACGAGACGATCATGACGGAGCACGAGAATTTCAGGCTTTTCCTGAAGCTCGATGCGGACATGATTCTGGCCGACTCCGAAGTTCTCGGCGACCTCGTTCGGGTTTTCGAGGAGCGGCCGGAGCTCGACCATTTGGTGGTGGCGGTGTCCGACTGGATGACCGATAGCCACATCATCGGCGGCCACGTCTTCTCCAACCGGGTGCGGTGGAAGCGGCATGAGGAGACCTTGTATGTCGACCCGGATCCGGAGTTTCCGGGCCGCAAGCTGGTGGTAGATACGCCGGCCCGGGATCTGATCCTGCACGCAGGGGACCCGTCGCCGCTGCAGGCGTTCCACTTCGGCGCTCACCGTGCATTGCAGGCGTCACAGGTATACCGAAGGCTGCAAGATGCCCGACCCCACAATGCGCGCCTTCAGTGGCAATACCTGGATCGAGTGTGGGATCACTACGAGCGATCGGGAGATCGACGGCTCGGGCTGGCG
>Ga0224502_10000378_pt1 | contig 14581 bp, 13 predicted proteins | sample SF_Oct11_sed_USG_5_FD_169104 | JGI IMG/M metagenome (GOLD analysis project Ga0224502, IMG submission 169104) | Sediment microbial communities from San Francisco Bay, California, United States - SF_Oct11_sed_USGS_13 | ecosystem: Environmental > Aquatic > Marine > Sediment | place: USA... | reverse complement strand
ATGGTGACCGCAAGGTCCGTAAAGAGTTTGATGTAGAAGATCACCGCGATACCAACAACACCGGCCAGGGCCAATAGTACAGCGGCCGCGAAGGCCAACCTCAGCGGCATGGCCGAAAAACCGAAGAACGCATCGAACGCAAGTTCAGCCAATCCCAACAGTCCGACCCTCGAATTTCCTCCGGGGCGGCCACGGCGCGGTGCGTCGACCCCGTCCTGCCGAAAACCGACCCAGGCGCGGAGACCCGGGAAGTATCGGTTGTGTTCGGGGAGATGACGGACCTCGTCCGCCACTCGGCGGTCGATGAGCCCGAAGTTGCCGGCTGCGTGCGGAACTTCGATCGGTGTGATGGAAGAGAACACGCGATAGTAGGTGCTGAACAGAAACCGCACGAAGGCGGGTTCCCGGCGACTGGTCCGAGCTGCAAAGACAACCTCGGCGCCAGCACGCCACTTGTCGACCATGGCCGGTATCACCGCGGGGTCGTCTTGCATGTCAGTGTCCATGATCAAAACGACGTCGCCCGACGCGTGCTCAATCCCGGCTGTCACTGCTGCCTGATGCCCAAAATTCCGCGCGAAATCTAGAATGACGACATCAGCACGATTTCCGAACTCATCCTTGATCTCACGCATCGCGGCCAGCGAGTCGTCGGCACTGCCGTCGTTGATGAACACCGCCTCGATTTGAAATCCGAGCGGTTCAACAGCCGACACCAGCTCACCAAAAAAATCACAAAGCGTCGCGGCCTCGTTATAGACCGGCAGGACCATCGACATTTTCACTGGACACCATCCTTGAACCACAAGCCGCACAGGGTTGTACCGAACGGGGCGGAAACATATTTCTGCACCCGGCTCTCCATGCGGCCGAGCACCACCTGCAAGGCGTTGAGCACCCGCGGGATTTCGATGAAATCGCTATGTGCAGGCGGCCGCCTCCGCCCTTGCATGAATCGCCTGAAACCCCATACGACTGGGTACATCCATGAAAAACTATACTCCAAAGAAGCGGGCCTCCAACCCTCACCAAAGACAGAGGCCAGAGTGGCCTTGGTGTAGCGCCGCTGGTGACCGTGCATTTCGTCCCAGTAGCTCCACAGCTCTGGGCCCGCTGGCACCATAATCACTACGGCACCACCCTGCCTGAGCACCCTGCTCATCTCCCGCACAAGAGTGCCTGGATCCGCCAGATGCTCGAGGACGTCGAGCAGGACAACGGCATCAAATGTTGTATCCGCGAAGGGGAGTGCCGCCAACGCGTCCGCTTGGACAGCGGCGAGATCCCGGCAGTAGGCCAGCGCCCGCAATTCGAGGTCGATCCCGACTGCAGAGGTCCATCGCGAGCTTCGCTCGCGCAGGTTTGCCCCGGTACCACAGCCTATCTCGAGTAGCCTGGACCAGGGTTCCTGCTCGGTGCCAAGAAGACGATAGAGGTTGTGGCGACGTACACGGTGCCACCAGTAGAAGGTCTCCTTGTAGGCAAGGTCATCGATCAGATGCGGCTCCATCAGCCCTTGGGATCGGGGCGAAACTTGGTCCCGTGGTCTCACTGGTTCTTGAATTTCTTGTAGGCCACGAGGCCGCAGTCCTCGAGTCCGATCCCGTACGGATCGCCGAAGGCATCCAGCGGCACCTGGCGGAGAGCACCGGCCTGGATCAGGTCCTCCCAACTAGCCGGACAGATACCATAGTGGGTGATAAATGCCTCAAGCAGCGGCTCCAGTTTCTTGCGGTCCCTCGCGGTCACCGCATCGTAGAACTGGTTCATGCACAGAACGCTGTCCCATTCATTCTCGGCGTCTTCGAGCGCGCGACGCCAGTACTCGATGGAGTCATCGAGCGTCCACGCGCTCTCCTTGTCGCGCCACACCCCAACCATGCGTTTGATACGCGGCGGCGCCCCTGGGCGTTGGGTCGCGATCTCCGCGTAGTGGAGGGCGGTCTCCCGGTCCTTGAATCGAATATAGAAATCCCACGCGGCCGCCTCCGCCAGTTGCCAATCGTCCGGCAGATTATGCAACCCCTTGTCGAAGAGTCGCCGCACCGCAGCGTCGATCTCGTTCTGGTCGCCTCCGGTCTGGATTTGCATGATCAGTGCGCCAATCCGATAGGCATCGACGTATAGGGGATCGAGGTCGGTAATCAGATTGTAGACCGTCTCGAGATAGAGGAAGCGTTCGTGGGGCCGATAGAACGAGTAGTACTGAATCGACCACAGATACAAAACGTCGGCCACGAGCCCAGGATTGCCAAGGCTCATGATTCTGAGCATTTCTGGTGACGGCAGGTAAAGGAGCTCCCGCCCCAGGGGGTCCTCCCGCGTGATCCCGCCGAGCCTCACCTCCGACAGCACGACCGCGCCGAGCAATATCGTGATGACTGCGAACGTCCCGAATGTTCGCTTCACTTCAGGTCCTTGCCGCGGAAGCGGAGATTGGCGAGGAAGAGAACCACGACAACAAAGGCAATGGCATAGAGACCGGCCCAGCCTGCTGCTGCTCCAGGGATGGCCAGATCGTGGACCACCTCGGTGCGAAAATTGAATCGCTCGAGATTAGGCAGAAGATAGTAAACAACCGCTATCACAGCCCTTGTCAGCGCTCCCGGAAGCTGGCGTGTCAGAAGCCACAGGTCGGCCGACATATGTCCAACAACAAAGACCGCGAGCGTCATCAGGGATCCCAGGATGGGCCGTGTGAGAACAGCGAACAGAGTTGCAAAGGCGGCGAGAACCAGCATTTCGAGCATCGTCATGGCGCCCGCGAAGAGCAGCATGAGGTCAAGCTCTCCCGCCGCCACCAGCACCGTCAGCATCAGCACAAAGGTAATCAGGACGAGGTTGGCAGCAACGATCAAAACCAAACCCAGATACTTGCCGAGGATGAACTGCCACCGACGCACCGGTTTGGCGAGGATGTTGAAGACCGTTCGGCTGTCGACCTCTCGACTGATCAAAATCATGCTCATCATGACCGCGATCAACATCGAAAAAAACTGCATCGCCGCGAGGCCGATATCCTTGATGATTTTGGTCTCATTTCCGACCGTAAGCATCCCGAAGAGTTTCGAGCTGACCACCATCACCACTGCGAAACCGATAAAGAGGTAGAGAACTCGGTCGCGTACCGCTTCGCGAAAGGTGTTGGCTGCTATGGCCCACACAGCTCTCATGATCCGGACTCCTCGTAGTGACGCATCAGCAAGTCTTCAAGGGTCGTGCGTACCGGGTCGAGGCTCACAACCTGAATTCCTCGATCACCGAATTCTTGGATGAGATTGTCGCGATTCTCGGTGGTCACCCGCACCCACGACGCGCCGCTGGCGACGTGGTAGGCATCGAGCGGCGTTCGAAGATCCGCCGGCAACGCGCCGACAAAGGTCGCCTCATAGCCCGTCGTTTCGTCGGAAATCAACTCCGAGACGGTACCGATCGCCCGCACCCTACCATCGACGATGATCCCCACGCGGTCACAGATCATTTCCACATCGGGAATGATGTGGGTGGAAAAAAAGACCGTCACACCCGCCGCGGCCTGATTGAGGATGATGTCGCGAACGTCCCGCCTACCGACCGGATCCAGGCCGCTCATCGGCTCGTCGAGGATCAAGAGTTCCGGTTCGCCGAGCAGTGCCTGCCCCAGTGCCACCCTCTGCAGCATTCCTTTCGAGTAGGTCCCCATTGTGCGGTCGGCCCGGCCGCTCATTCCCACCTGATCCAGGACTCGTGAGATCCGGTCCGCGAGACCGGATCTATCGAGCCCCAGCAATTCGCCGCCAAACCCGAGGTACTCACGGCCGGTCAGGTGGCGGTAAATGTATGGACTTTCGGACATGAACCCAATCCGCTTCTTGGCTTCGAGCGACGTGTGTGGCAACCCACAGACCGTGATCTCGCCAGTATCCGGGTAGATAATCTCAGTAATCGCTTTGATAGTGGTTGTTTTGCCGGCCCCGTTGGGTCCAAGAAACCCGAAGATTTCTCCCCTCGCTACCTCAAAGCTGAGGCCCTTGAGGACCGCAATCGAGGCCTCGAAGAGTCCGGGATGGAAGGTCTTTTGAAGATCTTTGACGCTGAGTTGAATATCGGCCATGAGGATGCTCCCAGATAGCCCTCAGTATAACCGCTGTCAGTCGGTCTCCGGGGCCCGGTCAAACCTCGGAAAGGCCCGAGAATGAAACTTCGTGTCATAATAGGTGTTCGAAAAGGAGAGAAGGCATGTCCGAGTTCGCTCCGATGGACATTCTCGGAAAGAAATTCACCAAAAAACTGCACGGCTATGCCGAGCTTGAGGTGCACGAGTACCTGACTGAGCTGGCGCGTGTCATGGAAGGGCTGCTCCGCGAACGCGGAGAGCTCCGACAGCGTGTCCACCACATGGAGCAGGAACTTTCTGCCTTCCGCGAGCGCGAGTCCGCCCTCAAGGAGGCGCTGGTCGCCGCACAGCGTTCGGCCGAGACCACCATCGAGGTCGCACGTGCCGAGGGCCAGCGCATCGTCGGCGAGGGTCACGGCCTCGCAGAACGCCTGGTAGAAGAGGCCAATCAACGCGCCCTCAACATCGAGAGCGTGATCTCCGATTTGCGGAACCGGCGCCGCGAGGTCCGCTCTGAGCTCAATCGTATGGTCGAACTGTTGGGGGGCCTCATTCGGGACGACCAGCGCCGTGAGCGCGAAGAGCCATCGACGCCCCAGCTGGCCACTTTCCTACGACCGACCGCCGACAAGACCGAGAACGGGGGATGAGCCTCCTCGTTCGCGGCGCCCACCAGGTTGCCACACCGACCGGGAATGGCGCGCGGCTCGGACCGGAACTCTCGACCCTGACAGTCTTCTCTGATGCTGTAGTCCGATGTGAAAATGGCCGGATCGCATTCGTCGGCGAGGAAAGCGAGGACCTGCGTCGATTCGGTGAGCCCGACGATATTCTCGAAACTGAAGGCGGCTGCGTTCTTCCCGGTTTTGTCGATCCCCACACACACCCCGTCTGGGCAGGTTCGCGCGAAGATGAATTCGACCGTCGCCTGCGGGGCGAGACCTATATGGATATCGCCCGTTCTGGCGGGGGTATCAACTCGACGGTCCGCGCGACCCGCGCCGCAAGCTCAAAGGAGCTCCTCACCGCAACCCTCTCCCGTCTCGACCGATTCCTGACTCATGGGACCACGACAATCGAGGCGAAGTCCGGCTACGGCCTCGACCTCGAAACCGAGCTGCGGATGCTCGAGGTAATCCGCGACGCCGATAGCGCCCATCCAATCGATCTCCACCCCACCTGTCTCGCGGCTCATGAGGTTCCGCCGGAATACCGAGATGATCCAGAGGCCTGGGTGCAACGATTGGTCGACGAGATCCATCCCGAAATCGCCCGCTCTGGCCTTGCCGAGGCGGTGGACGTTTTCTGTGAAGAAGGGGTGTTCGACCTCGAGCAGACCCGCCGTTTACTCGCCGACGCCGACAACCTCGGCTGGCGGATTCATCTCCATGCCGACGAGCTGACACCGCTCGGCGGTGCCGAGCTGGCGGTCGAGCTTGGCGCCCTTTCCGCCGACCACCTGATGTGCATCACCCCTGAAGGTGTTGCTGCCCTCGCCAGATCCGAAACCGCAGCCGTCCTATTGCCAGGCACCTCATTCTTCCTTCGGTCACCATGGGCGCCGGCGCGGGCACTGGTTGACGCGGGTTGCGCCGTGGCGCTGGCCACCGACTGCAACCCGGGCTCCTCTCCTACCGAATCAATGCCCATGATCATCGCTCTCGCCACCCTCGGCATGGGCCTCGGAGTCGCAGAGGCTGTGACGGCCTCCACCCTCAATGCCGCCGCAGCAATTGGTCGAGACGATGAGATCGGCAGCATAGAAGAGGGCAAGAGGGCGGATCTGATCATTCTCAGCGGCCCGGCCTATCAACACCTGGTCTACAACTTCGGCGTCAATCCGGTGCGTCACGTTGTCAAGGGTGGTCGTGTTGTCGTTAGGGATGGCCTGCTGACAACGCAGAGGTAGCTTGGGACCGCTTTCGGTGGAGCACGATCCCGGTTAGCAGAATCGCCGCAGCGATCGCCCCCGCAATCGCCCGCGGATCCATTGCCCACCGGACTTCGACCTCGCTCCTCCCGGGTGGAAGGCTCACGGCCAGGGCGGCTCCCCAACGATCCGGTTGCGCCGGTCGCTGGTTCACGTTGATCATCCAGTGCGGATCAGCAAGGAGCCGGAGAACCAGGGTCGTGGATTGCGGACTCTCGACATCGATCCTTCGCTCGAGGGGTTTCCAACTGACCACTCGAGGGGCATCGCCCTCGGGCACGAGTGCGGTCTGGCGCGGCCCCAACAGAATCATCGTCTCGCCGAGGTCCTCCCACCACAGAGGTCGGTGCTCCATGACATCGACCAACAGGGGGTTGCCCGAAATCGATTCCATCACCCGCTCGCCGGCGATGATTGGATCTGTACCCACAGTGAGAGCCGGATCGGGTACAAGCCGCACCGCGGGAAGGCCGGCCAACGGGAGCAAGATCGCTGCCAAGGAAACTCCAAAAAGAAGTCGCCCTCGTTTCGGAGCTTCATCGAAGACGGCAGTCGTCGCCAACAGAGTCGCCGGCAACATCCATCGCCACGGGAACTGGAGCCAGGCAAGGGGTTCGAAATAGCGCCACAGTGGGGCGGACGGTACGCTGGCGAGCACGATCGTCACTACCGCCAGTCGACCGCGGTTCGTTTTCCACGCGCCGCTGACTCCCAGGGCCACCAAGAGACCGATGGCCGCCCAACCCATCGCGATGTTGATCTCCGGAAGATGCGGGCCGGACACGCCGATCAGGTTACGCAGAGGATGATGTTCGCCACCGGTCAATGCCGATCGAAGGGGAAAGTTCGGAGCTGATGAAATCAGAGGCCACCAGTGCCAGGCGCTCAGCCCCGCCGCCACCATGCCTGCTGTACCCAGTCGCCACGCCCCGAGAAGCCGTCCTCGGACGCCGGCAGGACGGTGACCCGGGGTGTCCGTCGGCAAGGCGAAGACCGCCAAACCGGATATCATCACAACCATCATCGCGGTCGGTGCATGGACCAGCCAGAGGAGGGCGAAGAGGACACCGTCACGGTCCCATTGCCACTTCCTCTTGGCCGCGTGTTCGAGGAGGAGCCAGGCAAGAGGCACACCAAGAAGCTGTGAAACTGGAAACCTGCAAAAGAACTCCGTCAGCATCGCCGGTGACAGGAGAACAAAGCTGGCCTTCGTCAGCCGGGACCACCGGTTTCGTCCGGGCGCCACCAGAATCGTCGCAAGTGCAGCGAGGGCGAGCGCCGCGCGAACGCCCCGACCACCCGTACCCAGAATCAAGCCCAGCGCTCCACTGATTGCAGGTCCGAGCGGCGAGTAAAGCCCTATCCCCGGCGAACCGAACGCGGCGTTGAGATCCGGCAGCCAGATCGGAAGCGACCACTCATGCAAGCACCGCATCACCTGCCAGGGCCACAACACGTGAACGTACAGATCGGTACCGCGAGGGAAATAGGGAATGACGATCGCGATGACGACCAGGACGGCCGCACCCGCAAGGGGCACATACTTCTTCACGATTCACACCCGCGAGAAGCTGCGGTTCATTCGAACAAGGTATTGGCCGCGTCGACGTTTCACCGTACCAAACTACCACGTAGAATTTCGGCCCCAATGGTCGAGATCGATGATCGCCGCCTCGACCTCATCGACCGAGATGTTTCGCATGCAGTCGCCGCAACCGGTGGTCGAAAAGACGACTCGGTGTCCGGAACCACGGGGTGCTGTGCGACCGCGATCGGTTGGCCCGAAGATGGCCACCACCGGGGTTCCAAGAGTCACCGCCAGCTGCATCGGCCCAGAGTCGTTCCCAACCAGCACCCGAAGACCCGCTGCTGTTGCCGCGAGACCCGCAATATCCATATCCGTCCCGACTACTGGAAGCTCATATTGAGCGGCTCTGCGAAGCTCTTCAGCAATCACTTCCTCACCAGGTCCGATCACGATCACCGATTCGCGCCCGCGCGCACGCAGCCGGGCGGCAAGCTCGCCGAAGAACCGAACCGGCCAGCGCTTGGTTTCACCGCGTGCGGTTGACGGCGCGAGGCCGATAGTTCGCTGCCCATTCATGCCGATTCTCCTCAGCGCCGCCTCACCCTCGCCCCTGACGTTGCCAGGCAATACGGGGCGCCATGAGGGGTCGGCCGCTTCGAGCCCGAGAATGGCGAGGACCGAATCGGCATCATGGACCTGGTGGCGGCCGCGGTCGACCCCAAAAGGCGCGGATAATAGAACCTCAGCACCCTCACCTCTACTGCCGGCACACCAGCGAGCGCAGAGTCGAGTGAGGATTTTCCCTCTCGCAGCATTGCGGAGGGTGATACCGATCTCGAATCGCCGTCCACCTTCGCGTAGTTTCCGGGCGGAGGAGAATGGGGAAGACTTGCACGGACTCGCGATCACCCTCGTCTGAGGGAAAATCGCTGATAGGAACCGAGCCATCGGTGGCCGGGTATGGAGCACCGTCTCGCCGCCGTAATTGCCTTCGACCAGTCGATTTAACGCCGGCATCGCCATCATTTGATCGCCGACCCAGTTGGGCAGGTCCACCAGCATGGTTGCCGGGAGCCGCTGAGCCATGCTCATGCAAATACGGTTTAGGTCACGTCGACCCGAAGACGACGAATCGCAAGGGCGTGGCCGGTGGACTCGTCGGCGTCGACCAGGGCACCACGAAGCTGTATGTCTCGCTTCGCCGGCTGAAAGGGACGGGGGGTATTGAAAAGGAATCGCTCGAGCACCTTTTCCGGCCGCATGCCGATCACCGACTCGTAGGGGCCGGTCATGCCAACGTCCGTTTGAAGCGCCGTGCCCTGAGGCAGAATACGCTCATCAGCTGTCGGAACGTGGGTGTGGGTGCCGAGCACTGCAGTCACGCGGCCATCGAGGTACCACCCCATGCCTTGTTTTTCCGAGGTAGCTTCGGCATGCATATCTACCAAAATGATCCGCACCTCTGGATGCTCGGCATTGATCTCTTCGAGGACCCTGTCGGCACATCGAAAGGCGTTGTCGATTGGCGCCATCAGCGCCTGGCCTTGGAGGTTGATGACCGCTACCGGCACACCTGAAGCGGTCTCCTCGATGCACCAGCCGCGGCCCGGATTGCCGGCAGGGTAGTTTGCCGGCCGCAGGAGGGAAGGATGGGCGTCGAGCAACGGCACACCCTCCTTCTTGTCCCACACGTGGTTGCCGGTAGTCCACACCTGGATCGGCAGCGGATCGAGTTCTTCCAGCACTTTGGCGGTGATCCCGAAACCGCCGGCCACATTCTCGATGTTCGCGACGACGAAATCGACCCGCTCGCGATCGACCACCGATTCAAGCTGAGTCATCACCGCGCGGCGTCCGGCCGAGCCCATGACGTCGCCGACAAAAAGAAGTCGGATCAACGGGCGTACTCCACCGCCCTCGTCTCGCGAATCACCGTGACCTTGATCTGGCCGGGATAGGTGAGCTCAGCTTCCACCTTCTTGGCCAGGTCGCGGGCTAGCCAGATCGCATCTTCATCCGAAATAGAGCCGGACTCGACAACGATTCGCAGCTCGCGGCCGGCCTGAATCGCGTACGCCTTTTCGACGCCCTTGAAGTCCGTTGCCATGCTCTCGAGTTTCTCGAGGCGCTTGATGTAGTTCTCGAGAATCTCGCGCCGCGCTCCGGGCCGCGCAGCTGAAAGCGCGTCAGCTGCGGTCACCAGCACCGCTTCCACCGACTGAGGATCGTAATCACCATGGTGGCACTCCATCGCATGGATCACGTCGCTCGACTCGCCGTGCTTGCGCAACAGCTCACGGCCAAGCTCGAGGTGGGTGCCGTCCATCTCCCGGTCCACCGCTTTGCCGATATCGTGCAGCAGGCCAGCACGCTTTGCGACCTGGGCGTTGCCCCCAAGCTCGGCCGCCATATGGTGGCTCAGCCAACAGACCTCCATCGAGTGTTTGAGGGCATTCTGCCCGTAGGACGAGCGAAACTGCAAGCGGCCGAGAAGCTTGAGAAGTTCGGGGTGGAGATCGGGGATGCCGACCTCGAGCGCCGCTGCCTCACCATCGCTGAGAAGCTTCTCCTCCATCTCGCCCTGGACCTTGACCACCAACTCCTCGATTCGACCCGGGTGGATGCGGCCGTCCTGAATGAGATTCGCCAGAGCTTGACGGGCAATTTCGCGCCGCACCGGTTCAAAGCACGACAAGATCACCGCACCGGGAGTATCGTCGACGATCAGGTCGACACCGGTGGCTTGCTCGAACGCGCGAATATTGCGCCCCTCGCGACCGATGATCCGGCCCTTCATTTCGTCGGACGGCAGGTCGACGACCGACACCGTGCTCTCGACCACGTGCTCTGAAGCGATGCGCTGGATGGCCATCGAGATTACTCGACGGGCCTTTTCCTTCGACTTTTCGACGGTCTCGTCTTCGATCCGCTTGACCACGTTCGCGGCGTCGATTCGCGCCTCGTTCTCCATCGAATGCAGGAGCTCTGCTTTGGCCTGTTCCACGGTCAGACCTGCGATCTGCTCGAGTCGCGAGCGCTGCTCCGATATCGCACGGTCGAGCTCTTGTTCGTGCTCGGAAAGGCGGCCGTTTCGTTCCTGGATCTCGGCCTCCAACGCCACCACGGCCTGATCGCGTTCGGTGAGTTCAGCCGCCCGATCTTCGAGTTCCTTTTCTTGTTCTCCGAGCCGGCTGGCAAGACCTGAAAGCTCCACCCGCAGATCGCGAGTCTCACGTTCGAATTCGGTACGTGCTGCCAGCAGACGTTCGCGCGCCAGGATTTCGACGTCTTTCTGGATCCGCTGTCCCTCGATCTCGCCCTGCGCCACAATTCGCTTCGCTTCTTTTTCTGCGTTGGCGATCAGGCGGGCCGCCGCGCCACGTGAACGCCTCCAGAGCGCCCAAACGACGACCATGGCGACAAGAGCGAGCAGCAGCAGAATCCCCGCTGCTACTTGAAGTAGTTCCACGATGCACCCCCATGTCAAGGAGCGATCAGTGCAACCAGCATTGAGATGGAGCAGACAGTGGTCTCAAGAGGATGAAATGGAGGTCCCCGCTTCGGCCGTGTGAGCAACCCTATTTGAACCTGCGAAACCACAGGTGGGTGCCTGTCCCGCGCCCGTCTCCCGCCGCAAGGCAGGCATCGAGGCGAAGGAACCCGGCAACCCCTCAAATAGGTGTTGGTTCAACGATAGTTTCACTCATCACCAACCGAGTAGGGACCTCCGAGTTCTAACTTTCCTTCCCGGGTTTACCGGGATTCATGGCCTCTTCAATCGTTGTCACGAGACGTTTGGCCTGCTTCTCCAATCTCTTCTGCCGGGTGTCCTGATCTGATTCTCGCTCCTGAAACAATTCATCGGCTATATTCAAGGCGGTCAAGACAGCGATCTTGACCGTATCTACACTCGAGCTTCGGTCAGCAACCTCCCGCATTCGAAAATCGACGAAACGCGCGATCTCTTCAACCCGCGCTTCATCGCCGTCCGCACGCAGACCGAGCCGTTGGCCGAAAATCTCGACTGTGGCTCGGACGGTCGCCATCGGTCAGTTCCTCCCACCACGAGTATACAGCATCGCAAAATGGAAATCTCTTCTCCCCGAGGAGCTCAGCCGTGGTCGCCAAACTCTCGAATCGCCCACCTCCCGCCATCACTGATATACACTCAAATACGAACGTGAGAGACCTCTACAGACCGCTCGTATCGCTCTCCTTTAAAACGCTGCCAGCATTGGTTCGCGAAGCGGAGAGCATCGGTCAATGAGTGAGGCTCATCGTCGTTTTCAGGGCTGTTCGAATCGGCACCTAAGGTGGTGGTTCGGGCCGCCATTGCTGCTGGTGGCCATCCTTTACGTTCTTCCGCTCGCAGGCTCGGCGTTTGCCACAAATCCTAACGAGGTCGCCCGCATCGAACTCTCCGCCTCCATAGCATTCTGGGCACGCTTTGACCTCGGCAACGCGGCCGAGGTTTACGGCCTTTCGGAGGACGTTTCGACCCGCGACGGCAAGATTTACTCGGACAAGGCGCCCGGTCTGTCGATTATTGCGGCGCCAGTGGTCTGGATTGTCAGTCCGGTCCTCCCCCGAGCGCCCTCGTCGAACCTCCCGGCCTACTGGCCATTGCGTCACGTCCTCGCATTGCTTCTGGTCGCGTTACCGGCCGTCGGGTTGGCCTTCCTCGTCGGCGCAGCGGTGCCCAACGTGGATCCGGCCGGACGCACCTCCTTTGCCGTGATCGCCGCCCTCGCAACCCCGCTTTGGACCTACGGTGCTGTGTTCTTTGGCCACGTTCCGTCCGCTCTTCTGGTGACCCTGGCTTGGTTCGCTCTTCTTGGCGTCCCGGGGAGACCGCTATCCCTCGGTCCTGGCCGTGCCGCCTTTGGCGGCGCAGCAGCTGGCTTCGCGATCGCCACCGAGTATCCGACTGTTCTGATCGTTGCGGTGATCTACGCAACACTCGCGGTGCGCCGGACCGCCGTTCCTATTCTTGCTAGCGCCATCGCGGGAGCGATTGCTGGGGCGATTCCCGCGTTGGTGTATCACCAGCTTGCGTTCGGCGCTCCGTGGCTCACCGGTTATGGACTGAAGGCGCACGGAGATTTCCAGGCAATCCATGAACGGGGAATCCTCGGCATCTCCTTCCCGACGCTCGAATCCCTGTGGGGAATTCTATTCAGTGCCCGCCGGGGGATCCTATTTTACTGCCCCCTCCTCCTGCTAACGCCCCTCGGCCTGTGGTGGATGGCACAGAAGCGTGGGTGGCGCGATGCGGGTCCCATCCTTACAGCCACCACGGCGTATATTCTCTTCGCCGCCGGCTTCGTCGACTGGACGGCGGGATGGTGCGCGGCAGCTCGCCACCTGGTACCCATCGTACCGCTCGCGACGGCGGTCTCACTCTTTGCGGCAGCAAAGCTGTCGGAGCGTCGTTGGGGCGCCGCAATCGTCGTCATCCTGATCACAATCTCCGGCATCAATGCCCTGCTCACGATTGCCCTGACGCCGTACTTCCCGCCCGAATTCGGTGCGCCGCTCGCCCAGCTCGTGCTGCCGTCGCTCGCGGACGGAGCAGGTTTTTCGAATCTCCTCAGCTCGGGCATCGGGATCGCCCCGCCTCTCGTCGTCATCCTGATCGGCGTGATCCTCGTCGCCGCATTGATCTGGGCCACCGGGCACCTGGTCCAGGGGCGAAAAACCTGGTTGCCAGCCATCTCTCCGACGACTGTTGCCCTGCTGCTGCTGATCTACTCGTGGCAGGGTTCCGCGCCAAAGCCAGAAACAGAAATTATGCGATCCCAGATGCTCCGGCGATTGGGCCACACTGCAGTGGCGGATCGAATCGAGGACTCACTCCTCTCAACCGCGACGCCAGCGGTCGACTGACTTCAGCCTTCTTTAGCGAGGGTGCCGTCGATCACGGAGAGGACCTTGGTCAGCCGCTTTCCGAGGTCGTCGCGCTGCTTTTCCAACTCCGCAACGCGTTCACCGAGCTCGGAGTCCGACTTCAGCTGAGCCTCTAACTTTTCGATCTTGGCTGCAAGCTTGGATTCGGCTGTCTTCGACCCCTGATATGCCTTGACCAGCTCTTCGATCCTCGACTCGAGCTCTTTCAGCACTGCATCCATCGCCATCATTCCTCCCTGATGTCAGGCAAAGGTGACCCCGAGCCGTTCGGCAAGCCCTTCGCGCAGGTTTGAGTGTTCGGTATTGACTTCTTCCTGGGTCAGCGAGCGGTCCGGATGCCGGTAGACCAGGCGCTGTGTTGTTCGCACACGTCCGCTCCCGTCCGGCAGGGGGAACCGCGTCACGTAGCTCACGTCCTCGACCCACTCACCGGCGAGATCGCGGGTTGCGGATTCGAGATCGGCAAAGTTCAAGCCCTCTACGTGCTCGACCGTCATGTCCATGACCACCGACGGGAAGCGGGCAAGTGCCTCATAACGCGGCAAGGCCGGCTCGCTGGCGATATCAATGTCGAGCTCGGCGATCGCGACATCAGTCCCGACGTCCCATCGAGCGGCAATATCCTTCGAGACCAGGCCCGCCATGCCGACGGTCTTCCCGTCTGCCGTTTCGAGGTTCGCACCCGCATCTTCGGAAAACCACGGCTCACCGCCGCGCTTCCACTCGAGGCCCGGGAGGCCAACCTTCTCACGGACACATTCGATGACACCTTTGAGGCGCAGGAATCGGGTCTCTGCGTCGCCGCTCTCGTCAAGAAAAACGATGCCAAGCCGCTCATGCTCGCGCGGGCCGCCGTCATCGAGATCGAAGACGCGGCCCTGTTCGAAGAAGCCGAGCGTGCGCTCGCCCTGATTGAGGTTGGCCTGGGCGGCGCTCAACAGCCCCGGCAGCAATGAGCGGCGCATCACGCCCTGGGTCGTGGCCAGAGGATTGTCCAGCGCCAGGGGCTCCCCCGGACACAGAGACTGCGAGCCAACCAGTTCGTCGGTCTCCGGATCGATAAAGCTCCACGTCATGACCTCGTTCAGTCCCACGGCGACCGCTGCATCGCGCGCCCGGT
>Ga0224502_10000377_pt1 | contig 14592 bp, 12 predicted proteins | sample SF_Oct11_sed_USG_5_FD_169104 | JGI IMG/M metagenome (GOLD analysis project Ga0224502, IMG submission 169104) | Sediment microbial communities from San Francisco Bay, California, United States - SF_Oct11_sed_USGS_13 | ecosystem: Environmental > Aquatic > Marine > Sediment | place: USA... | reverse complement strand
GACGACGGAAGCGCCGGCTTTTGCAATCAGCTCGATATCGTGATCATTTATCCATACGCAGTGAACCAGGGCAGTCAGCGGGGTCAGGAGGCCCAGATCCTGCATATGCGCCACCATACTTTTTCCATAAAAATGGCGACCGGTGATTGCCTGCACTTTCGTTTCCAGAACGTGGACCATAACGGGTAAATTATACATTTCGGAAAGTCTCCAGACTTTTCTTAAAAAGCCATCCGTACAGCGTTGGGGCCCCGATGGTGAGAGGATGAATTGAACTCGGTCCTTCCATCTCTTCGCAAAATCACGCCATAAGGTAAGAACCGAATCACGGCAGGCTTCGGCCGAAAGGTCCGGTGCCGGTTTTAGGTGCTGCGGCAAAAGTTCTTCCAAAAAAGGAATTGTCTGATAATAGGGCTTGTCCGCATATGCGATCGTCACCTGGGCTCGCATCCCGGCATCCTGATAGGCCTGGAAAACAGCGTCCAGACATTCCGGCGATAATGGAAAGCCCGGGTGCAAATCATCTATGACGGTGGTTGTACCGCTTTTAATCATCTCGATGCAGCCCAGCATGGTCCGCAAATAACATTCCCGGGCCGTCCAATTTCGTGCGGCTGTTGGAGGATTGTATCGCACCATCCATACTTCCAGAGGAAGATTGTCAAAGCGACCCTTGTCGAAACGGTCATGGGAATGAAGGTGAGCATTAATCAAGCCGGGAATGATGAGTTTGTCCTGTGCGGATAAGACTTTTTCGATCTTGAGCTTCTTCGAATCCAAATCATTGCCAAGCGCAACGATTTCGTGGCCGTCTATGACAACGTCAATTGGTTTCAATTTTCCCGGCGCCTCAGATTGTGGCAGGGGTGTCGCAGCCTTAATCATCCACCGCATTGAATCTGTTCTCCTAAAATCGTTAGATGTGGTTTTGAAATCACTTCTAGTTATTGTTCATCGGGACCGAAGGTAGCTTCCGCTGTCCACCATAGAGGGATTGAGATGCTTTCATCGGTCAAGCGGCCTTTGCCCAGGGCAACTTCCCGGGCGATCTCATAACCGGCCTGGGCGTGTCGCACAACCCCTATGCCCGCATCGGTGGTCAGGCAGGCTTCCAAACGCAAAGCGGCTTCTTCGGTTCCATCGGCGATCATGGTGACCCCGGTATGGGCCGAGATGCCCATGGCCCCGTTGGCCTGGACCGTTACCAGATCGGCCATCCCGGCCACATTCAACATGGCGTTGAGGTAGGGCCAATCGGCCACCTTATCGCTGCCGTCTTTCATATCTTCGGTTTCCGAGAGAGGGTTGACAATCGAACCGCTATCCAGGTTGTCCCGGGCAAAAGCCACCGGGCCCGCCAAATCTCCCCGGCGCACCAGTTCGTTGACCGCTAAACCGAACTTTTTTCTTTGCCCGAAACCGAGGAAACAGATCCGGGCCGGCAGTCCTTCAACGGGCAGGTCGCGCGCTAACGGAATCCAGCGCTGCACCATATGGTCTTTCGGAAATAGTTCCAGCGCCAGATCGTCCAATCGTTTTTGATCTTCCACGGAGCCGGAAATACAGGTCCAACGAAAAGGCCCGCGACCTTCGCAGTACATATCACGCACATATGCGACCATGTATCCGGGCACGATCGTCGCTTCCGCCGAATCCATGCCGCCTTCGATACACTCACTGCGGATAAAGGTGCCATATTCGAAAACCGGTACACCCTGTTCTTTAAATCCATTCATGGCCCGTAAATGTCTAATCATCGACTCCCGCGCCAAGCGGGTGTAGGTCGTCGGGTCGGAATGACGCAGCTTGGCGGCGGTTTCCGGATCGTAGCCCACCGGTATATAGGCCAGTGGATCGTGGCAGGGGCACATTTCGGTGATCACATCGGGCCGCCACCCTTTTTCCAACAGGGCTTCGAAGCACTCGGCGGCATTGCCTTGGACCGCTACTCCCAGGGAGCGTTTTTCATCCCGGGCATTGGTAATCAGGCGGACACCCTCTTCCAGGGAAAGGGCGAATTGATCAACCATACCGCCTTCGATGCGTTTGCGAATCTTGTTCCCATCGATTTCGATGGCCAGGCTGACACCGCCATGCATGTTCATCGCTGTGGGTTGGCTCTGTCCCATACCCCCCAGCCCGGCCGTCAAAAAAATCTTGCCCGCCAATGACCCGCCATAATGACGATCTGCCACACACCCCAAGGTTTCAAAAGTGCCCTGGATGACGCCCTGACTGCCAATGTATTGCCAGGGTCCGGCGGTGTATGAAGCAAAGGAGATCAAGTTTTTTTCCAGTAACTCATTGAATTCCGGCCAATTGGCCTGGATCATGTTGGAATTGGCCATAATTACGCTAGGCGCCAAACGATGCGTCCGAAAAACAGCTGCCGGCATCCCGGACTGAACGACTAAAGTCTCATCTATTTCAAGTTGCATCAGTGCGTTGCGGATGGCATAGTAACTCTCCCAGTTACGCGCGCATTTGGCCCGCCCGCCATAGATGATCAACTCTGCTGGGCGCTCGCCGTTGGCCATATTATTCTCCATCATCCGCAAAATGGCTTCCTGCTTCCACCCCTTGCATCTTAGGGTTGATCCCTGTTGGGCTTTGACGGAGTTCAGAATTTTAGGCTTCACGGATTTAATTCCTTTCATTGACATCACGGTTATCGATCTCGCCAACAAGGCTTCCCAACACTTCGGCCCCGCAGCAGATGTGATCAAAATCTGTCCATTCCTCAGGGCAGTGACTTCTCCCACCCTTTGAGGGGACAAATATCATTCCTGCCTGAGTAATCCGGGCAAGATGGCCGGCATCGTGTCCGGCTCCGGAGGGTAGCAGTAAATACGGAATTTCAAGTTTATCACAAGTTGCCGATGCAAGGGCTACCAGGGATTTATCGAAAATAACTTTCTGAGAGCTCGTCCATGTGTCGCACACAATCTCAATCCCTCGGGAATGTTGAATATTTTCCAAATCGAGCTTAAACTTTTTGATAGCTTTCTTTATGATTTCTTCGTCAAGACAGCGCAACTCCATGCCAATGTTTACCAGACCCGGTATGACATTGAGGGCGTTCGGGAGAACATCCATTTTGCCGATGGTTCCCACGATCCCCGCCGAAGCTTTACAGGTTGTCTCTAAAGCCAGCACGATTTCAGACGCTGCGGCCAACGCATCGTGCCGGATTTCCATCGGGGTGGTGCCGGCATGATCATTGCGGCCGACGACTTTAACATCACCCCGGGCTATCTCCACGATTCCAGTGACAATTCCAATCGGAATGTTGCGTTCTTCCAGGGCAGGGCCCTGTTCTATGTGAAGTTCCAGGAATGCGAGAATATCAGTAGGAGATCTATTGGCCTGCTGCAAATTTGACGGGTCCCCTCCCATTTGACGAATCGCCTGGGGCAGAGTTCTACCCTGATCGTCTTTCAATGAGTTGATGATCTGCGGGGATAGTTTTCCGGTCATTGCCCGGGATCCCACGGTTGAGAGACCAAAAGGAGAAGGTTCCTCGGCCATGAAAACTACAATTTCAAGAGGATGCCCCAGCGTGACGTCCATTTCTTTCAAAATTCTTGCGACTTCCAGTCCCGCTACGACGCCGGCAATGCCATCGAAACGCCCGCCCGCCCGAACCGTATCTAAATGCGATCCGATCATGATGGATGGCGCATCGGGTCGCCGGCCTTCTCTTCTGCCGATCAAATTTCCGGCGGCATCAATATAAACAGATAGATCAGCTTCCGTTTCCATCAAAACGGTCATGTGCTCAACGGCTTTGAGGTTTTGATCCGAAAAGGATATGCGGGTAAATCCCTCCTCTTCAGGGTCGACAAACTCGGCAAATTTCATTATATCTCGTTTAATGCGGGTCTGATTTGGTTTAATCGATAACATGCGATATCGGTTTCCCCTGCTTATTTTTTACCGGGCTCGACAAACTTCCCAAATCCGGGTTCAACAACAATTACCGTACCGTCGTAAACGGTTACACCCCTTACAAGGGTTCGTACAATTTTCCCTTGTATTGCACGGTCGTTGTAAGGGCTCCAGCCTGCTGTCGAATGTTGTTTGCTTTCGTCAACCGCCCATTTTACTTCAGGATCCAAAATCACAAGATCGGCGTCCGCTCCAGGGCGAATCTGCCCCTTGCCCGGGAAAAGATCAAATATTCTGGCTGGATTTTCGGAAATGAGTCGTGCCAAATCATTTATCGTAATTTTGCCTTTTGCCACACCTTCGCTGTAGATTATAGGGAGAAGCATCTCAACCCCCGGCATGCCGGCGGCGCTGTCAAAAATATTTATTTTCTGTTTCCGCTCTATTTCCCATGGGGCATGGTCGGATGTTATAAAATCCACGCGGCCGTCGGTGCATAGCTGCCATAGTCCATTCCGGTCTGATTCTGTCCGCAGAGGTGGATTGACCTTAGCTTTGGCACCAAGCTGTAAAAGATCTGTTTCATTCAAAGTGAGGTAATGTATGCAGGTTTCAGCACTAACCTTTACGCCCTGCTCTCGATACCAATCCACCAGATCGAAAATTCGCGGATGGGAAACATGGTAAATATGCAACCTGACGCCGGTCGCGTAGGCGAGCTCAAGGGCGCGGAGTACGGCTTCCGACTCGGCCACCTTAGGCCGGCTGCGCGAGTGCGACAGAGGATCGCTTGATGCAAGCGAGCGTTCCCTGCAGCTCTCTCTCTTTACAATTTCATCATTTTCAGCATGAACACCAATGGGCAAGCCGGTTTCCTTTACAAGACGAAATGCCGCCAATAACTCACCATCCGGAATTCGAGGAAATCGTTCCGGGTCTGTTTCAAAGAGCGAAACTTTAAAGCCGCATACGCCGGCTTCCGCAAGTTTTGAAATCTGATCCAGTCCGCCTGTTTTTTTGATGGTGCCGAGCAGCGCCACATCGACCACAGCCTCTTTTTCCAATCGTTTGCGCTTCTTTAAAAGTACATCAGCCGATACCACTGGTGCACCGGCATCATAGGGCATATCAATGAGTGTGGTAACGCCGCCGGCTGCAGCCGAACGTGTGGCGTAAACAAATCCTTCCTGAAGGGCACTGAAACAGTGCACATGCGCATCAATGACGCCCGGCAATACGAGTTTGCCCCTGGCATCTATTCGATCGCAGCATGAAGGTATAGCGCCGGATTCAAAGATGCCAGCAATAAGACCGTCACGTATACCAATCATGCTATCGGTCAAGACCCTGTCAGGAAGGACAATATCTCCCTGGATCAGAACATCCAGTATGAAATCCGTTTTGACGGAATTCGGCATTAGATCTCCCTTAAATAATTAATCGAGCCGCAACTGTCGCAAACAATATTGTTTCACCGGATTCATTCAACAGGGCTTCCATATATTGTCAAGAATTTTTTTAAATTGTTTTTAAAAATTAACGATCTCAAAATGCATGGGCCACTCCATATGTTACAATTTGTTACAAACTGTTACACCCTGGAAAAGCATTTCTGGTTTATTCTGATTATATTCTTCCTAAGGAAAAAGATTCAGCCCATTAATTTTATTTCAACAAAGGAGGAATCATGCTAAAAAAAGGTTTAACAATCGCATTAATTGGTGTTTTTATTTCAGGGGTTTTGATTTTCACCGGCTGTCGTTCCCACTCTCATGAGGGCAAGGCGGCATTTATGGTGGATTATATTGCCGAAACCCTTGACCTGACCGAGGGGCAGAGAGCGCAGCTCGATGGGATCAAAGGAGAATTTATCGCCAAGGCCAGGGAAATGCATGGAGAAAAAGAGGCCATGCATGCTGCCTTTATGGCCGAGTTGCGCAAAGAGGAAATCAGCCGGGAAAACCTAAAAGATCTAATTGATCAGAAGCGCGCGCAGATAGATGAATTTATCAATCTGGCGATGGACCGCCTGGTCGAATTTCACAAAACCCTGTCACCGGAACAAAGAGAAAAACTGGTAACCAAGATCGAGTACTTCCACGAAAAGCATCAGGACAGATGGGAGTAAAAAGTTGCGCGTTGCGAGTTCCGGGTTACGAGCTGTTGAGTTCTAAACGATTTCCGATTTACTTGCAAAACGCAACCCGTAACCCGGAGCCTAGAAATCTAAAGTTCTAAATTCGAATATCGCCTGATTTTATAAAATTGGCCGAAACAAATCCGAATACTAAATGATCAAAATAAAAACATTTAGAACATTTGAATTTTGAATTTGTTTCGAATTTAGGATTTCGTGCTTCGGATTTTTTTGTTAACTTCCATAATAAAAGCTTTACAAACCGACCATCAAATCAGGTAATATACTAAATCATTTTTTGGAATGAATCCGACCCTTCTTATCATCGATGATGACGCCAAGCTCAATCAGCTGCTCAAAGATTTTTTAAAAGACTTTGGTTTCGACGTCGTTACGGCAACCCATCCGGCCAAAGGATTAAAAAAGCTGAAGCAGGCATCACCCGATCTGGTTATTCTGGACATTATGCTGCCGGAGATGGACGGTTTTGAAGTCTGCAGAGCGATTCGCCAGACCAGCAATATTCCGATTATCATGCTGACCGCCAGGGGGGAAGTCACGGATAAGGTGGTTGGACTGGAGCTCGGGGCCGATGATTATCTGGCAAAGCCCTTTGAACCCCGGGAGCTGGTCGCACGGATTCAATCTGTTTTGCGCCGCTCGCAGCAAATCAGCGATAATCAGACCCTGACATTTGACCGGCTGACCATCGATCTGGATAAACGCATTGCCCTGCTGGATGGTAATTCCCTTGACCTGACAACCAATGAGTTTTCTGCCCTGGCATTGCTGGCCAGAAATGCCGGAAAGGTGTTGAATCGTGACCAGATTCTGCAGGAGCTGCGCGGCATGGACTGTGATGCCTTCAATCGCTCCGTTGACATCGCCGTCAGCCGCCTGCGTCAAAAACTAAAAGACAACCCCAAATCTCCTGAATTTGTCAAGACGGTTTGGGGCAGCGGATATGTGTTTATCGGAAATTATGCGGATTAATTTTTTTAATAGAATCATACGTTCGGTATTCACCAAGCTTCTGGTGGTTATCATCCTCGCCGGCATTTGCGTTAACCTGGTTGTGGGTGGATTTTTCATTCACCTTCGCAACCAGTTCGTCGGCCCGTTTCATAAAAATGTCGTCCAATACCTTAATTATCTGATTGCCGATATGGGCAACCCCCCAAACCTGGACCGCGCTCGAGAAATTGCCCGCCAGTCCTTTTTGGAAATTCGCTACGAAAGTCCGGATCTTCGCTGGGCCACATCCGATGAGCTGCCCACAGATTTAAAGGGCCTGTTTAACGCCTGGCACCAAAATCCCGATATTCGCTATGGAAGGTATCAGGGCCGACATGTAATCGAAGTCGACAAAGCGGCGGGCCGCTTTATTTTCGGCGTATCTCGCAATCTACCGGTCGACAGTGCGCGACACGGGCTGCTTGTTATCATATTGGCCCTTTTAACCGTGATTTTGGTTGCCGCCTTTTTTGCGATTCGATACATTTTGCGACCGGTAAAATGGCTAAACACCGGCGTACAGGAAGTCAGTCGGGGGAATTTGAAACACCGGGTGCCGCTGAAAAAGTCAGATGAACTGCGGGATCTGGCGGCTGCTTTTAATGACATGACCGATCGGATTCGGGATATGCTGCACACCAAAGAGCAGCTGCTTTTAGATGTGAGCCATGAGTTGCGGACCCCGCTTACGCGCATGAAAGTGGCGCTCGAATTTTTAGAAGACAGCCAGGCCAAACAAAGCATTCAGGCCGACATGCAAGAAATGGAAAAAATGGTAACCGAGATTCTGGAAACGGCCCGAATGCAGCATAAATATGAAAATTTAAAAAAACAACCAACCAACCTGGTCGGACTGCTCAAAGAGGTGCTGCCGGAATTTGAAAACCAACCTCCCGGAATAGAGCTGGTTGAGTTTCCCACCGAGGTGATGGCAGCGGTAGATTCTGAGAAGATCAAAACGGTCTTTGAAAATGTGATCAACAATGCCATTAAATATTCGCAGCCCGATAGCGGTCCGATCCGGATATTTTACAAGAGCCACAAATCTTATGCTGTCATCCGGATCGTCGACCAAGGAATTGGAATTCCGCAGGAAGAACTGTCTCATATTTTCGAGCCGTTTTATCGTGTAGATAAATCCCGTGCCAAGGATACCGGGGGATACGGATTGGGGTTGAGCCTATGCAAGACCATCATGGAGGCACATGACGGTAAGATTGAAGTGCAAAGCAGGCCGGAAGAGGGAACGACCGTCTCTTTGTTCTTTCCTTTAGGCAGAAGTTGACCGCCGGTTGATCACTCAGGAGGCTGACTGTAATGAAAAATCATGAAAACAAACCAACGGGTGCCGGCAAAAGCAGTTTTGGGCTGATTGATACAGCCAAATTTTTTAGCGAGCTCGCTTTACAAAAGGGGGCTACATTTTTAGATGTCGCCTGCGGTTGGGGCGCCTATTCGCTGGCTGCTTCTGATATCGTCGGTAAAGACGGTCAGGTATATGCGGTTGATTTATGGGAAGAAGGGATTTTAAACTTAAGAAAAGAAGCCGATTCAAAAGGGTTCCAAAATATGGCCACTTTTGTCAGCGATGTCGCTCAAAACATCCCCATTGAAAATGACTGTGTGGATGTCTGCCTGATGGCCACGGCGCTGCATGATTTTGTAAGAGATCAAATTGATCGGGGCGCGATGAAAGAAATTGTCAGGGTCATTAAACCGGAAGGAATCTTAGTCATTGTAGAATATATAAAAAAAGACGGCCCGCCGGGACCCCCGAAACCGGTGCGACTATCGCCGCAAGAAGTTGATATCCTCGTATCGGCATACGGCTTCAAACAAAAACGGCATACAGAAATTGGAGATAGTCATTATTTGCAGATTTTTAAAAGAATAGCTTAAAAACTATTTGTACTTCTGTGGCAATGAGCGGGCGCTAAATGTCAACATGTGAAAGGATCTCTTTCTCCTTTTTAACGACGCGACTTTCGATGCGCTTAACTTCTTTGGTCATCTCTTTTAAAAATTGGTGATCTTCGATAAAATTTAAGTTTATTTTCACATTATATAAAGCACCTAAGATTGCCGCCCTGGCTGTCAGTACCGCCATGGCGCCATCTGTGGCGGCATTTTTGTTGCCTTTTCGAATTACCTTTGCGGTCAGGTCCATGATGCTGAGGGCATCCCGGGCGACACCCAAGGGCACCAGGGATGCATTTTTCAAACCGACCTGGATGGCTTGGTTGCGCCGATCTTGCTGTTTTTCTGTATTTTTCGGCATTTTAAACGCCTTCATCACCGCATTGTAGGCGGCTGCATCTTTATCGATATCCTTTACCAGCTTTTTTCTGAGTTTTAATGCCGTTGCTGTGATTGCTTTCATCTCCTTTTGCACGGCTTCATAACCCTTTTTGCCAACGGTCAGATTGGCGACCATTTCCGAAAGACTTGCCGATATCGCAGCGTTTAATGCGGCGATACTGCCACCACCGGGTACGGCGGATCCTTCGGCGGTTTTTTCCAAAAATTTTGTAATTTTAAGATTGCTTAACAATGGATGATCCCCCTGTTTTTCTATCGAAAACGAGATTTCACTTTTTAGCCGCAAGCCCGCTGCAGGTCACCAGTTCGGCCGCAGTTTTAATGATGAGATTACCGTTCATGGTTTTGCTCCAACATCAGTATAATGTCTTAATCGATTGTTTCTGTTCACATACTTTTGGTTTCAGGTGTCAGGTTTCGGGTGTCAGCAAACAGATGACGGAGGGCAGAAACCAGATAGGATGCCCCCTCTTGCAGAGCTTGTCATCTGTCTTCTGTTGTCTGGCCTCTGTCCTCTGACACCTGACACCCGAAACCTTAGTTAGCACTGGCAACCAATTGCCAGAATTACTCCCAAATACGCGACTCAAGGACTTGGTCGACCGAGAAATCCTCCAGCCCCAGATAATATGCTGCCGTATCCATCAGCGCTTCCATGGGGACCAGGCCGACAATTTCACTGCCGATGACATTGACGCCGTAGCGGCGGGCTTCGACTTTGATGAGTTCAAAGGCCCGGTAAAGCGCTGTCCGGGTGTAATCGGTCAAATTCATCGACACCTGCACCATGCCCCTGTCTTTTAATTCAATGCCGATCGCTTTGCAATACCGCAGGCCGCCGCTGATGTGCCGCACCTTCTTCGCAATTTCGTTGGCGATTTCGATGTCGTTGCTATCCAGGTTGACATTGTAAGCGACCAGCGGCATTCGAGCGCCCATGGCCGTCACCCCGGCACCGGGATGAATTTTTTGGGGACCGAAGTCCGGCTTCCATTCCGGCAGTTTGATTTTGTCCGCCATGCCCTCAAATTGTCCTTTGCGGATGTTGGCCAGGTTCTGTCTTTCGGGACGGCTGGCGGATTTTTCGTAAAGGAAAATTGGCAGAGAATATTTTTTGGCCGCCGCTTTGGCGACGTCTTTGGAAAATTCAACCGCCGCTTCCATGCTGACGTTTTTAATCGGAATAAACGGAACCACGTCCGTGGCTCCCATTCGCGGGTGCTGGCCCTGATGGGTGCGCATATCGATGACATCAATGGCGCAACCTATGGCATCGATGACTGCCGTTTTTAAAGCCTCCGGTTCACCCACCACCGTAACGACCATCCGATTGTGATTTTCGTCTGTTTGATAGTCGAGAAGTTTTACGCCTTTTTGGGCGCGAAAGGGCTCGACTATTTTTTCAACCTTTTGCGAGTCCCGGCCCTCGCTGAAATTGGGTACACATTCTATTATCTTTTTAACACTGGGCATTGCACGTTACCTCTTTTGATTTCGTTGTTTTTTTAGTTATTCGGCTTGATATAAATCCGAAATCCGAATTTCGAAGCACGAAACAATATCGAATGACCAAAATTCGAAATTTCTAAACAGATCGGTGATATGAAAAAAAGTGAATGCTTCCATTGTTTTGGTCATTGTAACATTCGGATTTAGGATTTGTTTCGATTTTCGTGCTTCGAATTTCGAATTTTAAATTCATGTCTTACCCTTCATCTCTAAATTTTTCCGTAACCAATTTTTCGATCATTTTATCATTGGCGATATAAGGTATGGTGATGTGGTCTGATCCCTCACGCATTTTGTTATACTGAATGCTGGTGTCGATTGAATTTTCGTTGCGGGCCCAGGCGCGGCGGGCGACACCTCCCATTACGTCCCAGGGAATGGCACAACGGATGACGGCATCGACTCTTTCGCTGCCATCCAGAACCAGCCCGAAACCCCCGTTGATCGCATTGCCGATACCCACACCGCCGCCGTTGTGCAGGGCCACCAGGCTCATTCCCCGGGCTGCATTTCCTACGTAGCATTGGATTGCCATATCGGCGGTGATATTGCTGCCGTCTTTGATGTTGGCCGTCTCCCTGAACGGTGAATCCGTGCCGCCGGTGTCATGGTGATCGCGGCCCATCATTACCGGCCCGATTTCTCCGGTGCGCACCATCGCATTAAATTTCAAAGCAATGTTCATGCGCCCCGTGGCGTCCTGATATAAAATTCGAGCCTTTGTTCCGACGACCAGTTTATTTTTGGCAGCATCCCGGATCCATACATAGTTATCTCTATCCTGAAATCGTCTTTCCGGATCGATGCACTCCATGGCGGCCCGGTCGGTTTTTTTCAAATCTTCTTCCTTGCCGCTCAAACACACCCATCGGAACGGTCCGTACCCGTAATCGAACAGAATCGGCCCCATAAGGTCTTCGACATAGGATTGGAAGATGAAACCATCAATGGGATTTTTTCCATTTTTGCAGATTTCGCTGACACCGGCATCAGAGACGGCTTTTAAAAAACTGTTGCCGTAATCGAAAAAATAGGTGCCGCGATCCGCCAGGGCTTTGATGAGCTCGTAATGACGCCGCAGCGTCGTGTCAATCATTTCTTTAAAACCGGCATGGCCGGATCGTAAAAGTTCGGTGCGTTCTTTAAATGAAATCCCCTGGGGGCAATAGCCACCCTCATAAACGGCATGACAGGAAGTTTGATCTGATAACAAATCGATCTTGATTTTGTTATTTACGGCATATTCCAGCAAATCAACTACATTGCCGTAAAAGGCAATCGCAATGCTCTCTTTTTTGTGTTGATGTTCAGCGGCGATTTTAAAAGCCTCAGCCGGATTATCGATCACTTTGCTTATCCAGCCCTGCTCTATGCGGGTTTGAATCCGGGAATCGTCCACTTCAGCAATAATGCCGACCCCGTTAGCGATTTCGATGGCTTTGCCCTGGGCGCCGCTCATGCCCCCCAGACCGGAAGTGACAAATAGACGTCCTGTCAGATCCCGGTCTGCGGGGATACCGAGTTTTTCTCGACCGGCATTAAGGATGGTGCTGTAAGTTCCGTGCACAATGCCTTGGGGGCCGATATACATCCACCCTCCGGCCGTCATCTGGCCGTAATTGGAAACGCCCAAAGCCGCGGCCCGGCTCCAGTTTTGCGGATCGTCAAAACAGCCCACCATCAGGCCGTTGGTGACGATCGTCCGGGGTGCCTGCGGCCCCGACCGAAACAGTCCCAGGGGATGGCCGGACTCCATAACCAGGGTTTGCTCCCGGCTCAGTGCTTCCAGGTATTTTTTAATCAGGCGATATTGCATCCAGTTTTGACAGACCTGACCGGTTTCGCCGTAAGTGACCAGCTCGTAAGGATACAGTGCGACATCAAAGTCCAGATTATTGTCGATCATGACCTGAAACGCTTGGCCCTCGATACATTGGCCGCGGTATTCATCGATGGGCCTGCCTTTGAGATGCCCCTCAGGCCGGAACCGGTAACCGTATATCCGTCCGCGGGTGAGCAGTTCTTCCAGAAATTCGGGCGCCAGCTGCTGATGCCAGCGTTCAGGAACATAGCGCAGGGCATTTTTCAGGGCGAGTTGGGTATCTTTTAAACTCAGCGTAAAATGTCGGTTGGGCGCCCGGCGGATGCCGGCGGTAAATTGCGGCATCGGCGGCAGGTCCTCAAAAATATCTTCCAGTTTGATGGTCATGGCCTTTGAAATGTGCTGATTGTCTACCATGGCAAGTGGTTCCTTTTACTTAAAAAGATAAATTTTCATTATTATTTCACATGGCCGGGATGAAAAGAAAGAAAGGAAGCAAACCGCTATCAATGACCGGCAGGATAACTTGTATTGGTAATCGTTTCAAGGTAATATTTGACAACTCTTTGTTGAACCGTCTATTCTAATTCGAAGAGATTTCAATAATGCTAATGTTAATCGGTTGAGTTCGCCTTTGGCGGATTGAGCCAATTAAAAAACCGGCAAACGGGCTTAATCCCGTTTTTGACGTTATTAAAGGTAAAAGCGAGGCCCAATACCATGAAGCGCATATTTCTCGGTGTGGAAGGGATGACCCTGGAAAACCTGATTGCCATTGCCCGCAGGGGCGTTAAGGTTCAATTGACCGCCGATGCTGAAAAGCAGATTCTAAAAAGCCGCCATCTCATTGATCGATGGGTGCAGGATGAGAAGAGAATTTACGGAATTACCACCGGTTTCGGCGCCCTCAGTGATGTGGCTATTTCTAAGGAAGACACGCGACAGCTTCAAAAAAATATTTTGATGAGCCATGCCGCCGGGGTCGGAAAACCCTTTGATGAAGAAGCTGTTCGAGCCATATTGGCGTTGAGGATTAAAGACCTGGCAAGGGGGCATTCCGGTATTCGTCTAGCGACCGTCCAGCAGTTAGTGGCCCTCTTGAATTGGGGTGTTTGGCCGATCATTCCCGAAAAAGGCTCGGTCGGGGCCAGTGGAGATCTGGCCCCCCTGGCGCATCTTGCGCTTGTTCTTCTTGGTCTGGGAGAGGCCTTTTATAAGGGGCAACGGCTTTCAGGCCGGCAGGCGCTGAGCAAATGCGGTTTGAAGCCTCTGAGGTTGGAATCCGGTGAAGGGCTGGCGCTGGTGAACGGCACTCAGGTGATGACCGCTATAGGCGGATTGGCCGTGTTTGATTCGATTCGGCTTGCGAAATTAACCGATATTGCGGCCGCCATGAGTCTCGAAGTATTGATGGGCAGCCGCACCGAGTTCGATCCCAAGATCCATCAGGTGCGACCCCATCCCGGTCAAGCAGCCGTGGCCGATAACATGGCACGGATCACCCAAAACAGTGAAATCATCACCTCCCATAAGGATTGCGCCCGCGTTCAGGATGCCTATACACTAAGGTGTTCGCCTCAAGTCCACGGCGCCAGCCGCGATGCCATCCGGTATTGTTGCAACGTGATTGAAATCGAAATGAATTCGTCAACCAACAATCCTTTGATTTTTTCAGATTCAGAAGAGTTTCTGCTGGGGGGAAACTTTCATGGTCAGCCGGTCGCCCTGGCGATGGATTTTCTCGGTATGGCTGTTGCCGAGTTGGCCGACATCTCCGAGCGGCGGATCGAACGCCTGGTGAATCCCAAATTGAGCGGACTGCCGGCGTTTCTGGTGGATGACGGTGGTCTCAATTCAGGTTTTATGCTGGCGCAATACACCGCTGCGGCCCTTGTATCCGAAA
>Ga0224502_10000375_pt1 | contig 14620 bp, 13 predicted proteins | sample SF_Oct11_sed_USG_5_FD_169104 | JGI IMG/M metagenome (GOLD analysis project Ga0224502, IMG submission 169104) | Sediment microbial communities from San Francisco Bay, California, United States - SF_Oct11_sed_USGS_13 | ecosystem: Environmental > Aquatic > Marine > Sediment | place: USA... | reverse complement strand
ATCAAACCTGGTAACAAGCGCAACGTCATCAACCCACGTGCACGAGGCGGGACCTGGGTCGCTATTCTGTCCGATACTAATGGCGATTCGCCATTTGATCCCTTATCGCAGGTTGATATTCCGACGATGGAGTTTGGTCCAGATGGTGCCAAGGCACTTAGATACAAGGTTAAGGATAAGAACAGAGATGGGCTCGGAGACGTGCTTTTGCGCTTCAAAATTCGGGAAACCGGTATTGCCTGCGGCGACACCGAGGCTACTTTAATCGGTAAAACATTCGACGGTCAGAGAATTACAGGAACTGATACCGTTAAGACTGTAGGCTGCAATAAAGGTAAGAACGCTAAAAATAAGAAAAATATGAGGAAATAGCGCAGCCTCGAATGGAATTCACAACGACGGCCTCGGCCGCCGTTTTTGCCTCGCCTGTAAGTCCACTTCTGGCCGCTAGCTGCGATCTGAATTAGCGCGTTCTGGTAGATCTGGACGACCGGTTGAATCAGCACGTAGAAGCAGACATTCACGCCACAGTATTCGAAACGCATTGGGGGAGGCTTCTCCTCTACCCCTGTTAGCTGCCCTTGAGCTTAACTGAGTCTAAAGGGCTGCTCGTGAACCCAAAGGGGGGCGTTGGGAATTTCATTTCTAACGAACACGCCGGCCAAGCTTTGCCAACTTATGTTAAGAAACCTTCTGACTTCACGGCGTCTATCATAAAGTTGTAAAAAGAAAGTCTCCACGCGCGGCCGCGCCGCAATAACAACGATACCAAGGGAGATTGATCATGATGTCTGCGAGCACAAGACGGCTCTTCGCCCTATTCGTAATTGGTTCATCTATCGCTGCGGGACCGGCGCTGGCCGAAAAAGGCGCGGCCAACATCGGAACCTATAGTTGGACAAACATTAGGCCGACCGTACTGTTCGACCCTTTGATGTGGGAGCCTCGAGCAGGTCTTCGCGCTCTGGAGTTCAGAAACGACCTCTACGTGATGGGCGGCCGGGGTCCGTTCTCTTTTGAGACTGAAACGCCTATCTACGGCGATGTCTGGAAGAGCTCCGATCTTGGAATGACCTGGTCAAAGACTGTCCAGTGGAACAGCGAGAATGACAATGATCAGTCGATGTGGAAACCGCGCGCTTATTTTGGCGCAGTTTCGCATCGGGGCCGCTTGTTTGTCATAGGCGGTCAGAACTTTGAAACGGAGCCCAACCCGATTTTCCCTGAAGGCTGCAGTGCGCTTCCGCCGGGAGTTCCCTGTCTGCCAGTGATTCCCAGTTCGACCTTCTTCGCTGACGTCTGGAGCAGCAAGGATGGTGAAAGCTGGACAGCTGAGACACTGAATGCTCCGTGGGAGGGCCGTGCAGGTTTGTCGGTTGTTGTGCATGGGGGCGCAATTTTTGTAATCGGCGGCAGCCAGGGCGACGACGCGTCAACCGGCGGCACGGGCCGCGTGTTATTTGACGATGTCTGGATGTCGAGAGATGGGCGCAACTGGAAAGAAGTCGTCGGAAGTGGCCCAAAATGGTCCCCTCGCGCCGGTGCGGCCGTGGTCTCAAAGGGCGGCTACATTTACCTGCTCGGCGGAGAGCGAGGATTCAGTTGCGGTTTCGATATAACAAGCCCATGTCAGCCAGCCACTGCAACACTCTATTTCAATGACGTGTGGCGATCGAAGGACGGGGCAAACTGGGAGCTGGTAACGGACTCCGCCGGCTGGTCCCCGCGGCCGGGGCATCAGTGTGTTGTGATACTTAACCAAATTGTCTGTTTTGGGGGATATGGGGAGATACCAGGCGTTCCCCCTGTTGCCGCTAATCCTACTGATATCTGGACGAGTCGCGATGGACAAACTTGGACAGAGCTCATGCCGCCAGCCGCCCCACCCTGGAACGGTGGGTCCCCGGCGGACATGAAATATGACTTTTACGCACTCGCATTGTCGGGCAATCGTGCTGGGCAAAAGCCGTCGATAATGACATTCGGCGGAGACCGAGAGCGTTTCGGATTACCAGATGACGTCAATGCGTTTCTGCTTGACAATGATGTCTGGATCATGAGTTCAGACTAACTTGAGTCGATGTAAATTCCGCTGAATCTCGTCAGATCGAATTTCCGCTCCTGGCCGTTCTGAAACGATCGAGACTTTCCCAAACAAGTCGCTCAGGCGGCCGCTGTTGGAAAAGCTGCCGTTCGATAGCAGAGTTCATTTCTGACCCAACGTCGACGTCTGATTGGCGATTTTGTGCCTATTACCAAACAATTAGGCCACCAAAGGCCGCATTCGCCGGCTTTAGCTTTGTTCCAGAAGTTGCCGCTACAGACGTCGTCCTGCGTCGGTCCGTATCTCGGCAAGTCCGGATACCGTTTCACGCGCAGTGCGGCTAGAGTCAGGCTGTGCGCAAGTCGCCGGAGCGAGCATGACCTCGAGGGTCTATGTGCTGTTACCTCTGGCCTCCGTACTGGTTGTGCTGGCGGCCTGCGTTTCTGAATCTGATCCGCCCGACTACCCCACACTCCCCGGCCGTTTCGCGGAAGAAGGCGCACCGCAGGCGCTGATTGCCGATGAAGCCTACCTGAGCGGCACCGATTTCTACGTGCGTTTCAGGCGTGGCAACGAAATCCGGTACGGCGGGGGCAACTGGTCGCGCCGCATACCGATACTCGGGCTCTCGGAAGGCGAGCGATACGAGGGTCCGTACCTGCTGCCGCTGCAGTACGAGCAGGCGGCACGCTGGCCGGACCTTCCCGAGGATCGTGTATCCCCGAGGATACTCGGCGTCCCGGACTGGCATGCGTTGCGCGCTCGGCTGTTCGAGGCGGTGCTGCCGCGGGATGGCCATTCGGGCATCGTCCTGCATTTCAGCATTGACGATTACTTTCTTTACTACGACGAACGCGGCCGATTCCATGCGACCGTGGTCGACGCTAAGCCCGGTGACTACGAAATCGCCCGGCGTATCACGATGTACGAGCTCGTCCAGCGCGGGCTGCCGGTGCTCGAGGACTTTCTTGCCGAACGCGGTATCGATGATCGCCGGGTCGCATTCAATACCGGCGATGCGGGCTACTACTCCCTGCCCTTCCTTTACGTCAACCGCGACCTGCCTGTCGCGATTTTCGTGCGCTTGCCCGGCCCTGGCAGACGGTTCACGACCGGTCCCGCATCAGTACCCTATCTGCAGACCGCGGGACACGTCGCGGGCAGTCATACGGCCGGCATCGTCTTCCGTCCGGTATCCTCGCTGTACCGCCTGTTGTTCGTGACCAGCGACACGGTGGCCGAGGCCGTAGCGACGAGTTCCCTCGACGATTTCCCGGATGAGCCCATCCCTTCGGTTTCGGCGCTGCCGGGCATGGACCTCGATGCATGGGAAACGCGACTCGACGACCTGACCCAGAGGCCGTCGTCCAGGGGCACCATGCGCTTCCTCGTGGACGGCCGCGAGTTCTTCACGCGGTTCATCGACGCCGTTACCCGTGCACAGTCTTCAGTATCGTTACGGACCTACATATTCGATAACGACGACTACGCGGTGCGGATCGGCGAACTGCTGAAGCGGCGCTCGGCCGAAGGCGTCGAGGTCAGGGTTCTCCTGGATGGACTCGGCACGATCATCTCCACGATCGAGAAGCAGGCGACGCTCCCGGAAGATCACCGCGGACCGTCCTCCGTTCGACGCTTTCTCGAGCGCGATTCGGGGATCGAGGTGCGCCAGGCCGTCAACCCCTGGTTGACCGGCGACCACGTGAAGACGGCGATCATCGACGAACGGCTGGCATTCACGGGGGGCATGAACGTCGCGAGGGAGTATCGCTACGACTGGCACGACCTCATGACGGAACTCGAGGGCCCGATTGTCGATGTCCTGCAGTACGAGTTCGAAAAAGCGTGGGCACACGCGGGGCTGTTCGGGGACCTGAACTACCTCGCCCTTCGTCTCCGGCCGAAACCCGACAGTATCGACGAGGCTGGCCACCCGATAAGGGTCCTGTTCACCCGGCCGCACGACCACGAGATATTCCGGGCGCAGAGGGAAGCGGTGCGTAACGCGCAGAAATACATCTACGTGGAGAATGCCTACTTTACCGACGACGCGATGCTCCACGAACTCGCGCGCGCCCGCCATCGCGGCGTGGACGTGCGCGTCATCATGCCGCTCGTCACCGACCGCGGCCCCATCACTCGCAGCAACGCCCTCGCAGCCAACGCGATGCTGGAACATGGCATTCGCGTCTATATCTACCCCGGGATGTCCCACGTCAAGGCTGCGGTGTTCGACGGCTGGGCCTGCATCGGGTCGGCCAACTGGGATCGCTGGAGTTTCCGTATCAACAAGGAGCTGAATATCGCGACGTCTCACCCCGACGCCGTCGCGGAACTCGAGCGCCGCGTATTCCTGGCCGACTTCTCGAATTCGGTCGAAATGACGGAGCCGTTTCCCGAACGCTGGACCGACCATCTAATCGAGGTCGTCGGCGATTACATTTTCTAGTCCGCAGGCGCCCGGTTACCAGGAATAGCCGATCGATGTGGTCAGCGTGTAGTCAATTTGCTCCCCGTCGCTCGAAGGCTCACTAACGTAGGAATGCCTGAGTGTCACCTCGAAATAGAGATCCTTTATGAACTCGCGCCGAAAAATCAGGTCGGTTTCCGTTCGATAGTCACTAAAGTCCTCCAGCAGAGGATAAATATTGGTCGTGAAGGTGATGTTCGCTTCCGGGACGACCCTGCGATGCAGGTAGCGGACCTGAATCCTGCCTTCCGCGGCCGTCGTGCTGTCGTCCTCGCCGATGAATGATGTCCTGGTGAGGTTGAGCCCCCCCGTCAGGGACAGCTGGTTCAGGGGGGTCTGGATCACGTAACGCCCGAGCGCCCCGCCCGCGGAGTAACGGGACAGGATGTCCAGCTCGTCGTGCCGCTCCCAGCCACCGAACCAGTCGGTGAACCAGCGATTCTGCCTGAACCGCTGGTAATTACCGCTAATGCTCTCTCGCCTGCGCGTCTGGTTTGCTTCGTCGCTCCCGGGCTGGTCAGTGACATTGAACGTAGCTGCAAGGCCGACGAGGTATTGCCGGGTCCGGTAGCTGATATCCGCGGTACTGCGCAGGGTCGTTACCTGGCTCGCCTTGTCCGTGTCGAAACCGAAACTGGCCGAACCGTCGAGCCGCTGCCAGAAAGTTTCCTGCGCATCGATAGGCACCAGTCTCACAATTCTGGAGGTATGCAGATCGACAAGACCACTTGAAGAGCTGACCTTGATATGGAAGCGCTGGTCGGCGGAGTCGAGCGTCCCGAAATAGCGCGTACCGTCCGTGACTTCCACCTGCAGCGTCTGCTTGGTGGAGATCGTCACGATGTCTTCCCAGTCGATCATCACGGTACCCATCGAATCGGTGCTGTATCGCAGGGCGCCGAATTCGAGCGACTTGATCTCGCCCGTGATGGTGTTGCCGTTGACCAGGAGCACGACGTCCGTCTTTGCCGCCACGGAAGTCGCCGGCAGTGACAACAGCAGGGCGGATGCAAGCAAAATAATGCGAGATTTCATGCGTGTAAGGCCTCTGTCATTGTGCGCCCGGCGCCATTCGCTGTGAAAAACCGGGCTTCGAACGCGATAATACTACCTGTTCGCACTTCGTCCCGTTGCTGTACAATCCGTCGTCCCCCTCCCATGCATTCATCAAACGGAATAGGAAAGTGAGCTTCGAACAACAACTCGAGAAGGTAAGAACCAAACCCGGATTCATCGCAGCGCTCGACCAGAGCGGCGGCAGCACGCCCAAGGCCCTCGGGCTGTATGGCATAAAAGAGGATGCCTGGTCGAACGACGACGAGATGTTCGGGATCGTCCACGAAATGCGCAAGCGAATCATCACGAGCCCGGCATTTAATGGCGACCGGATCCTTGGCGCCATCCTGTTCGAGAACACGATGGATCGCGAAATCGAGGGGCAGCCGACGGCCCGCTACCTGTGGAATGAAAAGAACGTCGTGCCGTTCCTCAAGGTCGACAAGGGCCTTGCCGACGTGGAGAACGGCGCACAGGTCATGAAACCGATCCCGGGTCTCGACGAACTGCTGCAGAGGGCCAAGGCAAACGGCGTCTTCGGCACCAAGATGCGTTCCGTGATCAAGGAAGCGAACCCTGCGGGCGTCGATGCCGTCGTGAAACAGCAGTTCGAAATCGGCCGCCGGATCGCTGACGCAGGCCTCGTGCCCATCATCGAGCCCGAGGTCGATATCAACTGCCCGGACAAGGCAGCCGCGGAAGACCTGCTGCATGCAGCGATCATGAAGGAACTCGACAGCCTCGACGAGAACGAACTCGTCATGCTCAAGCTGACGCTTCCCGAGAAGGACAACCTGTACGCCGACTGCATCGCTCACCCGAACGTGTTGAAGGTCGTCGCGCTTTCAGGTGGCTACTCGCGGGAGGAGGCGAATGAGAGGCTAGCCCGGCAGAACGGCATGGTGGCGAGCTTCTCGCGGGCGCTGTCCGAGGGACTGAAGGCCCAGCAGTCCGACGAGGAGTTCAACGCGATGCTGGACGCGTCGACGCAGAGCATTTTCGACGCATCGAGCACGTAGTCCCGACATCAAGCCTGGTCATTTATCGCCGATCAGGCTTGATAGGAGCCCGCTCCGCCCGGGAGCGGGCGCGGGCGCCTCGATCTGCAATAGCTCGAGCATCAGCGGGTAGATTTCGACAGGGCTGACCTCGCCGACCACCCTGCCCTGCGGCAATGACGGCCCTGCCGCGAGGAAAATCCCGTGCATGGCCCTGTTCGACGGATCCCAGCCGTGATCCCCCGGCTTCAATTTGTCGAGGTCGTCACGCTCGGCAACGACGCCGTGACCGAGTTCGGGCACCACGAATATCTCGGGAAATCGCCGGCTGGCCGAAATGTGCCATCCGGCCGGCGCCTCGTCGCGCAACACGGCGCGACCGTGCGCCCAGTTCTCGTTGATTGCGTCGCGAATCTTGCGTGCGCGCTCCCGGTCCGGCTGCTCCTGGTAGATCCAGGCGTAAGCGCCGCCCGCGATGATCTCCAGCCCCGCCAGGTCGATATGATCTCGCAGAACGAAACTCGCTTCGGGATTCACGTAGTTTGCCTGGCCGTGATCCGACACGACCAGCACGGATACCGCGCTTTCGAGATCCATCTCGGCGATAGCGTCGAGCAGGCGCCCGACATTCGCATCGACCTCGGCGACCGCCGCGGCCAGTTCCGGCGAGCCGAGCCCGAAATCGTGCCCCGCTGTGTCCACGTGCTCGAAATACAGCGTGATGAGCTGCGGGCGCCGGTCGCCGGGCCACTGCAGCCACTCGGTGACCTGCGCAACGCGCTCGCCGCCGGGCACCGACGCGTCGAAGCTGTGCCAGTGGCTCGGCGGCACCCCCTGGATCGCGGCTTCGGTACCGACGAAGTAGTAGGCGGCGCTGACGAGCCCGTGCCTTTCCGCCGTGACCCAGATCGGCTCGCCCCCGTACCAGCGTCCGTCCTCGACGCTTTCACGGTCCCACAGGTGGTACCAGTCTTCCCGCGCTTCGTCGGGAAAGTGGTTATGGACGATGCCGTGCTCGGCGGGATAGAGCCCGGTCGCGATCGAATAGTGGTTCGGGAAGGTCAGGCTGGGAAAGACCGGCCGCATCGACTCGGCCCGTACGCCGGACTCGGCAATCCGGTCCAGTGCCGGCGTCGGGTAGGCCGACAGGTAGTCCCAGCCGAAACCGTCGATCGATATCAGTATCAGCGACGGCCCTTCCGCCCTGCCGGGCGCATTTCGCCCCCCGCTTCCCGTCGTCTCGCCGGCCTGTGCCAGCAGGACCGGCACGAGCATAAATAGCGCCAAAATGGAAGTCGCAAAATCCGCGGTTCCCTTCGAGGCCATGGAATGTACCCTCATGGCGTTATATTGTAGGCGCTTTGCGAAAACCGCGCTCCGCTCAGCGCCTCAATAGGGGAAAATTGGTGTCATCAGACTCTACTACGGTTACAGGCCCGTCGACGCGGCAGTTTGCAGGCGATTCGCCTGCGCAGGTATCCAAGCGCCTGTTCAACGCCATGCGGCCGAAATTCTTCCCGGCCTCGGTACTGCCCGTCCTGGCCGGCTCGGCCTGGGGATTCATGATCGCCGGGCAGTTCGACTTTTTCGTCTTCATCCTCGCGCTGCTGGCGACGGTATGCGTGCACGCCGGCGCGAACGTGCTGAACGATGTCGGTGACGATTCCGGCGGCACCGACCGGCAGAACGAGGACCGGGTCTATCCTTACACCGGCGGCTCGCGGTTCATCCAGACCGGTATCATGAGCGCGGGCGCCATGAGCCGCCTGGGCGTCAGCCTGCTGGCCGTCGCCGCCGTCGCCGGCCTCATACTGCTCATCAGCAAGGGGACGATGGTCCTGTGGTTCGGCATCGCGGGCATATCGCTGGCCGTGCTCTATTCGCTGGGCCCGGTTCGCCTTGCCTCGATCGGCCTCGGCGAACTGGCTGTCGGCATTGCCTTCGGCGTCCTGCCGGTCACGGGCGCCGCGTGGCTGCAGAGCGGCTCCCTAGGCCTCGACGTGCTGCTGTTCTCGATACCGGTGAGCGCCTGGGTTACCGCGATATTGCTGATCAACGAAGTGCCCGACGTCGCCGCGGACGGCGCGACGGGCAAGCGAACGCTGCCGGTCCGTTTCAGTCTCGGCGGCACGTCGATCATCTACTTTCTGCTACACCTCTCGGGCGTTGCCGCACTGGTCTGGCTCACTGCGCGCGGCGGGATTCCTGCGTGGGTGGTGGTCGTGCCTGCCCTGCTGCTCGTGCTGGCTTGGCAGGCGGCCCGTGCGATCCGTGTCGGTATTGCGGACCGCCCGGCCATGACGCGCGCGATCGAGACGACGCTCGCGGTACATACCATTGGATCGATCTGGCTCACCGGCTGCGCGCTTTTTATTGCGTTCTTTTCCGCGTGAGTAGCGCTTAAATCATTGAGACGTCGAAAGCGAGATGCGAATAAAGATCAAGAAAGGCCTGGATATCCCGATCAAGGGTGAGCCCGAGAAGACGATCAGTGACGGCGCCGACGTGAAGACGGTCGCCGCAGTCGCGACGGACGTATCGGGAATTCGCCCACGGATGGCGGTACAGGTCGGCGACAGGGTCCGGCTCGGACAGGTGCTATACCACGACAAGCGGAACCCGGACGTGCCTTTCACGGCGCCGGGCGCTGGCGAGGTCATCGCGGTCAACCGCGGCGCGCGCAGAGCGTTGCAGTCGGTCGTGATCCGGCTCGAAGGCGACGATGCCGAATCCTTCGATTCGTGGCCGGCAGCGGAACTCGCGACGCTCGATCAGGAGAAGGTTCGCAGCAACCTTGTGGCGTCCGGCCTGTGGACGACGCTGCGTACGCGGCCGTACAGCCGGATTCCGGCTCCGGACGCGAAGCCGGCCGCGATCTTCGTCACTGCGATCGATACCAACCCGCTTGCCATCGACCCTGCTTTCTTCATCGAGCAGGATGCAGAAGCTTTCGAGAATGGCCTGACGGTGTTGTCGGGCATCGCGGACTGCCCCGTCTACCTGTGTACCGCGCCGGATTCCGGCATCCGCTGCCCCCAGGGCGAGCAGTTCCGTCATGCCGAATTCGAGGGTCCGCATCCGGCCGGTCTGGTCGGCACGACATTCATTTCCTCGAGCCTGTCGGCAAGACGAAGACCGTCTGGCATATCGGTTACCAGCACGTCATGTCGTTCGGCAGGCTTTTCACGACCGGGCGCCTGCCGACGGAGCGGCTGATAACGCTCTGCGGCCCAATGGCCCTGCGACCGCGCATCCTGCGCACGCGCATCGGCGCCAATACGATGGACCTGCTGAAGGGTGAAACCGCGCCTGGGAACCTCCGGGTCATCAGCGGTTCGGCGCTCGGCGGACATCGTGCCGCGGGGCCGCTCGCGTACCTGAGCCGCTACCAGACCCAGCTGACGGTACTGGAGGAGGACCGTAGCCGCGAATTCCTGGCCTGGATGCTGCCCGGCGCCAATCGCTACTCGCAGACGCGCGCGTTCGCTGGCAACCTGGCGCACCGCGGCAGGTTCCCCATGACGACCACGCAGAACGGCAGCCCGCGGGCGATGGTGTCCACGGGCGCGTTCGAGAGCCTCATGCCGCTCGACATCCTGGCAACACCGCTGCTCAAGGCGCTGCTGGTCGAAGATACCGACCGCGCCCAGCAACTCGGCTGCCTGGAGCTGGCCGAGGAAGATCTCGCACTGTGCTCGTTCGTGTGCAACGGCAAGCACGACTACGGCGCCTACCTGCGCATGAACCTCAATGAGATCGAGGTGAACGGCTGATGAAACCCCTGCGCAAGTTCCTCGACAGCATCGAGCCGCTGTTTTCCCGCGGCGGCCGCTTCGAAAAGTTCGAGGCCATCTACGAGATGGTCGATACCCTGTTCTACTCGCCGGCGGACGTGACCCGGAGCTCACCGCACGTTCGCGATGCCATCGACCTGAAGCGCGTGATGATCACGGTGGTCTTCGCCGCGACGCCCTGTGCCCTGATCGGCATGTGGAATGTCGGTTTCCAGGCACACACGGCGATGGCGTCGCTCGGCATCGAGTGGGTCGACGGCTGGCGGGGCTCCATGATGGCCCTGCTGGGCGCCGGTTACGACCCGGCGAGCGTCTACGACAATTTCATTCACGGCTTGCTGTATTTCCTGCCGATCTACATCGTGACGATGGCGGCCGGCGGCTTCTGGGAAGTGCTGTTCGCAAGCGTTCGCAACCACGAAGTCAACGAAGGTTTCTTCGTCACGTCGTTCCTTTACACGCTGATCCTGCCGGCCACCACGCCGCTGTGGCAGGTAGCGCTGGGCATCAGCTTCGGTGTCGTCATCGGCAAGGAAGTCTTCGGCGGCACGGGCAAGAACTTTCTCAACCCGGCGCTCGTGGGCCGCGCGTTCCTGTATTTCGCCTACCCGGTACAGCTTTCCGGCGACGCGGTATGGGTGCCCATCGACGGCTACACCGCGGCGACCGCCCTCGCGGTCACAGCCCAGGAGGGTATGTCCGGACTGCTCGCGAGCGGACTGACCTACTCGCAGGCGTTCATCGGCCAGATCCAGGGCTCGCTCGGCGAGACATCTCTCGCCGCCTGCCTGTTCGGGGCCGCGATGCTGATCTACACGCGCATCGCATCGTGGCGCATCATAGTGAGCGTGTTTGCCGGCATGATCGTCCCGGCACTGCTTTTCAGTGGCGGCGTCGACGCCGCCAACCCGATCGCCGAGATGCCCTGGCACTGGCATATCGCGGTGGGCGGCTTCGCCTTCGGCGCGGTCTTCATGGCGACAGACCCGGTCAGTGCGCCGGATACCATGCTCGGCCATATCATCTTCGGCTTCCTGATCGGCGTGCTCACCTGGGTGATCCGCGTCATCAACCCGGCGTTCCCGGAGGGGATCATGCTCGCGATCCTGCTGGGCAACATTTTCGCGCCGCTGATCGATTATTTCGTCATTCGTGCCAACGTCAGCCGCAGGGTGAAACGCAATGCCTGACGACAAGAAACCCGGATTTAACCGCGACAGCATCGGCAACACGCTTGTGGTCGCCATCGGCGTCAGCCTGGTGTGCTCCGTGCTCGTGTCAGCCGCCGCCATCGTCCTGCGCCCGCTGCAGGAAGCCAACCAGGCCGAGTTCCGGCAGCGCATCGTGCTGGAGGTGGCCGGGCTCTATGACCCCGACGTCCCGGTCGTCGAACAGTTCGGGAACATCGAGACGCGCCTCGTCGACCTCGAGAGCGGGTCCTACGTCGAGGACGTGGACCCGCAGACTTTCGACGCCGAAGCTGCGGCAAACGATCCCGGTCTCAGCGTGAACATCCCCAAGGAGGAAGACATCGCGAAGATCGGCCGCCGCGCGGTATACGCGCCGGTCTACGTCGTCATGGACGGCGGCGAGCCGCAGCAGTACATCCTCCCGGTGCGCGGCAAGGGACTCTGGTCGACGCTCTACGGGTACCTGTCGGTCGAACCGGACGGCAAGACGGTCGCCGGCCTGCGATTCTACGAGCACGCGGAAACGCCGGGTCTCGGCGACCAGATCGAGAAGGAACCCTGGCTGTCGCAGTGGCCGGGAAAGAAACTCTATGACGAACAGGGCGACCCGCAGATCGAGGTCGTGCGCGGATCGGTCCAGTCGGGGCCGGGCGAGATCCACCAGGTGGACGGCCTGTCCGGCGCCACCCTCACCGCCAACGGCGTGACCTACCTTGTCCGGTACTGGACCGGCTCTCACGGCTTCGGCCCGTATCTCGCGAAGATTTCGAACGAGGCGAACGACAATGGCTGAGACGAAAAAGATCATCCTGGACCCGGTCGTCGACAACAACCCGGTGATGCTGCAGGTGCTGGGCATCTGTTCGGCACTCGCGGTTACGACCTCCCTGTTGCCCGCATTGCTGATGTGTATCGCGATGACCAGCGTGGCCGCCCTGTCCGGCGCCGCGATCAGCACGATTCGCAACCGCATACCGAACAACATCCGCATCATCGTGCAGATCACGATCATTGCGTCGTTCGTCATCGTGGTTGACCAGTTGCTGAAGGCCTACGCGTTCGAGACGTCGAAACAGCTGTCGGTGTTCGTCGGCCTGATCATTACCAACTGCATCATCCTCGGCCGCGCCGAGGCGTTTGCGAGCAGCAACGGCCCGGGGCTGAGCTTCCTCGACGGCATCGGCAACGGGCTCGGGTACAGCGCTGTGCTGCTCGTGGTCGCCACGCTGCGCGAACTGTTCGGCGCAGGCAGCCTGTTCGGCGCCGAGATCCTGAAACTGACGAGCAATGGCGGCTGGTACGAGGCCAACGGCCTGATGCTGTTGCCGCCGAGCGCATTTTTCATCATCGGGTTGCTGATCTGGGCAGTGCGCACGGCGCGGCCGAAACAGGTCGAGAAACCCGAATACCAGATCCACGAAGTTCACCGGACCGAGGTGCTCTGATGGAGCAATACTTCAACCTGTTCATACGCGCCGCGTTCGTCGAGAACCTCGCGCTGACGTTCTTCCTCGGCATGTGCACCTTCCTCGCGATCTCGAAGCGCGTGGATACGGCGCTCGGCCTCGGCCTCGCCGTGATGGTGATCCAGACGATCACGGTGCCGGTCAATTACCTGATCTACACCTTCTTCCTCAAGGACGGCGCGCTCGCCTGGGCAGGGCTGCCCGACGTCGACCTGAGCTTCCTGGGGCTCGTGTCGTACATAGGCGTCATCGCGGCACTCGTGCAGATCCTCGAGATGCTGCTCGACCGTTTCGTGCCGGCGCTCTACAACGCCCTCGGCATCTTCCTGCCGCTCATTACCGTGAACTGCGCAATTCTCGGCGGCACCCTGTTCATGGTCGAGCGGCAATACAACTTCGGCGAGAGCATAACCTTCGGCATCGGCAGCGGCTTCGGCTGGGCGGTCGCGCTGGTCGCACTCGCCGGGATTCGCGAAAAACTCCGTTACAGTGACGTGCCGGACGGCCTCCAGGGGCTCGGCATCACGTTCATCATAACCGGCCTGATGTCGCTAGGCTTCATGGGCCTGTCGGGGATCCAGCTTTGAACGCAGGCATAGCAACCCAGGTCATCCTCGGAATGTCGCTGTTCACGGCGATCATCCTGGTACTCGTCTTCATCATCCTCGCAGCGCGCTCGCGCCTCGTGGCGAGCGGCAGCGTCAAGGTCATCGTCAACGACGAGCGCGAACTCGCAATGCCGGTGGGCGGCAAGCTGATGCAGGGCCTTGCAGAGGAAGGCATTCTCATCGCATCGGCCTGCGGTGGCGGCGGCACCTGCGGGCAGTGCAAGGTCCAGGTGCTGTCCGGCGGAGGGGCGATCCTGCCGACCGAGACCTCGATGATCAACAAGCGCGAAGCGGTCGAACACTACCGGCTCTCGTGCCAGGTTGCCGTCAAGCAGGACATGAAGGTCCGGGTTCCGGACGAGGTCTTCGGCGTCAAGAAATACGAGTGCGAGGTCGTTTCGAACAACAATGTCGCGACCTTCATCAAGGAATTCGTCGTCCGACTGCCCGAAGGCGAGGAAATGGATTTTCGCGCCGGCGGCTATATCCAGATCGAATGCCCGCGGCACGACCTCAGTTACAAGGATTTCGACATCGACGAAGAGTTCCGCGACGAGTGGGACCATTACAACCTCTGGCGTTACGAGTCCCACGTCAAGGAACCGACGATGCGCGCCTACTCGATGGCGAATTACCCGCTGGAGAAGGGCCTCATCAAGCTGAATATTCGTATCGCGACGCCGCCGCCGGGCGACGACAAGATTCCTCCGGGCATCATGTCGTCTTACATCTTCAGCCTTAAGCCCGGAGACAAGGTGATCGTCTCCGGCCCCTACGGCGAGTTCTTCGCCAAAGACACCGACAACGAGATGGTGTTCATCGGTGGCGGTGCCGGCATGGCGCCGATGCGTTCTCACATCTTCGACCAGCTGAAGCGCATCCACTCGAAACGCAAGATGAGCTTCTGGTACGGCGCTCGCAGCCTGCGGGAGTCGTTCTACAACGAGGAGTTCGACGAGCTGGCCGAGACGAACGACAACTTCACATGGCA
>Ga0224502_10000372_pt1 | contig 14643 bp, 15 predicted proteins | sample SF_Oct11_sed_USG_5_FD_169104 | JGI IMG/M metagenome (GOLD analysis project Ga0224502, IMG submission 169104) | Sediment microbial communities from San Francisco Bay, California, United States - SF_Oct11_sed_USGS_13 | ecosystem: Environmental > Aquatic > Marine > Sediment | place: USA... | reverse complement strand
AGTACATGGTTATTATTACCCACCTCTGTGAGCTGCCATGTGGCACCTGTAAACTCATTCCATGGTACTCTACCAGCACCAGCTGTGTATCCAGCCGTACCATCGTATATGATTGGGAATGTGTTGGCTGTCTTTGTACGCCACTCTCCGCTTGCCCCAGATCTGTACAAAATAGGTATGCCAGCTGTAGGCGATAGATCCTGTGGTGATCCATCTACTACCTCATGCTCTATGTCTTCATCGTGGAAGTCACCATCTGCTACAGAGAATTGAGCATCAGCATCATCAGCTCCGTCTCTAGCTGCTGCAAAATTTCCCAGCCCAAAGCCTTCATCGTATGCAGACCCTACAGTGTGGTGTAGATAAAAATGTGTATTCCAGTCCATGACTGCGCCATGCCTCTCATCACCTACTACTACTGCGACACCATCTGTATCACTCCAAAATATATTGGCAACATACACATAGTCTCGGATAAGCTCAAGTGATGTAGCTGTCTGGTCTGTGACTAGTGTACCGCTCTGGTCGTAGTACACAACGTGCTGGCCAGATACGTCTGGTATTACTATACTCTCGGCTGTCTTAGTGCTCTGTACGCCCTTGATCATGATATCAAAGCTAGTGACTGTAGGAGATATCGTAAGCTGCCTAGTGCCATCATCCCATGTCAATGTAGATAGGTCTCTATCTACAAAGCCCTGTGGTGTAAGAAACTGTGTTTTGTCTATTATATCCTGTGCTACAGACGCCTGTTCTGCTGGTGATATCACATAATCTTTTATAGTAGCTGCGGTAGTCTTCTTATTGGTACCCCCGCCAGTTTCCTGTAGTAGTAATTCATCAGCATCTACTATCGGTGCTTTTGGATCAAAATCGTTTATTTGCTTATTTACCATAATGCTTTTTATTTAAGTTATTTCCAATGATAGAGATATATAATTGATACTACCACCTGCACCAGTAAAGGATATGCGGAATGATATTAGATCAGTGGCAGCTACAGATACAGTGTGTGTAGAGTCCAATACTATAGCAGTGGATCCAGACGCTATGGTTCCCACTAGAGTAGTGGCCGCGCCATTCTTCATCACTGTGACCAATATATCCCCACTACCCACTGTGTTCAGATCTACCCTAGCCCTTAGATTCTTCATGGTACCAGCTTTACCAGCTATCATGGATGCCTGCGTCTCTGTAGTCTCTAATGAGTTTCCAGATGTATTCACATACCTCGTACCCTGTGTCGGGCCGAATGCACTAGGTGTGACATTTCCAGATAGAATAGTAGCTTTTACCGAGTTTGTATTTATGTCTGCGATCAGCTCATTCATCTTAGCTGCTGTGATGCTATCGCCTGCGCTGACTGTGCTTATTACCATGGTTTTAGCTTATAGTTATAGTATAGTCTATAGTGAGTGTTTCTGAATTACTCTTAGTCACGTTGATGGCTACTCTAGATAGCAACACGCCAGTATCTACTGTGCCTGTACCATCTACGAATATGCCAGCTTCTTTGAACGTGCCAGTCACTTCTGCCGCTGTATAGAACGCAGATACATATCCGATATTATCTACACTGGCCAGGCTGGCCACTGTCTTACGGTATGTTTCTGTTTCTAGTGTAGTGTCTGCATTATCTGGCGCTGTAGTGCCTGTGCCCACTGCTGTATAGTTTATCACTGGCGTATTGGTCGGTGTAGTGTCTGTCAGCTGATTTATTAGCAAAGCCCTACCCACAGTAGGTATAAGGTTGCAGTAGTTCTGTACGCGCTTAATAGCACCAGTCTTGGCATCTCTAATAGTGAATGTGTACACGCCTTGTAGTTTGATCCCTTGCTCCATGTGTGTGTGGTTAATTTTAATAAGGATAGTGAGGTTTTATGCACCTCGTCAATATCTTTTACCCATAAACTGATCCATCATATACTGCTGATCTCTTGAGTCCAGTAGGTGCGAATGGTGAATATACAAAATCTGTAGCATAGTCTAGTGCCTGTACGGTCTCCGAGTCGGCTACAGTAGCTGACTCTGACTCTGACTCTTTATCATTCAGCACTGCTACATCAGCTACGGACATGGCATCTACTACTCCGCGCACTAGATCTACCACCTCACCCTCTTTGATATCTATATTCTTTGACTGATTCTTTAGCAATCTTATGAAGAAGTCTATCATATTGTCTATAGCGCGTGTGTCCGCGATAGTCACCGTATATCGTAGTCTAGTAGTATCATGGAACTCTGTATCTACACGTGTCACTAAGAATGTACCAGATACACCCAGCTGTGCGCTATCTACTGTCACAGTCTGCCCAGCGCGCCACCCTGCCGTGAGTGATACAAAACTACCAGTATTGAGTAGAGCTCTATATGAATTTAGCTCTGCCACTGCTCTCTGGCGTGCCTCATCTTGTGTGCTTATATTCTTATCCACTATGATAAAGTCATATCTGCCATTGTCTGTGATTGAGTCTTCATCTTCAGACTGTATGATCACTGGTATCTTTGGGTTTCCACCGATATCTACTGTGTCGCTCACGCTCAAGGCATTCTTGAACCTTATATACTTTTGGCTAAACTCATAGAATACGTCTATAGACGGATTATTGATATCTATATTTTCTATACCTACTGTCTGTGGCACCGAGTTCACGGATACCGTAAGGTTTGAATACTGCCTACTTAGGGGTACTATATTCTGGTCTTCTGTGCCAGTAGCTGTATATGTATTTTCATTCGCTGTGGCACCGTCATACACCCCACCACGTACTACTATGCTATTCTTCAAGCTCTTATTATCTTCATGTATTCTTAGAGTATTCTGGTTGTATGATCCATTGGTATCATTCAGCTCTACTGTAGCTAGCTCGGCACCCTTCAAGAAGAAATGTACGTCTTTGTCATAGTCAACATACCAATCATACCCGATAGCGTCAGCAAGCTGCTGTAGGCACTTAGACGGCTTTTCATAGTTGAATGCTATAGATCCGAGTGTGATAGGCGCGTTCACGTTATTCAGTGTGAACGTAGGGAAGAAGTTATCGCGTAGACTAGTAATAATAGCATCTACAGTTTGACCGCTGAATGTGTCTGGCACCAGCCTTTGATCCATCTGTGCCTGGTAGTCTAGAGCTTTTATCTTCATTGTCACGCGGTCTACGCTGTCTACCTTCTTATCCATATCTGTGACTATACCAGCGAATGACCTACTTACAGTCTCACCCACTATGAAGTTGCCCAGCTCATCTACTAGGTTATTACCTAGCTCATCTACTATGAAGCTATCTTGCGCATCTCCTATGACAATCTCTTGACCAGGCGATATAGCGGATATATCAGCAAGCTCCGCTGTGATCAAGAATGACGCTTTGTCTATCTCTTTTGTTAGAGCCTGTGTCATCCTTATGCTGTCATGCAGTATGAACTCCGTATAGTCTACCGAATTTATGGTTATCTGTAATGTCATGTATCATGTTTTATGCTAGATTCTGTACCTCATCCCTGAATAGATCCATCACCTCCTCTGCTATCCTGCGTGCATCACTATCACCACTTATATTGATAGTAGGGGCGAAGTTGATCGTATTGCCACCTAGTTTATTATTAGGTATGATATTTCCGCCCTGGTCGGGTACGAATGTCTCACGCCCCTGCTCGCCCACTGTGACTGGCACACCCTTACGCACATGCCCTCCATTTGCTCTTTGGGTAGTAGGGTTAGCAAATATCTTTTCTACTATGCCTGTGGCTATTGAGACACCAGGAAGTGAAACCATAGATGTCATTGCCCTCTTGATTTCCTTTATGATGAAGTCCACGCCACTCTTTACGCTACTCTTGATACTATCCCATACGCTATTGAATATATCTTTGAGCCCTTCCCATGCGTCTTTAAAGTGATTAGACACTAGATCCCATGCCTGACCCCACTCTCCCTGGAATAATAGCATAGAAGTCTTCCATACTAGCTTGAATGCCTCCCATGCTGTAGCGAATATAAATTTGAGAGCTCCGAATACATCTCGCGCTACTTTGAGTATCTGCTGCCCAAAGTCTGTTTTCCAAAACTTCACGAATAATCCAGCAAGCACCTGTAGTGCCTCAAAGAATGGTAGTATCACATTTGGGTATAGATCATCAGCGATAAACTTCCATATGGTACCTGCCACCTCTCCCACTGCTCTTAGTGCATCGCCTACACTGCCTAGACTATCTAGGAATGGATTGAAGTCTCCAGACACAAGCCCATCAGTGAATCCATTTATAGCATCAGATGACCCATCCATGGCTGCACGTAAGCCTGTTTGCTCCGATATAACATCTCCTAGTTCTATCAGCGCACCCGACATAGCACTCTTGAGCTTTGTGAATGATCCTACTAGGTTATCTTCTTGGGTGTCTGCCATTTGAGCTGCCGCGCCCTCGCTATCTTCTAGCTCCTTTGTGTACTCACGTAGTCTGACAGATCCATCTGCTAGTAGTCCGTTGATCTCCTGTATAGCCTCACCTCCGAATATAGTAGATATAGTAGCCTGCTTCTGCTGCTGTGTCATTCCTTTTGTGACACGCTCTAGCTCTTCTATCATGCCAGCCATGCCTACGAACTCGCCAGATGCGTTGAATACCTCTAGTCCTAGCCCACCTATTACCTTCTTCATCTCGCTAGTAGGCTTTGTGAGCCTTGTGAGTGCTGTACCTAGTGCACGTGTAGCTAGTGATCCTTTGAGACCACGCCCCGCTAGTAGTCCTACTGTAGCTGATGCCTCTTCCACACTTACACCGAATGCTGCCGCTGTCGGACCGAGAAACTTCATGGCCTCTGATAGCTCTTCCATGTTTGTGTTTGAGCTTGTCACTGTAGACGCTAGCACATCCACTAGCATGCTTGTATCCTTACTCTCTAGTCCGAACTGTGAGAGTATATTAGATGCTATATCTGCTGATCTACCCAGGTCTAGGTTCGCGGCTGCCGCAAGCTGTAGTGTACTTGGTAGTGCCTCTAGTATCTCATTAGTCTGGAACCCAGCCATACCTAGGAACTTCTGCGCCTCTGCTGCCTCTAGTGCTGTGAACTTTGTAGTACGCCCCAGCTTCTTGGCTTGCTTTTCCAGCTTATCCATCTGCGCCTCGGTGGATTTTGTGATCGCCTTTACATCAGACATTCCTTTTTCAAACGCTGCGAACTCTCTTATAGCAAAACCACCAGCCGCTACTACTGCTGCACCTATAGCTGCTACACCCTTGGCTACCTTCTTGGCCGCTTCTCCAATACGTTTCATCTTAGCTACTGACTTATCAGAGAAGGTGCCTAGATTGCCACCTATCTTCTTTAGCTTTTTACTGGCCTCATCCTTGACCTTGATTACGATATTTGCGTCTTTGTTGATTGCCATTATTATGTTTACTTAGATTGATTTTGCTTGGCCTGCTCATTACGATGTTTATTCTGCTCTATCATGTATGCCCTCCACTTCACGAAGTCCTCCCATAGCCATTCTCCTACTTCTAGTGGGCTTATATGGAAGTGCTCGGCAATCTGGAATATCTGATAATCTAAGTCAACTCCATGCCCCCTTACTGCTTGGTGGATCCGTTTTTTTTTGAAGGTGACATCTTGCTGGTGTCGGCGTAGTTATTCATCATCTCTACTATCTCATCTGATAGCGTAGTGATGTCATCAGCCTCTAGCAGCATGATATTCGCCTCTGTGAGCTCTATTGCCTCCCCATCTACTTCCATGTCCCAGCTCCAGATGATAGCTTTTATCAGTGGCACTGCCTGCTCTAGTGTCACACCCTTTGCAAATGCTTCTTCATTCGCGCTGAATGTGCTGGCTAGCTGCATATTCGGCTTAGTGAATATCTTGACCGTAGTCTCTGATGGCAGCTTGATTTCCTTTATTTTCATGTGTTTTGACCTTTATTATGTAAAATTAGTACGAAGTTGTGAGGTTTGTGAGTATAGCCTCTATCATAGTGGCGTTTAGCTCTGCCTTGAACCCTACAGTCTGCTGTACAGTATCTGTAGCTGATGTATCCTTATTCCACTCATCTAGAGCTACCTGTGTGAGATCCATCTTTAGCTGTGGGTTTGCCGCAGTACCTATAGTTACGCCAGTATTCTGTAAATCTATACGCATTGTCTGCTTTGTGCCTGCTAGGTGTAGGTCTCTGAATGTAGCCGCATCCCATAGCAGTGTAAGTGTACCGCTGATCTGTAGGTTACCACCTAGTATAGCACCATGCTCGTCTGAGTTGGTAAACTTGTGGGTTGCTACATTGTTTGATATTACTATTGATCCACTTAGTACCTCTGCTGCACCTGCTGCATCTAGGTCTCCACCTACTGCTGCTATCTTTACTGTAGCATCATTGGCACGGAATGGGCTGTCGTCTGTATCAAACGCTGCTGATCCTGTAGATTCCTCACCCTTCTGCCCCATATATGATACTGTGTACTTAGCTCTGGCATCGCTGGCAAAGTCTATAGTAAGCTCGTTCAGTACATTCCCAGTAGACTGTCTGTCATCTACTGCTGCCCCTAGTGTTCGTATAGTGTAGCTAGGTAGTGCTGTAGAGTTTAGCGGTGTTATTGTGTGATCATACACCAGCCCAGATGCATCGCCATTGGCTGCGCTAGATATGCTACCCAGGGCAGCTTTTAGTATAATACCAAAGCTCTCACTGAATACATCACCACTCCATGATGGCTCTGTTTTAAGTAGCGATACTTCACTGCCGCTACGGTTTGCACGGTTTCCGCGTGCCTGCTCGTCTACTGTATATTCAGCGACTGAGCTTAGATTTTGATCACCAGCTGTTGGGATTGAGTGTGTAGCCGCAACTGCGGTACCAAATACGCTCTCCTCACCTACTAGCACTACTTCTTGTACTCCAATTTCTCTTGCCATCTTTGTGTATTGTTATTGATATATAAATTATTCCTCGCTAGTATCAGCGGGAGCCACTGGCTCTGCTTCTACTTTACGAGCTGGTTTGTTTTTCTTTGCTATAGCCTCTGCCATTGATGTAGCCTTGACTGTGCTGCCGTCTACGAATACAAAGGTTTTAAGCCGTGGTGCCGAGTTGTTTTTCTTGGTTTTGCTCATATTACTATGTTAATTTTAATAAGAATAAAGAGATTTTATATACCTGGTCAAGCCTTATTTTCCAGTACGCGGCACTTGAATGATACTATAGCGGATATGTTTTTGCCGTTCTCCATCTCTACTACCCCTGGCTCCCCTACTCCTAGTGGCTCTAGGTAGTCTATAGTATCTGCTAGGAAGCGATCATCTAGCAGCGTGACAATATCGTCTATCGTGGCAAAGAACGCAGCCTCTGCATCTTCCCTTGGTATTTCGTCATCCTCTAGTGGTTGGAATACCTGTATATTGAAGGTATAGGTGCGCTGTGTCTTTACGCTGTCGCCCACTTCAGCCTCCATAGCACCAGCTAGTACATTTGCTGCTGGGAATAGATCAGGCATAGAGCGTGCGTAGTTATTTACCTCCTTTAGCTTGCTTATAGTGCCGAGCTGGGTAACGATCTGTGCGAGTAGTGTAGTGTAGTTCATACTTGTAGTATTTCTTTTAGTGCGTTATCTATTGCTGTGTCTAGCTGATTCTGTGCTATCGGTAGCCCCTTATTGAATGATCTGCTTATGAATTGGTTGGCTTTGGTACCCTTCTGGGATATGCTTTTAGCCACTGCGTAGGGGTTTAGCCCCTTGCGCCTAGCCCATTGCTGGAATTGTGGGTTGCTACCCACCGGCATGCCATGTGGCTTGGTACCCATCTCCACAAACACTGCATATCTCTTATTGGGTGCTATCTCCGCTGTAAGCTGCTTGAGCTCGTGTGTTACCGATTGCCTCAGCCCGCCTGTATCTACTGGAGCCTCCCGCTTCATTAGCCGCTCAAAGTTGAATGCTGATCGCCTTATACCTCCCTGTAGGTGCCTCTCAATAATTGACTTGGAATCGCTGAATGATTCCCCCAGCTTTTCTACGCCTTGTATATTGATCTCTACCATTAGTTTGTGCTTTTAGTAAGCTGTAGTTTCACATGCCCAAAGCCAAACTGCGACCAGTCCGCTGTAGCCTGCACACGGTACTCCTCACTATTTATTACTATCTTGTCTGACTTCTTTATGCCTAGATCCTGGAATACTTCGCATATAAACTGATCCTCTATAAGCCCATTGAGTAGTAGAGTGGTGTTCAGAGTGGCTGGCTGTAGTGTTATCTCCACGCCAGTAATATCTGGGCTGACTGGGTATGATCTACTAGCAGCAGTACCTGTCATGTGATATATGTCGGCTTTTACTGTTTCTATCATACTATATGTGCTTTATGCGGTATTTTTGTATTACTGTATCTACTAGCGGTACCTTGTCTGCGTTCATAAGGAATGTTTTTGATACGCTGTCTACAGATAGCTGTGTAGCATCTGCATTGTTTCTACGGTTCCATAGGAAGCCCACAAGATTGATACAAGCCACTTTAATGTCACTAGGCACTGTACCATACCCAGGATCATATATAAGCTCTACAGTAAGCCCCTCGCTGATTGCAAAGCCTACATATAGCTGCTGATTGCGTATGCTGTAGTCGGTATTTAGTACCAATTCAGTATCGCCATTGCCTACGCCAGCGTTTAGCACCTTGAAGCTAGTAATAGAATCAGCCTCAAAGTACTGGAATGGGTAGAATATATTTTGGCTCTCCGATGTTTGGTACTCGGTTACATCATCACTGCCTAGCTTTACCAGGCGTGTATGTGTCATTTGCTCAAAATACTCTGATGCTGCATTGATAAAAGACTCCACCAGGGCATCATCAGCACTACCCGATATACCTAGTTGTGTCTTTGTATCAGTAAGTGATACTAGAGCGTTGGGGTTTAGAGCCATGTATATATATTTTAGTGCTTATTTATAGGGGCAGGCAAGCCACCCCCACAGTATAAGAACTATTTTACTTTTGTGTAATCAGCCTTATCTAGTGCCTTTAGCACTGCATCTGATACAAAGTACTTTTGACCAGTATCCATCTTCTTACCCTGTATGTACAGTGGTACAGTAGGCTGGATATGAGTGCCCTTCTGCTTCTTGTTTGAAGTAGCTGCCGCCTCTACTGGAGTATCTTCTGCTGGAGTATCTGTAGTTTCTGTGTTGTTTGCTGTATCTACCATTTTTTTAGTTGGTTTATATAAGTATAAGCATGGGGGTATTAAGCCACCCCCAGGGCTATAGGCTTACTGAGCCTACGCAGCTGCTGTCTTTAGTACAGCGAAGCTTGTAGGTAGTGCTATGTCAAACGCTGTGCGCTTGATACCGCGTAGAGCTGACTGATCAGTCTCCCCTAGGTTTACACCTGCTACAGTTCCCTCTGTAAGTACAGTAGTCTGCATCTGCTTGCGGTCACCTATGATCGCCTTGCTGAAGTCACCATATACTAGGAACTTTGTAGATACTGCTGTATCAGAGTTCGCTGGAGATGATTCAGATAGATATACTGGCTTATCCCATAGTGTACCTGCTGATCCATCAGCACCCTCGCTTGTAGTTACTACAGTGTTTGTAGTTTCACCCGATAGTGGGCGACCCTGTCCGTCTACTAGCTTGCGTACATTACGCCATACATCTGGGTGCATAACATATACGCTCTTGCGGTTTACCGCAGCTGTTACAGCCTCCTGTACATCTAGGTAGTCGCTGATTGTAGCATCGTTGAAGTCTATCTTACCAGCTGCCATAGTTACAGTGTTTACTGATGTGTTTACAAGTAGCCCCTCAAAGTTGATACCTGTGCCGTCACCCTGTAGGATCTGTAGATCCTCTAGGATAGCTAGCTGCTCACCCATCTGCTCCGCTACTAGCTCAAAGATCTCCATGTCCGTAGTGTTGTCATCTATAAGCTCATTAGATGAGATTGAGATGGCAGCATGCTTACGAGCAATTAGGCTGATCTGTGAGAATGTACCGTTTGAAGCTGTGATCTGTGCAGCCTCGGCTACGATGTAGGCAGTAACCTTAGTAAGTACCGCAGACCCCTGCATTACATCAGTACCCATAGTAACCGTCTTACATAGCTTACGCATAGTGCCATGCTCCTCTATCTGGCGAACTATCTCCTTCATGAACTCTGGATGAGTAAGGAATCCACCGTTTGCATCTGTGCCTTCTGATAGAGCCTTTACAGCACCCATATCATTCTTAGCAGCAGCACGGTATAGTGCAGCTATCTGTGAAGCAGCCTTTTCTTTTGCAGCTGTGCCAGTAGGCTGTGCCGCTAGATTACGCTTCTCCATCTCGTTTGCTATAGTGCGCTCTACGATTGCCTCTGTAGCTTCTGCTATATCCCCAGTACTTACCGCGTTCTCTAGTACAGTATCTAGCTCAGTGTTTAGAGCTGCTACTGCTTTTTCGTCGTCTCCAGCTATATGGATCTTGTCCACGATGCTATTGACTGATTCTTTTATATTCATATTGTGTATGTTTTTTAAGAAAAATAAATGTTTTTTGTAATCAATCTACTATGATTTGCGGTTGGCTAGTTTGGTGCCTAGACCTGCCTTCTGGTTCGCAGCAAGGGTGCTACTCAATGTAGGTTTTGATTCTTTTTTAGCTGGAGCCGCAGGAGTCGCTGATTTGGCTTCCATGATGTAGTCTAGTGTGCGCTCTACAGTTTCTACCTCGTTATCTGTAGCTGTCACACCATACTTTTCGCGAAGGGTTTTGAATGCCTTTCTATATGACTTTAGTAGCTCTTTATGCTCTCCGTCAATACCTTTTTCCTCTCCCTCTTCTTCTTCCTCCTCCTCTTCTTCTTCATCTTCTGTGCCTTCCACCCCACTTGCCGCAGCTGCTGGTACCTCTTCCTCCTCCTCTGGTGCCTCATCTTCATCTACCTTGGCTGCTGGTGCTGGTACCTCCTCCTCGGCATCCTTCTTTTTTGTACCCTCCTCGCCATCGCGCTGCACTAGAGCCTCTGGGTTTGCCGGTACGCCTACGAATGATACCTCTAGTAGCTCTGATTCAGTGAATGTGCGGCTACCGTCTTCGTTATCTACCCACTTCTTAGGTATGAAGCCTACTGATACAGCCCCTATGATCTCATCCTCTACTAGGGCAAATACCTCATCCGCTAGGTCTGATGCACCCTCCCTGGCAAAGCGTATCACCATAGTGAGTGCCTTTTTCTTGCCCTTAGTATCTATTTTGATTGATTCAGCCTTGCCTACCACCTTTGTGTGGTCGTGACCAAATAGAATTACTGGATTCTTTTTGAAGTTGCTTATATCCCAGCCAGCCACTGATATTGACTCGTTGTAGCGGTCAAAAGCCTCAGTGGAAGCTATGAACTCCACAGTGCGGCTATCACTATCGCCCGCAGCCTTCTTTTTGATGGCTACCATTTTTATGCCTATATCTGAGTATAGCTTCTGTCCCTCCTCAATTTTGCGTAGATTTTTCATACGGTTATGTTATTTATTTATAAAATTAAAATAGTGGTGCTATTGCACACCTGCAATTTACATTGTTTCCTGGATCTGACCCTAGCCCAGGTGCTGCCAAAGACTCACCTCCCACGCTAAAATCTTTATCTATAGCTCTCACCTGCCCATCAGCAGCCTTATGCGCCCCGCGCTCACGACCGTCAATAGTAGTGATCCACTCATTCTTTTCTACTCCATTCTGTACATATAGTAGCTTTGCGCCACCGTTACTGAATTTTGTAGTTTCTGTACGCGCTATAGTAAGGGCTCTAGCCTCCTCACCACGCCACTGTTTGAACTTATCGCTTATATTCTTTGCGACATCGCCCGCTGACAGCCCTTCGGCTATGCCGTCTGCTACTACTACCTTGAGCGCATCTTGTGTGGTTTGTGTAACCTCCTGTGCGAACTTTAGCGTAGCTCCCTCTGCAAACTTCTGTACTTGTGGGTTTTGCAGGTCAAAGCTCCATGAGAATGGCACATTATTGATCTGTCGCTTGGCTTCTGCCTCTAGTATATCCACCAGTGTATCGGCAAAGAATAGCTCGGTAAACTTTACCTCCTTATCAAAGTCTACTGGGTTGGGGTTGATAGCCTTTGTTTTGCTCATACTCTTTTCTAGGTTTTTGAGTACGCGCTTCTCCTGCTCCACGAAGAACTTTTTGGTTTTCTTTTCTAGTGTATCCTCATTCTTTTTGTGCTGCGCTAGGAAGCTTTTTACAAACTCCTCACGCTCCTCATCATCCATACCCTTTTTACCCATGCCCTTGATGCTAGCCAGAGCCTTAGTATCATTTGCACCTAGTGGCTCGCCTGCATCGTTCTTTACCTCTACAAAGAAACGGTCGCCACCTTCTATCGCATCAAAGCCCTCCTCCTCGCGTATTTCGTTTACTGTAAGGAATGTTTGCGCTACTTCTAGGTACTTATTGCGCTGGTCTGAATCAACTGGAGTCGGATCATCAAACTTTAGGAATAGCCCATCTTTATACCAGCGTTCTACTAGCTGGCTATTGAGCGTATCCTCTAGTGCATCTAGCATAGGCTGTATCACCCACTGGGCAAATACGAACTCCATAGCCTTGGCACTGGCAAAGTTTACATCGCCTATCTGCCCTATTATAGACTTTGGCACACCGAATGCTGCTAGTATGCGGTCGCGTAGTGCATCGCGCTGCTCTGTACCTATGCCACTTACTCCCTCTGATATAGCCTGATAGCTGGCACCCTGCCCTAGGAATGCTGTCTTGCCAGACTTATTGCTGCCGCCAAACTTTGTTTCCCACTGCTTCTCTAGCTTCTGTGAGTCCTCTGGGGTAAGCTTCTGGTCGCTCTTGAATATACCAGATAGCACTGCACCGTTTCTGAAGTAGTTCCACTGGAAGTTTTGAGCCTCTATATCAGTATCTACTGTGAGTGCTGCTGCCTTTAGTGGTGAAGCCCCGCGCCCAGGGTTGGCTGGATCTGGCAAACGGAAGTACATCCACTCATTCATCTCTATAGGCTTCTTACCGCCATTTTTTGCTGATACACATACCTTTAGTATGCGCCCCCAGCTATCCACATCCATAACTATATTCTGTGTTTCTATTGGTAGTATCTCTCCTACCTTGTTTGCCCCTGTACCCTGGAACTGTTTGTGGTGGCTCTCGCCAGTAAGTAGTAGTGCCTGCACTATCTCTACCAAAAACATCTTCTCCGTCTTGCCTGGTGTGGGCGTGTTGAGTAGATCTAGTATAGGATGCTTTTTGATCTCCGTAACCTCATCCTTGCTGTCCTTGCTATAAAGGCGTAGCGGTGTGCGTGATACACCACTGGCTATTGCTTTGATAGCTGCAAATACCCACTCATTGCGGGTAAAATACTCTTGCGACTCCTCTGCACCCTTCCATGCAATCTGCTGTGAGTAGCTTACGATGCTGCTAGTGCCAGAGTCTTCTTGCTTTTCTGTTCGGAAGAAATCTAATATACCCATGAGTGTGTTATTATTTTTACTAGAATAAAGATATTTTATGTACCTGGTCAAGGCTTTTATATGAAAATCTGCGTGCCGCTGTAGTAATCTCTTACATGGTAGGCAATAGCAAACGCCATAACTAGGTCGTCATGGTGATTCTGCTGTGCATTGGTATCGCCCCTGTCGCCTATTACATAGGTTTTGCACTCGTCTATCATGCGTGCGCTGTGTATGTTACCCTCCTTATTTTTGATGTACTCGCTAAGATCCTCTATGATAAGTGGCTTGCTCTTGGCTGTAGTAGCAAAGCCTAGTATATTTGTCATCTTGTCCGTTACGGCATCCTTACGCTCCAGGGTATATATGTTATCGTATGTATCGCGCAGCTTGAGTAGTAGCGCATGCCCATGGTTATTGCTCTCTGGCACAAGTAGTGCGTTATTGTACTTATCACCCCATACAACTAGTAGATCAGCAAAGCTACTGATGCTGATATGCCCTTGGAACTCTGCCACCTGGTCTAGTGTGTCCTTGCGTATGATTTGGAATGTAGAGTAGTCCCCGGTAGACAAGCCCTCTGCCACATCCACGCCTATGATATAGTCCATGTCTGCCACCGGCTCCTCCCATACAAGCAAGTCGCCATTGATATGGCTTGCTATGGCTTCCTTGGTATCCATGCGCCCTAGTGCATCCATATCAAAGCGGGGGCGACCACTGGCTAGGAAGGCTACCTCTGGGCTGATAGGGAATATCTGGTTGAACTTAGGCAGGCTGCTGGTAGCTATTTTCTGATCACGCCAATACGCCTGCTCTGGTGTTACCTCTTCTATGGTAGGCTCGTAGCCCTCTGGCGGCTCTAGCCTGGCTGATGGGTCAATAGTCCATGGGAAGAATAGAAACTTATACTCGCCTTGCCCTGCTTGCGCCTTTACGCATATCTCGTGGAACTTATTGCCCACACCGTTGGCTGTAGACTCTATGGTTACCTTAGCATACTTAAACCCCTGTACACTATCCATAATCTCCTCTGCTGCCTTGGCATAGGCAAGCTCTGTGATGTGTACTAGCGTGGGCGAGCCAGAGCGGGCTGATGTAGATATATGCACCAGGCTATCATGCGGCTGCCCATCTACGCCATTCTTAAAGTACAGCTCGTTTACGTTATCATAGCAAGCTTTTGGCA
>Ga0224502_10000370_pt1 | contig 14693 bp, 13 predicted proteins | sample SF_Oct11_sed_USG_5_FD_169104 | JGI IMG/M metagenome (GOLD analysis project Ga0224502, IMG submission 169104) | Sediment microbial communities from San Francisco Bay, California, United States - SF_Oct11_sed_USGS_13 | ecosystem: Environmental > Aquatic > Marine > Sediment | place: USA... | reverse complement strand
CTATGTCGAACAGGATGCGTCAGGCAACAGAGGGGCCGTGGTTGTCCGGGCACAGTTACGTCTTGCGTCTGCCGAGCCAAAACTGGAAAACACTGAAGTGATCTGGAAGCAAAAACCCAAAGTATCAGGCAGCGGACACTACTCACACCGCCTGGCATTTAGCTCGGATGGGTATTTATTCATCACTTCCGGTGAACGGCAAAAACAGACGCCAGCCCAAAGCTGGACGCAAAATCTAGGCAAGGTCATCAGGTTAAACGAGGACGGATCAATCCCTCCTGATAATCCATTTCAGGACAAGGGGGAGCTGGCAAAAACCTTCTGGTCCCTGGGGCATCGCAATCTGCTTGGTATTGCCTTCGACAGAAAGGGAAAACTATGGACACACGAAATGGGACCCAGGCACGGTGATGAATTCAACCAGATCATTCGCGGAGACAACTACGGTTGGCCAATAGTATCCTGGGGTGATCAATACACGGGTGTTCCCATTCCCGATCATGATACGCGTCCTGAATTTCATACGCCTGAGGTCTACTGGGTGCCGACCGTGGCTCCCTCAGGCCTGATCATTTACAATGGCTCGATGTATCCAAAATGGCAGGGTAATGCCATTATCGGTGGGCTCAGATCAGAGTCACTGATAAGGATCGAGATTGAAGGTGACCAGGCCAATGAGGTTGAACGATTTAAAATGGGTAAACGTATACGGGAAGTTGAGCAAGGACCAGGAGATGCAATCTGGGTTCTGGAGGATAAGAAAGGTGGCCGCCTCCTTCGGCTCACTCCATACGAGTAAGTAATAAGATAGCATGGAGTGGAAAGATTCCGGGGCACCATACTTACTTATTTTCCATGGTGCCCAAGTCAACATATCTCCCTAATAGCTTGTGACGATGTTTTGGTAGTAAGTGGCAAAAACCAAAAGGACATTCCACATAGCAACAATATTGGGCGCTCAGTAAAAGTCATGTGATTTGAGGGAATGGCATGTCATCGAATGCAGATGATCCTAAAGTAGCTCAAGCGGCATCCCTTCGCCAGTGGGTCCGTTTAGTTGTCGCGTATCTTTTCATACCACTGGTTCTCCTGGTGTTCGGAGGGGATTTCGGTTGGTGGCAGGCGTGGGGCTATTCCCTGCTGATTGTTGCCGCTGGCCCGGGAGGACGCATTTGGGCGGAACGACGGCATCCTGGGTTGTTGGCCGAACGACAAAATATGGAGAAGATTCAAAGTGCTAAAGCCTGGGACAAAGTGCTTGCGCCCTTGATGGCGCTGAGTCTGAGTTTCCCACTGGTTATTGTGGCCGGGCTGGATCATCGCTTTGGTTGGTCGCCCATATTTCCGTTGTGGCTCATCGTGCTCGGCTTCCTCTTGATCTCGCTGGGATACGCTTTCGCTGCATGGGCATTAGCAGAGAACCGCTTTTTCTCCAGTGTGGTGCGCATTCAGACAGATCGAGGGCATGTGGTGTGTGACAGTGGTCCCTATCGGATTGTGCGGCATCCGGGCTATGCGGGAAATATGGTGGCGCTCCCAGGTATGGTGCTGGCCTTAAGTTCGATGTGGACACTTATTCCGTTAGCGGTGGCGCTAATCATTGCGGTGATTAGAACGGTGCTGGAAGATCAGACTCTACAGGACGAACTACCGGGCTATCGCGACTATGTGCGACGCGTGCGCTATCGGTTGATTCCGGGGATTTATTAAATAGGCTCATCTGTGCGATTTGATGGGGCACTTGGGAAGGGTTCGTATTCAGAATGTTAAAGACAGGGTTTAAGAGCGCCCAACAAAACGTTGCACACGGACTCGCAAGCTCGCCGGTGAACTCTGCGTTGAAGTCAAGATTTCTCCCTAATATATTGACCCGACTCATAAATCACGATACCTATATCCATGCGGTTGCGATATTTTGGATATATCTTCACTTTGAATAACTCAATAAAGAATGTAATATTAAAAGATCTCAGCCACTATATTTCACCAGAGGCAAAAAAGCTTAGCACTGATGAAGTCAGCCTTTCGATAATTTTAATAATGGATAGATTTAAAGCTTGGCAGACACTTAAAACTCTTGCTCAAGGCAATGATCCCATAACTCATGATTCTTTGCCTGAAGAGAGTCCATACAATCATCCTGACATAATCAGGGCGCTCTATTTTGCAGTCGAAAATTTAAGTAGCCAGAATAAAGGTAAAATGTGGACTCAAAAAGAAGATGATGAACTGATCAGCAATTACCGGCAGGGGATGACTGTAGAAGTTCTGGCGAAAAAACATGGCAGATCGGTTAATGCCATCGACTGGCGCTTGTTCAGATGCGGAGAATTAAATGAAGAGGAATAAATTATTTCCAAGGCATGATCTATCCCTAATTCCTTTAATCAAGTGGTGAAACAGTATGCTTCAACTGAGATGCACATCCAAGGTGATAAAGTTCTTGGGGTTGAAACCCTGTGATCTTAAAGAAGCAAAAGAACCGAATTCTTTACTGGGTGATTGGTATGTCAATATGTTCGTTGTTGATCGGCGTAAGACCCTTCTCTTTATGAACGAGACAACCCTGCTCTCGTTTGTAATATATGGAGTCAGGAAAGATACAATAAAAAACATTCCCGACCTCTTACTGTGCGGCATTGATCAGTTGCTGACTTTCGAGGGATTAACCATCGCAGAAATAAACAAGATTTTTACCAGATATGAATCCATCGAATTCACCAAGACAAACAGTCGCAGTACTCTTGGAAACATGAATGATTTAGTGGAACTTTACAAACACTCTATCCTGTATGAAGGCGGATTAAAGCACTGTGCCCTGACGGATATCATACGCAGGATAAATCGAACCCCGCAAAGAAACCTGGGATGGGCGAAATCTATTGAGACTGTAAAACAATTGCTGAAACAGCCTTGACGGGTTGCATTAAATTTAGGGCTAGGTGGGGTGTGAAATCTTCGCTAATTTTGCACCAAATGATTCTTGCCCTTTGATTAGCCATACCCTTTGCAATCCTGAGTACCTACCAAAAGCAAATTAAAATTCCCCTGTTTTCTTATAGTTTCAGCATGGGACAATCAAAACCATGCCCTTGTTCACTAGTATTATCATCCTCTCAGTCCGAAGAATTCACCATAGCATCTCTGAACCGTGTGACTGCTTTAATATCTATTTATTGATATATCATACATGTTTCCCGCATATCATAAATTATGAAATAAAGGAGGTAAACATGGAAAAGAGTGCGCCCAAAAGATGGAGCAGGAAAAAAAATTACGCTTGCTTAACCTATTCTTCAAATAGCTGGAGATCATTACCCCGTACAATAGAGCCAGATGATTTGAAAAGGTTACTAAAGAAAAGATTCACACCAAAAGTTAAATGTATGATTCTAATTCTCTTAAGAACAGGTATGCGTATAAGTGAACTGCTCGCATTAAAACTAAAAGACACAGATCTTAAGAAACGTATCATCATTATTCCTGAAAGTGCCAAAACTGGAGTGGGGCGAATAGTCTACATCAGCGATGATGCTCATAAAGCTTTAAAGAAATGGATTAAAGTAAGAGATCCGAAGAAAAAAATTCTGTTTTATTCCCAGAAACGAGAAAAAATGAGTTACGCAACAGCACGATCAGCCTTTAATAAATGCCTTAGAGAAACTTATATCAAAAGGAAGGGGTACACCCTTCATTATTTGAGACACACCTTTGCGAGCGAACTACTATCTTCGGGAATGCCACTTGAATCACTTCAGGTATTAATGGGCCATAGCAGCATAGCGGTAACACGAAGATATGCTCGGTTAACAAACTCTGCCTTGGAGAAAGATTATTTTAAATCAATGCAGAGAATCGAGAGAGGAGAAATAAATGGATCATATAGAGATTATTACCAAATTTAGACGTTTTCTTAAAAGAGTAAATTATTCGCATAAAACCATTATTAATCGGATTTTTTCTATCAAAAGATTTACAAAATGGCTTGATATACCCATAGAGGAGGTAACATCCAGGACGATTTCCGAATATATTGAATATCTCCAAAACAGACGGCTTAAAGCGAAAACTATTAATAACTATGTTGGTGGAATCAGTAGATTCTATGAATATTTATATCATGAAGAAAAACTGAAAATACCAAACCCGGTTACATCATTACATAAACAGTTGCTACCAAAACCTTTGCCGAAATTTCTCACCGAGGAGGAAGTAGACATATTATTCAAATACATCCGAAATAAACGGGATAAAGCAATTTTTCTGCTAATGCTTAGATGCGGTCTGCGGGTTCAAGAGGTGGCAAATCTAACTAGTTCTGTCATAGATTTTAACTGTAAAAGGATTCTGGTCTTAAATGGCAAGTTTCGGAAAGATAGGATTGTATATATGAGTGATGACGCTTTCCTTGCTTTGGGCCATTACTTGCGTGTAAGGCCAAAACCCAAAACCAGGAAGATTTTTCTGGTGGCAAAGGGCACGTACAAGGGACAGGGCATATCAGTACGGGGTATCCAAAAACGAATTGAAAAATATGCAACGGAAACAGAACTAACGGTTTCATGTCATCGTTTGAGACACACTATGGCAACTCAGTTATTAAATGCAGATGCTATGTTGGCAACAGTTCAAGAACTCATGGGGCATAATTGTATTTATAGCACTCAAAGATATGCCAAGGTTTTGAATCCAAAAGTTAGGCGAGATTATTTCAAGGCAATGGAAATAGTGATGGAACAGGGCACAAAATGATACAAAGCCACGTGGGGCCATTTCAGCTTTGCCTTTTTTCATTTCTGATAAATTTCTAATTGTTGGGTTGAATGACTTTGTTGAGTTTAATGATAATCATAATAAAATCGAACAAGAAACTCACGGACATCAAAGCGGCCATAAATTCAGTCATCATAAAAGTTTGAATTTTGTTAAATAAATGTTATTAAGCAATTTATGGTAAATAGTAAAGTGGACATAAAAGCGGACATAAGGAAGGTCTCAGATCGTGGTGAGATGGTTTCCATGATGGAGCCGCTGCACCTTGCCGCTGATTCGCGCTTCCGAACTGAGTTAACCGACCTTGCTGTGGAACTGGCGGCAAAAGCAGCCGGGTTCCGTCGCAGTCTACCGGATGGGGTGCTTTCGTCGCTGGCCGACCTTGTCAGGAACATGAATTGCTATTACAGCAATTTGATCGAAGGTCATTACACCCATCCGGTAGAAATAGAGCGTGCTCTGCAAAACGTGTACAGCACGGACAAGCAGAAACGAAACCTGCAGATCGAGGCCAAGGCCCATATTGCAGCCCAGATCTGGATTGATGAAGGCAACCTGAGAAAACGCGCAACTACCGTGGAAGGTATTTGTGAAATACATAGACGCTTTGGGGAGCATCTGCCTCCTGAGTTATTATGGGCAAAGGACCCGAATTCTGGAAAAAAGATCCACGTTGTGCCGGGCAGGCTGCGCGAACAGGATGTCAGGGTAGGACAGCATGTTCCCATAAGTCCCGGAGCATTACCTCGATTTCTTAAACGGTTTGAAGAGGTCTATTCAGGTTTGAGCAAGTCGGAGATGATTATCGGCACCGCTGCCGCTCATCATCGACTGCTCTGGATTCATCCTTTTGTCGATGGAAACGGCAGGGTCGCCCGTCTTATGTCCCATGCGATTCTATTGGAATTACTTGACACCGGTTCCATATGGTCTGTTGCCAGAGGCTTGGCGCGAAACGAAAACTCCTATAAAACACATCTGGCAAACTGTGACCTGAAGCGACGGAATGATCTTGACGGGCGGGGCGGCCTGAGCGAAGAATCCTTGGTGGAATTCACCCGGTTTTTTCTGCATACCTGTCTGGACCAGATAGATTTCATGGAGGGTTTGGTGCAGCCGGGTCGCCTGCGGCACCGCTTGCTGTCCTGGGCTGGAGAAGAGATAAAAACAGGCAATCTGCCTCCCAAGGCGGAAACCTTGCTTGAAGCAATTTTATACAGGGGCGAACTGCCTCGCAGTGAACTGCCGAATCTGCTCGGTGTGGGAGAACGTCAGTGTCGGCGTGTTATTTCAGCTTTGACCGGGCACAAAGTTCTCACCGCTACAAATCCACGTGCTCCACTGCGCTTGGCCTTTCCCGCCCACCTTGCTCCGCACTTGATGCCGGGATTGTTTCCTGAAATGGCATAATGGCTTTAATTTCGGCATACCACCATTACAATTTTATCCGGTACCGTTTAACTCCAGCCAATTTCTCTTTGTATCCTTTCTCTGTCAGGGTACTATGTCTTTATGGATATTTTTTAACTCGTTGTGGTGTTAATCAAAAGTCAAGATCGTTTTGGATCTATACGTAATACAATGGAGCGAGCAACTATTAAAGATTGCCACAATACATGAAAGCAATTAAGGGGTGGAATAACCACCCCTTTTTTCATCCATGCCGGTTTTCTATCCACCGTATTGCTTCGTAGTCTGACACCTTGCCAAGATATTGCTGGGTAGTTGATAGATCCGAGTGTCGAAGAATCACTTTGCTGACAATCTCAAGCGGCGTGCCTGCTCTTGAGGCATAGGTTGCCGCATGGCGCCTGAGATCATGAGGTCTGAGCTTGATGCCCACCATTTCGCCCACTTTAACAACCATCTTCCGGGCTCCTGAATAGGATAAAGGGAAAATTCTCTGGGCGACTTTCATGTCTTTGTCTTTAATATAATAGGACAGCCTGGTGCTCAGCTTCTGGGGGATAAATACAAACTCCAGTTCGCGTCCGCTTTTTGGGGTTCTCAATAATAATTTGCGATTTTCAACATCAGCCGGCTGCAGACCCAGTACCTCACTGATTCTCATGCCGCCTCTAGCCATAAGCTCAAGCATTAATCTGTTGCGTGTATTGGTTGTCCTGAAAATGGCCTCATCAATGATGTCCTTGTCAAAGACAGTCCATTGGTGGGGTTTTGGGTTATAGAATAGTTTTCTTGTTACCGGGGAATCACAAGGATTTTTCAAGTCAGGCTGGGCCGTATAAGAGATGAAGTTGAAAAAAGCCTTGAGGCTTGAATAGCGGCTGCGTTTGGTATTCTGTTTGTTGTTTTGGGTGAGACCCGTGAGAAATGAGATAATTTCTTCAGTTGTTAAGGTATCAATTTCCCTTTCCCCAAAAGAATTTTCGAACTTTTGAAGAATATACCTGTAATTTTTCAGAGAATTACCTTTTGCGTTTGCCTTCTTGTATTGTAAATAGAATTGAACAGCCTCGGAAATCTTCATAATCGTCCTCCCTTTTTAAGATTTGCGGTATACATATTCTTAAAAAGAATTAGAGCGCCGATGGCAATAAAGATAATTGGGTTTAGTAATTGCTGTTGGTGTTTTTGAAATATGTTGACAGTAAAGAAAGTCAAGATACCTATATTGAATCTTCCCTCCAACAAATCATACTAACCGGGTAGTATCTTATTTATTCCCCTGGAGAAAAAATACCTGGTAGGTCACTCTGCATGCGCCATAGGTTCTGGCAAACCATTCGTCGAGCTTTGCTATGCGAGCAGGTGTGAGCGGCTGCTGCATGATGGGCTGCCAGCCGGAGGTGCCTGTCTTTTTAATATGCAGCAGGAGATCATAGGCTGAATTGTATTCTTTCCCAATCAGTTCCTCCTCTACTGTTCCTGCGTGAAAATAACACTCTAGGGCGCGGTGCAGCCTTTGCGGCCGGGGAAATTTCTGCGCCGCCAGACACTCCGGGAGTGTCTGGATTGCTGTTAAGCCCTGCCCCAGCTCCTGCAAACTTTCAGGCCCGAATATCGCGCAGAACATTGAGCCGCCCGGTGCCAGGATACGGGCAATATTATGCAGGGCCTTGTCAATATCTCCAAACCACTGCAGGGACCCGTTGCTGACCACAAGGTCAAATGATTTTCCCGGGGCTGCCTCTAGAAAACCTTCGCCCTCGGCGCAGATAAGCTCAATAGTGTTTTTTTTCAATTTATGTCGGGCCTTGGCGATCATCTCCGGCGAAAAATCAAGGGCGACTATCTTTGCTCCGGGAAAGCGGGCTGCCAGCAGCAGGGTGAAATTGCCGGTGCCGCAGCCGATCTCCAGAATGGTTCTGATCTCTTTCTTCTTGTCCATTGGCGGCAGTTTATCCGCCAGTTTCAGGGCAACCTCGGCCTGAACCTTGGCATAGCTGTCGTAGGAATCCGCGGCCCGGGAGAATTTTTCCCGGATGACCTCTTTTTGCATCTCCTGGTGCAGAAAGGAACCTTCATACAGGAGCACTCCGTGTCCTGCATTGTCAATAACATCGACATCAGCGCCAGGAAGGGTTGCCATTTCTTGAACCGGGGCAATGATGTCCTGACTGCCGTGCACCAGTTTGGTCGGAATGTCCGGCAGGGGGCAAGGGATGGTGAATGCGGCGAGAAAATCAAGGCCGCGCTGCAGCCGTTTTTTATTTGAGTTTACGGCCCCAAGATAGAGAGGTTCAAGAGTTGCGCAGAAGTTTCTGTATGTCTGTTTGTCGCCAAGAAAGCATTTGCGGTAGAAGCCCTTGAGGAAATCTTCCGGGTTCAGTGAAAATTCTGACCGCAAATTTTCAATTTCATCTGCAGGCCAATGGGGTCGCAGCGAAACAAGGACCAGCGAATCGATCAGCTCGCTGTGTCCGGCAGCAAATTTCAGTCCCAGCATGGCCCCCATGGACCAGCCGACCAGCCGGACTTTCCTGATATTTTCTGCAGCCAGAAAGCGCAGCAGATCCTGGTTGATGCTTTCAGGGTCAAGCGGGGTTTCCGGATATATCCAGGGTGGCAGGGGTTTGTGCAGCCGCAGTATGTTGCCGTCAAAACCCCAGCCGGGCAGAAATAGGGTCGGAGGTCCTGTGCCGGGATGAAGATCGATAGTGTGAAATGAATGGTTCATGAAAGGTAGTTTATAGCGGATATGGGAAAGATGGGCAAGAGGGGCGGCAAACAGGTCTTAAAGAGATATGTTGCGTAGAGCGGTCGCCAGAACCTTAGCACATCTTTTCAGGTCCTCCTCCTGGTGGTACCGCGTGATGGAGAAGCGCAGGCGTGCTGTACCTTTAGGCACAGTGGGCGGCCGTACCGCTTTGACATAGAAATGATTTTCCCGCAGTTCCTTTGCAATGGCAAGGGCCTTGCCGCTGTCACCGACCATAACCGGTATTATCTGCGAGGGGCCGGGATCATCCCGCAGGCCGTTTTTACGCAGATGTTTTTTAAAGAATGCAACCTTGGTGTGAAGATCCAGGCGGAGTTGCGGTTCTGATTTGACAAGGTAGAGCGCCGCCAGGGTGGCGCCGACAACGGCCGGCGGCAGAGCCGTGGAATAGATGAAGGTGCGGGCCTTGTTGACCAGAAAGTCTACGACTTCACGGGAGGACGCCGCATAGGCGCCGTAGCTTCCCAGGGCCTTGCCAAAGGTGCCCATGGCAATATCCACTCCGTCGCTAACATTGTCCTCTTCGATGATGCCGGCGCCGTTCTCGCCGTAAACCCCTGTAGCATGGGCTTCATCAACCATCAACATGAAATCGAAACGTTTTTTGAGCTGCACAAGTTCAAGCAGGGGGCAGCGGTCGCCGTCCATGGAGTAAATGGATTCGACAACAACCAGGCAACCGTTGAACTGGCTGCGCTTTTCCTGCAAGATCTGTTCAAGGTGCGCCAGGTCATTGTGTCTGAACCTGATCGTCATGGCTCCGGAGAGCAGGCAGCCGTCGTAAATGCTGGCATGGCTTAAACGGTCGGTAATGATCAGGTCCCCCCTGCCGGCCAGGGCGGGAATAATGCCGATGTTGGCCAGGTAGCCACTGCCGAAGGTCAGGGCGGCTTCCCTGGATTTCAGCCCGGCAATTTCCTGTTCCAGAAGGTGGTTGATTTCCAGGTCGCCGCTCATGAGCCGGGCGGCGCCGGCGCCGGCACCGAACATTTCCAGGTATTTTCTGCTGGCACCGATAACTTCAGGGTGTTCCGACAGGGCCAGATAATCATTGGATGAAAAGTCCAGCAGCTTGTCTTCGGAGTCCAGCAGCCTGACCCAGCCGCGCCCGTGGCGGATTAAAGGTTCCAGAGACCGCAGCGTTCCCGCTCTTTCCCGCTCCAAAAGAATTTTTTTCATCCGTTCCATTAATTCAACTCTTTGTTTTTATTTGCGAATTACTTCTTCAGGCCAAAAATGCCCCCGTTTTTTTTAGAGGCAAAGGCCGGTCCGGGACTTCCCCTTTTTTTGTATCGGCGCTTTCCGGAAGGCTTATGCCTGGCCTTACTTGTAATCTGCGGAATTGATTCTGCGATGATGTGTTCCGGGATCTTTTTACCGCCAGAGGCTTCGGAGAAAATGCGGGAAAACAGGTCGCATTCACGGTAATAACTTTTTCGTTTCAACCATTTGGGCCAATTGTTATCCCGGGTAAAACCGATAAACTGCGGCAGGGTGGCGATATGCATTGCCATGCTTTCCTTGTGGGCCCGTTTGATGCTCATGGGCCCCAGGATATCATCGAGACGTTTTTTTATTTTGTGCAGAAAACGTTGGAATTCAGGACCTCTGAAGTTATTGTTCAGGAGGTCATACTCTGCAATTGCCCAAGGCAGCAGAAGCAGCGAGAAAAGAAGCTGGTCGGGAAGCTTTATACCCTTGGAATGCAACCTGTCAACAACTGCCTGGAGGGCAAGCAGCAATTCGCGGCTCTCTGCACTTTCAGGAGCGTCATGCACAGGTTTATAAAAGGGAAAAAGCACATAAAAGATACCTGAGTCCATGGCAAGCTGCGCCCAGGCCCTGCAGGCCACACTGTGCAAATCTTTCATGAGTTCATCGCGGATGCGTGAGATGGGGCAAAGCATCAGCTTGTCCTTGTGGTGCGTAATAGCCTGCCAGGTCCTTGGTTCGATGGAAAAATTGTTGCGTGCCGCATGGCGTATGACCCGCAGCATCCGGGCCGGGTCGCGCTGCACCCTCCTTTCCGGTTCTCCGATAAAGCGGATAAGCCCCTGTTCCAAATCCTTGACCCCATCTGTATAGTCAATGATGGTGTAATTTTCTATCTCATAGAACAGGCCATTAATGGTTAAATCCCGCCGGAAGGCATCATCGCAAGGTGAGCCATAGGTGTTGTTGGCTGCCAGGATATTTTCTGCACCGTTGCTGGCGACCCCGTTCAGGTCGAACTCACTCCGGCAGCGGAAGGTGGAAACCTCGACAATTTTATTGCCATGAAAAAAGACCTGTACCAGCCTGAAGCGTCTGCCGATCAGGCGGCTGTTCTTGAAAAGCTTACGGAGTTGTCCCGGCCGTGCATCGGTGCTGATATCAAAATCTTTCGGGGTTTTGCCGAGGTAAAGGTCGCGGACACCGCCACCTACCAGGTAGGCTAAATGTCCCGCATCACGCAGACGGTAGAGGACCTTCAGCGCTTCCCGGTCAATATTTTTTCTGGATATCGGGTGTTTCGACCTGGGGATAATACGGGGTGGGCGTGTATTGTCAACGGGCGTGCTTGCAGTTCCCGGGTCAGTTGGCATGGCTATTCATTTGCAGGATAACTTCAGGGTTCAGGAGACAGCGGGTTCCTTATAGACAGACTCGGCCTGGGAGATAAACATATCAAAGACCTCTTTGACCGTAAGTATTTCCTTCATCTTGTAGACATTCTCCCCTGAAAACACAAGACCTTCCTCAACATTGCCGTCTTTTGCCATTGTCAGCCTTTCAGAGATGCAATAGAAATGGTCACATTTTTTCAGGCATTTATATTTGCATTCCTTAGCTTTCAGTTCTGCCCCGGCCTCCATTTGAGCAACAAACGGTGTTCGTATTGCCCTGCCGGGCAGGCCTACCGGTGAACGGATAAGGGTCACGTCTTCTTTTTTGGCATTGAGATAGGTCTGCTTGAAAGCATCCGATACCGAGCATTCCTTGGTCAGGACAAAACGGGAAGCAACCTGCACACCATCAGCCCCGTACTTGTCCATCATTTCCCCCATGTCATAACCGTCGGTGATCCCACCTGCAGCAATAAGGGGGACTTTTTTTACAACCTCGCGAATTTTGGGAAAGAGGTCGCGCAGGGCAATATCGGTTCCCAGGTGGCCGCCGGCTTCCTTGGCCTCCACTATAATGGCGGCAGCACCCAGCTTTTCTGCAAGCCTGGCAAAGGCAGGAGAAGAGACAATGGAGACGATGGGTGTATTGCTCTCTGCGCCGATCTTGAAAACATCCCTGGAAAAGCCCGCACCGGTGATAATCATGTCGACTCCGGCTTCAATGGATCCCTTGACCAGGTTATAGAAATTCTTCATGGCGAACATGATGTTCACCGCGATAATGCCCTTAGTGGCATTTTTGGCCTTCTTGATGTCGGCCTTGAGTTCATCAATGGGGATGGAAGAGCCACCGATGGTGCCGATACCGCCGCATTCTGCAACGGGTACGGCCAAGGCGGAAGTGGAGACCCGGATAGACATCCCCCCCTGGATAAGGGGGACAGGGGCCGTATATGGACCAATGGTTAAAGGGGGTAATTTCATGTGTTTTTTTAATTACAGAAACATAAAGACTTTCTGTCGGGTTCTCCTGTCCAAGTGCGTACAAGCACTTTTTCGTTAATTGATTGATATTAAAAAAAAATATTGTTTCCTAATATATAAATATAATTCCCATTCTGCAATAATGCACGAATATGCCCCGCTTCAGGCTCTTTGTCAAGTCAAAGCATGCCTGTATCGGGGACATTGCTTGACTTTTAGCCAGCGGTACGAGTAAAGTTGTCCGTTTATTTTTCTATTTTAATATATTTCCGTGGTAATGAGGAGAAAATTTTGAGCATAAAAGCTTTAAAAGGCTTTAAAGATATCCTGCCCGACGAGGTAATTCTCTGGCAGTTTATAGAAAAAACGACCCGGGACATTTTTCACAGATACGGCTTTGAAGAGATCAAGGTGCCGATCCTGGAGAAGACAGATCTCTTTGTCCGTACCATCGGCGAGAGTACCGATATTGTCGAAAAGGAGATGTACACATTTGTAGACCGCAACGGCTCTTCCATAACCATGCGGCCCGAAGGCACAGCTTCTGTTATCCGCGCCTATATTGAAAATGGTCTGTATGTTCGGGGGTCAGTCCAGCGACTCTATACAATCGGGCCCATGTTCAGGCACGAAAGGCCCCAGAAGGGCAGGCTGCGCCAATTCCACCAGATGAGTGTCGAGGTGCTCGGCTCTAACAGTGCCAGGATAGACACCGAAGTTATGGCCATGGCCTGGCAGATCCTGCAGGAAATCGGGCTGCAGGCAAGCCTGGAGATCAACTCGCTTGGTTGCCCGGAATGCCGCCCGGCATTCAAGGAAGCAATGCAGGGCTTTCTGCAGGGGCGCATCGGGCACCTTTGTGATGACTGTCAGCGCCGCAGCACCACTAACCCGCTCCGGGTACTTGATTGCAAAAGCGAGCATTGCCAGGCCCAGTATGTTACAGCTCCATCAATCATAGAGCATCTCTGCGGTGCCTGCCGCCGCCACTTTGAAGAGGTCAAGCAGACCTTGGACCTGCTTGGAGTCCCCTATGCTGTGAATGCAAAAATGGTGCGGGGGCTTGACTACTATACCAGGACAACCTTTGAACTGATCACGACTGAACTTGGTGCCCAGGGAGCGATTGGCGCAGGCGGCAGATATGACGGCCTGGTGCGGCAGCTTGGCGGACCTGAAGTGCCCGGTATAGGCTTTGCCATGGGTATGGAAAGACTGGTTATGCTTTTGGGCCAGAAAAAGGACGGGCTTGCGACCCGGTCGGTTCTCGATCTTTTTCTTGTTACCCTTGGGGAGGAAGCCTATGCAAAAGGATTTGTCCTGCTGCAGATGCTCCGTTCTCTGGGACTGCGTGTTATGATGGATCATGAAGGCAGGAGCTTGAAAAACCAGATGAAACAGGCCGATAAGCAGAATGCGGGCTTTACGGTCATCCTGGGAGAAAACGAACTGGCAAACCGTGAAGTGCTCCTTAAAGATATGCATTCCGGTGCGCAGCAACTTGTTGAACTCACGCCTGTATTTGAGGACTGGGCTGCTCTTATCGCGACGAAAATCAGGCAACAGTAAATAAAACACAGCTGACAGCCGGAAAGAGATAGAATCCCGACCTGTAGTGCTGTTCAAAAAATGAGGAGAAAGACATGGAATCCATGGGGGGACTCAAACGGAGTCATTCCTGTAATGATCTTGCAGTGGATAATGTGGGAGAGGTCGTGACCCTGATGGGCTGGGTGCTGCGGCGCCGTGACCATGGCGGTGTCATATTCATTGATCTTCGCGACCGCTGGGGTATCACCCAGGTTGTCTTTAACCCTGAGATCCATGCGGATGTGCATGCCAAGGCGCATCAGCTGCGCAGTGAATGGGTAATAGCTGTGCAGGGCCGGGTGGAAAGACGGCCGCCTGCCATGGAAAATTCCAATCTTAAAACAGGCGCCATCGAGGTTTTAGTCGACACCCTGCGCGTCCTGAATTCCAGCCTTACCCCGCCCTTCCCGCTGGACGAGGAGGTAGAGGTCTCCGAGAACCTGCGCCTCAAGTACAGGTATATTGACCTGCGGCGCCCCTCCATGGCCGCAAATCTTATTATGCGTCACAGGGCGTCTCAATCTGTGCGGGCCTACCTGGATCAGAAGAAGTTTCTG
>Ga0224502_10000368_pt1 | contig 14739 bp, 11 predicted proteins | sample SF_Oct11_sed_USG_5_FD_169104 | JGI IMG/M metagenome (GOLD analysis project Ga0224502, IMG submission 169104) | Sediment microbial communities from San Francisco Bay, California, United States - SF_Oct11_sed_USGS_13 | ecosystem: Environmental > Aquatic > Marine > Sediment | place: USA... | reverse complement strand
CGCTGCCCTGTTTGCGACCTCCAGCGCGAGTGCGGCGCCGAGCACGAGGGCGTCGCGCGCAGGACCGGCAAGCTCGCCCCGCAACACGTTTGTCAAAGTGCGCGAGTTGACCTCCGCGTCACCGCCGGCAAGAGCACCGGGCTCGCAACGCGGCACACCGACATCGGCCGGATCGCGGATGCTCTCGGTAACGCTGCCGGGGCGCACATCCCAAAGCATGAACGGACCGACCGGTGTCGCCTCGTCCCATCCGGGCTCGCCGTGAACGACGAACGCCCTTCCAATGGGCATGCCCGCAAGCGTCTGCGCCATCAATGCCGCCACCTCTGGCGAGTACGCCCCGATTACCGCAAACCCCGGCTCGGCCGGGTTCACCAGCGGCCCCATGATGTTGAACACGGTCCTGACGCCGAGCGCGGCGCGGATCGGCCCGACACTTTTCAGCGCCGGGTGGTAATACGGCGCGAACAGAAAGGTAAACCCGCACCGGTCCAGCAACCCGGCCGCCGCATGTTCGTCGAGCGGCAGAGAAAGACCCAGCGCCTCAAGCACATCGGCGCTGCCGCACAGGCTGGATACGGAGCGGTTGCCGTGCTTCACCACCCGCGCACCGGCGGCCGCGGCCAGCAACGCGGCGCCGGTGGAGAGGTTCAGGCTGCCGGATCCGTCACCGCCGGTACCTACGATGTCGACGCAATCCTCGCTCCGTTCGATCGCGGGCTTGCGCGCGAGCTGGCGCAACCCGGATGCCAGCCCGCGAATCTCGTCCGCGCATTCGCCCTTGACCCTGAGCGCGGCGAGGACTGCGCCCGCCCAGGCCGGATGGACCTCCTGGTCGGTGAGCGCGATCAGCACATCGCGCGCCTGCGACTCGTCGAGATCGTCGCCGGACAACAACCGGTCGAGTATGTCGCGCATGGCTATCCTCCCGCCGCGAGCACCGCCGCGCCCGCCCCCGCACGAAGGAAATTTCCCATCAGCGTCGGGCCCCGAGGTGTCAACACGCTTTCCGGATGGAACTGCACGCCCTCCACCGGCAACGAGCGATGACGCAGGCCCATGATTTCTCCGTCGGCGGTGCGTGCGGTCACCACGAGTTCCGGCGGCAGGCTCGATTCCTCTACCGCCAGCGAGTGATACCGGCCGACCTCGAACGGATTGGGTAACCCGGCGAACACCCCCGCGCCGTCATGCTCGACCACCGAGGTCTTCCCGTGCATAAGGCGCCGCGCCGGGATTATGTCGGCGCCAAATACGGCCGCGATCGACTGGTGTCCGAGACAGACGCCAAGTACCGGGATCGAGTCGCAGAATGCGCGGATCATCGCCATCGACACACCGGCCGACTCCGGCCGGCCGGGTCCCGGCGATATCACCAGATGCGTGGGCGCGAGCGCCAGCGCCTGCGATACATCGATGGCATCGTTGCGATAGACCTGCACATCTGCACCCAGGCTCATGAAGGCCTGCACGAGGTTGTAAGTGAACGAATCGTAATTATCGATCAGCAGAATGCGCGACATCATGGTCCCTCCTGAGCCATTTCGAGCGCCCGGCGCAGAATGCGGCTTTTCGCAAGCACTTCCTCGTACTCGGCCTCGGGCACCGAATCGGCCACGATCCCGGCACCGGCCTGGAAAGTGTATGCCCCTTCGGTAAAAACCAGCGTCCGGATCGCGATCGCCTGGTCCATGTCGCCGCCGATGCCGAAATAACCGACAGTGCCCGCATAGAGACCTCTCCCGGTAGGCTCGTATTGATCGATCAGTTCCATCGCCCGCACCTTGGGCGCGCCTACCAGCGTACCGGCAGGAAACGCCGCGGCGAAGAGGTCGAATGCATCGCATCGATCGGACAACTCGCCCTGCACGCCGCTGACCAGATGCATTACATGACTGTAGCGCTCGATGCTGCAGTACGGGTCGACCGTTACGCTGCCCGCGGTCGCGACACGGCCGAGATCGTTGCGGGCCAGGTCCACCAACATCACGTGCTCGGCATTCTCCTTCGGGTCAGCAAGCAACTGCCGCTCCAGGTCCAGATCTTCGCCCGCGTCGTTGCCGCGCGGGCGCGTGCCCGCGATGGGCCTCAGCGACGCCCGCCGGCCGTGCAGACGCACGAGTGCCTCCGGCGACGAGCCCGCAACGGCCACACCCGGCAGATTCAGGTAGTACATATATGGTGAGGGATTCAGCAGGCGCAACGCGCGATACACATCGAAGCTGTCAACGGTGCATTCGCCGTGAAACCCGACCGACAACACGAGCTGGTAAACGTCTCCGGCACGAATATCCTGCTGTGCTTTGCCCACCGCTTCGATGAATTCCTCGCGGCTGATGCTCGCACGCGCCGGACCGACATGGCTGCCGGAACGGCGGTAGGGCACGCCGCCGCGCAGTGCCCGTACGATCTCCTTCTTGAGCTGCTGACGCTCGCCCTCGCTGCCCTCGTGCAGCAGCGCCATGCGGCGGGTCAGATGGTCGAACACCAGCACCGACCGCGGCGCGATATAAGCGAGTTCCGGTAGCGCCATCAGCGGTGGCGCCGGCGCCGCCAGCTTTTCGAAAAACCGAACGACGTCATAGCCGGCTGCTCCGACGAGCCCGCCAACGAATGGCAGATCAGCCGCTGGCGCCAGTCGCGGCGCGCTGTTCAGCGCATCGCGGAGGTGTTGCAGCAGCTCTGCGCTTCCCGAGGGTCTCTCGTGCCGCTCGTTGCCGAGCTGCAGCCCCTCGCCATCGAGCAATACCCGATAGCCCTCATCCAGTCCGATAAAGGAATAACGCGCCAGGTGCTCGCCCCGCTCCACACTCTCGAGCAGGAACACCGGCCGAAAGGCCTCGAGTTTGAGAAAGGCCGATACCGGCGTATCCAGATCGGCAATGATGTCAAAAGGTGCTTGCATGGGCTCCTCGGTACTTCTCTTCCGGGGCGCGCCCAAAAAGAAGGCCCATCCCCGGGGTGCGGGAGATGGGCCGTTGTGCGCTCGATACTTCGCCTAGACCGTCACCATCTCCTGGCTGCGGCCTGCCACCAACGCTCCCAAACGGAAACGGCAAAGATGTGGCGTTGCGAGTTCATGGCGTCGGAGTATCCCCTCCGCCTGCTCCCGGCGTCAAGGCCAAACCCGAATATCCTGATCGGCAGACGCAGGCTGTCCCGAGGAAGCCCTAAAGCTGGTAGCGCAACGTCAGCACGATCGTAAAACCGACCCACATGATGATCGTCAGCGGCACGCCGACGCGCACGAAGTCGGAAAAGGTGTAACCGCCGGCGCTCAATACCAGCAGGTTGGTCTGGTAACCGATGGGCGTTGCGTAACTCATGTTCGCCCCGAAAAGCACCGCCAGCACGAATGGCTCTGCCGGCACGCCGAGTTGCGTCGCGATACTGATCGAGATCGGCGTGCCTATGACCGCAGCGGCGTTATTCGATACGACATTGGTCAGCAGTGCCATTACCAGCATCAAACCGCTCAGAATGAGCCAGGTCGGCTGCCCGGAAGCAACCGCCACATAGAGCTGGGCGAGATACTCGGCGCCGCCGGTGCGCATCATCGCGAGACCGAGCGCGAGACTCGTGACAATGATCAGCACGACCGGTGCACTGAGCGCGCTCAGCGCGTCGCGCCAGCGCAGACTTTGTGTCGCCAGCATCAGCCCGACGCCGCACAGCGCGCTCACCGAGATCGGCAGCAAACCGAGGGCGGCGGATGCAACGACGAACAACATGATCGCGATCGCCCGGCGTGATCGCTCCGTATGCGGCAAGTCGACGGTGCCATCCAGCACCAGCATGTTGCCGCTCTCCTTCAGCTCCCTGAGGCTGCTCGGTGCTCCCTGGACCAGAATCACGTCGCCCGCACGCAACGGCGCATCGCCGATCTCGGTATCGAAACCGCTTGTTGGCGCGCGTGCCCTGTGCAGCGCAAGCGGGAGCAGCTTGTAGCGAGATGCCAGACGAGCGTCGCGGAGGCTGCGCCGATGCAGCGGCGAGCCACGGGTCACGACGACTTCGGCGAGTTGCTGGCTTCCGGAGGGCGCGGGTATTTCGTTCTCGCCGAGCGCCGCATCTCCTTCGGTAACGATATGCAGCGTCGTACCGAGCACTGTTTCGAACTCCTTCAGGCGCTCGCGCGTGTCGCGAACGAGCAGCCGATCGCCGGCCTGGAGTTTGACCGAAGGCAGTTTCGCGACATACAGGCCCTCACCGCGCTGTATCCGGTCGACCCGCAGCCGTCCGTGTGTGCGTTCGCGCAACTTCGCAAGCGTCTTGCCATTCGCATAACTGTCTTCGTCGATATAGAGCAGCGCATCGAACACCCGTGGTGACGCCTCGGCCATCGGTGGCCGCCGGTTCGGCAGGATTCGCGGCGCGACTGCCCACAGAAACAGGATTCCAACGCTGCCGACCATCAGCACGGGCAAGCTGAAATCGAACATCTCGAGCTGCGGCTGTCCGAGGTCCGCCGCAATACCGACGACCAACAGGTTGGTCGACGTACCGATCGTCGTGCCCATGCCACCGATCAGGGTTGCGAGTCCCATCGGCATCAGCATCCCGGCGACCGGCGTACCGGTCCGCATCGCGATTCCGACCAGCATAGGCAGCAACATCACGACGATCGGTGTGTTGTTCAGAAACGCACTCAACACCGCCGAGACGATCAGCGTTACGAGCATTGCGACCGCCGGCCGCTGCTTCCAGCCACGCGCCATCAATGCTGCCACCGGCTGGAGCGCACCAGTGGTCTCGAGCGCCTTTCCGACGATCATCAGCGCGCAAATGGTCACGAGCGCCTCGTTCCCGAAGCCAATGAAGAAATCGGCCGGCCGCAGCGAGAGGCCGTTGCGCTCATACGGAAAAAGCTGAAATCCCAGCACCAGAAAAATCAGGATAAAAAGACTCGAGGTCTCCAGTGCTATCCGATCCCTGGTGAACAGCACCAGGGCGAACCCGGTCAGAACCAGAACCGCGATCCCGTGAATGTCCGGTGGAGCAGGTATCAAAGAGATTCCTTCATTGTTGTAATCGCCCCGACCCGCGGCGCGCGTGCCCCCGGCAGCCGTCGCCCGGCCTTTCCCGGGCCTGTCATAGCATGCTGACTCCACACTCGCAATCTGGAGCACGGCCGATCAATGTGTTAGCGGCAACCTCGCCGGCAACACGACCGAACCCGATGCTCGCAATCCGGTCCCCGACGCAACATCATTGAGTCCGTGGACTTCGCGAAGGACGGCCATGCATTCGACAGACGCTGAAACCGCGGCAAATCCCGGCGGGAAATCCCGATTCTTCGGCGTGTTCAGGTATGGGCGCCGCGCGATAGACCTTGTGTGGCAGACGAACCCGGCGCTGACACTCGCCTTCGCGCTACTGACCGCGATAGCCGGCCTGTTGCCCGCGGCGATCGCCTGGGTCGGGCAACTTATCGTTGACACGGTCGTGGCGCTGGTCCGCGACACTCCCGGCACGACGGTCAATGACGCGTTGCGGTGGGTAGCGCTCGAAGCCGTGATCGTCGCCGTGCTCTCTGTCGCTCAGCGCGGGATCACGACCTGCCAGTCGCTGTTGCGTGCTCAGCTGGGTCATCGCGTGAACACGATGATCCTCGAGAAAGCTCTGACACTGAGACTCCAGGACTTCGAGGATTCCGAGTTCTACGACAAGCTGACGAGGGCGCGCCGCGAGGCGTCGTCGCGTCCGCTCTCCCTGGTCAACCGTACATTCGGCCTCGTTCAGAACCTCCTGGCACTGGGCAGCTTCGCGGCGCTGCTGTGGCAGTTCTCGCCGTGGACACTGGTGATCCTCGCGGTCGCCGGCGTCCCGTCCTTCATCTCCGAGGCGAAGTTCTCGGGCGATGCCTTCCGCCTGTTCCGCTGGCGCTCGCCCCAGACGCGCAAGCAGATGTACATCGAGATGGTGCTGGCGCGGGAGGACTTCGCCAAGGAGGTCAAGCTCTATGGTCTGGGCGACCTGATGCTGGAGCGTTACCGCCAGATCTTTCGCGATCTCTACCGAGAGGATCGCAGCCTGACGTTGCGACGCGATCTCTGGGGCACACTACTCGGTCTCGCGGCCACCGCGGCCTTTTACGGCGCCTATGCCTGGATCGTGCTGGCAACGGTCGCGGAGCGGATCACGCTTGGTCAGATGACGATGTACCTCGCGCTCTTCAAACAGGGCCAGTCGGCTGTCGCCGCGATCCTGAGCGCGATCGGCGGCATGTATGAGGACAATCTCTATCTGTCCAACCTTTACGAATACCTCGAGCAGGAGGTACCGGCCGATCAAGGCGACCATGTCGAGGGACCTCGCAAGGGCGACGGAATTCGTTTCGAAGAAGTCTCGTTCACCTACCCTGGCGCGAACCGCGCCGCCGTGGATAACGTGAGTTTTCATGTGCGACCGGGCGAGAGCCTGGCCCTGGTCGGCGAAAACGGATCTGGCAAGACGACGCTGATCAAGTTGCTGACACGACTCTATGACCCTGACGGGGGCCGCATTCTGCTCGACGGTCTCGATCTGCGGGAATGGGACCGTGATGCGTTGCGCCAGCGGATCGCGGTTATCTTCCAGGACTTCGCGCGTTACCAGATGCTGCTGGGCGAGAATATCGGGGCCGGCGACACGCGCCGTTTCGATGATGCCGATCGCTGGCGGGAAGCGGCGCGTCAGGGCACTGCCTCCGATTTCATCGCACGGATGCCGCAAGGCTACGAAACCCAACTCGGGCGCTGGTTCCGCGACGGTCAGGAACTTTCCGGCGGACAGTGGCAAAAAATCGCGCTGTCGCGCGCGTTCATGCGCGAGGATGCGGACATTCTCGTCCTCGATGAGCCGACCGCAGCGATGGACGCGGCGGCCGAGGCACAGGTGTTCGAGCATGTCGGTCGAGCACGCGCCGGGCGGATCGCAATCCTGATATCGCACCGCTTCTCCACGGTCCGCATCGCGGATCAGATCCTTGTGCTGGCCAATGGCCGTATCGTCGAGAGCGGCTCTCATCAGCAGCTGCTCGAGCGCGGCGGACATTACGCCAGCCTGTTCGAACTGCAAGCAGCCGGGTATCGCTGATCTCCCCGATTGCGGTCATCCCCGACTGTGTCGCCTGGCCCAGTGGCCGTATACTTGGCCTCCCCGACGTCCGAAGCCGCAGGAGACAGTACGCCTATGCCGTCATTCGACATCGTATCCGAGCTGGACATGCACGAAGTGACCAATGCGGTCGACCAGGCGAATCGGGAAATACAGAACCGGTTCGATTTCAAGGGAACTGGCGCAAAATTCGAGCTGGTGGAGCAAATGATCGTGCTGACCGCGCAGGTCGATTTCCAGCTCCAGCAGATGCTCGACGTGCTGCGAGGCAAGCTCGCAAAGCGCCAGGTCGACGTCGCCTGTCTCGAGGTGCGCGATCCCGTGATCACCGGACAACAGGCAAAACAGGAAATCGTGCTACGCGAGGGAATCGACGCCGCGCTCGCAAAGAAAATGGTTAAGCAGGTGAAGGACTCGAAGCTCAAGGTGCAATGTGCGATCCAGGGCGATCAGGTGCGCGTGACAGGCAAAAAACGCGACGATCTGCAACAGGTCATCGCGATGCTAAAAGAATCGGATATCGATCTTCCGCTGCAATACAAAAACTTTCGCGACTGAGGACTAGCGACATGATCAGCCTTTACACGGCCGCGACACCGAATGGCTGGAAAGCTTCGATCGCACTGGAGGAGCTGGAACTGTCCTATCAGGTCCACGAGTTGCAGCTGGACAAGCTCGAGCAAAAACAGGACTCCTACCTGAAACTGAATCCGAACGGCCGCATCCCCACGATCGTCGACCACGATGCCGACGACTTCGTCGTTTTCGAATCCGGCGCCATCCTGATCTACCTGGCCGAGAAAACCGGCAAGTTGCTGCCCGCCGATACGAAGGGCCGCTCGCGCGTGTTGCAGTGGCTGTGCTGGCAGATCGGGGGGCTCGGTCCGATGCAAGGACAGGCCAACGTCTTCTATCGCTATGCGCCCGAGAAGATTCCGTATGCTATAGACCGTTACCAGCGCGAAACCTACCGTCTCTATCAGGTGCTCGACACCCGCCTCGCGGACAACGAGTACCTCGCCGGCGACTACTCGATCGCTGACATCGCGACATGGCCCTGGGCGGCGCTGCACGAATGGGCGGGTGTGGAGATCGACGACCTGCCGCACCTGCAACGCTGGTTGCGGCAGATCGGAGAACGCCCGGCCGTACTGCGCGGTCGTGACATTCCACGTCCGGTAAGGCTGGAAACCGACGACCGCAAACAGGAATTCGCCGAGAAGGCGGCGAAACTTCTCGTCTAGGCAACCTCCTCCATGACATCAAGTGGCTCAGCGCTAGACCGGGAAGGCATCCAGTTCGAGGCCAAGGATGCCGGGCTGCGGCGCGACGTGCATCTGCTCGGCGAGCAGCTTGGCCTGCTTCTGAAGGAACAGGGCGGCGACGCGCTGTTTGACAACGTCGAAGCCGCACGCCGGGCAGCGATCCGACGTCGCCAGACTCCCGATCATGACGACAGCGAGCTCTACAGGTTGTTCGAGAACCTGCCGGCAAACCTCACACGCGATTTCATACGCGCGTTCTCGAGCTGGTTCCAGGTCGTCAACATGGCAGAGCAGGTCCATAGGATCCGCCGCAGCCGCGCCTACCAGCGGGACACGGCTCACCCGCAGCCCGGCGGTCTGGAGGCGACTGTTCTCGCGCTGAAGAAACAGGGCATCACGGTCGAGCAGTTGCGCGAATTGCTTTCAAAGCTGCAGTTTCAGCCTGTGTTCACCGCCCATCCCACCGAGCCGACGAGGCGAACGCTACTTCAGAAACAGCAGCGCATCGCGCGCCATCTTCTCGCTCGCCTCGACCCGTCTATTACGCCCGCCGAGGAGCGAGAGGGTCTGGAAGCCGTACGCATGGAAATGACGACGGCATGGCAAACGGAGGAGCATCCGAGCGCGCGGATGGCGATCGCCGACGAGCTCGAGCATATCCTGTTCTTTCTGACTGACGTGATCTATCCGACCGTTCCGGCTTTTTATTCGAATCTGGAAAACGCAATCCGACACGTTTTTCCGGAGGCAGAACCAGACATCGTCCCTCGGAGCGTACTGCGATTCGGTTCATGGGTCGGTGCAGACCTCAAAAGCAACCCGGATGTGTCAGCGCGCACGCTCAAGGAGACGCTGGCGCGACAGAGGACTCTGATTCTCGACCGCTATCGCCGCGACTGTCTTCAGATAGCGTCGCAACTGACACAAAGCCGCCAGCTGATTCGGGTGGACGAGGAAGTGGAACGGCTCATCGAGTCGTACTCGACCTCCTTTCCGAGCGCCGTACATACCGTGCACCGGCGTCATCGCGACATGCCGTACCGGATGGCCATGCAGCTGATCGCGGCGCGTCTTTACGCCACGTACGAAGACGCCGACCGCCGGTACCGGCGGGTTGATCAGTTCGTCGAAGACCTCGAGATAATCGTCACCAGCCTGGAACGCCACAAAGGCAGGCACGCCGGTTCGCACCCGCTGCGAAAACTTATCTGGAAGGCCGTCACTTTCGGTTTTCATCTCGTCACACTCGATGTCCGTATCGATGCCGCGGCATTGCGGGAGGCAGTCGCAAACGGTCTTGGCGAGGAAAACTGGGAAGATCGTCTGCCGGAGGAACGGGCGGCAATTCTCTCCAACGCGATCGAGTCCGAGGTGGCGCACACCGCCGAGCTCGATACTGCGACCCGCCGGACGCTCGGAATCCTCGAGACGCTCGCGCTGTGCCGCAGACGTTACGGAGAGGCGGCAATCGGTTCGTTTATCGTTGGCGATGCCGCGGGACCGGACGATTTGCTGACTGTCCTGCTCCTGTCGCAATGGGCTGCGTTCACCGACCGTGGCAACATGGTATTGCTCGATATTTGCCCGCAAGTCGAGCGCAGCGCCGATCTCGACAGCGCTACCGAAATGGTACGGGTAGCGATGTCGCAACCGGCCTACCGCAAGCATCTGGAGAGTCGGGAAAACCGCCAATTGCTGATGATCAGCTATGCGGAAAGCACGCGCGAGAGCGGCCTTGCGGATGCGCGCTGGCGTCTTTACCGGCTTCAGGCCCAGCTCAACCAGACGGTCGAAGACGAGTCGGCCGAACTGACGATCTGTCATGAGCGTGGCGGCACGATAAGCCGCGGCGGCGGCAAAACCCACAATGTCGTACTGGGATCACCGCCCGGCACGGTCAACGGCCTGCTGGTCGTCACCGAGCCGGGCGAGATGATGAGCGTCAAATATGGTCTGCAGGGCGTTGCCCTGAGAAACCTCGAGCGCGCAGTCAGCTCAATCGTAACAGCGAGCGCAGAAGGGAGCGCCCCGGTCGCGTCGCAGCATGCATGGCGCGACATCATGAACGTCGTCGCGCGGCAGGCGAAACGGCACTATCGGGGCATGATCTACGGTGACCCGGCCTTCGCCGAGTATTTTCGCCAGGTCACGCCGATCGACGTGATCGAGCGCATGCAGATCGGTTCCCGGCCCATAGCGAACGCCAAACCCCCGAATCTCGAAAATATGCGCAGCATTCCCTGGGTGTTCGCATGGACTCAGATTCGATGTTTTCTACCGGGCTGGTTCGGCTTCGGCACCGGTCTCGATGCGGCATTCAGCAAATTCGGGGGCGATGAGATGATCGATGCGGTCGCCCAGTGGCCGTTTCTCAGCAGCCTTCTGGACGATCTGGAACTGGTGCTTGCCAAGTGCGACATGGATATCGTTTCGCATTACAACTCGCTGGTCGACGAGTCGCTGCGTCATTTCTTCGATCCGATATTCCAGGAATACGAGTTGACCGTCCGGCGTCTGCTGCAACTTCGCCGCACGGACACGTTGCTGCAAGACGAGCGCGCCGTGCAACGGGCGATCCGCCTGCGGAACCCCTATGTCGATCCGATCAGCCTGCTCCAGGTCGATCTTCTGAAACGCTGGCGCAGCAGTGGCCGGCCCGACGACGCGACGCTCTCGGCGCTTTTCGCAAGCATCAACGGGATAGCCCACGCGTTGCAGAATACCGGCTGAATCGCGACTCAACGGTGGGTGACGAAATCATCGAGCGGCTTGCGTTCGATTGCGGGCACCACCGCATCATCGGCCGGAAACCCGACCACGAGCAGAAGGAACGCCCGCTCGTAGGCAGGCCTGTCGAGCAGTTCGTTCAGAAATCCCATCGGACTGGGCGTGTGCGTAAGCGTTGCGAGACCGGCATCGTGTAATGCCGCAATCAGAAACCCCGTTGCAATCCCGACCGACTCGGCGGGATAGTAATGCTTGACTTTCGTACCGTCCGGCTCGCGGTGATAAGGCTGGCTGAAAATCGCGATCAGGCACGGCGCGATCTCCAGGTAAGGCTTGCGCTCATCCGTCCCGATCGGCCGCAACGCCGCGAGCCACTCCTCCGAGGCGCGATGCTGGTAGAAATGCCGCTCCTGCTCCTCGGCCGCTTCGCGAATACGCCGCTTCAGTTCCGGTTCCGTGACCACGGTGAAGTGCCAGGGCTGTAAATTTGCGCCGCTCGGCGCGCTGCCGGCCGCTCTCAGACACTCGTCGATAACCGAGCGCGGCACGGGCCGGTCGGAGAAATGACGAATCGTCCGGCGTTTTGCAAGCTGCGCGTGAAACGCTTGAGCCCGATGCAACATTTCCTCGTCACTGTAATCAGGAAATTCCGTGACGGGGCGCATTTCGGCTTCTTTGTTCATTCGTTCATCCCGGCTTTGAGCTCTTCCTCGAGCGGCCATGTGACCAGGTAATCGGCCAGTTCTTCTTCCGGCACCTGATCTTCTGGTAACGCGCGACCGCGCACCGAGATGCCAGCCGTGTGCACAGTCTCCGAGCTGCCGGAAACCAGCGGATGCCACGATGCCAGGCCGCGGCCCTCGGCCAGACGGCGGTACGCGCAGGTCGGCGGCAGTAACCGCATCGTCTCGATCCCGTCACGCCTGAGGACCATGCAATCGGGAACGAGCTCCGCGCGGCTTCGGTAGGCCATACACCGGCAGACTGTCGTGTCGAGAAGCCGGCAGGCCACGCATGTGTAGTGAAGCTCCGACGTCTCGACATCCTGAAGCTTGTGCAGGCAACACCGGGCGCAACCATCGCACAAGCCTTCCCACTCGTCGATGGTCATTTCATCCAGCGTCTTGTGTTCCCAATACTGCTTCATCGCGCGCCTCGAACGATTTGTCCCGGTATCATAGTCTCACCAGTCGCCGTAATGAATGATGCCATGCGCGCCACAGTGCTCGATTTCGATACGCTCAGCTCGGGGGACATTGACACGAGCCCGCTGGACCGCGCCGCACCGGGCATTGTTTATCACCCGGCGACGCCGCCCGCTCTATTGATGGAACGCCTGGCGGGGCAGCAGATCGTCGTGATCAACAAGGTCCGGCTCGATGCCGCAACGATCGCCGACTGCCCTGACCTGGGTTTGATTGCGCTGGCGGCGACCGGCACCGACAACGTCGATCTCGAGGCGGCGCGCGAGGGGGGCGTGGCCGTCACCAACATCCGCGCCTACTGCACGGCATCGGTCGTGCAGCACGTCTTTGCGTTGATCCTCGGCCTGACGCAGCAGTTGAAAGCTTACGAGGCGGAACTGAAAGCCGGTGCGTGGCGTGAAAGCCCGCAGTTCTGCATGCTCGGACATCCGATCCGTGAACTGGACGGCAAGTGCCTCGGTATCGTGGGTCATGGCGAGCTCGGCGCTGCTGTCGCGACGGCGGCGCGCGCGTTCGGCATGGAGGTGCTGGTGGCCAGGCGAGTAGGCGAGACCGATGATCGCCCCGGTCGGCTAGCGCTCGAAGAGGTGCTCGAAAAAGCCGACGTCGTCAGCCTGCATTGTCCGCTCACTGCCGCAACAGCGAACCTGGTCGGCGCACACGAACTGGACCTGATGAAAGACGACGCGTTGCTGATCAACACCGCGCGCGGCGGGCTCGTCGACAGCCTCGCGCTGGTTGCCGCGCTACGAGAGGGACGCATCGGGGGGGCCGGCATCGACGTGTTGCGGCGCGAACCGCCGGTAGACGGCGATCCGCTGCTCGAAGTCGATCTCGACAACCTGATCGTCACGCCCCACGTCGCATGGGCCGCACGCGAGGCCAGACAACGCGCGGTCGAACAGATCGCCCTGTGCATACGGAGCTTTATCGCCGGCGAACGATACGGCAGGGTGATCTAGCATGAGCACTGCAATCGTCTGGTTTCGGCGCGACCTGCGGCTGGCCGACAACCCGGCGCTCGACGCGGCCCGAAGACGCCATGACAGACTGGTTCTTCTGTACATAGACAGCGCGGCAGAGCTTGCGCCGTGGTCGCCGGGCGCCGCCTCGCGTTGGTGGCTTCACCAGAGTTTGCAGCGCCTCGCCGAAGACATTGCGGACCTCGGGCAAGCGCTGGTTCTCAAACACGGCGCCGCGCTCGAATGCCTGCGCGAATTGATCTCGGGTTGCGCTGCGGACGCGGTGTACTGGAACCGTCTTTACGACCCCGCGATCACAAAACGGGACAGACAGATCAAGGACGAACTCCGGGCGCAGGGCTGCGAGGTCGAGAGTTTTCGCGCCAACCTGCTGTTCGAGCCATGGGAGATCCGTACCGGCGAGAGTGGCCCTTACCGCGTTTTCACCCCGTTCTGGCGCGCCTGCCAGCGCGAGGCCGAGATCCCGGAACCTTTACCGGCGCCGTCGAAATTGCCGCCGCCGCCGGACCCCGGCCCGGATTCGCTGCGGCTTCAGGCCCTCGGGCTGATGCCGGCCCTGCACTGGTATCAGGGAATCGCCGATGCCTGGCGGCCGGGCGAGCAAGCCGCGCAGTCCCGCCTCGCGGAATTTTGCGACAACGCGCTGGCCGACTACCGGAAGGGCCGCGATATCCCGTCGGCCCCAGGCACCTCGCGGCTCTCGCCATACCTGCATTTCGGCGAGATATCGCCACGCAGCGTCTGGCACCGGGTCGGCCAGCAAAGCCTTGTCGAGCGTCATCACCCCGCTGCTGAGGCGTTTCTGCGAGAACTCGGCTGGCGCGAGTTCGCCCACCATGTCCTGTTTCACTTCCCGGACACGCCGGCCGAGCCGCTGAATGCAAAGTATCGGGATTTCCCTTGGCGCGATCGTCACGACGAACTGCTCGCCGCATGGCAGCGCGGGCGCACAGGATTTCCGATCATCGACGCGGGCATGCGCGAGCTATGGGAAACCGGCTGGATGCACAACCGGGTCAGAATGATCGTCGCGTCGTTGCTTGTGAAAAACCTGCGCATCCCGTGGACCAAGGGTGCCGCGTGGTTCTGGGACACACTGGTTGATGCGGACCTCGCAAACAATACGTTGGGATGGCAGTGGTCGGCCGGCTGCGGGGCCGATGCCGCGCCGTATTTCCGGATCTTCAATCCGGTACGTCAGGGCGAAAAATTCGATCCTGACGGGGACTACGTCCGGCGCTGGCTGCCGGAGCTGGCGGAGCTTCCCACTCGCTGGATCCATAAACCATGGCAGGCGCGTGGCGCGTCGGCGCCGCCGCCGAACGTCTATCCCGCGCCGGTGGTCGACCTCGCCGAAAGCCGCAAGGATGCGCTCGAGGCACTCAAAAGCCTGAAGAACAGGCCCCCTGACCAGACGCGCTGAGCTAATCCGGCTCCATCACGCCCCGAGCCCAGGCGAGG
>Ga0224502_10000367_pt1 | contig 14741 bp, 11 predicted proteins | sample SF_Oct11_sed_USG_5_FD_169104 | JGI IMG/M metagenome (GOLD analysis project Ga0224502, IMG submission 169104) | Sediment microbial communities from San Francisco Bay, California, United States - SF_Oct11_sed_USGS_13 | ecosystem: Environmental > Aquatic > Marine > Sediment | place: USA... | reverse complement strand
GGAAAATTTGAAAATTTCGCTAATGCCGCTGTACGCAAATTTTCTGGGCATTCATATTAATCACAAAAATTGCGCGAGCATAAAATCAGAATTAATCCATAAATTGCAAACCCTTCGTGATCCGCATTCCGACGCGAAAATGATTGAGAGAATTCTGCCAAAAGAATCTTTATTCCGGGGACCTTTTGCCGGCAAAGCTCCCGATTTGGTGGCTCAATTTTCATATAACTACCAGCTGGTATTCGAAAGGCGGAGCAAACGGCTGGTCTCAGACATTCCGGAACGCGTCAAAACCGGAGAACATCGTATGGAGGGACTCTTCATCGCATCCGGACCTCAAATCGAGCCGGGCAAGCTGGAAGGGGAGTTCGCGATTCAGGATGTGACCCCGACCCTTCTTTATTTGATGGGCACACCCATCCCTGAAAATTATGACGGCCGTCTGATCACCGAGTTGTTCAGCAACGATTACCTTAACGTAAATACGCCATCGTATCAAGTTATGGGAGATAAATTGGAATTAAGTCCGGATCAATCGACAACCGCCGCACAGGATGATTTCGAAAAATCCAAAGCGCTTCTTGAGGGTTTAGGATATCTATAATGCCGGAAATTCAAAACGTGCAGGCAGACGCTAACAGGGATGCAAAAAGGAAGGACAACGTTGAGCTGTTGGTGGCCAAAAATGCCGGCTTAAGTTTTGCGGGAAATATCGCTAACATATGCTTTAAACTGGCAATTAGTATCGTTCTGACGCGCGCTCTGGGGCCTCAATTCTTCGGAATTTACGTCCTGACATTATCGATTATAAGTTTTGGCGAAATTATTGCTTTGTTTGGTTTGGAAAACACGCTGGTCAAATTCGTTGCTGAGTTCAGAGCACTCGGAGACGCTCCCAGGCTAAGAGGGGCTGTTTTTGGGGTCCTTGGATGGGTTGCGATACTCAGTTCTATCGTCTGCGCAGGGTTATTCTTATTGAGTCCTTATTTAGCTGAACACGTTTTTGGCAAACCCAATCTAATTCCAGTTATAAAAATTATGGCCTTCTCACTGCCTTTTAGTTCTCTACATAGACTGTCGTCAGCTAGTTTGCAGGGTGTTAAGCTGATCAAATACAAAGTGTTCGTACAGCAACTTTTTTTACCGTTTTCGCGGCTTTCATTGTTTATCATATCTGTTTTTTTACTGGGCTATGGCATAAACGGGATTGTCAGCGCTTACGTTGTGACCGAGATGCTGGGCGCCATTTTCAGTGTTTATTTTTTGATACGGCATATTCCTGAAATCCAGAGTTTCAAGCCGATTACGGTAGAGCCTAAACGGATTCTTTCTTTTTCGAGTTCATTGTTTTTTTCAACGCTGTTTAAACATATCATGAATCGTGCCGACGTCCTTATTATGGGTTATTTCCTTCCTACGGCTATGATTGGAATCTACGGTATTGCGAAACGCTTTACCCCTTTCATTATTCTTCCACTGCAAGCGTTCAACAATATCTTCGCACCCATGATATCGGATTTGTACACGAATCAAAAAATGAAAGAATTGGAGAATCAATTCAAAACGATCGCCAGATGGATATTTACCTGCAGCCTCCCCATATTTACGTTGTTAACTTTTTACTCAGAGCCCATTCTCAGTATATTCGGTACGGATTTCGTTGCGGGATACGCCGTCATGATTCTGCTCTGTATGGGTCAAATTGTAAATGCCGCCAGCGGATCCGTCGGATACATGTTGATGATGACCGGAAGACCGCTTGCCAATACCTTCAACTCGTTCTTACTGTGCATAACCAATGTCGTGCTCAATATATACTTGATTCCAAGATACGGTATCATCGGAGCAGCGCTTGCCTTCGTTTTTTCCAACAGCCTGGTTCAACTGTTGCGGCTTCTGGAGGTTTGGTATTTTCTAAAGGTCCATCCGTATCGTCAAGATTTTATTAAACCCATCTTGAGTTCAGTAGCCTCGATTCTCTTGCTTAAAATTATTCATCATTTCGGCATAAATGAGATTCACACCATTATGCTTCCGTTTTTATTTATACTGTACATGGTTTCATACACTGGATTTTTATGGCTAATGAAGTTCGCACCGGAAGACCATATTGTTTTCAACGAAATGAAATCGAAACTGCTCAAAATAAAAAATTAATGAACTTAAGGTCTCGCATAAGAAGATCAAAATGCCAAAAGGGGAATTCATAATACGATGAGTTCAGTGCGTGATAAAGTCTTTGTACTAGGTCTGGATGGAGGGTCCTGGAATCTTTTGCGACCCCTTATGGATAAAGGCTATATGCCCAATCTACAAGAAATCTATGAAAAAGGTGTATGCGCGAATCTCCAATCCACCAAACCCCCATATACCGGCCCCGCCTGGGTATCCAGTTTTACGGGGGTTAATCCCGGTAAGCATGGCATTTTTGGCTTCACGACTTCGCGGGCAGAGAGCACCCGGCGATCGCTGATCAGCAGTCGCAATATCAGAGCAGCCAAATTATGGCAATATCTGGATAAGGGCGGCAAGACTTCAGGTTTCATTAATGTTCCCGTTACGTATCCGGTTGAAAGTTTAAACGGCTTTATGATTGCCGGATTTTTAGCACCGCAAGAGGCAAACGATATTACCTATCCTCAAGATCTGTATCAAAACCTGATTAAGGAATTGGGCACCTATATTGTCAATGTCAAAATTTCAGGGCGGATAATGGACACAGAAAATGAAGCCCTCGAATTTATTGATGACATTCAGTTTTGTATCCAGAAACGATTTGAAGCGCTGAAAATATTATGGCACCAATATGCACCCGACTTTTTGATGATTGTTTTCAACAGTCTCGATAAAATTCAACATAAATTTTGGAAATTTATGGATGCCGAGGACCCGCTTTACGACTCTCCCATGGCAAAAAAATTGCGCCCGCGACTCTTTGAGGTCTATCGACAAATCGATCAAATCATAGAATATATCGTCAAACAGTTAAATAACGATACAACCTTGTTCATCATTTCAGATCATGGCTTCGGGCCCCTAAGGAAGAGAGTTTTTATAAACAACTGGCTGAAACAGCAGAAACTTCTGTCTGTTAAAAAGCACCGCGCTTACCTTCGTAAAATTTTAAGTGTAACGAATCTTAAAAATCTTCCGTTTTCTAAATTTGGTATTGGCGTAAATTTAGCGAATCCCGTCGACAGTATGATTGATTTTCCCAAAACACTTTTTTACAGCAGTGATGTATATGAACAGGGTATTTACTTCAACGCCCAGGCCGAAAAAGCGCAGGGCGGGCATATTCGCTATGAAGATGAAATGCAAAAAATCGAAGCAAAAATTAAGGCCTTGACAGATCCTAAAAACGGGGATTGTTTTGTAGATGAAGTCCGTCGCCGCGAAACTATTTATTCCGGGCCCTATGTAAACCAGGCACCCGATCTGCTGTTAAAGATGAAAAGCTACGGATATTTGTTGAATAAATCCATGCCCACGAGGGGAAATAATATTCTAAGAGAAGTCACAGGACCTGAGGGGTGCCACCGCTCGGATGGGATTTTTGCAGCTTATGGCTACAATATCGATCATCAAACGGATCTTGAAGCCTCCATTATGGACGTGACCCCGACAGTGCTGTACACCATGGATATGTCTCTACCTAAAGATTTGGATGGTCAGCCTTTGACCCATATTTTTACTTCTGAATTTCAACATAAAACCCGGCTGCGGTTCAATCAGGAAGATACTTCGGTTCAGATAAATGCCAAAAACGAAATAGAATACAGTAAAACCGAGGAAAGAGAAATTAGAAATCGGCTCAAGGAATTAGGATACCTCGATTAGAAACCCGCAGCCAACGGAAAGACAAATGAATATAAATACAAAACCGGATTCGAGCAATCAATCGTTTTTTATTTTAACGATTATACTGGGGCTTTTAACCGCGATGGGCCTGGTTATGGCGGGTTCGCGGGGAACAAAATGGCTTGTTGCCGTAATTTTCGCCATCATATTTTTTTACGGGCTCCTGATTGCGACCCGCAATTTCAAACAGTTTTTTTTGGCTCTGTCTGTTTTTTGCCTTCCGATCCGTCTAAACGTTCATCTTATTTATAAAATGACGAACTATTCTCAACAAAAGGGCCTGGCGGTAAGTTTGTTTGATTTTATTTTTGTATGCCTCTTTTTGTATTGGATTTTTCAATTGCTGCTGAGACAGCAAAAATTTAAGTTTTATCCCATCATAACCGTCCCGGCCTTAGCTTATTTAACTTTAGCCGGCATATCCGCCTTTTTCTCCCAGGACAAAGTCTTAAGTTTTGCTATGTTCATTATTTTACTCAGAGGGTTTATAATTTATATATATTTTGCCAACAACGTCCATTCGGAGAAAGAAACGCGTTTAATTGTGATCATGCTTATGTCCGGCGTGCTTATCCAATTTCTGGTGGGATCGCTGCAGTATTTTACCGGTGGTACGCTGGGTCTGACCCTGTTTGGTGAGGGCGATAGAGCATTTAGAACGACCCTGGCGGGTGCCGCAGCCCTTTCCCGGGTGGGCGGCACAATCGGCAGCCCGAATTCATTGGCAATGTATCTAAATTTGATGCTGCCCATTATTTTCAGTTTCATATTTATCAGGACAAAATCCAATTTTAGATGGATCGCCGGCATCATATTTATACTGGGCGGTTTAACCGAAGTATTAACCATGTCCAGAGGCGGCTGGGTTGCCCTCACGGCTGCCGTCATTATCGTGTTATATGGAACTTTCAAAAAACGATATCAAAGTCGGTTCAGGTCATATGTCCTCACGATGACGCTCATTTTATTAATCACACTTCCTGTGATTGGCATGTTTGTTGATGTTCAAAAAAGGCTCTTTGAAGATGATTATGGAGCGGCCTATGGACGGATTCCGCAGATGAAGGTTGCCTTTAATATAATTGCGCACCACCCGTTCAGCGGCATTGGGCTCAACAATTATACAACCGTAATGAACCGCTATGATCGAACCCGTGAAAATAAGTCATATCAATTCCCCTACCCGGTTCATAATACATTTTTATTAATTGCAGCCGAATCGGGTCTGCCGGCCCTTTTTTGTTTTATATTTATATTTGTCGGAATTTTGAAGAAAGCAGGACTATTTTTTAAATCAGAAGATCAATTTTTATCGATTCTGGGGATTGGATCTTTCTGTGGGATCATCACGTGGCTTGTTCATGCCCAATTTAGAATGGACTATGCCAATACCTTTTTGTGGTTTTCAATCGGGTTATTCGTTGCCATTCACCAATTAATTCTGTCTCAAAAAAAGGATTGACCATCGCGCAATCGTCATAAAGCTGTTGGCGCAAAATTCATCAATTACTAAAAATATAGGAATTATTTTTTAAAGGCAAATCCGTGATTGTTTATTTTTCAACTGTAAGCCGTGGGGCGTCCATCGATAAGGGCGGCGAACTCATAAAACTGGATTGGAAAAATAAGAAAATTATACAGAAGATTACGATTTTTCCATTTGATCCGCAAATCCATGAAGATCCAAACCCCCGCGGCAATACCCGTGGCGGTCGCGGAATATTGTTTAGCGGCGGCGATTTAGTCGTGGCGACATACCATAGCCTTCACATTTACGATCAGGATCTAAATTTTAAAAGAAAAATTTCACATCCTTTATTTGTCGGATTACATGAAATCTGCAAAAAGCAAGATCTTATTTGCGTGTCCGCTACCGCTATTGACGGCGTGATTTGTGTGGACACCGACGGCGTTCTGCAGGAAAGCTGGTGGCCAAGAGAAAATGATTTTTTGCAAAAGCATTTGGACATTGCGCCCTTATCGATAGATAAATCCGTTGATAATCGCCTGCGGTTTTTGAATGGCAAACATCTTGCCAGCAAAAGCCATCTCCACCTAAATGCGGTGGCGCAAGAAGACGGTAAACTTTTTGCCCTGTTTGGCAGGCGCGGCCTGGTTTATAACCTTAGCGACCAAAAAATTACAATCGAAAACAAAGGAGACTTTGGGTTTCATAATTTAGTTGTTTCAAATAATCTGATATTTACAATCCACACGAGGAAAAGAAAGCTTTTAATCTACAATCAGAAGGGTTCACTCGTCAAAGCGATTAATCTTTTAAAATTTAAAGAAGTTGCCGATATTTATAAAAAATCCGGTGGGCCTAATTATAATTTATTGAGATTTTTTGAATATTTCCGCTTCGCCAGACCGATTGGAAAAATCGGCGGATTTCTTTCGGGACAGAAGGCGGCCGCCACCCTTTTTGTCCGCGGTTTCCATCTGCTTGATCGAAACAGGGCTTTAATCGGCTTTTCGCCGGCGACGATAATCGAAATCGATTATGAAAAAGAAATCCTATTGGATTTTTTTCAATATTCGGAAGATATTTCAATTGCGCCGCATGGTTTAGCGGCTTTGCAATGAAACACACAACGGACACATCAGGCAGCGATTGCGCATCTGGGGTCGCAGCGAATATAGATACAGGAGGATTTTAATGGAGCCCGACGAAATAAAACGCTTAACCGAGTTAAGTCTTACTGAGAAAATCGAGCATGCCAAATCGGTCATCGCCGAAGGTTTGGAGCGCTTTTCACAAGATGCACTATATGTGGCCTGGACCGGAGGCAAAGACAGCACAACCATGCTGTGGCTCTATCGAGAAGCCTGCAGGGCGTTGGGAAAACCGCTGCCCAAAACCATGTTTATCGACGAAGGCTCCGTCTTTGAGGAGATTTGGGAGCTGGTAGAGCAGGTCAAAAATCTGTGGAACGTTGAGGTGGCGGTGGTTAAAAATACCGATGTCAGCGCAAAAGCAGAAAAAATGGGCGACTTAATTCGGGTGGCGGATTTAAACCCAAGAAATCGCGCCGAAGTGGCGAAACTTGAGTTTAACGATGAATCTTTCCCCTTCGAACCCGAATCCTTTGTGGGCAATCATCTCATGAAAACGGTGGCGATGAATGTTTTTCTGGAGGATAAGGCCGTCAAAGCGCTTTCAACAGCCATTCGGTGGGATGAACAGCAAGCCAGGGTAAAAGAGCAGGCCTTCAGCCCCAGAGCAAATCCGGAGCATATCCGGATTCATCCGATTCTACACTTCAAAGAAAGAGACATCTGGGATACCATCCACGCCAATAAAATACCTTACTGCTCGCTCTATTGTCAGGGTTACCGATCTCTGGGTGCCAAAGGATCAACCTTTAAAAACTCGGATATTCCGGCATGGGAGCAGGACCTGGAAAACACGACCGAACGCGCAGGTCGCGGTCAGGCCAAGGAACAGGTCATGGAGAAGCTGCGTGATCTGGGTTATATGTAATCCCTGTAAACTATAAAGGCATTTCATGGGTATTTTTAAAAAATCCAAAAATAATTTTAAACCCAAATCGGTCGTTGTGGGCCTGGACGGCGTCCCCTTTTCTCTGCTCGCAAATTTAAGGAAGTCCGGCATCATACCGAATATGAGCTCTATCTTCGATAACGGTTACTTCGGGCAGATGAGCGTAAGTATTCCGGAAATATCTTCCGTATCCTGGTCATCTTTTATGACCGGCAAGCAATCCGGAGAACACGGAATTTACGGGTTCATCGATCTCGAACCCGGTACCTATAACATGTTTTTCCCCAACTATTTAGATATTAAAGCCCTGCCATTATGGGATGAAATTGCCCAAAATGGAAAAAAATCCGTCATCATAAATATGCCGGCCACATATCCGGCCAGAGAAATTAACGGTGCCTTGATATCCGGCTTTGTGGCCATTGACATCAACAAAGCCGTATCCCCGCGGGCGTTGGTCCCTAAGTTAAACGAGCTTGGCTATCGTATTGATATCGACACCGCCAAAGCGCGGCATGATCCCGAGCTTTTGTTCAACGATTTGGATGCCACCCTCGCCGGGCGGCAACGCGCAGTAGATCTACTTTGGCAAGAGGTCGACTGGGATCTGTTCATTGTCGTCATCACCGGTACAGACCGCCTGATGCATTTTTTATGGACCGCCTATGAGCAGGAAGATCACCCTTACCACCAGGCATTTCTGGATTACTTTACAAAGCTGGATGATTTCATCGGACAATTATACGACCGCTTCATAAATGCGGGCACGTCCAATCTGGATTTTAAAAAATTCTATATGCTTTCTGACCACGGTTTCTGTAAAATTAATAAAGAAGTGTATCTCAACCGCTGGCTTGAGGAGAATGGATATCTTAAATTCCAGAAAAATCCGCCGGAAACGATAATGGATATTGGCTCCGGGTCAAGGGTTTTTGCCCTCGATCCGTCACGCCTATATATTAATCAAGAATCCAGATATCCCCTCGGGACGGTCGCCAGCTCAGACTATGATCAATTACGCCAGGAGCTCAAAACCGGCCTGGAAGCTTTAAAATCTGATTCCGGGGACCCGGTCGTCAAAAAAGTTCACTTCAAAGAGGAGTTGTTTCATGGCCCCTATCTATCAGCAGCACCGGATTTGGTGGTCCTATCTAACCCGGGCTACGATCTCAAGGGAAAAGTAAGCAGTTCGGAGGTGTTTGGCCAAACAGACCTGGAAGGAATGCATACGCAAGATGATGCCTTTTTTTATAGCAGCGATGGTGCGGAGCTTAAATCTATTTTTGAGGCTAAAAAAATGATTCGTCGCCCATTTTGATACAGCGAAGCCATCATCAGTAAAAATACAAACTAGAGGGAAACAATTGTTGCCCAGCATAATCGGCATCGGCGCCCAAAGAAGCGGCACCACCTGGATTTACGAGATGTTAAAGGCGCATCCGGAAGTTGATATGTCTCCGGAAAAAGAAGTCAATTTTTTTAACTATCATTACCACAATGGAATTGGATGGTATGAAAAATTTTTTAGCGGTTGTGATAAAAATAAAAAGACCGGCGAATATTCACCGACCTATCTAAGTTATGATCAGGTACCTGAGCGTATCTACCGAACCGTTCCCGACGCTCGACTTATTATATCGCTGAGAAATCCAGTCGATCAAATATATTCAAGGTATCTGTACAGGGTGAATCGACAAAGATATGATCGCTCTTTTGAGGATGCCTTAAAAGAAGATTCATCTCTTATTGAAGATGCTTTTTATTATAAACATATAAAAAAATTTTTAGAGCGCTTCGATCGCGGGCAAATATTAATTTTGATTTATGACGATTTAATCGATGACGCATCCGCTTTCCTGCAGAGTATTTATCGTTTTTTGAACATAGATATCAATTTCGTGCCGGCTAATTTATACACAAAAATTCATGTCTCCAGAATTCCAAAGTCCAGATCCGCTGAATATTTTATGCTATCGGTAAGAGGTATTTTTCGACAGTTTAGATTATTTTCTGTCGTCGAAAAACTAAAAGAAAAAGGAATTGACAGATGGTTCAAGAAATTAAATACAAAAGATGATATAGTCCTCCAGAAGATAGATTCTGATTTAAGATCCGATTTAAACAATACTTTTTTTGAAGATATTCAAAAAATCTCTTCATTACTGGGAAGGGATTTATCCTTCTGGAAATAATGCCAACAAACATTTACTAATCATATCCAAAGATTTTTATGAAACCCAATATTGTCATCATCCTGCTGGATGCAGTTAGAGCCCAAAATTTGCCGTTTTATGGGTATGATCGAAACACCACCCCTTTTCTATCTTCCGTGGCAGATGAGTTTTGTATCTATCAAAACGCCATTTCTTCCAGTTACTGGACCATGCCTTCGATCGCCTCACTTTTTACCGGGATGTACACATCAAGCCATGGTCTCTTAGCGGACCTGGATAAACTCGATGACGCTTTACTCACGCTTCCGCAAATACTGAAAAACAATGGGTATCGATGTGCCGCCTTCGGCCGAAATATCTATGTTTCCGACTATACCGGCCTGGATCGTTATTTTGATGATTTTTATTCAATTACCGGAATCGACCGCATAAAAACCCTGAGCGGGAAAATATCAAAACGTTTCCTCAATGATATTTTGCCTCCCGGTATTAATCGTCTCTACCAGGGAACTATTAATGCCGGTAATAGCAAGAAGCAAAAAATATTTAATACCGCTGCTCGTTTCGTAGATGTTTTTATGGATTCCGGCGGCAGGAAATTTGTATCTAATTTTTCAAACTGGCTCAAAAAGAACCGGTCAACCCCATTTTTTACCTATATTCATCTATTGGAAACCCACGCTCCGTATCGTGCGCCCTTAAATTTCGCGACTAAATTTCTTTCGATGCAAGCTAACCTAAAGAAGTTATTTGTCAATCATAACCATTTAAATTACATGCTAAACAGAGCGCCGATGACGTCTCAAGATTTTGAAATTTTAGTGGGCGCATACGATAATTCGATTTGCTATTCCGACTATTTAATAAAGAAGATTGTGCATTCGCTAAAGAAATATCATATTTTTGACGATACAATGGTAGTCATACTTTCCGATCACGGGGATAACATCGGGGAACACGGTTTAATGTCGCATTACTGGTGCCTGTACGATACGCTTATAAAAATCCCCCTTTTGATCAAATTTCCGGCCGCTGCCGGTATGCGCGGCAGCGTATCGCGGGTGGTCCAGAATGTGGATATTGTGCCCACAATTCTGGCACTCTTAGAGGAAAATGATCCGAAAATATGGAATCAGGTTCAAGGAAATGATTTATCAGGCCAAGCGGCTTGCAAGCGCGAGGAGGGTATCGCCATATCAGAATTGGTTAAAGTTTTCGGACCTGATCGCGAAAAGTTTAAAGCGCAACTCAATCAATATGATCGCCGCCTGCTCAGCATTCGAACGCAAGATCTCAAATTTATCCATTCATCCCGTGGGGATCATGAATTTTATGATCTGGCGAAAGACCCAACGGAATCGCACAATTTATATCCCGGTGATGACCGCTGTTCGACTCTGAAGGAGAAGGCCCTGACCTATTTCAAGCGAATGGATGATTTTTATCGGCAGAATATCGAAAAGATAGATGGACGGGTCGAGGTGGAAAAAGCCGACGCGTCGGTTATCGAACGACTCAAATCTCTCGGGTATATGTAAGTCTTTTAGCAAAATGATTAAAACGACAATACGGCCGATCGCCTTTTATGGAGGCTATCCTTTTTTCAAGTTTGTGGCCCGCAGGCTTGCCGGAAAGCGGTGTTTATTTATACTTCTGTATCACAAAATAGGACCGCAGGCGCCGCCTTTATTGGGGGAGACTGTTTTACCGGAAGATTTCGAAAGACAGATTCGATATTTGAAAAACCAGTATGAAATTATCGATCTCAAAAATCTAAGATCCTCAATCTCAAACACGAATTCGTCAAAGGATTTGGTGGTTCTGACCAGTGATGATGGTTATCGCGATAATTTTTTATATGCATTTCCGGTTGTAAAAAAATATGACGTTCCCCTTACGATTTTTTTAACAACCGACGTGATTGGCACAACTCGGCTTTTGTGGCCCGACAAATTGGCCTGGATCCTATATAAGTCCGCTGATAACTTCGATCGGCAAGCACTGTATCGAACCGATCTGCCACCGGAAATGATCCCTAACGTTGAAAAATTCTTTTTAAAGGATGCTTCCGGGCAAGCCAAAATCCTGCAGTTCATTAGTGCGCATTTAAAATCCTATTCTAATGAAGAACGCGGGGATATTTTAGGTAGATTGGCAAAATTTTGTAAAGTAAAACAATGGCCTGGTGAGAATTTTCGCGCCATGTTATCCTGGGAAGAAGTCAAAAATATGTCCAGAGACGGGATTTCTTTCGGTAGTCATACCAAGTCCCACCCGACCCTGGGCAAAATCCCTTTAGATCTCGTCAGACAGGAAGTCGTTGATTCGAAAAAGTTAATCGAAGAAAAAATTCAAAAACCGGTCACGACCTTTGCTTATCCTTATGGAAAAAGTGATGATATTTCAGAGGGTGTCATTCATCTATTACGGGATGAAGGCTTCGAATATGCCTGTACCACTGAGATTGGATATGAAGAATTGCCTATAAACAATCCTTTGTTTTTGAAAAGAAAAGGCGTACCCCCATCCCCTTATCTTTTCCTGTAATGCTTTTACTATGGACAAAAGACTCAAGGTCCTAAACGTACTGCCTTACGGCGATATTGGCGGCTCGCAAAAGTTCGTCCTCTCTTTATGCACATACCACGATAAACGTCTTTTTGATGTTGCCATAGCAGTTCTTTTCTCAGGCGGCACGGTTTCCGATGATATATCCAGGCAAGATTTTGACGTCAGCGTTCTGGGCATGCGCAATGGCTTTGACTGGGTCAGAGCCTTACGATTGATATCGATTATTCGCAGGCAAAAGGTTGATATTGTTAATGTTCATGGACAAAATCCTTTAGGGAAGCTCTGTTCCATATTGAGTTTCCCTGCGGTGATCATTCATACGGATCACGGCACGACCGTCGGCGCTTCAGTAAAACGCAGACCCCGCGTTGTTTTTTCCAATCGTCTCCTGACACCCTTCATCAACCATTTCGTTGCCATATCAAAGAATATGAGAAAAAGCTTGATCCTCCGGGAAAGAGTCCCGCAGGACAAAATCACCCTCATCTACAATGGAATTGATGTAGACAAAATCTCCAAAAAAGCGGACATTAAAAACAACCTGAAAGAATCCCTGGCCTTGCCTTCTGCTGTACCGATCGTTGGAACCGTAGGGCGACTGGCGCCCGAAAAGCAATATCCCCTTTTATTCGAGGCGCTCGCCCGGTTGCGCGAACAGAAGGCCGAGTTCTTTACGATTATCATTGGCGATGGTCCTGATAGAGATCCTTTGGAGGCATTGGTTCAGAAAATGCGCCTAAATGATCGTGTCCGCTTTTTGGGATACCGCAATGATGTCCATCACCTTTTAGAGATCATGGATGTCTTTTTATTTTCTTCGGGCGGAGAAGCGTTTTCAATTACCTTACTTGAAGCCATGGCAAAAACAAAACCGATTGTCGCCTTTGATGTCGAAGGCGTCAACGAAGCCGTGGTGGACAATCGTACGGGGTTTCTGGTCCCATTTGGAGATATTAAAGAATTTGCAAACAAGGCCCAGGCTTTGCTCGATTCACCCCGGTTAAGACAACAAATGGGGCGCGCGGCTTTTGAACGCGTAAATGCTGAATTTGACATCAAAAAGACGATTCGCAAATTGGAGGAACTTTATGTTCAACTTACGGGCAAAGCATAGGCTTCATTTGAAAGAAATTTCAGACTTTTATTTTGGGAGGCAGGTCATCTTTGTGCTTTTTCTTTTTCTCTTTGTAATTGATGTTGTCATATTCGATAGCTGTTCATTGGCGGGACAAACGACCCCATCTTCGAATCAGGTAAGCGCACAGAATTCGCCTTTATCATTCCTGCATGTAAGCAATGCAAAGATATTAAATCAGTCCAATCGTGAAATAAGATTGAAAGGCTTCCATTATGAGTGCTTTTATTTTTTGGATAAGAGAATATATGACGCCACAAAAGGTTCCGGTATGCAATCAGACAGTTGCTTCATTGAGTTTTCAAAATATTACTGTACCGCAGAAGATCTTACCGCAATAAAGACAATGGGTGCCAATGTGATCAGAATCGGCCTTAGACTATGGCAGTTAGAAAAAGCACCTTACACATATAACCAGGCGGCACTTCAGCATTTAGATAATACCATAATGAAAATCGCAAAGCAGGGATTATATGTAATCCTTGATTTGCATGCGGCCGGACAGAATAGCTTAAATCATAATAAAGAATACGGTCATATCCTCTGGAATCAAACCGAATTACAGAATCGGGTTGTCGCGCTATGGGGGGTTATTTCAGAACGCTATCAGAACAATCCCGCCATTGCAGGATATGATTTGATTAATGAGCCCATGGCGCCGACAAAACAGGCCCTTCACAGCTTCTATCAAAGATGTATTAAAGAAGTGAGGAAGCATGACCAGAAGCATCTGCTCTTCATTGAAAAAAATCTGGGAAAGCCCGAGGATATTAATTTCGGCGGAGAATATGATGATTCTAATATTGTTTTAAGTGTTCATTTTTATAAACCCGCTCAATTTACGAGCCAGGGAAGAAAGGGATCTCAGCTGGACCAACCCTATCCCGGCACGTATCATGGCATTTATTGGGATGCCGGCCAGATCGAAAAATATTTCAACGGCATTCTGTCCGATCTCAAAATAAAAAGACCGCTTTTTGTTGGAGAATTTGCTGCAAATGCCTGGGGCGGTCATGAAGATGCCCTCCGATGGATAGAGGATGTGATGGCTGTATTTAATCGCAAAGGCATTCACTATACCTACTTTTCCTATAAATTCCCGTTGCGAGGAACCCGCGCATTTTTAATCCCGCGTGAGGAAATCATTAAAGATGTCTTTAAAGTGTTCCGCCAGATACGACTCGGGCGTTTAGCCTGCGATAAGGTTACAACCGGACAAAAGCAGCTATTTCTGAGTTCTAATTTCGAATCTTATCCGGGATTAAGACAGGTATTAACAAAAGGCTTCACACATAACGATTGAAACCACTTCGTCGAACTCACCATAGCTTGTTTTGGTTAATTACACCGATTTAACAGAGTTGTGCCAAGCAATGAAAAATCCGAGAATAGTCGTTTTGGTCAGTCCTGATCCTTCCGATTTGTATTTTGCAAATCAAATTGTCAAGCACGCCAATGTCGTCGGGATTCTTGTTGAGCAACAGCACCGGAATAT
>Ga0224502_10000365_pt1 | contig 14777 bp, 8 predicted proteins | sample SF_Oct11_sed_USG_5_FD_169104 | JGI IMG/M metagenome (GOLD analysis project Ga0224502, IMG submission 169104) | Sediment microbial communities from San Francisco Bay, California, United States - SF_Oct11_sed_USGS_13 | ecosystem: Environmental > Aquatic > Marine > Sediment | place: USA: California... | reverse complement strand
CGCCCGCGCAGGTTCAGGTGACCGAGGTCACCGCGAATGCGAAGCTCGATGCCCGCCTTTCGTGACTGCCCGAGTTCCCCGGCGAGAAGCTCGAGGCCGTGACGTCGTTGTTGCCCGTTAGTCATGCTGGCGCTCATTCTTCGGATCGTAGAATACCGGCGACGTTATGCGGACCGGTACGAAAGATCCGTCCGCCAGCGTCGCGTGAATGATCTCGCCCTTGCGCGAGTGGCCGCCGGCGACCAGTGCCAGCGCAATCGGATGACCGAGGCAGGCGCTCATGTAGCTGGAAGAGACGTGCCCGCACATCGGCACCGGCCTGGCGGCGTTCGGATCATCGACCAGCTGCGCGCCCTCCGGGATCACAGTCTTGCCGTCCTCCGACAACAGGCCGACGAACTGCTTCCTGTCCCCGCGCAGGCAATCGGGTCGCGCCAGCGAACGCCTGCCGAGATAGTCCTTGGTCTTCGACAACATCCAGTTCATGCGCAGATCGACGGGTGTGACCGAGCCGTCGGTGTCCTGGCCGACGATGACGAAGCCTTTTTCCGCACGTAGCACGTGCATCGTCTCGGTGCCGTAAGGCGTGATGTCGAACTCCTGTCCGGCCTCCATGAGGGTTTCCCACAGTCCGAGCGCGTAGTCGCTGTCGACGTTGATCTCGAAGGCCAGTTCACCCGAGAAGCTTACGCGGAAGATCTGCACCGGTAGTCCGCCGAGCGTGGCGTCGCGGAAGGACATGAACGGAAAATCGTCGGCCCCGAGACCCGTATCGCAGCCGACCTTCTCCAGGGCCCGGCGGCTGTTCGGGCCGGCCAGCGAAATCGTCGAATACTGGTCCGTCAGCGAGGTCAGGTAGACCTCCAGTTCCGGCCATTCGGTCTGCAGCCAGGATTCCAGCCAGCCGAGGACCGCGGCGGCCCCGCCGGTGGTCGTCGTGACGTAGAAGCGGTTCTCGCCGAGACGCGCCATGACGCCGTCGTCCTTCACCATGCCGTCTTCGCCGAGCATGATGCCGTAGGCCGAACGGCCGACCTCCATCTTGCCGACGTCGTGCGTGTAGATACGCTCGAGGAACTCCACGGCATCCGGACCGCGTACGTCGATCTTGCCCAGCGTCGAGGCATCGAGAATACCGAGGGAGCGCCGGGTTGCCACGCATTCGCGGGCTACCGCGTCGTGCAGCTTTTCGCCCCGTTGCGGGAAATACCAGGGGCGGTGCCACTGGCCGACGTTTTCGAATTTCGCACCTGCGGCCTCATGCCATTCGTGCATCGCCGTCTTGCGGACGGGATCGTACAGGTCGCCGATGCTCTCACCGGCAACGGTGCCGAAGGTCACTGGTGTGTAGGGTGGCCGGAAGGTCGTCGTGCCGACGCTCGGGATCGATTCGCCGAGTGTCTCGGCCAGGATGGCCATACCATTGATATTGCCAAGCTTGCCCTGGTCGGTGCCGAAGCCGAGCGCCGTGTAGCGTTTGACGTGTTCGACGTTTCGATAGCCTTCGCGAACGGCCAGCCTGATATCGGCGGCGCTGGTGTCGTTCTGGAAATCGACGAACTGCTTGGGACAACGGTCGGGGTTCCTGGTCGCCGGTACGCGCCAGAGCGGCTTTAGCGGATTGACCGCAAGTTCGTGCACCTCGGGCGGGTCCATTGCCGCCGGCGCCAGGCCGCAGCGCACGGCCGCTTCGAGGCCGGCGTTAGCACCTTCACGGAGACATCCTGCCAGCGACCAGGTGCCGTTGCCGGAACCGGCGGCGATACTCGCCTGCACGGCTTCACCCGGCACGAAGCAGCACAGCTTGTCGTCCCACCGGTTCTTTGCGCCGGAATGCGAGTGCAGGTGGACGGCGGGGCTGAAGCCCCCCGACACCGCGAGCACGTCGCACTCGATGTGGATAGAGTTCTCTATCGTCGCATCGGCGACGCCGTCCCACTTCGCGATGCTTACTGCCGTAACCCGGCTCGTGCCGTCCACGTCGGTCACCAGGTGTCCCTGCAGTACTGGGATCCCTGCCGCCTTGACCTGTTCGCCGAGGTCGCCGGCGCCTCGCGAGCGGGAGTCGACCACCGCCTGGACCCTGGCGCCGGCCTCCTTGAGGTCCAGCGCCGCCTGGTATGCCGAGTCGTTGTTCGTGAACACGACCGCACGCTCTCCCGGGAGGACGGCATAGCGGTTGATGTAGGCCGATACCGCCGAGGCCAGCATGACGCCGGGCCGGTCGTTATTGCAGAACACGAGAGGTCTTTCGATCGCTCCCTGCGCGAGCACGACCTGCCGGGCGCGCACACGCCACTGCCGCTGGCGGACGTGTTCACCGCAATGCTCGGCGATGGTCAGGAAGTTGTGGTCGTGATAACCGAACACCGTGCTCGACGACAGCAGGGTCACGTCGTCGAACGTGGCCAGTTCATCGAGCACTTTCTGCACCCACTCCAGGGCCGGAGCGCCGTCGATCGTTTCCCGGCTAGCGAGGAGCGAGCCGCCGAACTCGACTTGTTCGTCGGCGATGATGACGCGCGCGCCGCAACGCGCAGCGGCCAGCGCGGCGATCAGTCCGGTCGGCCCGCCACCGGCAACCAGCACGTCGCAGTGGACGTTCAAATGCTCGTAGCGGTCCGGGTCGGGCCGTGTCGGCGCCCTGCCGAATCCGGCGGAGCGGCGAATGAAGTTTTCGTAGCGCGGCCAGAAGGCGCGCGGCCACATGAAGGTCTTGTAGTAGAAGCCGGCGCCGAGCAGCGGCGACAGGTAGTTATTGATGGCGCCGATGTCGAAGCCGACGCTCGGCCAGCCGCGCGTCGACTTTGCACGCAGGCCATCCACGAGCGGCACCTGCGTCGCGCGCAGGTTCGGCTCGGTGCTGCCGCGGCGGCCAATCTGCATGATCGCGTTGGGCTCCTCCGCGCCGCTACCGACGATGCCGCGCGGGCGCCTGAGCTTGAAGCTTCGGCCGACGATCGACACGTCGTTGGCGAGCAGGGCGGAGGCCAGCGTATCGCCGGCGAATCCCCTATAGGCCTTGCCGTCGAAATGAAAGCTCAATGGGCGCGAGCGATCGATGCGGCCGCCGGTCTCGAGACGATTGACCTGCTTACTCACGGGCAAGGTCCTCATCGTGCACGGACAGTTTATAGGTAGCGGTAATGCGGTAGCTCACGGTGTCGCGCTCGGCGCCGAACCAGCGGCGGCATCCCTGCGCGTGGTTCCAGAGTTCGCGATGCGCGCCCTTCGGGTTCTTGCGCATGAACAGGTAGTCCGCCCACTCCGCGTCCGACAGGGAGTCGGGGTCTTTGGGTCGGCTGATACCGCCCTCGCCGCCGTAACTGAATTCGGTTTCGGCGCGCTCGCCACACCAGGGGCACTTGATCAACAGCATTCGTCGCGCCCCCTCAATGCGCCACCGCGGCGGCGCCGTGTTCGTCGATCAACGCGCCGGTGGTGAAGCGTTCCAGTGAAAACGCCGCGTTCAGTTCATGCGGTTCATCGCGCGCGATAGTGTGCGCGAACGCCCAGCCAGAACCCGGCGTGGCCTTGAAGCCGCCAGTGCCCCAGCCGCAGTTGAAGTACAGGCCTTCGACGGGCATCTTGCTGATGATCGGGCAGGCGTCGGGACAGACGTCGACGATACCGCCCCACATACGCAGCATGCGCACCCGGCTGAAGACCGGGAACAGTTCGAGGATGGCCTCCATCGCGTGCTCGATCGTCGCAAAGCTGCCACGCTGGCCGTAACCGTTATAGGCGTCGATGCCGGCGCCTATGACCAGTTCGCCCTTATCCGATTGGCTAATGTAGCCGTGCACGGCGTTGGACATGATGACGGTGTCCAGCACGCGCCGCAGCGGTTCGGATACGTAGGCCTGCAGCGGGTGACTTTCCACCGGCAGCCGGATGCCGGCCATCTCGGCCAGCACGCTCGCATGACCGGCCACGACGACGCCAATCTTTTTCGCCTTGATCGTGCCGCGCGTGGTCTCGACGCCCGTCACCCTTCCGTTTTCACGGTTGATCGCGGTTACTTCGCATTGCTCGATGATGTCGACGCCGAGTTTGTCGGCAGCCCGCGCAAAGCCCCAGGCTACCGCGTCATGGCGGGCGACGCCGGCGCGGCGCTGCAGTGAGGCGCCGAGAATCGGGTAGCGGGCATCCGGTGAAGTGTTCAGGTAAGGAATCGAGCGTCGCAGCTGCTTCGCGTCGACTACCTCGGCATCGATGCCATTCAACCGGTTGGCGTTGACGCGGCGTTCGATGTCGCGCATGTCCTGCAGCGTGTGGCCAAGGTTGTAGACACCGCGCTGGCTGAACATGACATTGTAATTCAGGTCCTGGCTCAGGCCCTCCCAGAGCTGCATCGACTTTTCATAGAGCAGCGCCGCCTCGGTCCACAGGTAATTTGAACGCACGATGGTCGTATTGCGGCCGGTATTGCCACCGCCGATCCAGCCTTTCTCGAGCACGGCGATGTTGCGGAGGCCGTGTTCCTTCGCGAGATAGTAGGCCGTCGCCAGGCCATGGCCGCCGCCGCCGACAATGATGGCGTCATACTCCCGCTTGGGCTCCGGCTTGCGCCAGGCCTCGCCCCACAGGCGATTGGCGGCCAGCGCATGGCGGAAAAGGCTGAGGGCTGAGTACTTCAAGCGTCGTCGTCCTCCCACAAATCGGGATGATTCCGCTCGAACTGCGGCAGACCGTCGTCGAGAGTGTAATAGTCGGATTTGTTCCCGACCCAGATATGTTCCTTGCTGTGAAGACCGGTGGGGTCGTCGATCGCCCCGGCCATCACCGCCATGTATTTGCCGTGTGTCGGCCGCCAGAACAGGCTCGACCCGCAGCGCCGGCAAAAGCCGCGGTCCGCGGTATCCGAGGACTTGTACCACTCGAGACCTCTGTCCTCGGTGACGTGCAAATCATCGAGGTCAACCGCCGTCGCGGCAACGAAGTGGCCGCTGGTCTTGCGGCACTGTTCGCAGTGGCAATAGACGACATTGCGCATGCGCCCGGTAATCTCGTAACGCACGTCGCCGCAGAGGCAGCTGCCGGCGGCTTTATCCATTGGCTCCATTGACGTCCCTCAGTCGTTCGTTCTTCGGGTCGAAAGGGCTCTCCGGGACGACGACCGCCGGGTAGCTCTTGCCCAGGATCTCGATTTCCATGCGCGTGCCGGGCTCGGCGAACTCAGGTCTGACCATGCCGAGCGCCAGCGATTTGTCGATGCGAAAGCCGAAGTGGCCGCCGGTGGCGCGGCCGATGATTTCGCCGTCTTTCATCAGCGCGTTGTTGCCGAGCGCATCGGCGTCGTCGACGTCGTCGACGACGAGCGTGACGAGCAGGTTCTTCAGCCCGGCTTCCTTCGACGCCAGCAGCGCATCACGGCCGAGGAAATCGCCCTTGTCGACCTTGATGAAGCGGTCCATCGCGGACTCGTAAGCCGGGTATTCGATCGAGAGCTCCGTGCCGACCATGCGATAGGACTTCTCGTAACGCATCGAGTCCATCGCCCTGATGCCGAAAGGCTTCAATCCCAGGTCTTCGCCGGCGGCGAACAGCGCGTCGAAAATGTGGTTCTGGTATTCGATCGGGTGGTGCAGCTCCCAGCCCAGTTCGCCGACGTAGTTGACTCGCATCGCCTTGGTCGGCGCCGCGCCGACAAAAATGTCCTGGGCGGTCAGCCAGCGGAATGCCTCGTTCGACAGGTCCGCCCTCGTGACGCGCTCGAGGAGCTGCCGCGCTTTTGGGCCGGCGACGACCAGCACCCCGATGGAGCCGGTCAGGTTCTGGAACTGCACCGAGCCGTCCCGCGGCATGTGCTTCTTCAGGTAGTCATGGTCGAGTCGCTGCAGCGCGCCCGCGGACACGAGGTAGAAAGCGTCGGCAGATTCCCGGCAGACCGTGAATTCGGAGTGGATGCCGCCATTCTGATTCAGGGCATGGGAGAGATTCATGCCGCCGACCTTTGCCGGCAGGCTGTTGGCGAGGAAGCCGTCCAGGAACCCTTCCGCGCCCGGGCCCGACACGCGGCACTTGGCGAACGCGGTCATGTCGAGCATGCCTACGTTCTCCGTCGTATTCGTGACTTCCTTGCGAATCGCCTCGAACCAGCGCGAGCGACGGAACGACCAGTCGTCTTCCTGCGGCATACCGTCGGTCGCGAAAAAGTTGGGACGTTCCCAGCCGAATTTCTGGCCGAAAACCGCGCCGCGCTCCTTCATGCGTTCGTAGCAAGGCGCCGTCCTTAGCGGCCGGCAGGCCGGGCGCTCCTCGTCCGGGTAATGAATGATGAAGACGTGGGAGTAGGCTTCTTCGTTCTTCTCGACGAGATATTGCTTGGTGGCGTAGTCGCCGAAGCGTCGCGGCTCGACGCCGAGCATGTCGACCGTCGGCTCGCCTTCGACGATCCACTCGGCGAGCTGCCAGCCGGCGCCGCCGGCGGCCGTGATGCCAAAGCTGTGACCTTCGCTGAGCCAGAAATTGTCGAGGTCCCAGGCCGGACCAATGATCGGGTTGCCGTCCGGCGTGTACGCAATGGCACCGTTATAGACCTGCTTGATGCCCACCTCGGCAAATGCTGGCACGCGGTTCATCGCGGCTTCGATGTGCGGCTCGAGCCGCTCGAGGTCCTCCTGGAACAGCTCGTATTCGGCGCGCGGGTCGGGGCCGTCGACGTAGCATGCGGGAGCGCCGTCCTCGTAGGGGCCCAGTATGAAGCCGCCGTTTTCCTCGCGCAGGTACCAGCGGCCGTCGGACTCGCGCAGCACGCCCATCTCCGGCTCGCCTTTCTCGCGGCGGGCAACCAGTTCGGGATGTGGCTCGGTGACGATGTACTGGTGTTCCACCGGTATCACCGGGATATCGAGACCCACCATCTCGCCTGTCTTCCGCGCGTAGTTGCCGGTTGCGCTGATGATGTGCTCGCAGGTGATGTTGCCGTTCGGCGTCTCGACCTGCCAGGCGCCCGACGAGGTCTGCTCGATATTGAGTACCGGCGTATTGCGGTAGATCGTGGCTCCCATGTTGCGCGCGCCGCGGGCCAGGGCCTGGGTAAGGTCTGCCGGCTGAATGTAGCCGTCATCCGGATGGAAAATGCCGCCGACCAGGCCTTCGATATTGCACATCGGCCACAGCTCGAGAATGTCCTTCGGCGTCAGGAAGCGCATGTCGACGCCGATCGTTTTCGCCGTCGCAGCGTACTGGTAATACTCGTCCATGCGATCGTCGTTCATCGCGAGCCTGAGGTTGCCAACCTGGCGGAAGCCCACGTTCTGGCCGGTCTCTGCTTCGAGTTCGTTATACAGCTTGACCGAGTACTTGTGGATCTGGCCGACGCTGTAGCTCATGTTGAACAGCGGCAGCAAGCCGGCGGCATGCCAGGTCGATCCGGAGGTCAGCTCGGCTTTTTCGAGCAGGACCACTTCGTCGCCCCAGCCCTTTTTGGCGAGATGATAGAGGGCGCTGACGCCAACCACGCCGCCGCCTATGACGACGACTTTCGCGTGCGATTTCATTTTGTCGGTTCCCATCGTTGGCTGTTGTTTTTCGGTTCGGCGAAGGGCTATCTAATCTATCCGATCACCGTCCAATTACCCACCCGGCAGTGCATATGCTGAATCCTTGGCTTCAGAAAAACGGCCGCGGATCCTTTGCGAACAGGCGGCGGACCATGGGCTCGAAGTGCTCCAGCGGCAGCGTATCGTATTCGGGGTCGAATGACGGCTGGTCCCAGCGGGCGCAGAAGTCCACACAGTCCTGGTAATACTTGTGATCCCGGTAGCGATCGCGTGCGTTGCGGTCGCCGCCGGTGAAGTGGAAGTAGTAATACCCCTGGAAGACGCCGTGATGCCTGATGATCCAGTGGTTCTTTTCGCTGACATAGGGGGCGAGCAGGGCGGCCGCGGCCTCCGAGTGGTTGCCCGGCGCCAGTACGTCGCCGATATCGTGCAGCAGCGCACAGACGATAGTCTCTTCGTCCGCGCCGTCGCGCTCTGCGCGAGTCGCCGACTGCAGGCTGTGTCCCAGTCGGGTGATGTGATACGGCGATTCAACGTCCATATCGCGCAGCCAGCCGAGAACACGCGTCGCCAGCGCGTCGCCATCGATCTGTTCTTCCTCCGCGAGCAGGTCGTAGTCGGCCTGGGTGCCATTTTCCATGGCAGTGAAGCTGACTTTACGGTTCATTGTTTTACCCCGAAAAATTACTAGTAGTCCTGGTCGGGAAATTCCGATTTGCGCTTCAAGACGTATTCGTAAAGCGCCTCGTCGACGGCCGGATCCATCGCTGGCTGCTCATAGTTCCGCAACATCTTCTTCCAGATGCCGTTGGCGCGCTGGGCGGCGTCCATGGAACCGTCCTGCTCCCATTGCTCGAAGCTGTTGTTGTCGGCGATGTTCGAGCGGTAGAACGCGTGTTCGAAGTGCGCCCGGGTGTGCGCGGAGCCGAGGAAGTGCGATCCGGGACCTACTTCGCGCATCGCGGCCATGGCGAGCCCATCCTCGGACATGTCCACACCGCGCAGCATTGCCGCGATCATGCCGCACTGGTCGGCATCCATGATGAATTTCTCGTAACTCATCACGAGGCCGCCTTCCAGCCAGCCGGCGGCGTGCAGCATGAAGTTGACGCCGGCCAGGGCCGCGGTCTGCAGTGTATTGGCCGATTCGTACGCGGCCTGTGCATCCGGGATCTTGGCCGCGCACAGTCCGCCGCCGCTGCGAAACGGAACGCCCAGCCTCCTCGCCAGTGTAGCGGCCGCATACAGGATCAATGACGGCTCCGGCGTGCCGAAAGTCGGTGCGCCGGACTGCATTGATACGGCCGCTGCGAACGTGCCGAACACGACCGGCGCCCCGGGCCTCACCAGCTGAATGTAAGCCATGCCCGCCAGCGCCTCGGCCAGGATCTGGGTCACCGTGCCTGCGACGGTTACCGGCGACATCGCTCCTGCAAGCAGGAACGGCGAGATCACCGTCGCCTGGTTGTGGCGCGCGTAGACGGTGGCGGCGCCGAGCATGGTCGCGTCGTAGGTCATCGGCGAGTTCGCATTGATCAGGCTGGTGACGACCGTATTCTGTTCGACGAATTCATCGCCGAATACGATCTTCGCCATGTTGACAGTGTCCTGGGCGCGCTCCGGGTGAGTCACAGATCCCATGAACGGCTTGTCGCTGTACCGGAGATGGCTGTGGATCATGTCGAAGTGACGCTTGTTCACCGGCACATTGACCGGCTCGCAGACCGTGCCCCCGGAATGATGAATAGCGGGGCTCATGTACGCGAGCTTCACGAAGTTCTCGAAGTCCTCGAGCGTGGCATAGCGCCGGCCGCGATCGATGTCGCGGACGAAAGGCGAGCCGTAGGCCGGCACCAGCACGGTGCGGTCACCGCCGATGACGACATTGCGCTCGGGATTGCGCGCGTACTGCGTAAATTCCCGCGGCGCCGAGGCCTGGATGATTTCCCGGCACATGCCGCGGGGGAAGTGCACGCGCTCGCCTTCGACATCCGCGCCAGCCGCCTTGAGCAGGTCCAGCGCTTCCGGGAATTCCTTGAAATCGATGCCGATCTCCTCGAGCACCGTGTCTGCATTGTGCTCGATGGTTTGCAGCGCTTCCTCGCCGAGGAGCTCGTAATACGGAATCTTGCGCTCGATGAACGGCGCTATGGCTGCAGTCGTCTGCAGCCGTGCCTGGCGCTTGGCGGCGCGCCCAGATCCTCGCCGCCTGCCCGATCTTTCTACCATTGCGGATATCCCCGGCCCGTGCTCGCCCGCGGACGAATGCTGCGGGAAGAGCGAAGTCACCAAGTTTGTCGCAGTCCGGTTGTCGCTGCTTAGCCGCTGGCGACCCGGTTCTGGCGAAAAACGACCTTTTGACGCGATATTCCGTGCAAACATCTGCTCTTTGCAAGCAAAAAATCACCCTGTAATTGCATCGCAGCCCCGCCAAACGCCGGCCCTCGTGTGCTGTCGGATCATGTCGCTTTAAAGAAAATAAATGTCGTATTTCAGCTATCTATACGGGTCACGTTCCTGTACTTTGGCCTGCTGGTCAGGCGCACCGTGACGGCGTGTGGCAACAATCCGCGCAAGCCGTCGAACGACGACGCCTCACCCGGCCTGGTCTGGCAAGCCGGACGGGATAACAAATCGGGGGAGTACATGTACAAGAGAAGCAAAATTAGCGAAGCCGTGATCTGCGCCCTGTCGGCCGGCGCAATCAGTGCGACAGCCAATGCGCAGCAAATTATCGAAGAGGTCGTCGTCACGGCGACCAAGCGCGAGGAATCGCTGCAGGATGTCCCGATCGCCGTGACGGCGTTGACCGGCGACACGATGGAAGAGCTCGGCATCACCAACTTCTCCGATTACGTCATGCAACTCCCCGGGGTCACGGCCGGTGGCAGCGGGCCCGGCCAGAATACGATCTACATTCGCGGTGTGGCGTCGACAACGCCGAACCTGACGGTGGCCGGCGTCGCGGGGCTGGCGCCGAACGTGGCTTTCTACCTCGACGAACAACCGCTGGCACAGCCGGGGCGTAACCTCGATGTCTATGCCGCCGACCTGCAGCGTATCGAGGTTCTCTCGGGGCCGCAGGGCACCTTGTTTGGCGCGAGCTCGCAGGCGGGCAATGTCCGGCTGATTACCAACAAACCGGACACCTCCGGCATGTACGGCAAGGTCAAGGTCGGCGCCGGAACGATCTCCGAGGGCGACATGAGCTCCAACATCGAGCTCATGCTCAACCTGCCGGTCAGCGACACCTTTGCGGTGCGAGGCGTGTTCTATTACGACAAGAAGGGCGGCTGGATCGACAACGTGGCCGGAACCCGCGACGCCAGCGAGAGCGCACGATTCCGGCCGGCAGGCACGATAAGGGCCAACGGAGTGCCAGTAAACGAGGATCGCGAGGGTTTCCAGGCCAACGTGAGCCTCGACGGAGTCACCTTCCTCGAGGCCGACAATTCCGACCTGGTCGAAAAGGACTTCAACGAAACCACGTACACCGGCGGCCGCATCGGCGCGCTTTGGGACATCAACGACGAATGGACGCTGATGGTCTCGCACCAGGTGCAGGACATCGATTCCGATGGCGTCTTCTTCGCGGATCCGAACCTCGGCGACCTGCAGGTAGAGCGCTTCAGCCCGGACACCATCGATGACAGTTTCAACAATACCGCCTGGACGCTAACGGGGCTTCTCGGTGAGCTCGAGGTGGTCTACACGGGCGCCTTTACCGATCGTGAGACCGACCAGGTGGTCGACTACACGGATTACCTGTTCGTCGGCCAGTACCTGCCGTACTACATCTGCGATTACTACGTCACGTATACGTCGTTCAGCCCGACCGGCCTGCCGGACGGCACCTGCCAGCCGCCGAACCTGCACGTGGACAGCCAGTCCGATCTGCAAGTCATGTCGCACGAATTCCGTTTCTCGACGGACCAGTCGCGCGCCTTTCGTGTCACGGCGGGCGCCTTCTACCGGGACCTGGAATTGAAGGAGCTCAACGACTTCACCTATCCCGGCTCGTTGCTCGCGACGTCCTACCAGGATGACGGTGCGGGCGGCAGGGTGCTTGGCTTCGGACCGAACTACCCGCTGACCAATACCGCTGTGACCGGCGAGATCGAAAATGCCTACCCCGGATATTTCAGCGATCCGGGCCCGTTCCCGTCGGGCGTCATATTCAGGAACGACGTCATGCGGACCGACGAGCAGCTGGGCATCTTCGGCGAGGCCACCTTCGATGTGAACGACCAGTTCTCCGTCCTGGTCGGCGCACGCTACTACGATATCGAGGTGGACTTCGAGGGCAGCGCCAACTCCTCGGCCTTCAACTTTGGACAGGCGACCGATGCGCAGAGCGCCGGGACGAACATTTCGTACCAATTCGCGCCGGGTAACGTGCCCGGCGCCCCGGACAAGGCCGTCGCCGACGGCTTCATCTTCAAGGTGACCGGCAACTGGCAGCCGAACGACGATCAGCTCTACTACCTGACCTGGTCGGAAGGCTTCCGGCCGGGGCTCCTGAACCGCCCGGGCGGACGCGAGAATCTTGCCGGCACGTTTACCGTGCCCTATGCGCTGGACACCGACGACGTCACCAACATCGAACTCGGTATCAAGTCGGACTACCTGGACGGCCGGCTGCGCTTCAATGGCGCGCTGTTCTTTGTCGACATCGAGCGCCTGCAGACGACGATTTTCGACCCGAGCATCACCAACCTGTTCTTCTCGGATAATGCCGCGAATGCCGAGGTTCGGGGATTCGAAGGCGACTTCATCTGGCTGCCCGACTCGTTGGAAGGCCTGACGGTTGCCGGCGCGTTCTCCTTCCTGGATACCGAGATTACCGAGGTCCTGACGCCGACCAACGACGTCACCAAGGGCGACGAACTCGCCTTCGCGCCGAGCTTCCAGGGGAACCTGCGCGCCCGCTACGAATGGGACGTCGGCAACCAGGGCTGGGTCGGGCACGTGATGCCGCACGTATCCTGGTCGTCCGAATCCTACAGCGACATCATCACGATCAATCGTGACAAGATCGACAGCTGGTTCATGGCAGGCGTCACGGCCGGCGTGTCGACGGAAACCTGGTCGGCCGAGCTGTTCGTCACCAACCTTACTGACGAAAGGGCCGAGGTGGCGCGCAACTTCGTCTTCGACCGCACCACCGTGACCTACGCGCAACCGCGCACGATTGGCGTTAGACTCAGCTACGACTTCTGAGCGGCTGGCAGCGGCCGATTAACAGGGAAGGCGCCCCGTCTTGGGGCGCCTTCTGCATCAGCGGGAACGGCGCGTGGAAAGCGAAGCAGCGGGCACTGATCTCAAGGCGATCCAGGCCAGGATCGTCGCCAGGGAATTCGATCAGGCGTTGTCCGACCTGGACGCGATCCTGGCAAGCCAGCCCCGGCATACCGATGCGCTTTACATGGGCGCCGTTTGTCACCGCTACAAACAGGAATTCGAACCCGCCCTCGAACTCATCGAGCGACTGAAGGCGCTCGCGCCGGAATTCGGGCGCGCGCACCAGGAGGAAGGCCACACGTACCGGGATATGGGGCGCACGGACGAGGCGCTGCAGGCGTATTCCCGCGCGTGCCGATTCAACCCGGCGCTCGAGGCCAGCTGGCGCGGGCAGCTCGCTATCCTGGCCAACAAGAACCTGGAGCAGCAGGCCGCCCTGGCTAAAGCGCAGCTGGATTATCTGAAGTCGCTGCCGACGCCGCTGGTGGCGGTCATGGACCTGATCGCGGAGGGCAAGGTGCTCAAGGCCGAGGACCTGTGCCGGCAGTTCCTGCAGAAGGTTCCACACCACGTCGAGGCGATGCGCCTGCTTGCCGACATCGGCATGCGGCTCGGTGTGCTCGACGATGCGGAGCTGCTGCTGAAAGGCGCCACGGCCCTCGACTCGGAGAACATTCGCGCACACATTGACTACATCAAGGTGCTCAGGAAGCGCCAAAAGTTTGAACCGGCGCGCGAACAGGCGGAAAGACTGCTGGCCAGGTCCCCCCGGAACCCGCAGTTTCAATCGATTTACGCGGTCGAATGCATGCAATGCGGCGATTTCGATACCGCGCTCGCCACGTTCGACCGCGTGCTCGAGTCGCTCCCGGACGATGCGGCGACGCTGACCTCGAAGGGACACGCGCTTAAGACGAGCGGCCGCTACGACGATGCTGTCGACGCCTATCGATCGGTGCTCACGGCACACCCGCGGTACGGCGAGGCTTTCTACTCGCTCGCCAACCTGAAGGTCTATTCCTTCGGCGACGACGAGATAGAGCGGATGCGCGCCGCGGAAGGCGACGCCGGCCTGTCGCATATGGACCGTGTCTATGTCTCTTTCGCGCTGGGCAAGGCCTTCGAGGATCGCGGCGACTACGCAACCTCGTTCGATTATTACTCGAGGGGAAACCGGCTGAAGCGTGCTCAGAGCCGTTACGATGCCGGGCAGATGAGCGAAGACCTGCGCGCGCAACGCGATGCCTGCAGCGCCGAGCTGTTTGCCTCACGGTCCGACACAGGCTGTGAAGCACCGGACCCGATCTTCGTCGTCGGCCTTCCCCGCGCGGGCTCGACGCTGATCGAGCAGATCCTGTCCTCGCACAGCCAGATCGACGGCACGCTGGAGCTGCCGAACATCCTGTCGCTGTCGCAGCGGCTCAGGCGTCGCGGCCGGCAGACCGGCGGCACGCCTTATCCCGCGCTGCTCGCCGAACTGCCAGCGGACGAGCTAGAGGAATTTGGCCGGGAGTTCATCCGCGACACGCAGATTCATCGGCGGGGCGCGCCGTTCTTCATCGACAAGATGCCCAACAACTTCCGGCATATCGGGCTGATCAGGCTGATCCTGCCGAATGCAAAAATCATCGATGCGCGCCGCGGTGCGATGGCTTGCTGTTTCAGCGGCTACAAGCAGCTGTTCGCCGAGGGGCAGGAGTTTACCTATGACCTCGCGGACATCGGCCAGTACTATAGAGACTACGTCGAGCTGATGGACCACTGGCACCGCGTATTGCCCGGCTACGTGCTCACCGTGAGGCACGAGGACGTCGTGCAGGACCTGGAGACAGAGGTGCGACGAATGCTGGACTTCTGCGGCCTGCCTTTCGAGGAAAGCTGCCTGGAATTCCATCGTACCGATCGGAACGTACGCACGCCGAGTTCCGAACAGGTGCGACAGCCGATCTACACGAGCGGCCTCGAGCAATGGCGCCACTACGAGCCCTGGCTCGAGCCACTGAAAGTCGCTCTGGGACCCAAGCTGGC
>Ga0224502_10000363_pt1 | contig 14802 bp, 15 predicted proteins | sample SF_Oct11_sed_USG_5_FD_169104 | JGI IMG/M metagenome (GOLD analysis project Ga0224502, IMG submission 169104) | Sediment microbial communities from San Francisco Bay, California, United States - SF_Oct11_sed_USGS_13 | ecosystem: Environmental > Aquatic > Marine > Sediment | place: USA... | reverse complement strand
GTAATTGCGAAAAGGGTGAATCATGAGATACTTCATGGTAGGAACAGCCTGGTCTAACATCCAAGGGAAAATCAATCCGGCTGTGTCCACAAGCAATACCTATGGCAGAGACATCGAGCATTGTCTCTATCTCAAGGAAATATCCTTCCAAACTGAGGGCGTATCCTTCGACAGTCGTGGGAGAAGAATCACTGATCATTTCCCACACCCCAATGAGCTTTCGCCCCAGTAAGTGTTCCTCAATAATGTCGTATTGGTCTGTCATATTCCGTTTCGTCATCTCCGGAGGAGCTAACAGTGTTGATAGATGGAAAATAAGCCTAAATTCAAACCAAATCCGGAATTGCAGCTCATGGATCAGGTCCGCCAGGTTCTGAGATACCATCACTATTCGTATAGGACAGAACAAACTTACTGTGACTGGATTATACGCTTTGTCAAATTCCAGGGCTACCAAAAGCACCCCAAAGACATGGGGAAGTCCGAGATTGAAGCTTTTTTAAGTCATCTCGCCACCAATCCAAAGTGGCGGCTTCAACCCAGCGACAGGCGCTAAATGCTCTCGTCTTCTTGTATAAGCATGTTTTGGACAAGCCTATTGGCGATAACATCGCCCCTGTGAAGGCCAAAAAACGCCGCCGTCCTCCTGCGGTGATGACAAAGGCTGAAGTCCGCCAAGTTCTCAATCAAATGAAGGGGACCCATCTTCTGATGGCAAAAGTGATGTATGGGGGCGGTCTGCGCCTTATGGAGTGCTTGCGCCTGAGAGTCATGGACCTCGATTTTACGAAATCCCAGGTGTATGTCAGAGGCAAGGGTGGAAAGGACCGCCTCACAACTCTGTCGCCATCCATTTACGACGACCTGAAGGCACACCTTTTACGTGTCAAAAGGATATCCGGGCCGTGAGTAGTCCGCTGGAAACCCTGTAGTTATGTAGTTAGTTAGTATCCATACCAAAGTACAAATATCAATGTCAAGAGCCATTTGCGCTGCGGAAACTTCGAAATGTCCGGAGTCAATGATTAAACCTTGCTTTTTTACTCGTCCTCTAATACTGTGGCAAAACATTTTCGCCACTAAGACACCAAAACACAAAGATAAATTTTTGCATTCTGTTTTGCTTTGCGTCTTTGTGCCTTTTTGGCAATTTTCTCTGTTCAACCGGCTTAGGCTAAACCAATCTATTTATGCAAAACACCCGACAAAAATTCGGCGAACAAGGTGAATCATTAGCCGTCTGGTACCTGAAGAAAAACGGATATAAAATTCTTGAGCTGAATTTTCGTACAAAACTGGGTGAAATCGATATTATCGCCAAAGAAAAGAAAACCCTTGTTTTTGTAGAAGTGAAATCAAGAAGGTCAGTACGGTACGGAAATCCGAAATGGGCGGTTACCCTGAAAAAACAACGCACAATATCAATGGTTGCCCTTTCCTATCTTAAAGCCACCAATCAAACGGATGCCAGGGCCAGGTTTGATGTGGTTGCCATCACCTCCAATCAGGACGAACCCCAAATAGAGATCGTTAAAAATGCCTTCGAACTCGCCTATGAATAATACCGAGTAATTTTGTGGGTAAAACCAATTAGGGAATCAGTTTGAATAAGAATAGTTCAAAAAAAAGCATGATTGATATCCGCCCAGGTACGCTTTATGTCGTCGCCACACCCATTGGAAACCGCGATGACATCACCTTAAGGGCACTGAACATATTGCGCGAAGTCGATCTGATAGCCGCTGAAGACACCCGTAAAACGCGAAGATTTTTGGAGCTGCACGCCATCGATAGCAGCCTGATATCCTACCATGAACACAGTGAAACCGAGCGAACACCGAAGCTTATTGCAAAACTCAAAAAAGGAATGTCCATTGCGCTGGTCTCCAATGCGGGTACACCAACCGTTTCAGACCCTGGTTATCGATTAATCACAGCAACCCTGGCCGACGATTTGAATGTCATGCCCATTCCCGGGGTATCCGCCGCCACCGCTGCCCTAAGCGTCGCCGGCCTGCCGACGGATTCATTTGTTTTTTTGGGGTTCCCGGCCAGAAAAAAAACAAAACGCTTGCAACAACTAAACGATCTGGCAAGTGAGCCCCGAACCCTTATATTCTATGAATCTCCCAGACGAATCCTGACGCTTCTAGATGAAATCAGAGATGCCATGGGGGATCGCTACCTTGTTCTCGCCCGAGAAATGACCAAAATCCACGAAGAATTTTTAAGGGGCCGGTTGTCGGAAATTGCCACACAGCTAAAAGGCCGGGCCAATATTAAAGGAGAATGTACACTGCTGGTGGCCGGATGTGACAGCGGCAGCTCGATAAGCTGGGATACGATACGAGCAGAAATCCGCAACTCCTTGGCAGCAGAAGGCAAACATGTTTCTGAAGTGGTCAGGGATATCGCTCAAAAGTACAAGCTTCCTAAAAATAAAGTATATGAAGAAACGCTAAAATTCAGAAATCAAAAAACCTTATGAACAATTTCCATAAATTCCGCATTCCGCATTCCCGCCGGGGCGTAGGCCCTATGCCCCCCTGTGGGCCGGAGGCCGCATTCCACAATCAAACCATTTACCCCGTCATCCTCCGGGTTCCTGAACAGGTTCAAAAATTCAAACCGAAGGACCGTGTCCTCTATCTTAGCCGTCATGCCCGCCGCGCTCTGGAAAGATCCGCCGTTAAAAGCGGAATCCGCGCGGGAGAACTGTTCAAGGATGAAAACGGCATGCCCCTGCCCTTTGACGGCACGTTTTGGTCCATTACGCACAAAACACAATATGTCGGTGGCGTGGTGGCACCCACACCCATCGGCATCGATATTGAAAGAATCCGTGATTTTTCCCGGGGTCTTTTTAGAAAGACCGCCGCTGATCGGGAATGGGCTCTGGCAGACACGGAGGGAAAGTCATTATTGACATTTTTTCGTTTCTGGACCTCGAAAGAAGCCGTACTCAAGGCAACCGGAATCGGAATTAAAGACCTTTTGAAATGTCAGGTTCGCCAAATTCTGGACGACTGTCATCTGATCATTCATTATGAAGGCAAAGATTGGCTGATCGAACATTTCTTTTATGACCAACACATTGCATCCATCGTACAAAGTAATTTCCACATAGATTGGGCCATTGAAAAGTAAGCTATTATAGGTTCAGAGGTTCAACGTTCACCCGGCAGCCGTCACTTCCAGAATCACCTTGCCTGTATTGCGATTCTCCCGAACATATGCGTGGGCGGCCGTTGCCTTTATATCGATGAGCACTTCGTCCGGCTTACATTGAATATCCGGTACTTCTTCCCATAATAACAGAGGCTTTTTATTTTCTCTTTTGACAATAATGGCTTTGATTTTATCTCCCGTCTGGACGAATTTTAATCCCATAATTTTCCAGGGTTTTGGTCAACGGTCGACCGAATAAAAAATCGAGCATTTCGGGGTCCAGCCCGCCTCTGGCAACGACCAGTTTACGAATTTCAGCATCATAGCGGATGATTTCCAGCAATTTTCGCCGGGCCTGGTTATGTTTGCTGCCGGCCAAATCTTCGATCAGAGGTTGGATCTTTTTATAGTCGCAGCATGCCTGATGTTCCTTGATCAATTCCCACAATCCTTTAACTTCTGATACGAGATCGGTTCGTGTCAGCCGGGTGTTTGCGTATATTTGTTCGAGCTCGCGGGTATCCCAGCATTTAAGCGCTCTGCATTCCAGCGGACGGTCATCATAGATGGTGCATCCTTTTTTTACTTCATCAAAAAATATACACGTCCAGCCATCTTTTTTGCCTTTGAATTTAATGATATCCGAATCCACCGGCGCCAAACACCCTTTGACATTGTCATGGGCAAGTTCACCCTTACGGATAGTGTAAAGATATTTGGAGGGAATTTTCCCTTTTTCAATGAGCATCCGATCTTCGATGTGAAAACAGGGGCCTCCCTTTTCACAACAGGTTCCGCAGCGGATGCATTCTGAGATGGTTGTTCCGGGCTTGAGAGTAGCTGGATGATTACTTATTTTGTGTTTTTTAGTTTTTAAATCCATGGACTGATCAGTGTGCTTTAATTGTGAATTTTGTGCATTTTATGGCAAAATATTATCGCCACCAAGACACTAAGGCACAAAAAGGCATTCTGTCAATTTAATAAAAAATGATAGAGCAAAGCGATACAACAAATCCGAAATTCAAAATTTCCCTAATAAGCTGATTTAATCAAATAAAAATGGGATGAAAACTAAGAGCCGCGTTATGCGTGATTTTCGTCATCCTGTGGTGTGGGTATCCGATCGCCGCACCTGTTTACTAAAAAGCAGCCCAAAGCCGACAGTACAGTGTCCAAATATTTCAATCAGCTCCTCAAGGGGAACGAAAACCACATCCTCTCCCGGGAGACCCTTCCACCACCTTTGATCGATGGTTTGGGAAAGAATGTAAAATAGGAACCCGCCTGCCAGAAAATTGATCAAGACAGGATTCTCAAGATAGCTCATAAAAACGTCATACCGCCATAAAGCAACCCCAAGCAGTATAGGCCAGCCGATCAAAAGAGCCTCATCAGAACCGCTGAAATGGATTTCACGACTCATTGCGATGGCCATTAAACCCGCCGCCCAGAGCAAGAATAAATGGCGCGTTAATGCAAAGCGCACAATTAAACCTAAGGTGAATAGCCCGGTAATCACGACTGCAGTGATTTCCAACACCTGCTTGGTGGGTCCGATAAAACCGATCCAGATCAACGGCCATAGCGCAATCGGCAGCACCAAACATGCCAATAATGTGCGATAGTCAATTAGATGAAAAAGAGTAACGAAATTGTTCCAAATTGTTGCGAAAGTTTTGATTAAAAATTTATGTGCCATCCGGCTTTAGTTCTCCTAAACAGATGATTTAAATGAATTAAACCACAATGAAACGTCTCGGAATTTCTATAGTATATTGAAATCATAAGGCTTTTAACGACACTGGGTTTAGGCCGTCTACATGGAATGCTGGAATCATGGAATAATGGTCAAAACCGCATAAATTCAGTGTTTGGATCAAGGTTTTTTCGGTCCATGGTTTGTTTATCCCATGAACTGTATTATTTTTCAACCAGATGGAACACCAATGGTCCGAATATTCCATTGTTCCATTATTCCCATTATGAGCGAAGCGAACTAAATTCAGGCAAAAAAATTATGGTGGTTCGTTTGTGGATCCAGGCGGAACCTCGGATGCAGGACGGTTGGAGAGCAGAAGAACGTAGCGGTGATCGATCCACTCGCGGATCACGACGTAAATCGGCAGCGGAAATTTGTCCTTGATCTCAAGATATGCTTTCTCTTTTGCGACCACGTAAACAGGCTTCTTCGATTTGAACCACTTTGCCAGGGTGTGGACGTCCCATGCCACATCCATAAAACGTTCGGTATAGACCGCGTAAATTGGTCTGTTGAAGTCATACATCTTCAGGTTCTTTCCAGGGGATAAGTAGCGCCGCACCTTCAAACAGAAGGGCTTCGCCGATTTGCTCTCGTTCTTCTGCGAAACGACGGGCCCAACACCGTAGCTGACGGACACCACCAGCGTCAGGACAATAGTCAAAATGGAGATCATGGGTTTGCCTCGCTGGAAGAGGTAATAGACGCCAAGCGCGCCCAAGATAAGGAATAAAGAGAGCGGCAAAATAATCAAAAGCCAATCCATTGAGAGAATTGCACCGTAGACGGCGATACCGATACCGGCGGCCAGCAAAAACCCGGTCGCGATATGCAATGGCCACGAGATCAAACGTCGCCAAAACAAGGATTCATTCCATGACCGTATGCTGCGGTCAATCACATACCCCACAAGCAGGGCCATTGCAGGAAATACTGGAAGAAGGTATTCGCTGCGCTTCGTCTGCGAGATGGAAAAAAAGACGAACAACCCAACCACCCACAGGAACGGAAAAAGTAACTGCTTTCTTTCCATTTTTGTCTGCTGCGAGAAGCAGAGATAGAATGCACCGGGAAGGAAGATAAACCAGGGCAGAAAGTAAGGTGGTATGGTGCTCAGGTAGTAATAAAAAGGACGGACATGAACCCATTCCTTAAAATAGCGGGTGAAGTTGGTAAGAATAATCAGGTCATGAATGTATCCTCCCTTGAGGCTGACGATAACGTACCAGGGAGCAACGATCGCAAGATAAATCAGGATCCCCCAGCCGATCCTCAGCTTTAAAATGTGCCTGACATCCTTCACAGCGATCAAATACAGGCCGATGACAATCATCGGCATCACGACGTTGACCAGCCCCATGTTGAGCGTCCCCAGCCCGACAGGAACATACATGAGCAGGTAAGCCGGTGCCCGCTTGCGTTCTTCGCTATAGCCCCAGTAAAATAGTCCGAGGGTTGCCGTCAAGAGCACTGTTGAGATCATATTGATCTGAATCCAGCGTCCGAACTCGATATAGATGGGCGTCGTTCCAATAATCAACGCAGATAAAAGCCCGGCGCGATGGCCGAACAGCTTCCTGCCGATAAAGTAAAGTATGATAAGTCCGGCTGAAGCTGCAAGTGCCGATGGCAGGCGGCTGGTGTGCTCGGTAACCTCACCGTTTAGTTTGGCAAAGGCGCTGCCCACCCAGTTGAATAGGGGGGGCTTAATGTTGTATGGTTCCCCGTTTACCGTTGGATAGATCCAGTGACCGTCGAGAACCATCTCACGATTTACCTGAACGTATTCGTCTTCGTCCGGTGACCAGATGTCACGATCGCCGAGCTTGTAAAAAAAGAGCGGGTAACTCAGAAGCACGAGCAGCAAGAGGATCCATTTCCGATTGCGCAGGCAAAAGCTTTCAGTTAGATTCATAACCGTCTCATCGCTACTCAATAATAATATTGACAACAGGATTCGTTATCCAGCGTCTTCTGCTTCGTCAGGACAATAGGGCCATAATTAAACGTCTCGGAAATTCTACATTCCAATCGCACGACCTTGAGGCTCTCGACAGGTTGTGAGCGAAGCGAACTATGTTCATAATCCAAATTAACTACGGTGCCCAGACACCATGTTTCAGATGTCAGCCTTGAAGGAACGGGTGGGGGTACCCTGGATTACAGCATTTTTTTCCGGCCCCTTGACGCAATAGAAGAAAAGAAAGACCCATGTTGGCCAGAGCTGAATTATAATCCTCCGCAGCGAAGCACTCAAGAGATCTCTCGGATTCCCAGGATAAATAACATATACAAAAAAATAACCGCACATCATCAATAGCAATAGTATGGTATGCGATAATATTCGTTTTTTGATGAGATCGGATCTCTCCAATCCGGATAAGAAAAAATATCCGGCCATTAGCCAAACAATGCCATCGTTAAACGTAAAGAGTTTATAAATACATTTTGTACCCACTAGTATATAACGATCAATATCAACCAGATAAGCTCCCAACTGTTTTAACGTATTCGTATTTATATGAGCATTTTCGAGTGCGAAATTTAATTTAAAATAAAATAGAGTGGCCAAAACCGGCGCCAGCCCTAAGGTAAAACCAATAAATTCTTTTATGGTCTTGGACCATTCTTTTTTTCCCAGCTGTCCGATGAAATAAACGAATATGACCAGCGCCAGAAACAGCTGACCTTCATTCTTGGTCCAGGCCGCACATGAAACAGTGAGTCCGGCTAAAAAAACGATGGGGGATGAAATTTCCGGATAACGATCTTTCAGGCCGAACAGAATAACAGTGCTCAGAATAAAGAAAGCCAATGGAACATCAGCATACTGATAAGTGCCGATATTTATAAATTGAGTGGATACAAACAGGCATATGGCGGCCAGATAACCTTGATTTCTGCCTCGCAGCAAGGCCAGAGAAGAAAATAAAATGAGATACGATCCAAAAGTAAATATGCCTGCTACCAAAATTGGAATGGCGATAGGATCTTTTCCGAATATCTGCCACATCCGAAAAACAGAGGCGGTAACCAGCAGGGGGTAATCCAAACCATCCTTCGCTCTGAGCGAAAAGGCATAAGACCAGTGGGGACCACCCCGAAACAACCACCGTGCCCGATAATTCCATGTATCTACGGCGTCCCATATCCCGTGCGGATCTTGAAGAAATGTTTTCAGTAAAAAAGATCCCACGGAAACAAGCATCAAGAACAGGAAAATATTCCTTAACCACACGATTGTTCCGGGAATCGCCTCACAATTTAATCCTGAATCCTCTTGAGTCCTGCATCCTGAATGATGAATGCGGTATAAGGCAAAAAGAGCGAGCATCACTGCCAGAGTTAACTCAGCTGCAAAATAATAGCTGTCGGGGGGGCCTATAAATGCCAACCATAAAAATATCATGGAAGAGGTGATCCCCAACCCCACACCTGCCCCCAAACTAATTGTCAGAACCAGCCAAACTCCCCGTAATCTAGACGTTGGAAACAGTATGACGATGATTGAAGAGCCGATAAGAAAAGGAGAAATAAACGCCGGCAGTTCCATTAATCACTTACCCTTTTAAAAAGCATGACACCGTTGCCATAGTTCGTTTTCAAGGTATAACCTTCAAATTCAGGAATTTCGGCTGTATCAAAATTCTGAAAGATCAAAAGGTCGTGCATCGGCTTTAGACCCTTAACGATGCGAACCGGTACCAAAACATACTCCGCATCGATCAAATCGTCCGGCGCTGTTGAATTGGAGACATAGTTGACCACCGCATTAGCCGGCAGGTCTTTCTTGATGGCAGCGAGCCGGGTTTCATATTCGAGGACAGGACGATGAGTTTTTCCCGTTACAATTTCTGAGAGAATACTGAAAAAATAGATGGGTACGATAAAAACGGCAGGTATTACAATGAGTAACACTGCTCCGCGCACCGATGGGAAATAATTCGATAGCTGAGCATCTGCATAGGATTTGAGTTTTATAAATTTTTGCCTAAACATCTTGAAAGAGTATGAAATAGTCAGATTAACATCCCCAGTGAAAACGGAGTGGTTAATAGGAGGGAACTTTTTGAGCACATGCATATTACGAAATAGAATCCCCGTCAATTGTTACTTTGTATGCTAAGATGAATGTTTCATTGTTGGTTACTTTTGCGCACGACCGACTTATTTCTTCTGTGGACCCACACGCTTCATAAACTCCCAAACAGGGATCGCTGTCAGACCTCCGATCACACCGCCTATATAACTTGGTAGTCCGAAACCAAATAGCTTATGCCAGATCAAACCGGCAATTATACTGGCCACCACAATTGCTGCTAAAGTCAAAACCAACCGTTGCCAGAATGGCATATAAAACCTCCCTGTTGTTTAAGATAATAATTCAGTGCTCATCCTCTGATACTTTTACTTTATTGAAGAATACAAAGTCAACCTTATCCACATTCGTCCGCACACCGCCGCATTTTTCAAATTCCAAAGATTGACGGTTTTAGGGATAAATTTTTGGTAACAGAATTATTTTTGTCGAATCGAGAAAATAATAAACCCAAAAACCATCAAAAAACAACAATGAAGAAATTACTTGAAATTTGACAACGAATATTTGATGATAACGGCAATCTTTTAGTACCGTATATCCTTAACGAAAAGTGGGCCTGCCTACGGTTAATTCTGTAGAAAGATATAATGGATGGTCTGAAAAAAATGGAAATCCTCATTGAGCAAATTACGGAAGAAGGTCTGGTCTTCGAATTTGAAAAATCAGTGGAAAACTTCCCTGTCCTAGCGGAAATGGCTGCCAACGGCGAGTGCAAATTTGCGGCGCCGATAGGGACCATTTTGAGGGCGCTGCGGATCGGTGATATGGTGGAAATAGATGGAGATATCGAAACATCTGTGTACCTGCCCTGCAGCCGATGCCTGCAACCATTTCAAATTTCTTTGAAATCCCACTTTGCACTCACCTACATGCGCCGGGCGGCGGATGGCATAGAGGATAACGAACATCAGGAATTCGAACTGAGCGCCGAAGATACGGGGATAGTTTACTTCCAGGGCCAAACAATCAATCTGAAAGACACCATCCAGGAGCAGGTGGTAATGGAGTTTCCCCTCAGGGCCCTTTGCAAACAGGACTGCAAGGGACTGTGCCCCAAATGCGGTGCTGATCTGAATGAAGATCTTTGCGATTGTGACCGTAGGTCTTCGCCCGGCAAGTTTGACGTCCTTAAAAATTTAAAGCTGGAGAAATAAATATCAGATTAGCCAATGGAGAGTAGAAAACAACATATCGACTTAATTTTACAGCGCCCCGGAAAATTCCTGTGGAGAGTGCTCGTTGGCTTTAAACGCAATCAGGGATTGCTTTTAGCCGGGGCGGTTGCCTACTATACCCTTTTGTCCGTCATCCCCATGCTGGCACTCATACTGGTGGGGCTGTCGCATTTTATCGAAGAACAACAGCTGTATAACACCATACTCACCAATTTGAAACTGGTAATCCCCGCATATGCGGAAAGTGTGACCGGTCAGGTGTGGGGATTCCTTGCACGCCGCCAGCTTGTAGGAATTGTCGGTATCCTGGTTATGCTGTTTTTCAGTTCCATGGCCTTCACTGTACTTGAAAACGCCATGGCCATTATATTCTCCCACAGGGCCAGAAAACACCGCCGCCATTTTCTGATCTCGGCCATCATCCCGTACGCTTATATTTTTCTGCTGGGTATTGGATTGCTGATAATTACCCTGGTTGCCGGAGCGCTGGGTGCACTGTCGGATAAGCATTTAATTCTTTTGGGCTGGGATTTGAGTCTGGAAGGCACTTCCAGATTTATGCTGTACTTGTCGGGCATGGTGGGCATGGTCATCATGTTGACGTCTTTGTACCTGGTTATGCCCGTAGGACGCATTCCGATCCGTTATGCCCTTGCCGGTGGTGTAACCGCTGCTGTACTGTGGGAGATTATCCGCCATATTCTGGTCTGGTATTATTCTACCATATCCCTGGTCAACGTGATCTATGGCTCCCTGGCAACCGCCGTGGTTGCCCTGCTGAGCATCGAGATCGCAGTGATTATCCTGCTGCTGGGCGCCCAGGTGATTGCGGAATTCGAACACAGCATCAGTGAAACGGCGGAACCCGGTCAATCGGGACTTGAAGGCTGAAAGCTTGCGGTTAAACCGGACGCTTTAATATTGACGCCTGCCGGAAAATCTGAGATAGAAAAAGCTCTTTAAAAGGCGATAGGGGTTTAAAAGTTGATTTTGATCCGGTTTCGATGGTTCCTCCTGTTTGGATTCGCACTGCTGCTCTGTTTTGGATCAGGCGCCCTGGCGGAAGACGAAAAAAATGGGGATGACATAAAACGACACAAATGGTTTTTGACTGTTTATGGCGGCGCTCACGCTCAGGACGATATCGGAGATGTTTTCACATTCAATGCCAAATTCGAAGATAACGATTATATTGCCGTGGTAGCGCTGGCACGGGAATTCTGGCACTTTAAAAAATATATCAGCTTCGAAGTCGAGGGCCAAATCGGCAAACACTTCAACAACGACACCTTCTGGGAATTCAACGGCCTGATTGTCGGTCGCTGGCACGCATTTCCCTGGAACAAGTACGTCGACACCAGCTTTGCGGCAGGCGACGGACTGTCCTATTACACCGAAGTTTCTAAAGTGGAAAAAGAAGATGATAAAGATGCTCAGAGGATGCTCAATTACCTCATGTTCGAACTCGCCCTGGGTCTGCCTCAATATCCCCGCTGGGATCTGGTGGTGCGCATCCACCACCGCTCGTCGATCTTCGGATTATACGGGGCCGGCGGATCTAACTATGTATGCGGCGGCATCAAATTCAGCTTTTAAGTGCTTCCTGAATATTATAAGCTGAGTCACAATTTCCACTCTTCAAACACCGCTTGGGCTCTCCTGTTATTCATCCTCATTGACAACCCCAAGCGGTCAACCGAAAAATGGCTGTATGAATCAGATTAAATCAAAATGGGAGGATTAAAATGACCGTCCAGATGATGGAAATCGATCCAGCAAAGCTCATTGAAGGCGTGCCGGTGTGGACCGCCGAGGATTTCATGAAATATGCCAGGGACTGCAAAATATGTCTGTTTACCTAATCAACCAGTCAACAAGTAAACCATTCAACGAGATCCGAACTTAGTTAAGGCGTTTTCAACTTAGGGAAAGAACCCATGCGTTGGAAAAAAATAGTCATCGCAGCAGCTTTGGTCTTCGTCGTCTTGATCTTAGCGCTATATGCGTTTGTTGAATTTTACGATTTTAATAAATTCAAGCCTTTAATTGCCAGGGCGGTCAAGAATGCCACCGGTCGCGAACTGAACATTAAGGGCGATATCGACATCGATTTTGGAATCCGGCCAACCATAGTGGTTGAGGACGTGAGCTTCCAGAACGCCGCCTGGAGCGCACGCCCGGACCTGGGCCGGGTCAAACGCCTGGAAGTTCAAATGGCCCTTTGGCCCCTGATTACAGGAAAGTTTGATTTTGCCCACCTGGTCCTTGTTGAACCGGATGTCATTGTTGAATTCGATAGTACGGGAACATCCAATTTTTCATTTGACACCGCCACTGAAGAAAAAGATGAATCAAAAACACCCCCTCCGCCCCTGATATTCAGTGATATACGAATTGAAAAAGGCCTTTTTATTTATAAAGATGCACAGTCAGACTTTAAATTTTCTGTGGGCATTGACAATCTGGCGGCTAAAATTCCCGGTTTTGATGAACCCCTGCAGTTGGATTTTAAGGGCACATTTGATGATATTCCACTGACGCTAAAGGGCACTGTCGGGCCCATCTGGGCCTGGGTCGAACCGGGCTATTCCTTACCGACCAACCTCACCGCAACCGCAGGCGGATCAACCGCAACAATCATGGGCGAACTTCGCGATCCCATCAATTTTAAAGACCTGGCATTTGATATTACGGCCCAGGGATCATCCGTTGCCGAAATCGCCAAACTGGCAGGGCGTTCGAACGTGCCGGAATTAGGGGCTTTTAAACTGGCATTCAAAGTGAACGATCCCGCAAGTCATCTGGCAATTGAAAAGCTGGATATTCAGATCGGAAGCCGGGAGCTTGTTGCAATATCGCTTGGGGGTGATTTTAAAGATGTATTGGCCCTGCAAGGCGTACACCTGAATTTTACCGCACAGGGCCAAGATTCCACCCAATTAACCCAACTCGGCCTTCCGGCGCTGCCGGAACGGGGTGCCTTCCGGATTGATGCTCAACTTACGGATCCTGAGGATAAGGTGTATGCTGTCAACGGCCTAAGCGTCGTTCTGGGTGAAAATGAGATTAACGGACAGGTAAATTTAAATCTGGCCCAGGAGGTACCTTTTTTAACAGCCGGGCTGACATCACAAAAATTTCGATTCGGACAATTCAATCTGGATCTTGAAATGATTGGCCCACTTGAAAAACCGGCCATCAAAAAGATAGATCTCAAACTGGGTACCTCGGATCTGGCCGAGATTCGCTTAAACGGCGTTGTTGAGGATCTGAGAGAACTGCAAGGGGTCAATATCGACTTTCAGGCCGGCGGCAAAGATCTGGCCAATTTAAAGCAAGTCATCGGGCAGCCGCTGCCGGTGCGCGGTGCCTTCAGTGCCGCCGGCAAGGTTCTCATCCCGGTCCGTAAGAATCTCCAGATCCCCGATCTGAAGATTACTGTCGGAAAAAACAATATCACAGGGTCCTTGAATTTGGATTTAAGCGGTGACCAACCGCAACTGGAGGCAAAATTATCATTGCCTAAACTGGACCTGCCAAGTGTTCTTCTGCCGGAGCTTGCCAAACAGAAATGGGCCAGGGGGTTGGGCCTGGTTCGCCCCGTCAAGCTGGACGCCATGCTGGAGGGTTTTTCCAAGGAGATGGCCCTAAAAAAAGTGGATTTGCGAGCCGGAACCCTAAAGTCGGCTAAATTGCGCCTTACCGGATCGATTCAAAACATGGTGAATTTAGGCGGCATCGATCTTAATTTGTCCCTGCAGGGCAAAGAGTTGGCAAAACTCAAAGATATCACCGGGCAGACATACTTTTTCGCTCCGGTGCCGGGTCAGGGAAAGTATACCATATCCGGCAAGATCAGTGATAAAACCCCTATGCATATTAAGGTCAATGATTTTAAATTTGCGCTGGCTGATACGGAATTAACCGGCCGGCTGGACCTAAACCTGGCCGCCCAACCGCCTCAATACGTGGTGGACGTATCTGCCCCAAAATTCAACATGAAACCGTTTCCGATTCCCAAGGAGGCAGCCTACGCCAACCTTAACAAAATAGATGACCTGGGGCCGCTGAAAATACACTCGAAAGTAATCGTCGAGGGCGATAAATTGTCCCTATCTCAATTAGAAATGCAAGCCGGCAAGGAGCAACTGGCCGTCGTCGAGGTCAAGGGTTCAATAAAAAATCTTACCTCTCAAAGCGGCATCGATCTAAATTTTAATATTCGGGGCAACGAAGTTGCCAACCTGGAAAAATTAACCGGCCAATCCATACCCCTTAAAGGGGCCTATGGGCTGTCCGGCAAGCTGACCGATCCGGCTCAAAAAAAATACAAGCTCGGCGGTCTGAAGCTCAAACTGGGGAAAAATAACATCAGCGGCGCACTCGATTTAAATTTAAGCGGCAAAAAGCTACAGTTGGCAACCCATCTCGCAGCCCCCAAATTTACCCTGCAGCCGGTGACCCTCCCAGCCCTGGAAACACTCTCCCGTATTGAGGATCTTGGCCCGCTGAAGCTGGCATTTAAACTGGCCGGCGTCGGCAAAAAATATACGCTCGACAATCTGGATTTCAAATTAGGTCATGAAGATCTCATC
>Ga0224502_10000362_pt1 | contig 14802 bp, 11 predicted proteins | sample SF_Oct11_sed_USG_5_FD_169104 | JGI IMG/M metagenome (GOLD analysis project Ga0224502, IMG submission 169104) | Sediment microbial communities from San Francisco Bay, California, United States - SF_Oct11_sed_USGS_13 | ecosystem: Environmental > Aquatic > Marine > Sediment | place: USA... | reverse complement strand
TTCATGGCTGCATTTGCCGTGGCAGGAATCTGGCAGGCTTTTGGCATTGACGGTTATCGAATTGTGTCTATGCCCGATCCCGGAACCGCCTTCGGCCCGCTGGCAAAAAAAGTGGAAGTGGCTGCCGGCGCGTTGATGCAAAACTACTCGACATGCGGTTACACGATATTGGCTCCGATTTTGGCCTTTGCCGGCGGGATTCTGGCACTTTTGCTGTCTGGATCCAATCGATCCGGTGCGGCTTTTGTCTGCAGTGGTGCTGCTCTGGCCGGAGTGATCTTAACGGCCGGTTTTGCCATGTTTCCATTTATCATTCCCTCCAGCACAGACCCAAGCAGCAGCCTGACGGTTTATGATGCCGTCTCAAGTCATCGGACCCTGAATCTGATGTTTATTGCGGTGGTCGTCTTTTTACCCATTGTTTTGGTATACACCAGCTGGGTGTATCGGGTCATGCGGGGGAAGATAACCGAAAAGAAAATACGTGAAGAAATTCATACGGCTTACTGACAAATAAAAACACGATCGTTTTGATACGAGCTGTCTGGGTTTTTCAGCCCCGAACGGTGAACCCTGCGTGTGGGGTCGACGTGTCCCGTCGTAGCTCGAAGCCCAAATGGCTTGGCCCCAAACCGCTCAAACTATATTAGAGGTTTAATTATGTGGTACTTTGCATGGATCCTGGGAGTTTTACTTGCCTGCGCCTTCGGCATCATCAACGTGATGTGGATGGAAACCGAAGAGATGTTAGGATCGGAAAAGGATTCCTGATCCGTTAAAAAGTGTCGCTGTCGTGTTAGACACCGGGAAGATATCTCTCGCCTATCGATTGAAACGATTCCACCTGTTCGCTTTCCCATTGTCTGTTCTTTTCAAGTTCTCCGGCCATCAGCGATGCTACTTTAGGGGCCGCCTGAATTGCCGCGTGTGCATTGAGGACAAGACAGCGTGTACGGCGGGCCAGAAAATCGTCCACAGTACGCGCCGCTTCGAACCGGGTCGCCCACAAGACTTCGCCGGCCAGGACAGGGAGATCCGGATGAAGGCGCTCCCGGCGCGAGGCATCAGAGCGCAAAAGATCTTGGATGGCCGGCGCGTCGGAACCATAGAGAGCGAGGGAGCCGAACTTCTGCGGACTCTTGTGGTAACCGTGGATATTAAGCCGTTTGGTAACGCAAGGCACGGATTTGAGACCTGCAAGAGTGGCCGCATGATTTACGCAAACCTCTGCCATCTGACGGTAAGTGGTCCACTTGCCTCCTGCAATGGTAAGCAGGCCTGAGTTTGAAATGAGAATGGTGTGGTCACGGGATAGCATCGCGGTATTCTCATCGTCACTTTCTTTGACCAGCGGGCGAATGCCCGTGAAGATACTGAGAATATCTTCCCGTGAAGGCGCTTTTTGCAGATATTGTGCCGCTGTTTCCAGAATAAAATCAATCTCCTCAGGCAACGGGCGCGGTTCGAGGGACGATTCAGCAATGGGCGTGTCGGTGGTACCGACGAGTGTCACGCCGAGATACGGCACCGCAAACATTACCCGACCGTCCTTGGTATGCGGAACCATGATGGCGGACTTTCCCGGCAGGAAGGATTTGTCGAAAATGAGATGAACGCCTTGACTGGGTGAGATTATGGGTGATACTCCGGGGTCATCCATCAGGCGCACGCGATCGGTAAACGGGCCGGTTGCGTTAATGACGACTCCGGCCTTCACTGTGTGCTCCGTACCCGTCTCAATATCCTCGAAAATAGCTCCGTTTAAGTAGCCGCTGCCGTTTTTGGTAAGCGCGATAACGCGGGCGTAATTGAGCAAGGTGGCACCCTGATCTGCAGCTGTCCTGACGAGGTTGACGAGGAGTCGAGCGTCGTCAAACTGGCCGTCATAGTAAATAACCCCACCGCGCAAGCCATCGGTCCTAAGCGTTGGGATCCGCTTGATTGTCTGACTTGTTGAGAGAATTTTCGAGGGTCCGAATCCGTAACGGCCGGCCAGCAAATCGTAGACCTTGAGTCCGATGCCGTAGAAAGGCGCTTCCCACCAGTCGTAGTTGGGAACGACAAAAGCAAGATCATGTACCAAATGGGGTGCATTTTCCCTCAGAATACCGCGTTCTTTCAAGGCCTCCATAACGAGGGCAATATTTCCCTGCTGGAGATAACGAACGCCTCCATGAACTAGTTTGGTACTGCGAGAGGAAGTTCCCTTGCCAAAGTCGCTTTGTTCGACCAACAACAGATCGTAACCGCGCGAAGCGGCGTCAACCGCAATACCGACACCGGTGGCCCCGCCTCCGATAACCAGCATATCCCACGGTTTGGTTCGATCCAGAACTCTGCTTATCATTTCTTCGCGATTCATGTCGGACTCCGGTCCCAATCTAATTTCTCATGAATAGGTTGTCAATGGGTCGGATAAGCGATTATGGTGTTTGTTGGGAACAGGGCGGTAAAATACATGCTACCATCTTATTCCTAACCCGGACGAGCCGGAATTGCAAATTGAAGATTGCAAATTGGATATTTGTGGATGTCGCTTCGCTCCGCTCTTTTTAAAATCGAAAGAATTCCTTTCGTCATTCCCACGAAGGCGGGAATCCAGTAATTACAAGGCCTTTTCTGGATTCCAGCCCTCCGCTCCGCTGCGGCTGGAATGACGAGTTCAGTTACCGGGTTAATACCAGGACTGCTGGTAGTGGACACAAAAGGTTGACTGAATTTTTTCATCTGGTAACATCAATGAAGCGCACCACGCATCGACCCATAGCCGCTAATGCCGCCCCTGAAAGGCAACAATAGAACGGTCCCGTGGAAATAATCCTGGCGCTTTTGCGCTGATCGTCGGGCCGACGCAGTGAACATTCCTTCTGCTGAGCGGGAGGTCTCAGAAAGACCCTGGAAGAGGGCGAAGACAATCACCTTGGTCATTTAAAACCGAATTCGTATTCCGTATTTTCCATAGCTTCGCTGTTTTCTTCTCAGGTAGGTAGAATCTTTCCAGGACCATTACGGGAAGTAGTGGTTTAATATTGGGGTTAGCTTGTTTTGATGACTACCTTCCAACTTTACCTTGCGCCCTTGCGGGGGTTTACCGATTACATTTATCGCAACACTTTTGCCGGACATTTTGACGGTTTTGACGGCGCGCTCGCGCCGTTTATTCCAACTGTGACGGCAGACCGCTTTAAGCCTTCTCACTTCAAGGATGTCCTGCCTGAAAACAACTCAACCATACCCATCGTGCCCCAAATTATCAGCAATCAACCCGATGATTTTATAAACCTTGCTGTGCGTCTTTATGATCTGGGCTATACATCGGTAAACTGGAATCTGGGATGCCCTTTTCCCATGGTGGCCAAAAAGCAGCGCGGTTCCGGATTGCTGCCGTATCCGGAAAAAATAGATACCTTTCTGGATAAAACTGTTTCGTCCATCCCCAACCGGCTTTCCATCAAGACCCGGTTGGGCCGCAGGAAAATCAATGACATTTTTGAGCTGATGCCGATATTTAACCGATATCCTCTGGAGGAAATTATCATTCACCCCAGAACCGGCAAACAGATGTACGATGGCGAGACAGACCTGGACACATTTGAACAGTGTCTGGAGCAATCCGTTCACCGGGTCGTCTATAACGGTGACATTACGGATCTGAAAACCTTCCAGGATGTCTTCGATCGCTTTGAAGACATAGACGGCTGGATGATCGGCCGTGGAGCCGTAACCAACCCGTTTTTACCGGCCATCATCAAAGCCGGCCAGGATGACATCACCCACAAAGTTGAAAAATTCAGGCAGTTTTATGAAGAGCTGTTCGAACAATACCGGCAGAGGTTCTCCGGTCCCGGCCATTTATTGAACAGGATGAAAGGCTTTTGGACCTACTTTTCAAAGTCATTTCAAAACAGCCGCAAGATCGTTAAAAAAGTTCATAGGACCCAAAGGATGCATCGTTATATGGAAATTGTGGATCGGTTCTTTGCAGAAGAGGCGCAGTGGAAAGATCGGAGTTAAGATTTTGGTAATAGGCCGAACTTTAGACAAATTTTAGGATCGCTTGCATTTTTGAAACTTGATCTTATTTAATGTGGATACGTTAGAGAAAAAAAATACTGCGGGAACCTCCTAAATGCTTCGTAAGACCATTTACAATATTCCGTTATTGCGGAAAATCATCTCCAAGATTCCAATGCGGGTTTCTTTGCCTCTGCTCATTACGGCACCCGTAGTTGGTGTGGTGATTGTTCTGTCTGCCATTGCTTTTTTAGAAGGACAATCCACGGCTAACGATTTAATGGAGCAGAATCTTGCCCAGATCCAGGATCGTATCGAAGAGCGTCTTGATGATCTGTTGAATTTACCCAACCGGATTCAGCAGGTAAATGCCAACCGGATCAGGGAAGGCTGGCTCGATCTGCAAGATCTGCGTTCCTGGCGCAAGACGTTGTTCGAACAGGCACAGATATTCAGAGGACTCAGCAGTATCACCTGGGGCGGTGCCGATGGTCACAGTGTCGGAATTGCACGCAATCCCGGTGAAATTGGATATAAATTTACCATAAAAGATAAAGAAACCGGCGACAAACTCTATGAATTCTTATGTGATGCCAAAGGACAAATAGACAAAGAGCCGGCCGCAATAATTATTTATGATCCTCGTAATCGTCCCTGGTATAAAGCTGCGATCGAAGCCGGCAAATCGACCTGGACGGATCCTTACACACGGGCAGACACAGACGGCTCCGGTATCAAGCTGGCTCTGGGATATGCAAAACCAATTCGAGACAGCCAAGGAAAAATCATTGGGGTCATGAATGCCGAGCTGACATTGGACGACATTACCTTGTTTCTCGAAAAACTCCGTGTCGGTAGAACCGGTAAAGCTTTTCTAATTGACCAAAGAGGCCGTTTGATTGCCACATCTTCCGGTGTCCATTTGAGCGATACCGAAAGTTATCCGGTAATCGCTTCTGCTGCTGCCGACAGGCAAATCGCGGCGGCGGCAAAACGTCTTGAAGCGGAGTTTGGATCTAATGAGACCATCGCAGGGCGGTATCAGCTGAAGATAGATATCCATGATAAACCCTATCGGCTGATGATCTCACCGTCAAAGCATGAAACCGGACTAACCTGGATCATCGCAACGTTAGTGCCCGAAAGCGATTTTTTGGCAGACATTAAAGCAGGGCGTTTTCGGCATATCAGAATCGGAGGCCTGGCGGTATTTATCACCTTATTGTTTGGCGCTGTCGTGGCGGCAATTTCGATCTGGCCCATGATGGATTTGGTTGCCTTCGTACAACGGATTCATCAAGGTGACCTCGAGCATGAATTAAAACTCGAATATTCCACCGAGTTTGTCCAGCTTTCAAAACAAATGAACGCCATGGCTGCGGGTCTGAGAGATCGTATGCGGTTGCGAAATTCGCTGGCATTGGCCCAGGAAGTGCAGCAAAACCTCCTGCCGTCCGGCAATCCTGAAATCAATGGTTTCGATATTACCGGCCACGCGACATATTGCGATGAAACCGGCGGAGATTATTTTGATTTTCTGACGATCGCGGGACAGCCGGATACCACTGCCGCAATCGCAATTGGCGATGTGGTCGGACACGGGGTGGCTGCCGCCATGCTCATGGCAACCGCCCGCGGTATTCTCCGCAGCCGATGCCGCACACCCGGTACCCTGGCCGACTTGCTTACCCATTTGAATTCTCTTCTGGTGGAAGACACCGGAGGAGATCGATTCATGACCATGCTGTTGATGACGGTAGACGCCAAACGCAAAGAGATGCGCTGGGCCACTGCCGGACATGATACGCCTATCCTTTATGATCCGGAAACGGATCACTTCAGCGAATTCAACGGAAGAGGTATGTCTTTAGGCCTTGTAAAAGGGGTTGCTTACGAAGAGCACCTCTTCACCGATGTCCAACCGGGCCAGGTGATTATGGCCTTGACCGACGGGTTGTGGGAAGCATTTGACAGGGACGGTGAAATGTTCGGCAAGGATCGTGTACGCAATCTGATCCGGCGTTTCGCAAACCTCTCTGCAGCCGAGATAAGCGAACGAATTAATGCAGAACTTTCGCGCTTTCTGGGTGTCAAAAGCCCTGATGATGATCTGACTTTCGTTATTGTAAAAGTACTGTGACGGTAATCGAGGCCTCGTCATTTCGTTTACAATTGGGCCATATTATTTGCACAAAAACGCTGCACCAGTCATTGACCAGTTTCCAGTATCCAGGCCCAGCCGACCGACACTCAACCCGGTGCGGCCTAACTTACTCTCTTTAAATTCGTCCATGCTGACCTTTCGGAATGATGACGGTAAACGTACTTCCTTTGTTGGGTGTACTGGTAACGGTAATATCCCCGTTGTGGGCCCGGGCAACAGCCCTGGCGAAACTGAGGCCCAGCCCGGTGCCGGCCTGAGACCGGCTGGGATCGCAGCGATAAAAGCGTTCAAAAATGTGGGGAAGATCCTGTTCTGAGATTCCGATGCCAGTGTCTTTTACCGATATCAGAGCCGACTGATTGTCCATAAAACGTATGTCAACGTCAATTGAACCGTTGGACGGTGTATATTTGATGGCATTATCTATCAGGTTTGCAATCATTCTTTGAATCAGGCGGATGTCGCCATAAATGCTGAATTTTTCGGGTGGGTTACAAACCAGTTTAAGGCTTTTGTCTTCGGCCGGAGAGTGGAACAAAACGCAGGCATCACGAACAAGCCCGGTAATATCCATTTCTTGGCGGTCAAGCCGGCTGACACCCGCTTCAGTCTTCGAAATCATCAACATGGTGTTAATCATTTCCAAAAGCCGATCACATTCTTCAATGGTGCTGGACGCCATGCCTTCGTAGTCCGTTAACGACGATCCGGCGGTTAGGGAAATTTCGGCGATCCCGCGAATCCGGGTGAGCGGACTTTTGAGGTCGTGGGCGATGTTGTCACTCATCTCTTTGATCCCGGTTACCAATTTCTGGATACGATCCAGCATCTGATTAAACGTAATTGCCAGTTGATCGATTTCATCCATTCCCTTTTTCACCGGGACCCGCTTTTCAAGACTACCGTCTGATATTCTGCGCGCAGTTTGCGTCACCGCTTCAACCCCCACCAGTGCCCGTCTGGCCATGAACCAACCGACCACAACAGCCAGAACAAACAAGATGGCCATGGTGATGATAAAGACCCTGCGAAAGATTTCGATGATGCGAGTATGGTTCTCCATGGATTGCCCCAGCTGCAACATCATACCGGGTCCGATAATTGCGTAAAGTACGCGTATCTTGTGCCTACGATCGGGGATGTTAATGGTGTCGAAAAATGGTGCCCCATCCTTCAGCAAATGGTTGACGGCACGCTTATTTATCCCGATATCGCGCCAGTAAGACATATTGGAGGAAGAAAATACCTGGCCGGTAATATAAAGCAGGCGGAAAAAAATCTTTTTCTCACCTGCCGCCTGGGCCTCAAGAAAAGCCTGACGTTTAACTGCTTCGGTGCCCTGTGTCGACAATATCGATGAAAAAGCTCTGACCTCGCTTGAAAGACCCTGATCGGTCTGCTGCCGTATGACGGAAGTTATCAACAGATAGAAGAAAAAAAAAGCCACGCATGCGGAAAGCATAAATATTCCTGCATACCAGAGGGTCAACCGAAATGCCAGGGTATGGCGCATTTTAAGCAGATTTGTTTTTAAGGACATAGCCCACCCCGCGCACCGTGTGGATCAACTTAGTAGAAAAACCCTTATCGATTTTTTCCCGCAGCTTGTAGATCCGGGATTCCACCACATTGGTCTGTGGATCAAAATAATAATCCCAGACATGTTCCATGATCATGGTTTTAGAAACTACACGCCCGGCATTACGCATTAAGTATTCGAGCAAGGAAAATTCCAGCGGCTGCAGCTCGATGTTCTTACCGGCCCGAATGACTTCCCGTGTAATAAGATTGATGGTGACATCTGCCACCATCAGTTTGGTTGGCTCTGTTACATCACTGCTGCGTCGAATCAAAGCCTGGACCCTGGCCAGCAGCTCTGAAAAGGCAAACGGTTTGGTCAGGTAATCATCGCCACCGGTATGCAACCCTCTAACGCGATCGTCAACTGATCCCCTGGCACTCAAAATAATCACCGGTGTCTTGATCTTCTCCCGCCGCATTTGCTCAATGAGTGACAAGCCATCCAGCTTGGGAAGCATAAGGTCGATGATGGCAGCATCATAGGGTTCGGTCAGGGCCAGGTGCAAACCATCTTCCCCGTCAGCGGCATGGTCCACAGCAAAGCCCTCGGCTTTAAAGCCTTTAACAATGAAAGACGCGATTTTACCGTCATCTTCCACCAACAATATTCTCATCATATCCTCCCAATCTGACCGATCCAAGGTTCAGGGTTCAAGGTTCCCAGTTAAAGTGCCCCAACTGGTCTCTAAACACCGTATTACGCTTCAATCAAGTCGGATTCCATAACTGAAAGTTTCAGGTGTCAGTGTTCAGGTTTCAGGATTTTGCGCCTCGCCTTCCTGACACCCGAAACCTGACACCTATATACATTATCTGCGTGCTTGCTGCTCTGCAAGGGTCACTTTTTCCGAGCGTAGTCTCGGAAAAAGCTTAGTACCTATTTATTTATCTCAAACATCCGCATCCAATTCTCTTTACCCCATGCCCTATGCCCCATGCTCCCTGCTCTCTGCCATGAGTCGCCCTGCAATCGCCACCCACTCGTCCTGTGAACTAATTTCAAGGATTTCAAAACCGATATTTTTCATGGAAGCTACCACCTGTTTTTCATTCTTATCTACTATTCCCGAACATATAAAGACGCCGCCTGATTTTAACACCCGCCTGATGTCCTTGAGCAAATCCAAAATCACCTGGCTGAGGATGTTGGCGGCAACGATATCATACTTCTCCCGGATACCTTCCACCAAGTCTCCGCAGCTGACGCGCATGCTTTGCGCTTTGCAGCCATTCAACTTTAAATTCTCGGCAGCAATTTCCACTGCTGTTTGGTCATTATCAACCCCATAAAATTTTCCGGCTCCAAGCTTTGCGGCTGCAATCAGCAGAATTCCGGATCCGGTTCCTACATCTAAAAATGAATCCCCCCTTTTTAAATATGTTTCAATCATGGCCACACACATGGCCGTGGTCGGGTGCGTTCCGGTCCCGAAGGCCATGCCGGGATCCAACTCGATGACCAACTCACCGGAATCAGCCCGGTAATCCCGCCAGGTCGGTTTGACCACCATATTACGGCCGATCTTTTGCGGCCAAAAATACGCTTTCCACGAGTGCGCCCAGTCTTCTTCATCAAGTTCCTTGTAACTCACCCTGTAAATCAGGCCGAGTTTCTCTCTGAATTGCAGCAGTTTTTCTTCAAGAATTTTGCATCGTTTCTCGATCCGGTTATCGTCGGAGAAATACCCGGTCACCGTATAACGATCAGGGCGCCCGATAATATCCTCCGGCCATCCCTCCTCGGGTTCGATCCGGGGATCTTCAACAACAACTCCCTGCAGACCGAAATCGTAAAACACGTCGGATATCAGGTCGACGGCCAGATCTTTATCCGAATGATCAAAAACAATCTTTGTTTCAATCCATTTCATTTTTCTCCAATAGTGCTTATTCTCGCACCTACCCACCCGTCGCCGCAGTGGCCCTCTACCCGACTGGCATACAAAACACGCGCGGTCAGGCAAGGCAACCCGGTCCGCGCCCTCGTTTATTTTAAGCAACCGGTCGGGAGTATCTGGGCCTGATGCTGTTAACTATTTGACATCATATAATAATTGATATAATTACAAGTCCTTATTATTCCGCATTATTTCAATTTCTTGGCTTGACCCCAGTGCAATCCAATTACTTAAATATGCCTTTAGTTCCATAAAGTTTTGACGATATAAAATACAATCTGATCTGGGGCGTCAAACTGCTATCTCTATCCCACAGAAGAGAGGGATGATATCTGTCGCCATTCAACCCTCTTCAACCACTTTTGTCTCCGATCCCACGCTCCAAATCCGATAACGCACTTCGACGCCCTCGGGCGTATACATTACGATAGGCAAACGGCTGTTGTAACGGATAAGGTAGGGTTCGCCACCCAGTGTGATAAAACGATTAACTTTTGGCACGTTCGGATCGATCGCCATGCGGGTGCCGGCCATTGGCCCTATTTCGCTGACAATGTAGCGTGGAAACCCCCAACCCTTAATGGTTTCTTCCTGGATCTTGCCGCCGAAAAAGTATTGATTCTTTTCGTCAACCAGAACGGTCTTTCCTATGATCAACTCCACTTTGTAGGTGGATTCGTCATCCAGTTTCGGAAGTTGGAGGACATATCGAACCTCTCCCTTAGCAGGAGGTGGAAATGCTTTCATATTGTCCCCAGCGTGAACAGATAACACTGTAAAGAAAAGACCAAGGGCTGTGATTGTACAGACAATTTTCATGTTTCTCTCCTTTTCGAAGTCTGAGTAAATACGTTATCGTATTTACGAATCGATCGACTTAGCTCTATGGCCAAACAGATCTTGAGCTTCGAATATTTTTTTAACGTTCAGACTTAAGCGGGCCCGGGCCTTTTTCGAATTAGTTTTTAAACTTCGCACCAGTTTCAGCAGGCTGATCAGGCCGGCGTGCTTGGGTACTATGTCGCTGACCGCTTTCATAATTATCACCGGTATCTGGTACTTCGCAGCCGTTAGTGCGATGGCAAAGGATTCCATATCAACCGCAAGCGTATCTTCGGCCACCCTGGCTCTGGATAGAACCGGCCAATTAAAAGTCTGGACCTTTCCTACATGGAATTCGGATTCTACTAAAAGATCGACAATATTTTCAATAGGTGAATTTTCCAGCTGAATTTCCCGATCACGATAAGCCAGGCGATTCGCAATGATCAGATGCCCGATGTCCAACTGTTTTCGTACGGATCCGCAAAAGCCTGAATTAATCAGCAAATCAGGAAGAAATCCCAGAGATCCGGTGCACACCTGCTGCGTTGCATGGCGGGCCCTTTTCAGCCCGATTCCGGATACAGCGACCCTGATGGCATTATCCCCAACTTGATAAATACCGGTTGTATTCTTCAACATATGCGGAACTTCGGCCCGCATTGCCACGATGAGGCCTATATTTGGCATCACTGTTGTCCAGAATCGAATTTCAGGCTTTTAGCCGAAAACATAGCAAATAGTGTTGAGCGATTAGCTTTTTTGTGGCACCAACAAACGCAGTCCAATATTTATTGTATTAGGTTGAACATCCCGTTCATTTATTGTGCCATAATGAAAACTTGGAAAAGTCTGGAAGGGATATTAACCGCTTGAAGATTATGAGAAGTTGAACGGCAATGATGGCAGCGGCGACCCTCGGCACGCACATCCAGAAAATGGATAGGCCCAGAGATAGAAACAGCGCGGGATCTTCGATCATGGAATGGTTGATGCCCATGGAAAGGTGCAGGCGTTCAAGTATCTTCAGCATCCATACAAATCCGTTCCAGCCCTTTGCGAGCCCGGAGGTCAGGCTGGGTCTCAATTTGTTGTTTGTGTTTTGCATGCTTCCTTATTTAATCTTTCCGCGAAACTAAATAAGTTTACGGATCAGATCGTTGGGTTTGGCTTTCCAGCCCAAATCCGGATAAACGCGGGTACCCGACCGGGCAATTTGAATCGGCCTTCCTTCCTCATCTTGCATGTCCCCGATGCAGGTGTTTCGAATCGCATGCCGGGGACTTAATATTTCCACCCGGTCGCCTGCCCGGCATTTGTTGCGAACCTCCATAAGGGCGCGACCGTCATGCACGGTAAGAACTTTGCCGATGAACAGATGGGTTTCTGCGCCCATACTAAAATCGTAATCGGGCACGGTCTGTTGTGGATCATCAAAGTAAAAACCCGTACAAAATCCCCGGCGATTGATTCTGGTTAGTTCAACCAGCCATTCGGGCTGTAAATCATAGCCCATGGGATCCTGGAAATATCGATCGATGGCTTCCCGATAGACTTTTACCACCGTGGCCAGATAATTGATCCCTTTCATGCGGCCCTCGATTTTAAGCGCGGATACACTAGAGTTGATCAAAGCGGGGATGTGCTCGATCATGCAGAGATCTTTAGAATTGAAAATATAGGTACCCCGGTTGTCTTCAGCGATGGGCATATATAGTCCGGCACGGGTTTCTTCCACCAGTGCGTATTTCCAGCGGCAGGGATGGGTGCACATGCCGCGGTTGCTGTGGCGATTGGTCATAAAACTGGATAGCAGGCAGCGGCCTGAATAAGCAATGCACATGGCCCCATGGACGAAGGCTTCGATTTCAATTTGGGCCTGCTCACCGATGGCTTGTATCTCAGCCAGGGTCAACTCCCGGGCCACGTTGACCCGGCGAATCCCCAGTCGCTCCCAAAATTCGACGGTTTTATAATTGGTGCTATTGGCCTGGGTGCTGAGATGCAAGGGGATATGCGGCATAAGTTCGCGAGCGGTTAAAATAACACCCGGATCGGCTACAATAACACCATCAGGCCCTACAGCGCCCAACTTCTCAAGATATGCAGCAATAAACGGCTGCTCATCATTGCGCGCATAGACGTTAACCGTCACATAGATCTTTACACCGCGATCATGGGCATAAGCGACCGCTTGTTTGATTTCTTCCAAGCTGAAGTTGCCGGAAAGATTTCTTAAGCTGAAATCCTTACCCCCGAGATAAACCGCATCGGCACCATAGTGAATGGCGATTTCCAGTTTTTCGAAATTTCCGGCCGGAGCCAGCAGCTCTATTTTCTTGGTTTTTGATTTCGGCATAGCGGATACGCGCTGCGATGAAAAGGGCATGTAACCGTTCACAGGTTCAGGGTTCAAAGTTCAAGGTTGATATGGCCGCAAAAAGGCACAAAAAGCACAAAAACAAAATTTCAGGGCTTGTAATTTCAATCTGTTACAATGAACAAAAAATCGAAATTCTGACTTTTTACAAATCCATCAAGGTTAACGACAAAGTAGGCTTTAAACGAATTCTTTATATAACGTATAACCCAGAAGATCAAATCGATGCTGATTGAAGACCTTCACGGTGGAGCAGTCAAATTTGATGGAAAAATTGGGCATTTATAAAAAAAGCCACCTATTTGAGGCGGCTCGAATCGTTCAATCTTACTTACCCACTACCGTCAAGAACGAGGCAAACTTTACCGGGATAAGAAGTAAACCTGACGCCAAAGGAAAATTTTACCTATCTGCAAGATGGGAGCAAAGCCGGCATGAACCGGCTATCTCACTGAAATAGTAGTCATATTTTCTTATCTACATTTTGGAATGATTATTGCTTTAATTTTTTTAAACCAAATTGATAGGAAAAAAGAGGCTTATATGTCAACGGCAAATCATCTGACCATTAGGGACTATTTTGATCAAGTATTTACTGGAAAACAAAGAACTATGAAAGTTTTTTCCCTTTCTCCGCAAAGAGCCAATGCATCCGGGTCCGGGATGTTTCACCGGTTGCTGGCATCCCGTCAGATGCAGGGGGTTGAGAACGCAAACGTTAAAGCGACCGGGTTAACGATTGTGGATTATCTGGCCAATCCTCTCGGCGTAAAAAGTAGGTATCAACGTTCACCCGAATTGTCATCACCTGAAGCAAGAGCGGATAGATCTCCCGGTCGACAGGTCCTTGCCGCAACCAAGGTCTCGCCTGGAAAAGGCACTGCATCATCCCTGTCGGCGACGAAATCTGTGCCATCGCTTCGTCCATCTGGTGCCATGCCTTCACAAAAACAATCCAATTCCCACGAGCGCCACAAGATTGAAAAGAGCATTCAGAAAGCAGCAAGCAAATACAATCTATCTCCAGGGTTTATTAAAGGCGTCATCAGGGCGGAATCAAATTTTCAGGTAGACGCCGTCTCCCGCGCCGGAGCTCAGGGATTGATGCAGTTGATGCCGGCCACGGCCAAAGAGCTTGGCGTAACGAAGCCATTTGATATCGATCAGAATATCGACGGAGGATCCCGCTATCTGCGCAAAATGCTTGACAGTTTTGGCGGTGATGTCAAATTGGCCCTGGCAGCGTATAATGCAGGACCCGGAACTGTCAGAAAATATGCGGGCAATGTGCCTTACCAGGAAACAATACAGTACATCAATCGGGTTCTTCGATTCTCAGAGCAAACCGCCTAAAAAGTTTCTTCTTCGATCAAACGGGTCGCCCCGGCGGTCGGCGGCAGCGCTGACTTGCTATTTGACTGCCAGATGGATCACGGCAATGCCGTTGGTGAGTTTTTTGTAGTTAATGTGGGAGAACCCAATTTCCTTCAGCAATGCGGCCAGCTCATCGGGCATTGGAAACATGCGAATGGATTCGGGAAGATGGGTGTAAGCTTTGCGCGAACCGGCTATCAGTTCTCCCAGAAAGGGCATAATATAAAAAGAATAAAAATCATACAGCCGGCGGAACGGCAGGAAAGTCGGTTTTGAGAATTCCAGGCACATCATTTTCCCGCCGGGTTTTAAAACCCGGTACATCTCTTCAAATCCTTTTTTCATGTTCGTGACATTACGGATGCCGAAACCAACCATGGCAGCTTCAAAATGTCGGTCAGGGAAAGAGATGTTTTCGGCATTGCCCTGAACATATCGTATATGGTCTTCTATATCTTTGTGGGCAACTTTATGCAAACCCGCCTGGATCATGGCACGGTTAATATCGTACACGATAACGCGACCGTCAGGGCCGATATGCCGGGCTGCCAGAATAGCCAGGTCGCCTG
>Ga0224502_10000361_pt1 | contig 14810 bp, 12 predicted proteins | sample SF_Oct11_sed_USG_5_FD_169104 | JGI IMG/M metagenome (GOLD analysis project Ga0224502, IMG submission 169104) | Sediment microbial communities from San Francisco Bay, California, United States - SF_Oct11_sed_USGS_13 | ecosystem: Environmental > Aquatic > Marine > Sediment | place: USA... | reverse complement strand
GCGCGCAGACCGCAGCTGTCGATTACCTCGGCGATCGTGTCGGGGTAGTAGTACATGTCGACAATTGTGGTCGTACCACCGCGAATCATCTCCCAGCACGCGAGCTCTGTGCCAATGCGCACGAACTCGGCGTCAACGAATTCTACTTCGGCCGGGAAAATGTAATTCTGCAGCCATTCCATCAGGGCCAGGTCGTCGGCAACGCCGCGAAGCAGCGTCATCGCTGCATGCGTATGTCCGTTTACGAGTCCCGGCATGACGACGCGGTTTTTCCCGTTCAGGGTGTTAACTGCGGAATACTTTGCCTCGATATCGGCGGCGCTGCCGATCGCAATGATCACGCCCTCATCGACGACGATCGCACCGCTCTCGATGACCGTGCCTGCCGCGTCCATGCTGACGATATGATCGCCTTTCACGATCAGGTCGATGCGATCGTCATCTGCTGCAATGGTCTCTTCGCCGGTTTCTTTACCCGGGGTGCAGGCGATGAGCGAAATGCACAGAAAAAAACTTATAAAACAGTATCTTATTGTTGTCATAAATCCCCCATTGGGGAGGTATTGTAGCACCACATTTTTCAGATTCCCGGCGAAAAAAAGAGCCGGCGCAAGGCCGGCTCTTTGTGCTTCTCATGAATGCTTGTGATCAGAAGCGACTGGTCAAACCTACGCCGAATGGTAGGAGATGTCGAAGTTGATCAGGCTGCGGCTGTCGATCTCCGTTGAATCGGCCCGGTTCCGAACTCGGCTCGCCGAACATTTCATCGCGGTAAGAGTAGTCAGCGCGCAGTACGACTTCGCCGCCACCGTTCATCGGAACACGCATTTCAGGACTGATCGAGAACGTCAACTCCGGAGTGAGAGGAGCTGCCGGTTTAACGCCGTCCACGGTTTCACCGAACAGGCAGTACGGTCGCGCGGGGAACTGTCCGGACTGGCAGCCGTTCTGGATCGCACCATAGACGTTCATACCGCCGCTCAGCGTGTAATTGGCAGCAAGTTCCCAACTGACTTCATCGAAGTCTTTGGATGCACCGAAGAAACGGGTGCTGACGTTTGCAACGACATCCTTGTCATCGTTGGTGACGCGCAGACCGCCTGAAATGCGGACGTCGTCAGAGACGTTGTAGCCGATGTTGCCGAATGCGGCGAAGTATGCGCATTGTCTTACTTGTTTGATCGGTTGCCGTACTCTAAGGTTGTGCCCAATGACTCAGAATTCAGACAATTTGCATTCAATACCAGCATATGAGTCGCTGCCTGACGGCCGACTCACCGATGATATGGTCGCAGCGTTCAAAGCTGCCGGCGTGATTATCGTCGAGGATTTCGTGTCGCTGCGAGATTGCAATCGCTTGCGTGAGCGCGCCCATGAGCTCGTCGAGGCATTCGATCCTCATACCGTACGCTCCATCTTTTCCACGACGAAGCAATCGCAGCTTAATGACGAATACTTCTACGACTCGGGCGACAAAATACGTTTCTTCTTTGAAGATGACGCATTTGATGATGCTGGCTACCTGCGGCAGTCGAAACACGAAAGCCTGAACAAGATGGGTCATGCGATGCATGATCTCGACCCGGTATTTGACGCCTTCTCGCGCACGCCAAAGTTGGCCGCAATGGTCGAGAGTCTTGGCTATCAGGACCCCGGGATCATACAGTCGATGTATATCTTCAAACCGCCAGGCATCGGTGGCGAAGTGATCTGTCACCAGGACTCAACGTTCATTTACACGGAACCGGAGTCTTGCGTCGGGTTCTGGTTTGCCCTGGAAGACGCGACGCTCGAGAACGGCTGCATGCAGTTCATCCCCGGTGCACACAAGATGCCGCTGAAAAAGAGAAACTACAAGCGGCCGGACGGAACCTATGTTATCGAGACGCTCGATAACACGCCGTGGCCCATGGAGCGTTTGGTTCCGGCCGAGGCCAAAGCCGGCGCGCTGGTGATTTTCGATGGCAGGGCGCCCCACCTGAGCGCTGCCAATCGCTCCGACAAGTCCCGGCACGCCTATACGCTGCACGTGATCGAAAAACTATGCCATTACCCGGCTGACAACTGGCTGCAACGTAGCGCTCACCTGCCGCTTCGAGGTTTTGAATAGGGATTTCGATGTTATTCACGGACGTAATCCGAGAGAAGCGCGACGGCGGCGAACTTAGCGACGAACAGATCCAGTTCTTTGTGGACGGACTGGCCGATGAGAGCCTGCCCGCAGAACAGGTGTCGTCTCTGGCTATGGCTATTTTCCTGAATTCCATGAGTTTCGACGAGGCGGCGAAACTCACGATGGCGATGGCTGCATCGGGTACGGTTCTCGAATGGGACTCGCAGGACTATGGTGGGCCGATCGTTGATAAGCATTCCACCGGCGGCGTTGGTGACAAGGTCAGTTTCATGCTGGCGCCAATCCTGGCGGCCTGCGGCTGCCATGTGCCAATGATCTCCGGCAGAGGCCTGGGCCATACAGGCGGCACGACTGATAAGGTCGAGGCGATACCCGGTTATAACGCCACCCCTGATCTCGAGACTTTTCGCAAGGTCGTCCAGAACGTCGGTTGCGCGATCATCGGGCAGACGCCGGAACTTGCGCCGGCGGACCGGCGGTTCTATTCAATACGCGATGTCACGGGCACGGTGGAGTCCGTACCCCTGATTACGGCGTCGATTCTGTCCAAGAAAATAGCGGCAGGACTGCAGGGCCTCGTTATGGACGTCAAGGTCGGCAGTGGTGCTTTCATGGACACGATGGGCAAGGCGCGGGAATTGGCAAACAGCATCATCGGCACGGCGGCCAGGGCAGGTCTCAAGACGCATGCGGTGATCACGGACATGAATGAAGTCCTGGGAACGACGGCCGGTAACGCGCTCGAGATCGAGGAGTCGGTGCTGTACCTGCGCAATGAGGTCCGTGAGTCACGACTTGACGAGGTTGTCATTGCGCTGTGTGCGGAGATGCTGCTGGTCGCGGAGGTGGAAACAGACCGGGACCTGGCGGCGAAGCGTTGCAACGAGGTGATTGCCAACGGCCATGCGGCGGAGAAATTTGCCCGTATGGTCGAAGCGCTGGGTGGTCCGGCCGATTTTCTGGAGAATTATGAAGCCTATTTGCCCAAAGCAAACGTCATCCGCCCGGTCCATGCCGGCGGGACTGTGTGTGCCGTCGATACACGCGCCATTGGTAACGCGATCATCGAGCTCGGTGGCGGGCGACGGCAGGTAGGCGAGGCCCTGGACCTGTCAGTCGGCTTCAGCGGCGTTGCCTCAACAGGTACCGAACTCGACGAGAACACCCCGCTGGCTGTCATACACGCGGCCTCCGAGGACGATGCTGCGGTCGCCGAGAGCAACCTGCTGGCGGCGGTTTCTGTCGGACAGAAAGCGCCCGCGGATCGTCCGGTAGTCTGCGAGATTTTGACAGGCTAGGCATACCCAATGCGGTATGCTATGCGACCTAAGAACAAGAACCAGCCGGGGTAAGCAATGGGCAACTTTATCGGTCTCGCCGGGATCGCAGTCATACTCGGGATCGCAGTCCTGTTCTCGAGCAACCGCAAGGCGATTCAACTGCGCATAGTAGGAGCTGCTTTTGCCCTGCAGGTCTTCGTTGCGACCGTAGTCCTTTATTGGGACAGGGGTCGACAGGGCATCGAGGTCGCGAGCGAAGGTATCATGGCCGTTATCAATTATTCGAAAGCCGGCATCAACTTCATGTTCGGGCCGCTGGCGGATACCGACGTCGTCGGATTCAGTTTTGCGATTCACGTCCTGCCGATCATTATTTTCTTCTCCGCCTTGATGTCAGTGCTGTATCACCTGCGTGTTATGGAGTGGATCGTGAAGCTCGTCGGTGGGTTCCTGCACAAGGTCATCGGTACTGGCGCGGTGGAATCAATGAATGCCGCGGCGAACATCTTCGTCGGCCAGACTGAGGCGCCGCTCGCGGTCAGGCCCTACCTGAAGAGTCTCACCGAGGCACAGATGTTCGCCGTCATGGTGTCAGGAGTTGCGTCGATTGCCGGCACGGTTCTGGCCGGCTATGTCCTGATGGGTGCAGAACTCAAGTACCTGCTTGCTGCGGCGTTCATGGCGGCGCCTGGCGGTTTGCTGATGGCTAAAATCATCATGCCGGATGACGAGGTGGTGCCGGCGGGCGGGCACGAAAAGCTCGTCATGGAAAGAAGCCAGCACAAGAACGTCATTCTTGCTGCCGCGTCCGGTACGACCGATGGACTGCGGCTGGCGGCAAACATCGGTGCCATGCTGATTGCGTTTATCGCCCTGATCGCGCTGTTTAACGGGCTCGTCGGCTGGGTCGCCGGGTGGTTCGGTTATGAACTAACCTTGCAGATGATCCTAGGCTGGATATTTGCGCCCCTGATGTATTTGCTGAGCGTGCCGTGGGCCGAGGCGCAGGCGGCAGGTGCGTTGTTCGGCGAGAAGCTGATTCTGAACGAGTTCGTCGCGTTTTCGCACCTGAACGAGTATCTCGGTGGTATGAGCCCGCGCACGATTGCTGTTGTGACTTTCTCGCTGTGCGGGTTTGCCAACCTGTCGTCGATCGCGATCCTGCTCGGAGGGCTGGGTGTGCTTGTCCCCGAGAAACGCGACCTGATTGGGCAGCTCGGCATCAAGGCGGTGCTTGCAGGCTCCCTGTCCAATCTGATGAGTGCAGCGCTCGCCGGACTGTTGCTGACGTTCTGACATCGTGGCAGCACGTAAGGTCATCATCGATTGTGATCCGGGGCAGGACGATGCTGTTGCACTGTTTCTCGCGATGTCCTCACCGGACGAGCTTGATATTCTGGGCATTACGACCGTCGCCGGCAATGTTCCTCTCGAACTGACGCAGCGTAATGCTCGCATGATGTGCGATATCGCGGGACTTACCGACCTGCCAGTTTACGCTGGCTGCGAGCGTCCGATGGTGCAGGAGCCGATCACGGCCGAGTACATTCATGGTAATACCGGTATCGATGGTGTCGATGTTTTCGAGCCGGACACAGCGCTGCAGCAAGGTCACGCCGTCGATTTCATTATTGAGACGTTGCTCGCCGCCGACAAGGAGAGCGTTACCCTGGTGCCGACCGGTCCCATGACGAACGTGGCGACGGCTATCCAGCGTGAGCCCGCCATCCTCGATAGCATTCAGGAAATCGTGGCCATGGGTGGCGCGATGCGCGAGGGCGGCAATCGCTCGCCATCGGCCGAGTTCAATATCCTGGTTGACCCGCACGCGGCGGACATCGTCTACAACTCGGGCAAGCCGGTAACGGCCCTGGGACTCGACGTTACCCACCAGGTGCTGTCGACTCGCGAACGCGTTGCTTGTATGCGCGCGTTAAATAATGCCGTCGCAGTCGCTACGGCAGACATGCTGAGTTTTTTCCATCGTTACGACACGAAGAAATACGGCTCGGAGGGTGCACCACTGCATGATCCCTGCACGATTGCGTGGTTGTTGCGGCCGGAGCTGTTTGCGACCAGGCGTTGCAACCTCTCCGTGGAAAAGGAATCTGAACTGACGCTCGGCCACACGGCCGTCGACTTCTGGCACGTTACCGACCGGCCGCACAATGTCGACTGGGCGTACGAAGTGGATGCCGATGGTTTCTACGACCTGCTTATAGAGCGTCTCGCCCGATTCGGAGATCGGTGATGCCAACAGTTGCCGTCATTGGCTCGGTCAATCTGGATATCGTTGCAAGGGTTACGCGCTTGCCGGCACCCGGAGAAACCGTCACAGGTGCCGAATTGCATCGCTTTCCGGGTGGCAAGGGCGCGAACCAGGCACTGGCTGCACAGCGACTCGGTGCGGATGTAAGCCTTGTTGCGCGGGTGGGCGATGATGCGGCTGCGGATGAGGCGCTCGCCCTGCTGCGCGAAGGTGGCGTCGATTTGTCGGCCTGCGTGGCTATACCGGGCGTGGCAACCGGTACCGCACTGATTGCCGTGTCGCCGTCAGGGGAGAATCAGATTGTCGTAGCGCCCGGCGCGAATCGTTACCTGCTACCGGACCAGGTCGAAGTGCCGGATACCGATGCCGTAATCTGCCAGCTGGAAGTGCCGGTCGACACGATTGCATGGGTGGCAACCGCCTGTAAGGGATTCTTCTGCGTTAACCTGGCGCCCGCAATGGAAATCGATGTGGCAGTGCTGCAGCGCGCGGACCTCGTCGTCGTTAATGAAACAGAGTCCGAATGGTATGGCGCCTCGTTGCGTGCCTGCGCTGGCCTTGTCGCCACAACTCGTGGTGCAGGGGTTGCCTCGTTGGAGCGGGACGGAAAGATCATCGCCGAAGCACGGCCGCCTGCGACTGAGGCGGTCGATGCGACCGGCGCCGGTGACACCTTTTCAGCCGCGCTGACCGTTGCTTTGGTCGAGGGCCAGGCACCGGAGAGGGCGCTGCAGTTTGCCTGTGCAGCGGGCGCCGTTGCGGTGACGAAAATGGGCGCGCAGCCGTCGTTGCCGATGAGATCCGAGGTGGCTTCGGATGGCTAATGATCAGGACTTCGTGGACTTCATCATTGATCAGATCGAGAACGGTTGCAAAGTGTCGTATCGTCATATGTTCGGCGGGACCAGTCTGTATGTGAATGGCAAAGTTGTCGCGCTGATATGTGACAATCAGCTGTTCGTGAAACCCACGGAGGCGGGCAGGGCGTACATCGAGATGGTCGTTGAAGCGCCTCCGTATCCCGGTGCCAAGAATGCATTTCTCATCGAGGATGAGATTGAAGATGCTGAGTGGCTGACAGAATTGATAGTCCGTACGGAAAAAGAGCTGCCGGCGCCCAGGCCGAAAAAGAAACGCAAGAAAAAGGGATCAAAATGAAAGCTTTGAAAATCATCGCATTAGTCGCTATTGGTTTTTTCTCGGTGGCCAGCGCCGAGGAACCCGTCGAACCCGGATTTAACGAAGCCACCTTCAAAGGGCTGGAGTTTCGTAGCATCGGGCCTGCGTTCATGTCCGGAAGGATCGCGGACATCGCCATTGACCCGACCGACCCCAGCGTCTGGTATGTGGCCGTTGGCAGCGGCGGGGTCTGGAAGACCGAAAATGCGAGCACGACGTGGACGCCGATATTCGATGACCAGGGCTCCTATTCCATCGGTTGCGTCACCCTGGACCCCAATAACCCCAATACGGTTTGGGTCGGCACGGGCGAGAATGTCAGCGGGCGCCACGTCGGCTATGGCGATGGTGTCTATCGCAGCCGTGACGGTGGCGCGAGCTGGGAAAACATGGGCCTGGAGAATTCCGAGCACATCGGCATGATCCGCATTGATCCGCGTGATTCGAATACGATTTTCGTGGCCGCGCAAGGCCCGTTGTGGTCGGGTGGCGGCGATCGCGGCCTCTTCAAATCTACGGACGGTGGCAAAAACTGGCGCAAGGTGCTGGGAGACGGACACGGCAATTCCGATCTTGACGACCGGTATACCGGTGTTAATGAGGTCCACATGGATCCGCGCAATCCCGACGTCATGTATGCCGTTACCTGGCAGCGCATGCGCAATGTCGCGGTAGTCTTGGACGGTGGTCCCGGTACGGGCATTCACAAGTCAGAGGACGGTGGCGAAACCTGGCGCGAGCTGACCAACGGGTTGCCCGAGGAAATGATGGGCAAGACGGGGCTGGCGATCAGCCCACAGAATCCCGACACCATTTACGCCACGATAGAACTCGATAATCGCACCGGCGGTTTCTGGCGTTCGGACGACGGTGGCGAGAACTGGGAAAAGAAGAACGACTATGTCTCAAGTGCTACGGGTCCTCACTACTACCAGGAAATTTTCGCGAGCCCGCATTTCGAGGGCCATGTCTACCAGATGGATGCGCTGATGCGCATGACGAAGGATGGTGGCGACAACTTTATCCCCCTGCCACATGACACCAAGCATGGCGATCACCATGCGCTGGCATTCCGCGAGGACGATGAGAACTACCTGCTGATCGGCACCGATGGCGGCGTCTACGAGAGCTTTGATCTCGGCGAAACATGGCGCTTCATCAATAACCTGCCCATCACGCAGTACTACAAGGTGGCCGTCGACTACGACGAGCCTTTCTACAATGTTTACGGTGGTACCCAGGACAACAACAGCCAGGGCGGGCCGTCGCGCACAGTGAATCGTGAAGGGATTCTCACCAGTGACTGGTTCGTAACCCTGGGTGGCGATGGCCACCAGTCTGCCGTCGATCCGAACAACCCGGATATCGTCTATGCGCAGTGGCAGCAGGGTAACCTGACACGATTCGATCGTCGCACGGGTGAAAGTGTTTATATCAAGCCGCAGGCGCGTGAAGGTGAGGCGCCAGATCGCTACAACTGGGATTCCCCCATCCTTATCAGCCCGCACGACTCGAAAACACTGTATTTCGGCACGCAGCGCGTCTGGAAGAGTAACGACTATGGTGACAGCTGGACGCCGATCAGCAGCGACCTGACACGCAACGAGAATCGTGTTCGTCAGCCGATCATGGGGCGGACCTGGAGCTACGATGCGCCCAGGGACCTGTGGGCAATGTCGCAATTCAACACCATTACCTCGCTGTCGGAGTCACCGCTGGCAGAGGGCCTCGTCTATGTTGGTACCGATGACGGTTTGATACAGATCAGCGAAGACGATGGCGCCAACTGGCGTACCGTCAGCAAGCTCCCGGGTGTGCCGGATCGGTTCTTCGTCAATGACATCAAGGCGGATTTGCATGACGCAGACACGGTCTACGTGGTTGTCGACGATCACAAGAGCGGCGACTTTGCACCGTACATCCTGAAGAGTGAAAACCGCGGACGCAGCTGGAAGAGCATTTCGGGCAATCTGCCGGAGCGTCATGTCCTGTGGCGTGTTGTTCAGGATCACGTCAAGCCGGGATTGATGTTTGTTGCTTCGGAATTTGGTGTGTTCTTTACCGTGAATGGCGGTGGCAGCTGGACCAAGCTGAGTGGAGGGACACCCAATATGTCATTCCGCGATCTCGTCATCCAGACGCGCGAGAATGATCTCGTCGGTGCGACCTTTGGCCGCAGTTTCTACATCCTCGATGACTACACGCCTCTGCGCGACGTTAACGAGGAGGTACTCGTGAACGGCAGCGTCCTGTTCCCGGTACGTGACGCGCTCTGGTACGTGGAGCGGAGTCGACTGGGCTGCGGAACGCCGACCTGCAAGGCCAGCCAGGGCGATAGCTTCTATAACGCGCCGAATCCTGCGTTTGGTGCGACGTTTACGTATTACCTGGCGGAGGAGATTCAGAGCAGCAAGGATGCACGCCGTAAGGTCGAGAAAGAAAAGGAAAAAGCCAACCAGAATGTTGTGGCGATCGGCTGGGATACCGTCATCGCGGAATCACGCGAGGATGCGCCGGCGATCGTCTTCACGGTGAAAGGCCCTGACGGCAATATCGTCAACCAGGTCGAAGCCCCGGCAACGGCCGGCTTCAATCGTATGGCATGGGATCTTCGCTATCCGTCGATTGAACCCTGGTCTCCGGAAGCGGAAGGTGAGGAACGCCGGCCTGGCGTCGGCGTACTCGTCGTCCCGGGTCGCTACTCGGTTGAGATGCACAAGCGGGTCGATGGGGTGGTTAGCGACCTGGGGCAGACGCAATCGTTTAACGTGGTGTCAATACGGCCGGATCCGGTACTTCCGGGTAGTACCCAGCAGCAACGCGTGATCTTTGAAAGTCAGGTCAATGAACTGATTCGCGCCACGAGCGGCAGCGTCAAGGCCATCGACGCGGTTGTCGCAGAACTGGACGCCGTCAAAGATACGCTGGATCGCTCGATGACCGATGGGTCACTTTACGAGCTTGCGAATTCGATTCAGCAACGCATCAAAGCGGCGCGCGACAAGCTGACGGGCAACGAGGCGCGAGATTTCTACAACGACCCGGCCATCATGACCGTACAGGCGCGCCTGTCGCATGCACGATTCCGTCCTTCCAGCGGTGCCTACGGGCCGACAGCGACGCAACAGGACTCGTTGCGCAGTGCCCGTGCGCTGTACGACGAAACCGTCGCGGAACTGAAGACACTGGTCGATGCGGAATACGCAGGGCTGAAGGAAGCGATGGATACGGCCAGGGTGCCGTGGACGCCCGGGCGCGGGATCCAGGAGTAGCGAACACGAATCGCCGGAGAGTTATGGCCTGGACAAAACTCAAATCGAAACTTGTATACGACAATGACTGGATGCAGGTTCGCGAAGACGAGGTGATCAATCCGGGAGGCGGCACGAATCACTATGGGCACATCGTATTCAAGAACACGGCTGTAGCAATCTTACCGCTGGATGATGACGGAAATACGTGGCTCGTAGGCCAGAGCAGATATACGCTCGGCGAATACTCCTGGGAGTTGCCGATGGGCGGTGCGCCCGCCGAGGAGGACCCGCTGGCTGCGGCGAAGCGGGAACTCCGGGAGGAAACCGGCTTAACGGCCTGCAACTGGACGGAGCTACTTCGACTGCATACCAGCAACTCGATTACGAACGAAATCGGCGTGGTTTTCCAGGCCATCGGACTGACCGAAGGTGAAACGAGTTTCGAGGAAACCGAGGATCTTACGGTCAGGAAGCTTCCGGTCGACGAGGCCATCCGCATGGCGATGGAGGGTGAGATTACCGACGCAATCAGCGTCGCCGCGCTTCTGCATTACGCGGCAACCCGTTAGTCGATCAGTCGAGGTGGAACGACGCCGGCAGCAGTTCGCTGATCGAGAATTCCTGCCATTCATTGCTGTCGTCGATTGCGAGGATGATGGTGTTCTCGTCGGCGAATTCATGGATACGCTGACGACAACCGCCGCAGGGCGTACACGGACCGATAGCGCTAAAGCCACCCACGACGGCGATCTTGACGATGCGTTTGCCGCCTTGTTGGACCATCGCAGCGATGGCACCGGCTTCGGCGCAGCTGCCTAGTGGGTACGCCGCATTTTCGACGTTGCAGCCGACATGCAAATGACCGCGATCATCGACAATAGCTGCGCCGACCCGGTAGTTCGAGTACACGCTATGGGCGTTGGAGCGGGCTTCCTGCGCCGCGTTGATCAGGTCTTCATTTGCTATTGTCATTGCTAGTCCGTGTTGCGCATCGGGTTATTGGGGTGCGCCGTCCAGCTAAGTTTTGCGGCAGCGTCGTCGCTTGTCTGTTTCATCGTAATACAGCTGTCCACCGGACAGATGCTGACACACAGGTTGCAGCCCACACACTGATCATCGATGACTTCGAAATGGCGCTCGCCATCGACCGTATGGGTGATTGCCTGGTGTGCTGTTTCTTCACACACGATATGGCAACGACCGCACTTGATGCACAGGTCCTGGTCGATGACGGCTTTTTCGACGTAATTCAGATTCAGATGTTGCCAGTCGGTCACGCTCGGCACGGCACGGCCAACCAGGTCCTTGAGTTCGAGCCCCTTGTCGTCGAGGAACGTGCTCAGGCCATCGACAAGATCATCAATGATCTTGAATCCATACACCATCGCCGCGGTACAGATCTGGACGTTGCTTGCCCCCAGCGCAAGGAAATCGACGGCATCACGCCAGTCGGTCACGCCGCCAATGCCGGAAATGGGCATTGAGCTCGTCTCCCGCGTGCGGGCAATCTCGGCAACCATGTTGAGTGCAATCGGTTTGACGGCCTCGCCGCAGTAACCACCGTGCGTGCCCATGCCATCGGTCGTCGGGTACATCGTTAGCGTGTCGTAGTTGACGCGCATGATCGAATTAATCGTGTTGATCAGCGACACAGCATCGGCGCCGCCATCCATCGCGGCCTTGGCCGGCGGCAGAATGCTGGCGACGTTGGGCGTCAGCTTCACGATGACCGGAATCGAAGCGGCACCCTTGGCCCATTCGGTCGCCATCTGGATGTACTCGGGCACCTGGCCTACCGCGGCTCCCATGCCACGCTCGGACATGCCGTGGGGGCAGCCGAAATTCAGCTCGAACGCGTCGGCGCCGGTGTCTTCGATCATCGGCAGATGCTTCGCCCAGCTTGCCTCGTTCATGGGCAGCATTACCGATACGACGACAGCCCGGTCAGGCCAGTCACGCTTGATTTGCCGGATCTCATCGAGATTCGTTTGCAATGGGCGGTCCGTAATCAGCTCGATGTTATTGAAGCCGATGACACGGCGATCGTTACTGTGGATAGCGCTGTAGCGAGGTCCACTGACATTGACGATCGGCGGGCCTTCTTCTCCGAGCGTCTTCCAGACAGCCCCGCCCCAGCCGGCTTCGAAGGCACGATTGACGTTGTAGGCCTTGTCGGTCGGCGGCGCCGATGCGAGCCAGAATGGGTTGGGTGATGTAATGCCCAGGAACGTGGATGTGAGGTCAGCCATGCTCAGCCCTCCCTCAGGCGGCGGTCAATATCGATGGCGGCCAGCTTGCCGTGCTGTACGGCTGAGACGGTGAGGTCGTCGCCCCCAACGACGCAGTCGCCGCCGGCCCAGATGCCTTCGAGTGAAGTCATGTGGCCATCATCCACAACGATGCGGCCATTCTCGAGCGAGAGCCCTTCGATACCATCTGTATGTTGACCGACGGCCTTGAATACCATGTCGGCATACAGCACGAATTCGCCGGTGTCGGTCTTGAATTCGACACCGGTCACAAACTCGTCACCAAGGATACGGTTCGGCGGCGCCCGGTGATGAATTGTCACGCCACTCGTTTGCGCCAGCGCCTGCTCGAACGCACTGGCAGTCATTTTATCCGGGCCGCGCCGGTATACCATGTGTACCTGCTCTGCACCCAGGAGGCGGCTCTGCACCGCCATATCGATGGCCGTCATTCCCCCGCCGATTACGACGACCGTTTTGCCGATCGGCAGCGTGGTCTTGTCTTCTGTCTGACGCAGTTTTGCGATGTATTCGATGGCGTTCACGACGCCGTCCTTATCCTCGCCCTCGATGCCGAGATCGTTGGCCTTTGCCAGGCCGATGCCGAGAAATACCGCGTCGTATTCACTGCGCAAGTCGTCCAGGCTGACGTCCTCGCCAAGCGCGCAATGGTTGCGCACTTCGATACCACCGACCGACAGGATGTAGTCCACTTCCTTCTGTGCGAAATCGTTAACGGTCTTGTATGCGGCAATGCCGTATTCGTTGAGGCCACCGAGCTTGTCGTCACGATTAAATACAACCACTTCGTGGCCGAGAACCGCGAGTCGATGTGCACAGGACAAGCCAGCTGGACCCCCGCCGACAACGGCGACCCGCTTGCCGCTGCTTGCGGCGCGTGCGAACAGCTGTGTGCCATTGTCTAATATCGGATCCGTCGCGAACCGCTGCAGCAGGCCGATTTCCACCGGCTTTTCCTCGTGCGTGTTGCGCACGCAGGCCTCTTCGCACAGCACTTCGGTGGGACAGACGCGCGCGCACATGCCGCCCATGATGTTCTCGCGCAGGATCGTCTGCGCCGAGCCGCGAATGTTGTCACTGCGTATCTTCTGAATGAAACCCGGGATATCGATATCCGTCGGGCACGCTTGCGTACAGGGCGCATCGAAACAGAAGTAACATCGGTCCGCCTCGATCAGGGCCTCCGAGCGCGATAATGGCGCATGAAGGTCCGCAAAATTGGCCTCGATCTCGTCCCTGCTCAGACGATGGTCGCGTACGTCGGGTTGTGTGGTAGTCACAATACTTACCTTTCTACGGCTGTTGGTTCGGCACGCTGTGCCTGGATTCTGAGCGCGTCATAGAATGGCGCGAATGGTGGCCGATCGACGTAGCGACCGGCGCCGCGCTCGACGTCGAGTTGGCCGTCAGCCCATACGACCTTGCCCTGGCTGATCGTGTGCGACGCGCATCCTTTGACTTCCATACCCTCGAAGATGTTGTAGTCGACCTTCTGGTGGTGCGTCTTTGCCGAGATCGTCTTGGTCGCTTCGGGGTCCCAGACGACGATGTCGGCATCGGCGCCAACCGCAATGCTGCCCTTTTGCGGATAGACGTTGAAGATCTGGGCTGCATTCGTCGAGGTAACCGCGACGAATTCATTCATGGTCAATCTGCCCGTGCCGACGCCGTGGTGCCACAGCACCTCCATGCGGTTCTCTATACCGGCCGTACCGTTCGGGATTGACCGAAAATCGTCCTTGCCCATCGCTTTCTGGTCGGCGCAGAAGCAGCAGTGGTCGGTTGCGGTCGTTTGCAGGTTGCCCGACTGCAGGCCATGCCAGAGGGCTGCCTGGTGTTCCTTGCTGCGGAACGGCGGGCTCATCACATGTGCGGCGGCGGTATCGAAATCGGGGTGGCGGTACACCGAGTCATCGACGAGAAGGTGACCCGCGAGTACCTCGCCGAAAACCCGTTGGCCCTCGTTGCGGGCGCGAGTGATCGCTTCGAGCGACTGAATACAGGAATTGTGCACGATATACACCGGCACCTTCAGCACCTCGGCAATCCGGATGGCGCGGTTGGCGGCTTCACCCTCGCACTCAGGCGGGCGAGATAAAGGATGAGCTTCGGGCCCGGTAATACCTTTTTCGAACAGCTCTTTTTGCAGCCTGAACACGAGCTCGCCGTTCTCGGCATGCACGGTTGGTACCGCACCGAGTTCAAGCGCGCGCGAGAAACTGTTCACGAGAATCTCATCATCCGCCATGATGGCGCCCTTGTAGGCCATGAAATGCTTGAAGCTGTTCACTCCGTGATCGCGCACCAGCGTGCCCATGTCTTCATAAACGCTGTCGTCCCACCACGTAATCGCAACATGGAAGGAATAATCGGCAACGGACTTCTCCGCCCACTCGCGCCATTGCTGATACGTCTCAAGCAGGT